>Ga0126382_10001361_pt1 | contig 9994 bp, 14 predicted proteins | sample PanSoiMetPlot_30_FD_92548 | JGI IMG/M metagenome (GOLD analysis project Ga0126382, IMG submission 92548) | Tropical forest soil microbial communities from Panama - MetaG Plot_30 | ecosystem: Environmental > Terrestrial > Soil > Tropical forest > Bulk soil | place: Panama | collected 2016-02-17 | reverse complement strand
TAGAGGTTCTGCCCGGCGAGGAGCTCCTGCCCGCCGCCGATCAGCTGGTCTTGGGCGATCTGGCGGAGCCGCTGCTCGTAGCCGGTCGCGGGCGGCAGCTTCGGGGGCTTGTACTTCTCGGCGGCGAGGATGTCCCCGACGCTCCCCATGATCCCGCCAAGGATCGAGAGCGCGCCACCCGTTGCGCCTGCCCCGGCCATCGCCCTTACTCCTGCCCGAGCGCGGTCTGTAGCGGCGCCTGCTGCACGGGCGGCTGCCACGCGGGCGGCGGCTGGTACGTGTTCGGCGGGGCGAGTTGGCGGACGGCTTGGAGGAGCGTGTTCAGCACCTGCGCACGCGACCGCGCCGCGAACTCCTCCGTCTGGAGGAAGCGGTTCAGGAAGTTGAACCCGTCGCCGCTCAAGAGAACATCAACCAGCATCGTCGGGTGCTCCTCCGCTGCTGCTTGGAGATGCTGGACGATGAGCCCTTGAATCTGCAGCTTCTGTTCGGGCGTCATGCCTCTCCTCTATGCCTAGTAGGTGCCGCTCGAGGAGGGCGATTTCTCCTTCGCGTGGAACCCGGCGAGCGTCTGGGCGAGGCGGGCGCGCTGGCCGAGCTTGCCACCCTTCCCCGCCGCCTTCGCGAGCTTCTTCTGCGGGATCTTCTGCCCCTGCGGGACGCCGAGCTGCTTGTGGAGCGCGCCCGGGTGCTTGATCGCGCCCGCGATCCACTTCTTCGCCATGTCAGTATCCTCCGGTGAGGGACGGCTTCTTGACCGCCATCTCGAGCGCCCCGATGCCGCCTAAGTCGCCGGCGCTACTCTTCACCGGCTTCGGCCGCGGTGCCGGGGCCGCCATCTTGGGCGACTTGGGTAGCCCCGGCTGCTTCGGTGGCTTCGGCTTCGGCTCCTTCACCGTGCTCGCGAAGTCCGAGAGCTTCGACTCCGAGAGCCCCGTCTTCGTCGCGAGTCCGGCGCGCTTGCGGCCTAGTTCGGCTCCGAAGAAGCGCCGTTGTCTGGGGGTGACGCTGGGCATGGCTCCTCCTTCCCATCCGTGGCGAGCACGTCGTGGAGGACGGCGATCGCCCCGTCGAGTTGCTGGCAGGCCTGCTCCGTCATGCGGACCGCCGTTTGGTACTCGACCAAGCGCCGTTGCTGCGCGCCGCGCTGCTCCTGCAAGTTCCGCAGCCGCTCCTCGAGCTGTCCGCGATCGATCATGCTGCGGGTCCTTCTAGGGCACTGACGCGTGCGGTGAGTTCCTTGACGGCGTTCACGAGCGCCACGAGGATCGGGTGCATATCGAAGGTGAGGACACCGTCGGTCTCCTCCTCATCGGCGGGGTCGAGCTTCATGCTGGTTTCGGTGACGCATTCGGGGAAGACGTCGCGCACCTGCGCGGCATCGAAGCCGTAGCAGAGTCGGTCAGGTTGTGCCTTCAGCCGGTAGGTGATCGGTTCGAGTTGCGCGATCTCCGCGAGCCCGGCGGCGTATGGCGCACCGTCCTGCTTGAGGCGCGGGTCCGACGGGTTGATCCAGGTCGTCCCGGTGTTCTTCGTCGCGTTGTTGCCGGTGATGGTGATGTCCCCGTTCTGGTTAAATTGGTGCGTGTTGACGAGCGTCGTACTGCCATTATTGGTCAAGAAGACATCGACCCGCGTCCCGCGCGCCGTTGCTGACCAGTTCTCCGTGGCGAGGAATCGGATGATGCCCTGGTCGCCGGTATTGCTGCCGGCGCTGGCACAACCGATGCCCGAAAAGAGCCCGAGCACGTCGCCTGTCTGGCTGGGTGTGATCGCCCCCGGTGTGCCTCGGGCCTGCACGCCCTTGAAGGCGCCGCCCGAGGTTCCATAGCCATAGGCGCTAGCTTGCACGGCGCCCGTCGGCGGGTTGAGTGCGAGGCTCCCGATCGCGGTCAGGTTCCCGGCGTTGTCAACGAACAGCAGGTTCGTCTGGGTCGTCGAGCCCGCCGGGGATCGCTGCACATTGCATGTATCGTTGTCCGCTCGTAGAAGGAATGACCAGGATGGCTTCGTTCCGTCATCCTGCGCGCTGCTATTGGCGAAGTCACGGTTGTGACTGAGCATCGTGATTGCTGCTGTATTTGAGTGCTGGAGGCGCGTCCTGATGGTGCTCGCGCCGAGCATCACATTCGCATAGTTCGCGTCGCCAGGAAGGGAGAGTTTGCCCACGTTGTCGAGCGTGAATAACGACGTGGGGGCGACGTTCGGCGCACCGCGCGCAACGATAAAGTTGTCCGTATCACCGCGGAGCGTGCAGGTCCACGACGGCTTCGTCGTGTCGTCGAATGTCCATGCCGTCCCGGTCGGCTCTATGGTCGCATTGAGCGTCAAGTAGGTCCCGTCCACCGTGCCACCGCGGACAAGCCGACTCAGAATCGTGCCGCCCGAGCGCGGCCCCCATTGAAAGCCAGTATAGCGACTCGACGCAGCCGCAATAAACTTCGTCGCATCGGTCGGCGTGAGCGTCGCGCCCGACACCGACCACGGCAGCGCCGACGGCTTGATGGTGGGATTCGGATACGTCCCCTGCAAATCGCCCCCGGCGGGCCCACTGGGTGGGGAACTCCCCACGGGAACGAATGCCCAGACGACGCCATCCCACTGGTACGTCGCCCCGTTTGGGGCCGCATACGTCTGCCCGTTCGTGGGACTATTCGGGAAATCCAAGGCTGCCATTACACCACCCTTTGCGTGGACGCGGCGACCCACTGCTGGGACGTGCCGTCGTCGTAGTAGACGTAGAGCTGCCCGTCGGGATCGTTCCGCCACCAGAGCTGCCCGACTTGCGGATTCGGGGGCGCCGTCGGGCCGATGACCAACGTCATGGCTTGCGTCAGCATCGGCGCCAGCGCGGGATGTGCGAAGAGCGGACGGGCCATCGTCACCTCATCCCAGATTCACGGGCACCCATTGCTTGGAGTTGCCGTCATCATAGTAGATGTAGAGCTTGCCGCTGTCTGACCGCCACCAGAGCTGGCCGACGGTCGGGGTCGTCGGCGCCGTCGTGCCGATCGAGGCGAGCCCGACCTTGTTCCAGGCAGTCCCGTCCGAGCCGTAGAGCGCTTTCTCTCCGGTGTTCCAGTACGTGTCGCCCGCCGCACCGACCGCCGGGGCGCTCGCGTAGGGGGCCGCATTGGTAATGCCGTAGTCGCGCGCCATTTAGCCCACCACCACCACCCGGTAGCCGGCGCCGAGGTTCGGGTTGTAGCGGATCGTCACGGTGTTCACGGTGGCGGCGTCCCAGTCGACCACGACGGCCGTATAGGGCGTCGCGCCATTGTAGACCACGACCTGCACGTCGCGCGTGTTCAGATTGTGCGTGACGGTCTCCGGGCTCGCCGTCCCCGTGAGCGCCGCCGCAAATTTCTTCGCCATCCCCGTGACGGCGGTGTTCACGTAGGCTTGCGTCGCGATGACGGTCGTATCGACGGCGACCGTATCCGCCGCCACCGTAATGCCCGTGCCCGCCCCGACGTCGAAGGTGTTCCCCGTCAAGGTGAGCCCGGCACCGGCTACGTAGGTCCCGGCACCCGAGAACTGCACCCAGGTGAGCGCCGTGGTGCCGACCGTGATCGGCGCGTTCGTCGTCATCACCCAGGCGGTATCGCTATTGACCGTTCCCTCCGAAACGAAGACGGCCGCGTTCAGGAGGTCCCCTGCGGCTGCGGCATCCGTGGATCGCGCCCACGCACCGACGGCCGCAACGTAGATACCATTCTCTGCCGGGGCAGTCTGGGCCTTGAGCAGGACCCGGTCGCCCGCCGCGACCGTCACGCCATCGACCGCGACGAGGCCCCCCGTGGCCACGACGACGTTGGCGGTGGACGCCACCCGCACCGTGTCTTTCCAGGCGAGCCCGCTGATCGCGGCGTCGACATAACCCTTGGTCGAGGCATCGGTGGCGGCGGTCGGCGTGCCGAGACTCGTCAGCTTGAAGCCACCCCAGCTGACGTCCGCCGTCGGGGGCGCCAGCGCCGAGTGGTTGATCGCCGCGTGGTCCGCGTTCACATGGGTGGGCGTCCCGTGCGTGTGATCGGAGCGCATGACCGTCGCCGCCGAGCCGCTGCCCGACGCGAGCCCGAAGGTCGTCTGCGCGGTGACGGCCCCGAAGGCCGGCATGCCATGCTTGTGGTCCTCACGGGCGAAGTTGGTCAGGGTCCCGACGATCGGAGCGTCCCCGATCGCCTGCGTCGTGACGGTGGCGGCGGGGATGGCGCCGGCAGCCGCCTTGGCCGCGATCCATTGCGTGCCATCGTACCAGTAGAACGTGTTGTCAGTGGAGTTGAAGTACATCAGCCCCTTCACCGGCGAGGCCGGTGCGGAGCCAAGGTTCTGCATCACCGCATTGCGGAGTTCGTTCTTGACGATATCGACGGCGCCGTAGATGGTCGGCATCACATCCCCCTAGCTGAGATACGCCTCACCACCGACCGCTGCGGAGAAGGTCAGCTGGACTGTCGTCGCACTTGGATAGTTCACCGCCCCGGGCCAGATGGCCTGCCCAGTTGAGTCTACCGCCGTCACGTTGGGCCGGAAGGATAGGTTGTGCGTGATCGACCAAGTGGTGGCCGCCGACGCCTGCACGTGGCGGTACGCCAGCGCAGCTGCTGTCCCTGTGCGATTGAAGTCCACCAGGACATCGGCGTTGTTCGCGAGCGCGCCGCCGGTGCCGCCCGCGATCGTGGTGATCGGCACCTCGAACCACGTGCCATGATCGACCACCGGCGCGCTCACCTGTTGTTTCGCCCATTTCGTCGCATCGGTCTTCTGCTGCAGGACGAGCACATCACCGACCGCGATCGTCAAGAAAACATTCTGGGCATCGGTCCCCGGCACGGTCCACCGCGAGAACCGGTCGATCGTCGGAGCCCCGACGACATCGGGCGCAAGATTCCCCGTGCCCGGATCGGTGGTGCCGCTGGTGGCCTTGTAGTTCCAAGTGCCCGACAGCCCCTGCGTGACCGGCGGATCGGCCCACACGGTGTCGTAATTCGTGCCGGACGCCTTCTCGAGCACCTGCCCGGTGGTACCCCCCGTCGGGACGCCCGGTCCCGCAGGCCCCGTCGGTCCTGCTGGCCCAGTGGCTCCTGCTGGTCCGGTTGGTCCCACTGGCCCTTGGGGTCCAGGTGGACCCGTCGCACCAGTCCCCGTCGCCTCCTGCTTCCAGACCATCTGATGCGAAAAGAGCGGGCGCGGCATCAGGACTTCCGCGACATGTCGGTGCCCGTGGGGCTGTAGTAGATGACGAGGCCGATCAGCGGCACGTCGCCGACGACGCTGCCGTCGGTCGTGATCTCGCCGGCGAGCGAGTAGCCGTCCCCGCACTGGAGCGGCTGGAGGCGGCGGCGGTTCGGCCCCTGCGGATAGCGGAGCGTCTGGCGGTAGACGCCATCGATATTGATCGTCATCGCGACCGGATGGTTCTTGTTCTCGGTCGCCTGCGCGATCATCTCGAGCGCCCGGAAGGATTTCCGGACCGTGCGGTTGCCGGCCTGCACGTCCCCGTAATCGAGCTCTGGGAGCGTGATGCGCGTCGCGACGCCCAGCGGCGTATCGACATTGGCGACGAAGTCCCGATTCGTGCGCCGTCCATACGTCTGCGGCTCCACGAACCACGCATTTCCGTACTCCCCGATCACGACCGCTTGCCGTCCGGTGAAATCCCGATGTTTCAGGCAGAGCGCATTCGGGACCCACAGGCGGGCCGTCGTCATCCGCAGCGGGCCGCCCTGCGTGACGAGCGAGAAATCCCACCGGATGACGAGATCGTTATCGGCGGGCGTCTGCGCGGACGCGCTGGTGCTCCGGACGCCGAACCACGCGGTCTTCGTCGCGTTGTCGTAGACGGAGACGAGGGTGTTCAAGGTGCCGATGTTGACATTCTGCTGCGTCCAGGTGTGTAACCCCAAGGCCCGCGTGATGTCAGAGTCGCGCGTGCCGCCGAGACTTGAGACCGCAGAGAGCAAGTGAAAGTGGCCTTCCGCATCGCAGAAGATCACATCGTCATCGGTCGGGAGCACGGCATAGGGACTCGGCGCGCAGCCAAGTGCCATCGACCGGATGCGGTAGCTCCACTGGAGCCGATCCGTTGGCGTGTCATCCACGTAGAAGATGCCGAGCGGATGCTTCCAGAGGTAGAGCACGCCTTGGTACTGCGCCGCCCCATAAAGGCGCCGCCCGATGTTCGAGGCGACGCGAATGCTCATGTAAGGAACGGCGGGTGCGGCCGTCGTCTGGAAATCCTCGTGATCGGCTGGAGTCGACCAATAGATGCGGTGCGGATCGTTCAGGTTCCCGAAGACGACGAGCGAATCCTGATGGACGATCGCATTGATGGGCTGCTTCGTCGGATCGGCCGCCGTCCCCCAGTCGGCGGCAGGCTTCGCGATCGGCGTGGCGCTCTGCCCGTCGCCCGCGAGGACTTGGATCGGATCGACGCCGTTTAAGTAAAAGAGCTTCCGGGACCGCGAGGCGTCTTCCTTCCCACCGACGACGAAGCGGCCTGGCCGCACCATCGCGAGCGGATAGTTGAGCCATACGGCATCCAAGTTGCCGTGGGCACCCAAGCTGCCCCGGGCGGGATCTTCCTTCAGGAGATAGCCGCCGGCCGGAGGGTTCTGCTCGATGTTCGCGACGGTGACGAGGACCGGACCCGCGCGACGCGTGACGCTCGCCACGGTCTGGTTGGTCGCGAACGGGGTCACCGTGGCGATCTGCGTGCCGGACGGGAAATCATTGACGACCTGCGGCTCGCCGCCGACGATGATGATGTCGCCGGGCCGGAACGCGTTGACCGTGTTCACTTGGGTCGTGATGATGTTTGAGCCAGCGACGACGGTCGTGCTCCCTGCGATCGTCGAGGTGTCATCCGGAACCCACTCGATCTGCGCCGCGATGTGTGCCGAGGCCCACCAGACGTTGGTGGTGAGTCCGACGAGGCGATGCGCGCCCGTGTTGAGCGTGGCGCGATTCGCCCAGCGGAACGTGTTTGTGTAGTCGGGGGTCACCGTGGGCGAGCTCGAGGCGGCGACCGCGATGCCAATGAGCGGGTAATACTGCGACGAGCTACCGATGACGAGCGTGGTTGAGTTGGTAGAAGACGTGCTCTGCTTCACCCGGACCGTCAGTGGCATCTTCACGTTGCTGGTGCTGGTGGAGAGGACGTTGACGTTGGCGGTGCCAGCTGAGAACGTGATCGTGATCGCGTCGCCGGTCTGGATCTGCTGCGTGATCACGGCCCCCCAGATCTGCCCGTGGAGCCCCGAGGCCTGCGTGACTTCCGTCAGCAACGTGTACGTGTTCCCTCGCGGGTCCGTGATGCTCGTCGCCCCGCCGTTCAGTGCCGAGATGCGGACGGCATGGAGGCATCCCACCGCGACGATGGAGACCAACGGAGCCGAGACCCATGGGGATGTGACGGTGCCTGTGATCCCGTCGAGCAGACGGACCCCGAAATACTGCGCCGTGGGGAGCGCATCGACAAAGACCATCGCCATGAGCGACGGCACGCCGGTCGTGACGGGCGTCCATCCCAGCTGCAGCGGAACGAAATCGATCCCCTGCGCATCGTAGTAGGTGGCGGCGGGCTCCTTGTTCAAAAGATCGTTCTCGACGACGACGTTCTCGCCCAGCAGGATCTCGCCCGCTTTGGCTCGCCACCGGTTCGGGTGCGCCACCATGCCGGCGTTGCCGAACGGGATCAGATAGGGCGTGCCCTGCTGCGGCATCTACCAGCTCCAGACGGGCATGCCGCCACTCGTCCAGAGCGCCGGGCCCCAGGCGGGCGTGACGCGGGACGGCTGGACGACGCCCCAGCGCGACGACATCCGTCGCAGCCCCCGGCGGTACTCGTCCATCATCGCCTTCCACTGCGCCTGGAACTGCTGCCAGACGGGCGAGGCCGACGAGTCGTCCTTGTCCGCCAAGATGAGATACGCGAGCCCGTAGGACAGAATCCGGCGGTGCTGGATCGGCACCATCGGGATCGAGCCCTCTGCCAGCACCTCGGGACGGCGGAGGTACTCGAATTCAATCTGCACGGGATACGGCGTGTCGGGCGTGTAGAGGTAGTGGGAGAACCGGAGCTTGGTCTCCGTCACCCGCGCCGCCACGATGGGGAGCCCGCTCTGCGTGCGCCCCGCCGCCATGGGGTAGGTCTGCGGGTAGTAGCGCTCGAGATCGGGCGGATCGATGACGTCGATCGTGTAGGGGAACCCACTCGCCGGGAACGCCATGATGAACAGCGGCGACGTGCCGCGAATGAAATCGGTCGGGAGCTCGTACGTGTCGGGATACGCGAGCCAGCTGGTGACGGACTTCGTGCGCCCCGTCCACGGCTCCGAGAGCGTGATGTACGTCACGTTGTTCGGGACATCGTTCTGACTCACCGTGACGAGATGCCGTGCGGCGGTCCCGTCTTCTTGGATGCGATAGCCCGCGAGGGACGTGCCGTCGGGGAGGATCTGCGCCGTGACCGACCGGCTCCCGGTCGTGAACGATGCCGTCAGCTTCCGATCCCCATTGATCGGCTGGCTTAACTGGATCGCGCCCCGCGGCCACGCCCGGGCCCAGAGCCAGTCATACGGGACGACGGTCGACGGCCCGAATTGCCCACCTGAGAGGAGCGCTCGCTCCACGATCGTCAGCCACTCGTACGCCCGCCCATCGTACTGCGAGTTGCCGTCATCGGGCTCGCCGGCGAGGAAGAGCCCGTCCTTCTTCAGATCGGCCGCCGTGGTGAAGTAGCCCATCGGCCCCTCACCCTCAGAGCCAGATCAGGCGTACCGCCGAGATCGCCGCCGTCGTCTGGAGCAGAATCGGGGTCACGGCGAGGGCCAAGACCGTCGCGCAATTCGGGTTGAGCGCTACGCCCGTATCGCCGGCCGCACCCTTCAAGACGATCGACGTCACGTTGGTCGGCGGCGGGATGATGATGAGCATCGTGGCCCCGGACGGCATGGCGAGCGTCGTGGTCCCAGAGGCGAGATTCACGATGTCGATGTCCCCGACCGCTTGATCCATCGTCCACGCCGCACTGATCGGCACCGGCAGCGTGGAGACGTCCAGCGCGGTCAACCCGTCGATGTGGGCTTGGAAGAGGGCTCGAGCGGTGACCGCTCCCATGCGGGGTCAGCTCGCGGCGGGGACGCGCTGGCGCTCCCGGACTGGCAGTGGGGGCTGCGGCGTCTCCGACGGTGGGGCTGGCTGCGCCGTGCCGGCGGTCGCAAACGCGCCGCGGATGTGCCCGATCAGATGCGGCTCCTTCTCGGAGCTGTTCATCGACTCACCGCAGAACTCGCACGTCCAGACGATCGCCGGGCCACCCGTCTCGATGACGACCGGATGCTCCGCCATCACGCGACGGTAGTCCTCCGGCACCTGCTCCTTGTCGATCGGCATGCCGCCCTGATCGAACCACTGGCCGTTTTGCCACGTGTAGAGCGCCATGCCGCTCGCCCGCAGCTCCGCGAAGCTCCGCGTCGGGTTGATCCGTGTGCACTCCATCTTGGTCGTGGCGCGATCCATCTCGAGCACGTGCACGGGTTCCAGCCGCGCCGCCATCAGTAGCCCTCGACTTCGCAGACGAGTGCCTGCGTCGCCGGAATGGCGGTCGCGGCCGCGAGCTCCGCATCGCCGCCGCCCGCCGCCGCATTCGCCATCGCGACGAGTTTGGGACTATTGGCATCGCCGTTCCAGACCCACCCCGGGTTGTTCGCCCCGGCGACGGGCGTAACCCCGACGACGACGATCCGCTGCACGCGCCGCGGACAGCCGAGCTGCAGCTTGTCGAGCGCCACGCCGCCCGTCGCGTAGGTATTGTTCGTCCCTGCGTTCGCGCCCGTCGGGAACGAGATGGTGATCATCCGCCGCTGCCGGCCCGGGGCGGCGAGGATGCGGTCGGTGGTGGCGTAGGTGATCTCCGCGAGGGTGATGGCTGCCATCGGCCCTCCTAGGTGGTGCTCACGACATCGGTCGCGACACCGCCGGCGGCGGG
>Ga0126382_10001359_pt1 | contig 9999 bp, 24 predicted proteins | sample PanSoiMetPlot_30_FD_92548 | JGI IMG/M metagenome (GOLD analysis project Ga0126382, IMG submission 92548) | Tropical forest soil microbial communities from Panama - MetaG Plot_30 | ecosystem: Environmental > Terrestrial > Soil > Tropical forest > Bulk soil | place: Panama | collected 2016-02-17 | reverse complement strand
TTCTAAGCACTTGATTCCCTTTTCGCACTTCACTCTGTCGAAGAAGAACCTAGGCAGAACGTTGCGGAGACACTCAATCCCGAACATTTCATTCTTGTCTCTCTCCAGGACATCGACTTTAAAGCCAAGCCCTCTAACTACATCTGCATAGGTTCTTCCGGTATCCTTCGATCTTGCAGCGGCGTCATGAGGAAGGAAGTGCTTCTCGTAGATGTATGGAAGCTTCTTAAGCCAGTTCACATAATGAGAGACCTGTTCTCCGCTGTTCTCGTAGTAGTCGATACAGTGGATCTCTTTTCCTATGAGCTGGAATACCCAAATTGCTGTGCTATCCCCTATCCCGATATCCCAAGCGGTGTAAGTCTTCGCATGTTCGTCATAAGGCAAGTGACAGATTCGGTTTTCTTGCCTAGCTTGAGAGATCTGCTTAGCGAAGTAGTAACCCTCATTAGCAGACTCAAAGGCTTCCTCAGGAGTTGAAGGGTATTCCCGCTTCATGTACTCTCCTTGAGTAGTCATTTTCTTGACGTACCAAGCCTTCTGCTCATCTGTTAAAGAAATGTCTTTACACCCTAAAACCTCAAAATACTCTTGCATTTCCTTAGTTATCAATACATTTCTTGAATCTAGAACATAGTCTGGATGCTTCCACCAAGGAAAGAACCAAAGCTGCCAATCCAGTGCTCCAAGAGGCGTCTTAGTGTCTTCTAGTTCCTGAGCCTTCTTGCAAAGGTTATAGAAGTGTCCATCTCTTCCACGGGCTGTAGACTCGATACAAACGAACTGACCCGCCTGAACGGCGTTTAAAGCCCCTGAGATGATCTCATTAGCCTTGTGGGGGTTCTCCTGGCATACCTTGGCAAACTCTGTAATGTGAAGCAGCTGAAGCGTTCCTCCGCGCAGTGAGGTTGCTACGCGGAAGACCGAACCGTTAGAGAAACGCATCTCATGGACGTTATCCCGATATGCATGGCACATATCCCTAACGAATTTAGGAAGGTGGTCATAGGCAAACTTAACCTTGTCGACGAAGATCTCTCGGGCGATAGGCTGAGAGTCGGCTACAATGGCCGCATTGGTATTCGCATTGAAGAGACAAGTGTCCAAGAACAAGATCGCATGGAATGTAGTAATCCCCAGCTGACGAGCTTTCAATACAATACTCAAATTGTGAGAATTGAGTAATTCTAGCTGTGCCCAATTAGGAACAAAGTCAACTATGTTCCCTTCTTTGTCTTTGATCTTGTAAAGGTTTTTTAATCGCCATTGTTGCTCATGCAACAAAGCGAATGCCTGTTCTTGAGTCATCGTCATTTTCTTCGATGCTCCTCACAATGAGTTGCTAGCCAATAAGTGACTCCATCCAAAGTTCCTGGATTTCCACATACTTCACAGGTCTCCGAACTCTTCTTCTCCGACTCTGCGATCAAAGAACTCATCTCCTCTGTCTCGCAAGACATGTAGAAACGCAACGTGCCATACTTCTCTTTCACTTGAGTAGCGTAAGAATTGCTTCCTTCTTCTATCCAAGGTTCGATGAGTTCTTCTAACTTCTTAGACAGTTCCCAAATCAGATCAAACCATCCATTGCCACAGTCGAAGGATTTTGAGAACTTGTAAAGTTTAGGAAAGTGGTTAACCAGTTTCTCTTGTAGCTCTATATCCATGACCGACGTTTATCAAACAAAGAATTTACTTTACAGTGATTTATGCATACAGTAGTTCTAAAACCTCTTTTAAGGGCCTTCATGATACTTCAACTTAATCCCCCTATTCCTATGACTCACATCGAAAATGGTTCGTTTCTAGCCCACTTTCTGATAGACTATGGCCCAGAATCCGAGCTCCTATTCACTGGCTTTCTAGATAACGGAGAGATCTGGACTTATGGGAATAGAGTCTTGCGAGCTCAGAAGAACATCACGCTTGGGAGAACCTTGAAATGAAAAAAGTGCTACCTATCTTAACATTTTGCATGGCAATATGCGGCCTAAACGCCTGGGATGAAGACCCTCGCATTGAAGAACACAACGACTACACTTCCTATCTCATGCAACTTGGCGATAGACAAGTAGCTGAGAAAGATTCGGAAACCATGAAGTTCTTAAAACTCATGGCTGCAGAAATAGAAAAACTCAAGGAGAAGCCCCATGAATAAATCGCTTATCGGACTTTTACTAGCATGTAGTTCCCTGACAGCTTGGGACGACCATCCAGACAGAGAACCGGACAGAAATGTGTTTGATTCTAACTGCGCTGTAGAGTCTGGTTACGACTGGAGCAACAGAGATCCGGATAGTCGAGATAATGATCAGGCATGCTCAACTCGTGACATCCAGATGGGCACCAACACCGGCATACCAGACAGAGACAAATGACCGCTTTTCCCATTGGATGGGGCATAGCAATCAGATCTAGTGAAGCTAGCGTATCTAGCTTCCTTACGGCGCTGCAATAAGTCTATGCGTTATTCTAGATATCGGGGTTCGAATCCTCGAGCGGTCAATTAAGAGGGAGTGGCAGAGTAAGGCTTAATGCGACGCCGTGTTTGCAAACATGAAATTGTATAGGGCGTGGGGATAGGGCAAAGTCGGGTCTGATATACAAAACCGACTCCTTGATATCGTAGGTTCGAATCCTACCTCCCTCATTTTAGTAATTGTAAGGTGGGAAAGACATGATCATCGACTGCATAAGCGATCTCCACGGGGAATATCCAGCACTAGAAGGCGGAGATCTTCTGATTGTAGCTGGGGATTTGACGGCTACCGATTCGCACGGAAATCTGAAAGACTTTTATGATTGGCTACGCAACCAGCAATACAGAAAAAAAGTTGTGATAGGGGGTAATCATGACAATTACTTTTACGCCTGCCACTCTTATGTAAATCCTTCCATCCTTCCTTTTGCATTAGCAAATACACATTATCTCTGTGACTCCGGCACTCAATTCGAAGGCCTAAAGATCTCGGGCTCTCCCTGGACAAGAACCTTTCCAGGCATGAATCCTCACTGCATGGCCTTTACTTGCGATACAGAGGAAGAGCTTCTAGAGAAATGGAAGTTAATCCCCTCAGACGTAGACATTCTGGTCACTCACAGCCCTCCTTTCACCATTCTAGACAAGACACGCCGAGGAGAACAAGTCGGTTCTACTTCTCTCATGGGTGAGCATATCACTAGATTAAGGCCACATCTATGGGTTTTCGGCCACATTCATGAGTCTTATGGCCAAGAAAGTGGTTTCCTATGGAACGAGGCCATCTACGTCAATGCTTCTCACGTCAACGAAGACTACGATCCCGTCAACAAGCCCATTCGAATCATCCTCTAACTTGATAATTTCACTACTGCGTTCTATAACGAAGTAAAGAATTAACACTTTTAGAGGTTGTATGGTCAATAAAGTAGTCATTTCCAAAGGCAAAGAAGTCTCAGTCAAGAAAGAACGTGCTGATCAGAAGAAACCAGGCGGTTCAAACGTCGGAAAGTACAAGAATGTCTCCCAGAAAGACATGGCCGGCACCGCTGGAGGAGCTCCAAAAGGTTCTTATCCCATCAATACCGAGAAAAGGGCTAAAGCGGCTCTAGCATATGCTCATAATGCTCCAAATCCAGCTGGAATTAAAGCCAAGGTGTATGCAAAATACCCTTCTTTAGGCAAATCTAAGGGATATAAATGACCGAAGACGTTCAACTCCTAAGACAAATGGTAAGTCGATCCAAGTCCGTCTATTACGATAGAGAAGGAAAGCCGTTAGAACTCCTCGAATGGTGTAAACTATGCGAAGATGAAGAATATGTGACTGTAAAAAAGGAACAGGTAGGGAAATACCTGATTAGTACTGTTTGGATTGGCCTTAACATGAACATTTTCAAAGATCCGATTCAAATCTTTGAAACGATGATTTTCTCTGACAAACAAGACGTTCTAGATCCAGGAGATTCCCTTTATGGATATCAAGAACGGTATAGCACTCTGCAAGAAGCACTATCTGGCCATCAAAAAGCTATTAAAGCGGCGGAAATACAGGTATTCCAGGAGGCGGAAAGTGCGAAGGATTCACAACCGGAAGTGTCGGGCCAACCACAGTAAACTCACCGCCGCCAATGAAAGGAGTGTAATTTCTCCCATCAACGGGAAGTCCATCGTTTCCATATAGCTGGAAGTCATCTCCATTGAGTTGTTGCACAAAAAACTGCCTGTTGTTAAGCTGTTCCATGCCAGTAGCGTTGGCAAAGGACATAGTGATGAACTTAGTCGCTCTGATCGCATAGCCATTGTAGAAGCCATTTGAGGGAATGGTGACCACGATGGGGAAGGTGTTCGTGATCGATGTAGGGACATACTGCCTAGTTGTTATGTGGCTTAAGGAGCTATCTGGATTGTTCGGGTAGGTAGATTCCGGCTGCGTATCAATGAATTGATACATTGGATCGTTTGGATTCTGCGGATCGGGCATAGGGTTAGGCAGAGACATACATACACCTTTACAAAAACTCATACTAGGGCAAATATGAGGTTTTAACAAGGGATTTGTATGCCTAAAGCTCTCTATGAAAAGTCCATCAGAATCAGTGCTAAGCCTAAGAAACAAGGGATCACTGCGTCCTTTGTAACAGCGGCCAAACCGTCGGCTGTCAAGAAGCCTAAGAGTCTGACTCCTGGTACAAAAAGGAAATAGCGTACTTACCAAACGCAATGTTTCCTGCACCCCAGATGAGAACATAACCGTCTCTTCTATTGAGATAGTTTAGTAACTTCTCTACTGCATCCACTATCCTTGGGTCTTTCATATTCTCTAGCCATCTAGCTGGAATCCGTGTTCCTTGGCTTACGCTGCCATCCGTGAAGAACAGCTGCATCCAGACCTCTATCTCATCTACGCAATGACACTCTAGACAATGATTCCCGCAGTCGTCACATTCTCCGCTCATTACAAGTAACCCTCAGTGTTGCAAATAAGAATATCCAGGCACATAGCTTAATGAAGGATATGGCCATGAGCAGCCATACTTGCCACCCTCCCTCTAGCTTACAGAACATAATGACCTGCGCCGCGCTGATGAGAATAAGTAGCCCTACAGCCCATAAGTCTACTGTGATTCGGTGCGTTCCATTCATGTGCATGGTAGCCCCGCGCATGGGTCTCTTAGCCTATAGAGATGAGCCGTATGCCAGAAATCTAGGTCAATACACAACTTCTCAAAGATTCTCATTCCCTCTTCCTTATCGGAAGAAACCCACAGTTTAGCACTGCATCCCTTGTATTTGACTACAATAGCAAAACTCCCCTGTCCTGGAAATTCCTCGAAGTAGATAGTATCTATATCCTCTAACTTAACCAGGATTTCTCCATCAAACGACCTAATCCACTGCATCATTTCCTCACATTGTAGCCCAAGGCTATTCCACCACAAAAGATGGCAAGTGCGATCATGCAAGTGCCAAAGATGAGCTCGAAGACTCCTTCTATATTCTCAATCATAACAACTCCTTACCCCATAATATGACTACACAGATACCCCATAAGATGCAGAAAATCCACTGCAACGTGCAATTAAGATGAGTATAAGGCTTTCTTGGCTGTCCAATAGACCATGGAGCGACTACTGATGCGATGAAGCACAAACAAAAAATCAAATACACCATTACCTTAACGAACGTCATGGGTCTCCTGCTTATATATCTCCACCATCTTTACAAGATCTTCATAGATATCCCCATCTTCATGGAGCTCTAACTTATCCGAATGCCTCAGATTCCATGCATGCATGAAGATAAGAGGCACCTGATTATCATCATAGTCATCTCCAAACGCCCAGCACTTGAATGGCTTCAGTGGAAGCCCCTCTAGTTTTTCTTCACATAAGCCATCTAGGCTATTAGGGATCTTAAAGCTCATGCGGCCTCTGGAGGTGGTTCTGTAGGGGCTTCTTCTGACTTAGGCAGTGGATTCACGATGAACTGATGTGCTAGCGTACCATCTATCATCATGCCCTCTACCTCTAGGAATCGAAAGGATGGACATAAGCGCGATAGAAGGGCTACTCCTACTTGATCTAGGAGAAGCATATACTGCTTCTGAGGAGGAACTGGGATTTGTGCTTCATTCTCACTCATCTTAAGCCTCTCTCTTGTACTGTAGGTCTTCTAACTTCTCTCTGATGGCCTTACCCTTACGGTATAGAGCACAGAAGTCTTCAAGGCTATCTACAAGATCATCTAGGCTGTCATTAATCTCTTCTGTGATATTCTCGATAGAGTCTAGGTAGCTATCCTCTAGTGTATCTAACTCTTCTTTGAACAAGCTCTTATCTTTACCCACTTGAAACCCTCCATAGTATTTTCTTTCCACTATCTCTGCTCGACGTCTTGCCTTATCCCACCAAGATTCAATAGCTTTCTGGGACGTCTCATACATCTCTTTACACGCGTGGTCTCTTTCCATATGCTGCATATCTATGATAAACCGCTTTCCAGGAAATACCCTTTCCGGAGTGCTATTCATGTTAGCCTTCCACTCTTGTGCGATTACCTTAATGATGTCTTCGTAGTCTTTAACCATCACTTCACCTTCCCTTTGAGCTCTTCAATGTCTTTCATCATTGTCATGATCATCCAGGCTATCTCGCAGTGATACTCGTCCATTGCATCTGTCTGGCCAGTAAACTCCTTGCGGTGCTTGGTAATCCAGTGCTGTCTGAACTCTTCCTTTTCCGCATGACTCTTAAGCCATTCATTAAATCTCTCTATCAGGTTCATGATTCCTCTCGATTCGACGCCACCTCTGTATCAAATACTTTGTTTACTACTTTCTGGACAACAACTTTTTTTATGGTAGCATCCAATTCATCAACTCATGGAGAATCTATGACAAGGAAGAGACTTGAGAAAGACATCATGACCGAAGAAGTAATGATAGAGAAAATGAATGAGATTGTAAGCCATCTGAGAGATCGTATACTCACAGATGAAAATAAGATGAATCAGAAAAAGAGGGCTGATGAGTTTAATGCTTTGCACAAAGCGATGCACTGCCAGCACAAGAGTACTGTTCGGGAGATGTTGGAGATGTGTATAGAGCTCCTAAAGTATGATAAGTTCTGAATGCGTCTATTCACCTCAGGGCGATTGGACGGATTCAGAACTCTTATCCAAGACAACTGAAGACTCAATCATCTCTCTTATGATCTTATCTTGAGCTTTCATAAGAGCCAAACCCCATTGTTCAAGAGTACCGTTCTCATCAAGATCTTCTAGCTTGATTGTCTCTATTGGCGCAGGCTTCCAGTCTTTGAACATACACTCATAACACATCTCTAAAGGCTCACTCTTTCCAGTGACTCTATGTTCCATCACAATCCCATGGTCTTTTCCACAGGACTTACACTTTACCATATATCCTCAACCTTTGGCTTATCAGGAAGTTGCATCCAATGGGTGACCATCCCAATCTTTATAGTCTCGCCATCATGACCATAGAACCATAAGTTGTTTATTCTATAACCAATCGCTAGAAAGAACATATTAACCTTAGGTCTACTATCATAGATCGCCATTAACACACTGCAATCATTGGGAGGGTTCCTCTTCTCAACATTTATCCAACCTTGTGTCCCTTGCATCAACTTATCAAAGTGTTCTCTCATCTTCTGCATCAATGCCTCAGCATGTACATCTAGCTCTCCTTTAGCATCTACCACTTCAACTGCACTCTCTTCTTTTACCTTTCGTTTCATAAAAACCCTCAGAGGATAAAACTTTTTCCGCCATGCCAGTATATACCATCCCTTACCCATACTTCTAGTGTAAGTATCTATTTTATGCCGTATATGGCCAGAGTTTTTTCTGTCAAGCCACAACCACCTACTTCTCAACTTCGTCTTTAGAATGTATGCATATTCATACATTTCTGCGCCCAGGGGCGTCTAATCTCTCAATACTCATGGTGTATTTGGTTTCATTGTTTGGAAAGTAGGATGGCATTTTTCTGCACTTAGGCGTTCATCACTACTTCTGGTGTATGTAGTTTGACTGTTTGAAAAGTGGGGTAGAAGTGTGGGGGGTCTGGATATACATATATAGACAAGTACCGGTACCAATTAAGGACACACCCCCTACCTGTTTTCCATGCTTTCTATTCTGGATGGGACCCTTGAGCGTATCACAACTGGTCCCCTGTGATACGCGAGACATGTCTTTAGTTGAAGTACTTAAGTGACTGAGAACCAATCACTTGCTCTGCTCTTTACTCTTGTTGACTATGAAGTCGAAGGCTGCTGTTGCTATGTCTTTAGCTGCGTTCTTGTTGTCATCTTGCTCCCAACCTCTGCTTCTTCCTTGCGTCTTAAGCACGAAGCACTGCAAAGCTGTATCCTGACTTTCGATAGCTCTATCGAACACGCTTTGCTCAAGCTCATCCAGCTTTCTTTCCCTAGCCTGTTTAAGCATGACTTGTAGTTCTGGATGTCTTTCGATGACCTGAGTTATCGAACCTCTACAAGAGCCTAAAGCATCGGCAACTCTGCTAACATTTCCGCCATGTTTCACTATGAGATCGGCAATAACTTTTTGGTCTAGTGCAATACCTGCGTGGGGTCTTTTAGCCTTATCTGCACGTCTATTGCCTTTAGCTTTTGAGGGAAAGCCTGCCATAACACCTAATCATTTAAGTATCCATGCACCGCTAGGCGCGGTGATGGCCTATGTTCAAGACTGATTATACGAAGCTATAACATTTTTCTTGAATTGGTGACAAAGAATAATTTGAAACGTCTATGAAAAAAGGCATAAAAGAGAGGAATTGGGTTGCTATCAAATACTAAAGGGTGTTATAACTCTTGACGTATAACAACAGAAATGGGGAAGAGATGAACAGTCCCGAACACATGAATGTATATGACGTAGCCTCTGTGCTAGAGAATTGGAACGGTGAACTAGGAGTAAATTACGGCATCTTCGTGCGTGAAGAAGATGGGAAGTTGTATAAGGCAACTGAAATGAATATAGAACATGGAAAGATCGTTCTAAGTGAATTTACAGAGGTGCCCGGATGAAACTATTTACTAAAGATGGCTTCATCATCATGATGCTGGGGGCTATTCTTTGTGGGACTATAATCCAGAGCAACAAGTTGAACCATCTCGCCGAAGAAATGAATGAGGTGAGATTAGATGCTATGTATGCCAAGATGAACACGAAGATGATCTTAGATGAACAGTGGGAACAAAATAACAAGCTATAGGAAAAGAAAGTGGACTGGACACAAGTAATGACCATCTTAGGTGGCAATATGGCCCTATTCCTATGGGCTACAAGGCAAGCACGGAGTGATTTCCTGCATCTAGATCGAAAGCTAGAAGAGAACAGGCGTGAGACTACGCAAATTGTGAAAGCCATGCAAGAAGAGAACAAGGTGTTTCATGACAAGATCATACGAACCTTTGAAGAGAGTAGAAAATGAAAGAGGCTAAGATTGAGAATCTAGACCAAGATTTCATCATCTTGCTAGAAGAGCATCTTCATCACCTTCCCGCTCAAGAGATTTGCTACCACCTGATCAAATTCCTGACTCTTCTAGCAAATGACACGGCAAAGAGTGAAGCAGAAGCCAATCGCACTGTTATGGGCGCTGTTAAGATGGGAATAAACGAGTATCTAACAATACAACAAATCAATTGAGGAACATGGATCATACATTAATGTGCGTCTTCTCCTTAGTAGCAGTAATATACATTCTGTATCTCAAACGCGAACTAAAGAAAATAAAGCTTAGATTGATGATAATAGAGAGCTTTTTAGAGATCCCAGAGCCAGAAGGAGACAATGATGGATGCTAAGAATCGTATTAACCTTCTAAACAACTGGAAGAAGGCTGACTCAATGGATTGCTATTGTGAAGTAAAGTACACAGATCCCCGTCTACCATGGAACTGTTACATCTTCGCTCTAAACCCTGATGATGAAGATGAGATGCAATGCATAATCCATCATCG
>Ga0126382_10001358_pt1 | contig 10000 bp, 8 predicted proteins | sample PanSoiMetPlot_30_FD_92548 | JGI IMG/M metagenome (GOLD analysis project Ga0126382, IMG submission 92548) | Tropical forest soil microbial communities from Panama - MetaG Plot_30 | ecosystem: Environmental > Terrestrial > Soil > Tropical forest > Bulk soil | place: Panama | collected 2016-02-17 | reverse complement strand
GGGTGATCTCGTCCAAGGCGGCGAAGGGCTCGTCCATGAGCAGGAGGTCCGGCTCCATCACTAGCGCCCGGGCGATAGAGACCCGCATCTTCATCCCGCCCGACAGCTCGCGCGGGTATACGTCGCCGAAGCCCTCCAGGCCCACGTGCTCGAGCGCCCGCGCCACCCGCGACTCGGTCTGCTCGTTCAGTAGCCCGCAAAGCCGGAGCGGCAGCCGCACATTGTCGGCCACGGTCGCCCACGGCATCAGCGTGGGCTCCTGGAACACGAACCCGATCCGTCGCGAGGGATCGGTCGCCCCCGCCGACCACTCCACGATGCCCGTCGTCGGGTCGCTCAGTCCCGCGATGATGCGCAGCGCGCTCGACTTGCCGCAGCCCGAGGGCCCGAGCATGGTCAGGAACTCGCCCCGCCGCACCTCGAGGTCGAGCCCGTCGAGGGCCAGGGTGCCGTTGCGGAACGTCTTGCCGACGCCGCGCAGGGCGACGACGGCCCCCTCGCTCACGGCCGCGGCCTCAGCTCGAGCCCCACCTTCTTGTTGACGAACTGGGTGGTGTAGGACTTCCGGATGTCGACGGTGGGCTTGGTCACCCCGGCCTTGACCATCGCGTCGAAGAACTCGCGCATGCGCGCGTCGGTCATGGCCCCGATGCCGAGAGTGACCGCGTCGCCGGAGTCGACGATACCGAACTCCTTCATCTTGGCCGTCGAGTAGGCGTTCAGCTCGTCAGTGGCCTCGGGGTTGTGCTTCCTGATGAGCGCGTTGGCGGCCCGGCTGTCGCCGTAGAGGTAGCGATACCAGCCGATGATCGACGCGTCGACGAAGCGCTGCACGAGGTTGGGCCGCTTGTCGACCAGGTCGCGGCGCGTCTCGATCAGCGTCGAGTAGCTGGTGAACCCGTGGTCGGCGAGCAGGAACAGCTTGGGCTTGAACCCGCTCTGCTTCCTGATGGCAAAGGGCTCGGCGGTGACGTAGCCCTGCATGGCGCTGCGCCGATTGGCCAGGAACGGCTGCGGGTTGAACGTGTAGGGTTTGACCTGTGAGTCCTTGAACCCGTACTTGGCCTTCATCCACTGGAAGTACGAGATCACCCCGGCCTGTGAGATGAACAACGTCAGCTTGCGGAGGTCCTCGAAGCGGTCGATCCCCTGCCCGGGATGGGCGATCAGCACCTGCGGGTCCTTCTGGAACATGGCGGCGACGGCAACGGTCGCCACGCCCTGCTGGACGGCGTCGAACACCTGCAGGCTGTTGCCGGTGATGCAGAAGTCGAGCTTGCTGACGGCGAGCAGCATGCGCTGGTTGACCTGCGGCCCGCCCTGCACGATGGTCACGTCGAGCCCGTGCTTGGCGTACGTGCCGTCGGCCGCGGACTGGTAGAACCCGCCGTGCTCGGCCTCGGCCACCCAATTGGTCCCGAACCGCACCCGGTCGCGCTTCTGGCCCCACGCGGGCCCCACGGCCGCGACCACGAGCGCGGCGACGGCGGCGATGAGACGGCGGATCGCGCCCATCATAGCTATCCTTGATATCGCGCCGCCGGGGTGCGGTCAACCAGTGCCGGCCGGCCGAGGATCGGAGCCGGGCGCACTCGGACGGGCGGGGCCGCGCCCGGCGTGGCCGGCGCGACTGAGTTAACAATCGGATTCGTTTGGGTCGAAAACATTGTGTTTTTTGTTCCTCGGTGTGGTAGACGACTCCCGCGTTATACCTCGCCCAGTCCGTGCTCGAGTAATCCGCCTTCGCCCGCGAAGTGTTCACGTGAAGTGATAGAGCAAAAAGATGAGAATGGCGAGGGCTTGTAAGACAGTCATGGGCTGATGCCGACAATTACGATCTTTAGCTTCCTGCCAAACTATAACGAATGACAAGAGCAGAGGACTTTGAATCCTCTGCGCAGTCCGAAAATCGATCATCTCTCATCAGGGACGAATATTTTACCGCAGGATTGGACTCCAACGACGCCTTGGGGAAAATAGACGCCATTTGTTGGAGGGAGAATTCAGTTCAATCTCAGGGCTAACAACCGTGTTGTTGGGCCGCTGCATCCCAGATGCTACCGATCAAAAAGCTGTTGAATCTCACCAGCATTCGACGTGGTCTGAAGCGCAAGCATGAGTAGAATCCGCGCCTTGTGCGGTGAGAGATTATCGGCAAAAACAGCACCCGCCTCCTTCAAGGTCTTTCCGCCACCCTTGAACCCGTAAATAGGCAACACCCTCCCGTTCGGTACCCGGGTCGAGATGACCACCACGATGCCTTTGGCAATGGCCTCCTGCATCGCCTCATAGAGTGGTACGTTAATGTTGCCCCAGCCAAACGCCTGTATAACTACCCCCTTGGCACCTGCGGCAATGGCTGCACGGAACAAGGCCGCGTCGGCGCCGGAGTAAAGGGGAACAATGTCCACACGCGGCAGCGCATCGCCCGTCACCGGAACGTGCTGGCGTCGCATGGGGCTCCGTGTGAACACGACTCGGTCATGGTCGACGACACCGAGGAACCCGAAATCGCCAGACTTGAAGGACTCAACGTCGGACGTGTGGGTCTTGGTCGCCTCGCGCGCCGCATTGATCTGGCCATTGAGCACGATCATGGCGCCCTTGCCCAGCGCCGTTTCGGAGACGCAGATGCGGCTCGCGTTCACGAGATTGCGCGGACCATCGAAGTCGCGGTCGGATGCGTTGCGCTGCGCCCCGACAAGAATGATGGGCTTGTCGCTCCTCACGGTGAGGTCCAGGAAGTACGCGGTCTCCTCCAACGTGTCGGTGCCATGGGAGATGATGACCCCGGACACTTCGTCGTCCGACAGTGCCTTTAGCACCGACTTCCGGATGGCCATCCAGTGCTCCGCGGTCAAGTGGGGCGAAGGCAAGTTGAAGAGGCTCTCGACGCGAACCTTCGCAACCTTTGCCAGTTCCGGCACGCCTGCTACGAGGTCTTCTCCCGACAGCGCCGGGACGGGAGCGTTCTTCACCGGATCGATCTTCATCGCGATCGTCCCTCCGGTGGCGATCATGTGGCAAACCCGGAGATCTTGATTAGCGGAGATAGCTTGAGTTAGCGCTGTACCACCGATTGCAACAATGAGCACCGCAGCAATTCGCAACCCGCAACAACGCAAGTTCGTCATAGCCTCCCGTCTCGTGACTGCCTCCGACGCTCAACTACCTTATCATCTGGCGCGCTGCTGAATGACCAGTAGCCGCGATCTCTCCACCGGGCGCCACAAAGGGAGCAGACCTGGAGCAGCACTCGATGCGCGGGCCGAAGGCGCCGTCGGCTTCATCGGCTTGTTGGGCAACCACTGTTTACACGCGCGACCACGCGCCGATCTCCGACAGTGCGACGATCACACTCGCATTGGCGATAGCCTCATCGATCATCCGCTCGGCAAGGGTTTCGATCCCGACCTCTGATGCAGTCGCCACGCCAAACTGCTCCATCGCGGGAAGGAGAATGGTCGCGACATCTGCCGCTAGCCGTACGGCATCAGAACTGTTCTCGCCTGCGCCGATCACAGCCTGCAACGCCATGCAGGGTACCCCCAGTTCCGCTGCCACGAACGCGGACGCTAGCTTGGCCCCCATCCGGGTTTCGGCACCGGACGAACGCATTGTTTCCGCGATCCAACGGCAGCACCGGTCGTAGGTAGGTGATTCCGGGAACGAGTGGGCGCCGCCCCAATCCAACTCATGGAACACGATCGTACCGCCGCGCCTCAGGTGGGCGCCGACGCTTCGAAGCATCGCTGCTGGATCGCGTTGGTACTGTAGAACGTAACGCCCGATGACGGCATCGAACGCTCGCTCGAACGTCATCCTCGTCGGGTCGCCCTCGCGGAACGACACGTTGCGAAGGCCCCGAGCCGCTGCGCGCGCCCGCGCCGCCGTGAGCGCGGCTTCGGATCTGTCGACTCCGACGACCTCTCCGGAATTCCCAACCAGTTCCGCCGCGAGGAAGGCGACGTCGCCCGCGCCACTGCCAACATCGAGCACCCGCATGCCCGCCATGAGCCCCGCCTCTCGAAGGAACCATCGCGTGATCGGGTCGACGACTCGCGCCTGATTGGCCAGCCGATCGACTTCGCGCTCGGAATGCCCAAAGACATACCCGTTGGCGGTGCTCGGACCCTCAACCGGCTCTGTCATACGGCGACTCTCTCTCTGATCACAGGCCTATCTCTGTTGCCCAACGTATAGCGTTTTATCCCTCAAAGCTTAGAGGCAATCAAGTCACGGAGATTTTGGCGAGAAGGCAAGTTAGCCCGCATTTCTCACCATGGAATTAATATCGATGACGGCTAGCCTTGGCTGATGGGCTTCAATGAGGGCCGCTATCGCCACTATGGCGACGCAAGAGCGTTTTGGGAGAAAGCTCGACTCGAAACGTTTGGATTACCCGAGTGATCGCACGAATGACTGCCAGCGAATCGCCGCTGGATGTGTGAGGACCTTATACCGCAAGCATCGGTCTAAAGTGTCTAAGACGCAGCGAGTTGCTTACCACAGTAACCGAACTCAGAGCCATAGCCGCGCCAGCCAGCACGGGGCTGAGCAAGCCGTCGTGACCAAAAACAGGCTGAAGTAAAACTGGCACCCCACCACGACCAAAAAGAAAATACAAAATTCCGCCAGCCACTGGAATCAGCGTGACATTATAAAAAAACGCCCAGAAAAGATTCTGACGAATGATACGCATGGTACGCTTGCTGAGTTGGATGGCTGTGACCACAGCCTTTAAGTCCCCTTTAATAAGTGTCACATCTGCAACTTCCATGGCGACGTCGGTACCCGTCCCGATGGCGATTCCCACGTCGGCCTCCGCCAGGGCAGGCGCGTCGTTGATCCCATCACCAACCATCGCCACGGCCTTTCCTCTGCCCTTGAGTCTCCTGATCTCGTTCGCCTTGTCCGGGGGCAGGACCTCGGCCAGCACCGAGTCAATCCCAACTTCTCGGGCAATGGCTTGTGCTGTAGTCCGATTGTCACCGGTGAGCATAGCCACCTCTATTCCCAGATGGTGCAATTCAGCCACTGCTTCTTTTGACGAGGGCTTCAAGATGTCAGCAACGCCGATCACTCCTATGGCCTTACCGTTAACCGCCGCGAACATCGGTGTTGCCCCCGCCGCGGAGATTCGCTCAGCATCGGAAACACCTTTTTCCAGCTCTACGCCCTCCTCCTGCATCAATCTTGGATTACCCAAAAGTACTCTTTGCCCATCCACGGTGGCACGGATACCGTGACCCGGAACAGCCTGGAAGCTCTCGGGATCACGGAGCGCCAGCCCCAATTCTCTGGCCCTTCTTACCATCGCCTCTCCTAGTGGATGCTCCGAGACCTTTTCGGCTGACGCGGCCAAGCGCAGCAACTCGTTGCTATCCACTGAGGAATCCAGAGCGACGATGTCAGTGACAGCTGGTTTCCCTTGGGTCAAGGTTCCCGTCTTATCGAAGACGATCGTGGTTATCTCGTGTGCCCGCTCTAAACTTTCACTGCTCTTAATGAGAATCCCGTTCTCCGCTCCCTTACCCGTCCCAACCATGATTGCCGTCGGTGTAGCAAGACCCAGGGCGCAAGGACAGGCGATGACAAGCACTGCAACGAAAGTTGTGAGGGCGTAAATGAACGCCGGTTCTGGGCCCCGGAGATACCAGAGTCCAAAGGTCACCAGGGCAATCACGATCACAACAGGAACGAACACTCCGGCTATTTTGTCCGCCAGACGTTGGATCGGTGCCTTCGATCCCTGAGCCTCCTCAACTAGCCTGATGATCTGAGCCAGAGTGCTCTCTTGCCCTACCTTTGTAGCTTTAAACCTGAAGCTTCCCGTCTTATTCAATGTCGCCCCAATAACTTCATCTCCCGGTTTCTTCTCAACCGGCATGCTTTCCCCCGTCAGCATCGACTCATCCACAGCGAAAAACCCTTCTTGGACCACGCCATCCACGGGGATTTTCTCTCCCGGTCGCACCACCACAACATCATCAACCTGTACATCTTCCACCGGAATGTCCTTCTCCTGAGCGTCTCGGATAACCCGAGCAGTCTTGGCTTGAAGTCCCATGAGTTTCTTGATCGCTTCTGAGGTCTTACCGCGCGCCCTCGCCTCCAACCACCTGCCCATAATGATGAGGGTCATAAGAATCGCGGCGGTATCGTAATAATACATGGTCATGACGCCCCCGGGAGTGAGTTGCGTCGGAAAAAAAGTAACAGCCAAACTGTAGAAATAGGCCGCGTTAGTTCCGACGGACACCAGGGTATTCATATCACAGGTTCCATGCTTCAATGCCGCCCAAAAGCCGCGGTGAAAGTGCCATCCGACCCAGAACTGAACAGGCGTGGTCAAAACAAGGAGAGTCCAAGGGGACTTAAAAATTTCAGGAACCCAGGGGAACCAATCAGAAAAGCTGCCGAGAAAAATCGGAATGCTAAGGAGAACTCCGAAAATGGTCTTAACCTTTAACTCCCTGATCTCTTTCTCGCGAGCCTCCTTCTCGTAGTCTACCAACCTTTTCTCATCGCTGACATCAACCGGCTCGTAGCCGCTATCGCGAATTGCCTTTTTGAGATCGGTCAGAGAATGGACCGAGGGTATATAGCTAACCGTGGCCTTTTCGGTGGCGAAATTGACCGAGGCTTCCACAACGCCGGGAAGGCTTTGGAGGCTGCTTTCAATCTTTGCCACACAAGATGAGCAAGTCATCCCACGGACCGGAATCGTAACCTGCGCGGGTTTCTCGCCTGGCGCGACCGCCGTCTTTTGCGGCGCAGGCGACACCGTCAAAGGCGCGGCGCTCGCGCTGCCGCCGTTCAAATATCTCTCTGGAGTCAGGACAAACTTGTCCCGGCAGCCAACGGCTCAGAAGTAATAGGTCTTCCCCTGATATTCGGTCAATGCCGCCGCAATCTGTTCCTCCACCGTCATATGGCATACAGGATCTATAGGCATAAGATCTCTTGGCGCTCTAACCCTTAGTCGCCCGTGCCGCCAACCAATGCCGAGATTTTTCGATATAGTCACCTCAGCTAATCAGGCCGCGTGGAAAATCACGACCAGCCCCGCAAGCGTCAGGGGAACGGCGCTCCACCGCCCACAGAGGTCGCCGTAGGGCACCGCCTTTTCGAGCAAGATGAAGATGGTCAGCGCCGCGACCCACAACAGATTCATAATGCCGCCGACGAACAAAAGGCTCATTATGACCCAGCAACAGCCGAGGCAGTTGGCGCCGTTTTCCAGTCCCACGACGAACGCGGCGGTTTGTTCGTTCCACCTCTTCAAGAAGATCGGGAGTGGATTTCGACAGCGTTGAAGGATGTTGTGATGAATCGGCGTCCACTGGTAGACGCCGGTTGCAATGAGCAACAGTCCGCCTAGCAGCGGGCTTGTGATGACCATTTGGGGCGACAGGAGCGCAAGCGAATTGAGGCCCCATTGCGCAAGGGTTGCGGCTACACTGAACCCGACCCAAACAGTGATGTATCCCGCCACGAAGACGGCGGTCGATACCAAGGGCTCTCCTGCCTTCTCAGGACTGAGTTCTTTCATCTCCTTCTTCAGTTCTCTCAACTCGATAAATTCGAGGATAGCGGGTGTGGCGCTCGGCACCATCATGCCCACCATCATCACCGCCCACATGACGAAAATCAACACGAAGTCGAGAGCGGTCCACGGCTTCAGTCTTAAGACGGCACCTGCCATGGTATCGCCAGGCATGTCGGCCATGCTCGACATCTGGTTAGCCAGATAGATCAGATAGATCCATGAGGCAAGCACCGCGACCCCGACCGCGGAAACGACAAACAGCCGATCTCGTTTGAGGACCGACTCCAACGTCAACGTGCTAGCCATGGTACCTCCTTCACCTCCTTACAAAAATAGTAGAGAGGAATTTGTTTTGAGGTTTAGCCACCGAGAACTCGAGAATTCCCCAACGATCACCTCCAACATCACTTTAAGAGCCGGAAAGTTAAGAGCCGGAAAGAGCGAACCAGTCCCAGACGTTTATCTTTGGACAGAGAGTATCTAACAACGTGGCGCTATGTCAACTGAAGGCTACGGCAGATGGGACTTGTTTTTTTTCTTTGGCAAAACTGGATCTTTTTGATTATCCTTCCCGAGTTTAGAAGATATGGCCGTCACCTAACGTGCGGCTCTAAGATCGGAACAAGTCATGAAACGACTGCTGTTCTTGTGCACGGGCAACTATTACCGAAGCCGGTACGCGGAACTCCTCTTTAACGCACTCGCCTCCATGGTCAGGCTCAGTTGGCGGGCGGATTCGCGCGGGCTCGACTTGAGTGCAGGAAAAAACAATGTTGGCCCTCTTTCGTCATTCGTCGCCGACCGGCTGAGCCGCCGCGGGTTTGGACTCGTTGCACCGCCGCGGATGCCGGAGCAGGTCTCAGCAAGCGATTTTGCGGCTGCTGATCTCGTCATCGCGCTTAATGAAGTCGAGCACCGGCCGATGCTGGTTGCAAGGTTCGCCGACTGGGTCCATCGCGTGGAGTATTGGCACGTTCACGACGCGGATCGGGTGCGACCAGATGAGGCCCTTTCGCTGATCGAACGTGAAATCGAAAGGCTTCTTCCCAGGGTAAAGGCGCAATCCTAGTGGCGTCATCAAATCGCTAGGATAAACAAAGGCGATTAGAGAGGCTCAGCTGAAATCAGATAAATCAGCTGATATCAGATAAGATGGATGCGGTGATGTTAGCCCGCATTCTTAAAGCGGACTTTCTGCCGACGGAGGGGACAGTGCTAGCTGTGCAGCGTTTTCACTGGGACAGTGCGGAATATGCGGAGGCCTTTGCTACCCTTATGAGGTGCTGTGGGGAGCGTGTGTATGAGCGCCAGCTTCTGAGCGAGCTATTTGCCGCCTATCCTGCCGAGTCGCACGCGGTCGATTGGGGAGCGGGAGGCGGAGACCTCACCAGTGTTCTGCTGGAGCACTTCCACCATGTGTATGCAGTGGAACCCCATGCGGGCATGCGAGCGCGGCTGGCGACGAGATGTCCCCGTGCTCAGATCGTGGACGGTACGATCATGTCCACCGTCCTGCCCACCAAGGTGGAGGTGGGGCTGCTCAGTCATGTGTTGTACCATGTGCCCGATTACAAATGGGGTGCCTATACGATTCATGCTGCCAACCAACTCACCGAGAACGGGATCCTGATTGTCACCCTCAAAACCGTGGAGTCTGGGTCTAATCAGATGCTCGAGGATTTTGGGGCACCTTGCTATGACCTCTCTGGGGGCTTAGCCAGAGTGATGCGTCTTCACCCAGAATTCGCGTTTTCTTTTCTGCGCGCTCCAGCCTCCATCATGACCACCTCGTTTGCCGATACGCTCCAGATTGCCCGCTTCATGTTGTGTGACCGGGACGCTGACGCCTTCTCGCGCCCCCCGACAGAGGAGGAGTTTCAGGCCTATGTCCGCGCGCACTTTTGGGACGAGCGGAAAGGAAGAGGGGGGTGGGAGGGCGCAAACCTGTTCTGCTGCGTGCGGCGAAATGCCGTGTATGGGAAGCAACCGGGCGGTGAGCGATGAAAGTTGCACATGATCGTTACGTCCTTAGCGTTAATTGTTGACAGACGGTCGCCTAACCTCGCGACTCAACTCGGTTAGCCACCCGGTCAAGCGTTGGCTGACTTCGTTTAGATCGTCGTAAGGCACGAGCGTGACCAGGGAAGGGTACAAAAGCTCCAACTGGAGAATATTCTGCACGTTCAGCGGTCCCTGCGTCGGGTCACGAAGAAAAAAACCTATCAATGGTTTTCCCTCAGCCAGCAGTTGCATGGAGTTGATTCCGGTTCCGAGACCCGCTTCGTTGTAGCAGATAATGGCGGCCCGGGCCTCATCGCGGAAAGCTTGGTCCCTTTCCAAAACAAACGCAGTAAGCGACAACTCTTTGCTCATCGACCCGGCACGACGTTCTCGATAGTCGGGCCAGTCTTTGTCGTAGCCCTCGATGGGGTTACAGACCATGCGGGC
>Ga0126382_10001357_pt1 | contig 10001 bp, 10 predicted proteins | sample PanSoiMetPlot_30_FD_92548 | JGI IMG/M metagenome (GOLD analysis project Ga0126382, IMG submission 92548) | Tropical forest soil microbial communities from Panama - MetaG Plot_30 | ecosystem: Environmental > Terrestrial > Soil > Tropical forest > Bulk soil | place: Panama | collected 2016-02-17 | reverse complement strand
CCCGACTTCGTCAAGCTTGCCGACGCCTATCACGCCGTCGGCATCCGCTGCGAACGGCCGGGCGATCTCGACGGCGCAATTCGCGAAATGATCAAGGTGAAGAAGCCGGTGATCTTCGACTGCGTGGTCGATCCCAACGAGAACTGCTTCCCGATGATCCCGTCCGGGCGCGCCCACAACGAGATGCTGCTCGGCGATGCCGCCGTGAGCATCGAGGACGCCATCACCGAAGAAGGCAAGGTGATGGTGTAGGCATGCTCAAGCAGCTGGGGGACTTTCTTGCGCCGGCCTCGCTCCAGTTCGACCTCGCCGCGGCGATGGTCGCGTTGGTTGCGCTGGTGTTCTCGATCTGGTCGTTCCGCCACCAGCGGCGCATCAGCATCGAGACGCTGCGGATTCAGCGCGACAACGACGTCATCAAATGGACCGACGGCGTGATCGAGACGCTCGTGGGCATCGAGTTTCTGCTGCGCAATCGGGCGCGCTATTCCGATGCGCAGGATTTCTCGGCCAAGCGCGACGATTTTCTCGCCGCGCTCTCCGCCGTCATTGATCAGGGACGTCTCTATTTTCCCAATTTTGCGCGCGACGTCATCGAGCCCGCGGAGCAGCCGCCGCCGCAGTCGAGCGATGCCGTGCTCGATCACCTGGTTGACATCTATGACCTGGTCAAGGACCTCGACTCCCGCCATCCCGAGACGATCGAGAAGGCGAGGCGGCTGTTGCTGCTCCGGAAACGGGCGTTCATGGCGCGGGCGCAGTCCGAGGTCGAGCCGCAGCGGCGCCTGCGTTTCCTGAAGGCCTACAGCTGAGCTGAGTGCATAAGACGGGGATGACACCGTGAACTCCACCACCCACTATCCGGCGGCGACGCACTCCGAAGCGATCGAGACCCATACCTTGTCGGTGCTGGTCGACAACGAGCCGGGCGTGCTGGCGCGCGTCATCGGCCTGTTCTCCGGCCGCGGTTACAATATCGAGTCGCTCACCGTGTCGGAGACCGAGCACGAGAAGCATCTGTCGCGCATCACCATCGTGACGCGCGGCACGCCGATGGTGATCGAGCAGATCAAGAACCAGCTCGACCGGCTGGTGCCGGTGCATCGCGTGGTCGACATGACGGTGGCTGGGCCGCACATCGAGCGCGAGCTCGCCATGGTCAAGGTGCGCGGCAAGGGTGAGCATCGCATGGAGGCGTTGCGGCTGGCGGACGCTTTCCGCGCCCGCGTGATCGACGCCTCGACCGAGAGCTTCGTGTTCGAGATCACCGGCGCGAGCGAAAAGATCGAAAGCTTCGTCGCGCTCATGCTGCCGCTCGGCCTGGTCGAGGTCTCCCGCACCGGCGTGGTCGCAATCGCGCGCGGGCCGGAGGGAATGTGACCTGGGGGAGGGGCCTGGCGGGGCGCGGGCTGAGGCTCAAATCGCCCCAACCAGCCGCTTGATTTTCGCCGCCGATTGCCGTTTCTGCCGCCATCGATCGACACCAGAAGGACCGGGACATCCCATGCGCGTTTATTACGATCGCGACGCCGACATCAACCTGATCAAGGGCAAGAAGGTCGTCATCATCGGCTACGGCAGCCAAGGCCATGCCCATGCTCTCAATTTGCGGGATTCCGGCGTCAAGGACGTGGCGGTGGCGCTGCGCAAGGGCTCGCAGGGGGTCAAGAAGGCCGAGGGCGAGAAGCTCAAGGTCATGGAGGTCGCCGAGGCCGCCAAGTGGGCCGACGTGATGATGATGCTCACCCCCGACGAGCTGCAGCACGAAATCTACCGCGACCACCTCGCCCCCAACATGAAGCAGGGCGCGGCGCTGATGTTCGCCCACGGCCTCAACATCCATTTCAACCTCATTGAGCCGCGTGCCGACCTGGACGTGATGATGATCGCGCCCAAGGGCCCCGGCCATACCGTACGCGCGGAATACCAGCGCGGCGCCGGCGTGCCGGTGCTGATGGCCGTGCACAAGGACGTCTCCGGCAACGCCCATGATCTCACGCTCTCCTACGGCGCGGCGATCGGCGGCGGGCGCGCCGGCATCATCGAGACCACGTTCCGCGAGGAATGCGAGACCGACCTGTTCGGCGAGCAGTCGGTGCTGTGCGGCGGCCTGGTCGAGCTGATGAAGGCCGGCTACGAGACTCTGGTCGAGGCCGGCTATGCGCCCGAGATGGCGTATTTCGAATGCGTGCACGAGGTGAAGCTGATCGTCGACCTGATCTACGAGGGCGGCATCGCCACCATGAACTATTCGGTCTCCAACACCGCCGAGTACGGCGAATACGTCTCCGGCCCGCGCGTGGTGACGCCCGAGACCCGCGCCGAGATGAAGAAAATCCTCAACGACATCCAGTCCGGCAAGTTCGTCAAGGACTGGATGCTGGAGAACCGGGTCAACCAGACCTCGTTCAAGGCCATGCGCGCGGCCTGCGCCGCCCACCCGATCGAGCAGGTGGGCGAGAAGCTGCGCGCCATGATGCCGTGGATCAAACAACGGGCATTGGTTGACCGCAGTCGGAACTGATCCGCGACGCTCCGCTCTCTTCCCCCTGGCGTTGCGCTGCTGCATGATGGCGAAAACGCCAGGGAGGATGCCGATGGAGGACGGCCGCATCAAGTCGTTCTACGAGTTCTGCGACACGGCGCTCGCCGCCCGCATGATGAAAAGCTAGCGGCCGGCGTGGCACAGGGGGATCAAGGCTCGCAGCCGCGGCCGAGCGCGCCGGCGGTGGCGCTCTCGCAGGTGACCGTCACCTTCAAGCTGGCCGATGGCGGCAGCTATCTGGCGGTCGAGCGCACCTCGCTCGACGTCGCCGACGGCGAGTTCGTGTCGATCGTCGGCCCGACCGGCTGCGGCAAGTCTACTTTGCTCAATATCGCCGCCGGGCTCATCGCCCCGTCCGGGGGCAGCGTCGGCATCTTCGGCGCGCCGCTCGCCGGGCTCAACCGCCAGGCCGGCTATCTTTTTCAGGCGGACGCGCTGTTTCCCTGGAAGACCGCGCTCGAGAACGTCGCGATCGGGCTCGAGACTTCTGGAACTGCGCGCGCGGAAGCCCGCGCGCGGGCGCAAGCTTGGCTCGCGCGTGTCGGTCTCGCGGAGTTCGGCGCGCGCTACCCGCATATGCTCTCGGGTGGGCAGAGGAAGCGCGTCGGCCTCGTGCAGGTTCTGATCCGCGATCCGAAAATCCTGCTGATGGACGAGCCGTTCGGCCCGCTCGACGCGCAGACCCGGCAGATCATGGGCAACCTGCTGCTCGATCTCTGGAGCGCCGACCGCAAGGCCGTGATGTTCGTGACCCATGATCTCGAGGAGGCGATCGCGCTGTCCGACCGCGTGGTGATCATGTCAGCGGGGTCGGCGGCGCGCATCATCGGCGACTGGAAAGTTCCGTTGCCGCGCCCGCGCGACATCGCCGAGATCAAGACCGAGCGCGCCTTCCACGACCTGCACCGCGAGATCTGGACGGTGCTGAAGGCCGAGGTGCTCAAGGGCTATGCGCAGAGCGGCGGGAGCTGATATCGCGTTGGTGCATTGCCTTGCTCTTGCACGGACAGGTAAACTCGTGGCGATGGGCCAATCGGCCCATACGGAGGAAAAACACCATGGTAAAACGTAGTCTGTTGTTGGCTGGTGGCGTCGCGCTTGCTTTCGCTTGCGGCGGTCAAAGCGCGAATGCGCAGGGTGCTTTCACGATCACGTCGCCCTCGTTCAAGGACGGCGAGCGCCTCGCGGTCAAGATGGCCGGCAACAACAAGCAGAATCCCAATTGCGTCGGCGAGAACATTTCGCCCGCGTTGTCGTGGGCCAATCCACCCGCCGGCACCAAGAGCTATGCGCTGATGATGTTCGATCCGGAAGGCCGGCCCCCGGGCGGCGTGAGCCATTGGGTCGCCTATGGCATCCCGGTCAGCGTGACCGGCTTCGCGGAAGGGGAGGTGAGCAAGCAGACCGACAAATACGTGGGCGGCAAGAGCCTGATGGGCCTGCCGCACTATTTCGGCCCGTGCACGCCGCCCGGCGCCCCGCATCACTACACCTTCACGCTGATCGCCACCGACCTCGAGCCGACCGCGCTGCAGCCCGGCCTGACGCGCGACGAGCTGATCAAGGCGCTGGAAGGTCACGCCAAGGGCGCGACCGGCATCATCGGCACGTTCTCGAAGCCGTGATCTGATTGCTTCGCGCCATGGCCGCACTTGCTGCGGCCATGGCGTGATGATCGAGTGTCGCAGTGTCCCGCCTCAATCTCCTGATCTTCCAGCTCGCGGTCGCGGTCGTCGCGGTCGCGCTCTGGCAGGTGCTGACCACCGTGCCGATCGGCGGCGTGAAGCTTCTGCCGCCGTTCTTCTTCTCGACCCCGGGCGACGTCGCCGCCCGCATCGTCAAATGGTTCGTCGAGGGCACGATCTGGAAGCATCTCTGGATCACGCTGGTCGAATCCGTGCTCGCCTTCGTCATCGGTTCGGTCGGCGGCGTGCTGGTCGGCTTCTGGTTCGCGCGCCAGCCGCTGGTGGCGGCGATCTTCGATCCCTACGTCAAGATGATCAACGCGTTGCCTCGCGTCGTGCTGGCGCCGATCTTCGCGCTCTGGCTCGGGCTCGGCATCTGGTCGAAGGTCGCGCTCGGCGTCACGCTGGTGTTCTTCATCGTCTTCTTCAACGTCTATCAAGGCGTGAAAGAGGTGAGCCCGACCGTGCTCGCCAACGCCCGCATGCTGGGCATGAACGAAGGGCAACTGATGCGCCACGTCTATTGGCCGTCGGCGCTCTCCTGGATGTTTTCATCGCTGCACACGTCGGTCGGCTTTGCCGTGGTGGGCGCGGTGGTGGGCGAATATCTCGGCTCCGCCGCCGGGCTCGGCTATCTCATCCAGCAGGCCGAGGGCGTGTTCGACGTGGCCGGGGTGTTCGCCGGCATGTTCGTGCTCGCCGCCTTCGTGATCGGCATCGATTTCATCGTGACCTTGGTCGAGCGGCGCCTGCTGGTCTGGCGCCCGGTTGCGGCCGAAACGCGCACGTAAACGGCTCCTTGAAGGCTTTGCCCACAGCCGCCGTCGCCCTATAAGAAGCCCAACGAAACCGGCCCCGCGCGCGGGGTCGCCGGGAGGATGACATGACCGCCAAGACCGTACTCGCCACGCTCGCGCTTGCGCTTTCGCTCACCGGCGCCATCCAAGACCGGGCACTTGCCCAGACACCCGTGCAGGGGGTCGAGAAGAAGCAGCTGACGCTGGCGGTCGGCGGCAAGACCGCGCTCTACTATCTGCCGCTGACGATCTGCGAGCGGCTCGGCTACTTCAAGGAGCAGGGGCTCGAGGTCACCGTCAACGACTTCCGCGGCGGCGCGCAGTCGTTGCAGGCCCTGGTCGGCGGCTCCGTCGATGTCGTCACCGGCGCCTACGAGCACACCATCCGCATGCAGGCCAAGGGCCAGGACATCCGTGCGGTGATCGAGCTCGGCCGCTTTCCCGGCATCGTGGTCGGCGTGCGCAAGGAGAAGGCGGCGAGCTACAAGTCCGCTGCCGATCTCAAGGGCATGAAGATCGGCGTGAGCGCGCCCGGCTCCTCCACCAATTTCTTCGTGATGTACATGATGTCGAAGGCCGGCCTGAAGCCCGCCGACGCGTCCTATATCGGCGTCGGCATCGGTCCGTCCGCGGTCGCCGCCATCAAGAAAGGCGAGATCGACGCGCTTTCCAACCTCGACCCCATGATCACCAAGCTCGAGCAGGACGGCGACATCAAGATCATCGCCGACAGCCGCACCGAGGAGGGCACCCGCGCCATCTTCGGCGGCTCGAATCCGGCGGCGGTGATGTACGTCAAGCAGGATTTCATCGAGAAGAACCCCAACACTGTGCAGGCGCTGACCAACGCCTTCTACAAGACGCTCAAGTGGCTGGAGAAGGCGACGCCGGACCAGATCGCGGCAACGGTGCCGGAGGACTATTACCTCGGCGACAAGGCGCTCTACGTCGCCGCCGTCAAGGCCAACAAGCCCGTCTATTCCGTGACCGGGATCATTCCCGCCGCCGGCATGCAGTCAGCTACCGACATGCTGGTCGCCTTCGATGCCGAGCTCAAGGACGCCAAGGTCGACCTCGCGAAGACCTTCGACGGTCGTTTCGTCAGGAAAGCCGCCGGGATGTGAGCTCGGATCTCTGCCCGTCACCCTGAGGTGCGAACTCTTTTGGGTGGGGTGACAGCCCGGCCCTGCGGCCGCTCGCCTCTTGCCATGACGTTTTTATTACAGAATGATGACGGCGCCCCGCGCTGGTGAGTACCCGCCAGGACGCGGCTGTGGTGTTAAGTTATGCCGCCCGCCGTCCTGTACCTGCGCAACCGCCTGGCCGCCGCGGCCGCCGACCCCTGGTATGCGGGCGCCATCGCGCTCCTCGCCGGTATTCATCTCTCGGCGCTCGGGCTGCTGATCGTCTTCGAGGCCGAGCCGGTCGCGCAAGCCGCCTTCGTACTCACGTGGGGGCTTATCAATTGCGTCTGGCTCGCGGTGCTGCGGCGCCCGCTGACCGCGGCGGCGCTGTCGCTGGCCATGCTCGTGGTCCTGATCGTGGTGTCCCAGTTCAAGCACGACGTGCTGCTGATGACGGCCACCTTCGTGGACTTGATGATTATCGATGCCGCCACGTTCTCGTTCGTGCTGGCCATCATTCCGGGCTTGGCCTGGAAAGTCGGCCTCGCCGTCCTCCTGGCCGTCCCGATTCTCGTCCTGTTGTGGCAGGCGGAGCCGTTCCTGGTGCGGCGCAGCAACGCAGCGACCGGGGTGGTCGTCTGCCTCATGGCGCTGACCTGGCTGGCGTTCGCGGTGCCGATGGATCGCGAAGACGAGTTCCACCGACGGCAATATGTGTCCAAGTTCGCGCGGTCGGGGACGGTCGCGGCCGTGGACTTGATGACGCGAGGCATATTCGAGGCCGACGCGGCAAGCCCGGATAGGTTGACGTTCGCGGCGGCCGGCCGCTGCGAGGCCGGGCGCAAGCTGCCGCACATCGTCATGGTGTTCGACGAGTCGAGCTTCGACGCCACCATGCTGCCCAACGTCAAGGTCCCACCGCGCTACCGCGAGCACTTCCGCTCGTCCGACGGCGCGATGCGTTCGCTCGTGGTCGAAGGCGCCGGCGGTCCAAGCTGGTTCACCGAATACAACGTTCTCACCGGCCTGTCGGTGCGCTCCTACGGGCGCTTTGAGGACTCCGTCACCCGGCTGGCCGCCGGCCACATCAAGCACGGCCTGCCGTATGCCCTGCGCAACTGCGGCTACAAGACCTACAGCCTCTATTCCTGGTTCGGCGCCTTCGTCGGCGCCCGCAACTTCCAGACCAGCGCCGGGATCGAGCACTTCCTGGATGCCAAGCAATTGCGCACCGGGCCGGCCGATACCGACAGCTTCTACTACGACAAGGCCGCCGAGGTGCTCGCCCGGGAGCGCGAGAGCGGTCCGGTCTTCGTGTTCGTCTACCTCGCGACCAATCATTTCCCATGGAACTACCGTTACCGACCGGATCTGCTGCCCAACTGGGCAAACCCCGGCAATCCCTACGAGATCGACGAATATCTGCGCCGCCAGGAGATGAGCGCGCGCGACTACGCGCAGTTCAGGGAACGCCTCGCCAAGGAATTTCCGCACGATCCGATCTTCATCGTGCGCTTCGGCGATCACCAGCCGCTGTTCGCCAAGCAGTTCCTGGAACCGGCGCTCGACCGGGCCGAGGTGGCGCAGCGCATCCTTCAGCGCGACCCGCGTTACTTCACCACCTACTACGCCACCGAAGGGGTGAACTTCCGTCCCGCCGATCTCTCATCCGCGCTCGATGCGCTCGATGCGCCCTACCTGCCGCTGGTGGTGCTGGAGGGTGCAGGGGTGCCGCTCGATGCCGCCTTTGCCGAGCAGAAGCGGATCCTCAACCGCTGCCGCGGCCTGTTCTACCTCTGCGCCGGCGGGGCCGAGGCCCGCCGCTTCAACCGGCTGCTGATCGATGCCGGCCTGATCCAGGGCTTTTGAGGGCCGGACGCTGACGCGAAGCTGAACAGCCGATCATCGCCATGAACGGCCATTAACAGGCCGGCCGCAAATCGACAATTTTGCCACGCCGCGCAGCGGTTTGGCGTATTTGACCTTGCAATGACAGAATTAATGCACTTCTATGACAGTGCTCCGTGTGCCGGGCGTTAAATAGGTCATTGCCGGGCACGGCTGTATTGCCATGCCGCCCTCCATTGCATTTCTGACCAGCCGCTGGGCGGCGCCGGATGCGGTGACCCGGCGCGATGTCATGCAGATCGCGGTGACCGCTGTGCTGCACGTCGCGGCGCTCGTCCTCATGTATTGGTTCGAAGGCGGTGTCGTCGCGAACTCGGTTTTTCTGCTGACCTGGGGTCTCCTCAACTTCTTCTGGCTGATGCTGCTGCGGCGTCCCGTCGTGTCGGCGGCGCTGTCGCTCGCCGTGGTCGTCCTGCTGATCCTGCTGTCGCAGCTCAAGTACGACATCATCTGGATGACGGCCAATTTCCTCGACGTGATGATCATCAACGCCGACACCGTCAAATTCCTGCTGTCGGTGAAGCCCGACCTCTATCGCCAGGCCCTCATGACGCTGGCGCTGGCGCTGCCGGCGCTGACGCTGCTGTGGTGGCTCGACAGCGTCCGGGTCCGCCTGCGCACCGCTGCGATCGGCTTTGTGGTCTGCCTCGCCGGGCTCGTCGGCATGACGCTCGCGTTTCCGCAGGAGGAGTGGGAAGCGTTCTTCGGCGACGCCTACGTGTCCAAGTTCTCGCGCTCGGGTGTCACCGCCGTCGTCGAGCTGATGCGCAACGGCTACATGGAGTCGGATGCCTCGGTCACCGACCGGCTCAAGACGCTGCCGGCGGCGACCTGCGAGCCGTCGGCCAAGCCGCCGCACATCATCCTGGTGCACGACGAGTCGAGCTTCGACCTTCGCGTCGCCCCCGGCGTCAAGGTGCCGCTCGGCTATGGCAGCCATTTCAAGTCGTTCGACGGCCGCCGCCGCCACTTCATCGCCGAGGGCGCCGGTGGTCCGAGCTGGTACACCGAGTACAACGTGCTCGCGGGCCTGTCGGCCCGCTCGTTCGGGCGCTTCGCTTATTATGTGACGCAGATCGCCGCCGGCCGGGTCGAGCGCGGCCTGCCCACCGCGTTGCGCCGCTGCGGCTACCACACGTTCTCGATCTATCCGGCGAACGGCGCCTTCATGAGCGCGCGGAGCTTCCAGACGACGACCGGCGTGCAGAAGTTCGTCGACCAGGAAGCGCTTGGCTCGAGCCGCATCGAGCCCGACAAGTTCTACTACGACGCGGCGCTGCGCATGATCGAGCGCGAGCGCGACAAAGGCCCGATGTTCCTGTTCGTCTACCTCGCCCAGAACCACTATCCCTGGAACTATCGCTGGCGTCCCGACCAGCTGCCGGACTGGAAGGATCCGGGAAACGGCAAGCCCGAGATCGACGAGTATCTGCGGCGGCAGGCCATGAGCTTCCGCGACTATGCCGGGCTGCGTGAGCGGCTCAAGCGCGAGTTCCCGAATGAATCGTTCCTGCTGGTGCGCTATGGCGACCACCAGCCGGATTTCGCGTCCACCATCCTCGAGCCGAGCCTCGACGAGGTGGGGGTCAATCGCCGCCTGATGACCTACGATCCGCGCTATTTCACCACCTACTACGCCATCGACGCCGTCAATTTCAAACCGGTGAACGTCGCCTCGGCGCTCGACACCATCGAGGGGCCCTATCTGCCGCTGATCGTGCAGGAGGCAGCGGGCCTGCCGCTCGATCCATCGTTCACCGAGCAGAAGCGCATCCTCGAGCGCTGCAAGGGCTTGTTCTATGCCTGCGCCGGCGGCGCCGAGGCGCGCCGCTTCAATCGGCTGCTGATCGACGCCGGCCTGATCAAGGGACTTTGACGGCACTGGTTCCTCGCCCGCGGTTCGGGCATAAAGCGGCGGCTCGCGTCAGGTCGGGCCGCGCAT
>Ga0126382_10001356_pt1 | contig 10003 bp, 5 predicted proteins | sample PanSoiMetPlot_30_FD_92548 | JGI IMG/M metagenome (GOLD analysis project Ga0126382, IMG submission 92548) | Tropical forest soil microbial communities from Panama - MetaG Plot_30 | ecosystem: Environmental > Terrestrial > Soil > Tropical forest > Bulk soil | place: Panama | collected 2016-02-17 | reverse complement strand
TCGATGCGTCCCTCAAGGGATCGAGGCAAATCGGTTTCACCATCGTATCGATCACCGCCTCGTTGCTCGCGGTGTTCATTCCGATTCTGTTGATGGGCGGTGTGATCGGCCGACTGTTTCGCGAGTTTGCGGTGACTTTGAGCATCGCAGTGGCGCTCTCCGCGCTGGTGTCGTTGAGCGTGACTCCAGCGATGTGCGCCAAGTTCCTGCGCGATGAAAGGTCGCAGAAGCATGGGCGCCTGTACCGCATTTCGGAGCGCCTCTTTTCCGGGATGCTGAGTGCCTATGAGCGCGGCCTGCGATGGGTGCTCCGGCATCAGCCCCTGGTCTTAGGGGTGACCATTGCCACGGTGGCGCTCACCATTGTTCTTTACGCTAGGGTCCCTCGAGGGTTCTTCCCCCAGCAGGATACCGGCAGCCTCACCGGGTTTAGCGAGGCGAACCAAGACATCTCGTTTCTGGAGATGCGTAAGCGCCAGGCGGAAATCAATTTGGTGGTCCTGGCGGATCCCGCGGTGGAGCACGTCGGCTCCTTCTTGGGCGGTCAAGGCACCGTGAACAATGGCTTCCTTTTCATTCAACTCAAACCGCTGAAGGTCCGAAAGGTAAGTGCCGACCAGGTGATCAATCGCCTTCGGCCCAAGCTGGCGCGGGTACCTGGCATCAACCTCTACCTTCAGTCCGTCCAAGACGTGCGCATGGGAGGCCGTCCGGGCCGAACTCAATTCCAGTACACGCTCCAAGACGCGAACCTTCAGGAGCTATTGGAGTGGGCGCCCAAGCTGCTGACGACGCTGCAGAGCTTGCCGGAGCTGCGGGATGTCGCCACGGATCAACAGGTCGGCGGACTGCAAGAGAACGTCAAGATCGACCGGGACACGGCGGCGCGGCTTGGCATTCTGCCTCAGGCCATCGACGACACCCTCTACGATGCCTTTGGCCAGCGCCAGGTATCCACCGTCTACACCGAGCTCAACGCCTACCGGGTGATTCTCGAAGTCAAACCCGAGTTTCAGCAAAATCCCGGCGCCCTCAATTACCTCTATGTCCGCTCGTCGAGCAATGACGTGATTCCGCTGAGTGCGTTCACCCACTACGAGCCGGGACTGACCGCGCTGGCGATTAACCACCAGGGACAGTTCCCCGCGATCACCTTGTCGTTCAACCTCGCTCCCAACGTCGCGCTGGGCCAAGCGGTGACTGCCATCCAGCGTGCGTCTCGGCAAATCGGCATGCCCGGCACGGTACAGGCCAGCTTCGCGGGCACCGCTCAAGCCTTTCAAGCCTCGCTGCAAACTATGCCGGTGCTGATCATCACCGCGCTGGTGGCGGTCTACATCGTGCTGGGCGTGCTTTACGAAAGCCTGATTCATCCGATCACCATTCTCTCGACCCTCCCCTCTGCCGGAGTCGGTGCTTTGGTGGCGCTGCTGTTGTGCAGGACCGAGCTGAGCATCATCGCGGTGATCGGGGTCCTGCTCCTGATCGGGATCGTGAAGAAGAATGCCATCATGATGATCGATTTCGCTCTCGAGGCGGAACGCGAACAAGGCCTCAAGCCGGAAGACTCGATTTTCCAGGCATGCTTACTGCGTTTTCGTCCGATCATGATGACCACCATGGCGGCCTTGTTCGGCGCGCTGCCGATGGCCCTGGGGACAGGAGTGGGCTCGGAGCTACGTCGGCCGCTGGGAATTGCAATCATCGGCGGCCTGATTTTCTCCCAGGCGCTCACCCTGTTCACCACCCCGGTGGTGTACTTGTACATGGAGCGCCTGGCTCAAAGACTCGGCGGTCGGCGGCGCGCACTGGGGCCCAGCCCAATCGCCGGCAGCTAGCCGAGCCCCGACACCTCAGCGCCGCTGGCGCCGCCTGGCGGACTGTCGCGCCTGGCCGGGACCGGGCGGTGGAAGCGGAATCCCGGCGCGCCGCGCCTTCGAGAGCCCGATGGCGATTGCCTGCTTTGTAGAGCGCGCGCCGTGCTTGCCTCGGCGGATGTGTTCCATCTCCTCGCGAACAAACTCTCCCGCAGCGGTGGTGGGCTTTTTCCCTTCTCGAAGATCCTGCTTTGCCCTCTCAGTGGTTCGCTTCTCTGGCATGGTGCCTCCATTCCACTTTTAGGCAAAGCTGGGCACCGCAGCAGCACGAAACAACCCTCGCCGGTTGCAACTGGCCAGAGGCGCGCAATACCGGGGCTGTCGGTTATGTTTCGCGGATGAGCTTGCCGCGGGAGATCAGGACCCAACGACTTTACCTACGCAGGCCGAAGCTGCCCGACGCCGATGCCATCTTCTCCCGCTACGCGTCGGATCCGGAGGCGACCCGGTACCTCGGCTGGCCGCGCCATCGCACCGTGCGCCAGACGGAGGCTTTCCTGGAATTCAGCGAGCGTGAGTGGTCCACCAAAGCCGGCGGGCCGTATTTGGTCTTCTCATCGACCGGCCAGCTGCTGGGCGGCACCGGGCTGGAGTTCGAAAACCAGTATCGAGTGGTGAGCGGCTTCGTCTTCGCCAAGGATGCCTGGGGGCAGGGGTACGCAACCGAGGTGATGAAGGCGATGCTCGCGCTGGCCTTCGCGCAACCGGCGGTGCAGCGGTTGTACGCCCTCTGCCACGTGGAGCATCACGCTTCAGCGCGAGTTTTGGAGAAGGCCGGGTTGCAACGCGAAGGCATCCTCCGGCGCTATCTGCTTTTTCCCAATCTGCCGGCGGGCCTACCCAGCGATGTCTTCTGCTACGCGGCGGTGCGCTGAATTCTCAGCCGCGCACCCGCTGGCGGCAAACCGTCACGCTGAGGACGCTGCGGTCCGAGGCGCGGCGAATGAGCAGCGGGACGCAGCTCCCCTCGGGTCCCCGGATGTGCTGGACGGCGCCGTTGAAGCCCAGCTCCACCACGCTCTGCCCATCGATGGAAAGGATTTCATCGCCGACCACCAAGCCCGCTTGCGCGGCACCCGCCCCTGGCATCAGCTCGGTAATCACGAGCACGTCGTTTCGGGTGGTGAGAACGGCTCCAATGCCGGTGAGCTCCAGGGTCGGCTCTTCGCCCTCCGCGGTGGGCGTCAAATCCAGCTCCACCGGTCCCAGCCTTTGTCCATTCTCGAATTGCAAGCCGGAGACAATTCGACTGTGGTGCCGGTCTGCGCTCACCGTCACCGAACCCAAGCCGGGACCCAAGCCTCGCAGCTCGAAGGCACCGGACGAATCCGTCACCGTTGACGAGAGCAGCGGAATCACCGAGGACGGGCTCAGCTGGCCTTCCAGGTAGACCTGCGCACCCGCGATGGTGGCACCGCTTTTACGGTCCACCACTCTCCCGAAAAGCTCGGCGCCTTTCTTCAAAGTGAAATCGATGACCTTTTCGGACGGCCCTTCCTCGTTGGTGAAGGTAGCCTCCGCCGAAGGCGCATAGCCGTAACCGGCGACGATCGCCGAGTAGGTCCCGGCCGGCAGGCCGGTCAGCTCGTACTTGCCTTCGCCATCCATGAAGGCCACCGAGGTGTAAGGATCCCTCGACAGCGGGCCTCGCACCCGCTGCAGGCTGACGGTAAATGCGGCGACGGCCGCTCCGTTCGCGCCGTCGCGCACCGTGCCGCTGAGCCGCGTCCCCAGAGAGAGCGTCAGCAGCACCGAGCTCGTTCCCGTCGACACCGCCTCGGCCTTGGCCGGCGCGTAGCCCGGAGAGGTGGCGGTCAAGTCGTATTCCCCCGGCCAAAGATCGACGATTTGAAACTGCCCGTCGGGATTGGATCTGACGTCGGGGTGAAAGCTGCGCCTCATGGTGCGGCGGTTGCGCCCTCGTACGGAAATGGAAGCGCCTTCGACCGGCGCACCCTGCGGGTCCAGCACCCTTCCGGCGATGGCTTCGAGCTGCGCCGCGGGTCGTAGAGACGAGAGGTGAATTTCCAGCCGACGCGAGGCAAGTGCGTACTGCCCAAGATAGGCTCGACCCGGAGAGAAGCTTGGGTGGCTCGCTTCCAGCCAGGCTCCCGCCGGGGCGCGGAAACGAAACTCACCGCGAACATCCGAGGTGAAGTGGTCCGCAAGCGGAGCCAACGCATTGTCGCCGTCCCCGGAATTGAGCAAGCGGACCTCGGCCCCAGAAACCGGCTGGCCCTCCGGATCCAACACCACGCCCAGGCATTCCACGGCCGGAGACAACATCAAAACGACGTCGTCGATTCGCTCGCCCGCTCGAGCGTTGAAGGTGATCGAGCTTCGGCCCCATTCCGGGGCGAAAGGCAAGTAGCCCTCGGCGGTTATCGAGGCGAGGCGGTAGGTGCCAATTTCGGAGGGCTGGAAGTGAAAGGAGCCATCGCCGGCGGTGCGGATGGACGTAGCTCCGCGTACGAACTCGAACGTCAGCTCTGCGCCTGCGACTCCTCGGCCGGTGGCGCTCGACAACACGTGTCCCTTCAACGAGCCTGCGATCGCTGAACTGTCGAGGCTGGAGGCGCCGCGGTTGAGCTGGATCGGCGATACGTCTTCGTGCCGCCAGCTCTGGGCATCTCGAACCGCCGCCCGCTGAGCGGGCCGATCCGCGGGGCGGCTTTGGGGAGCGCTCGGGGCTTTGGCGACGAAAATCCCCAGCCACCAGGCGATCAGCAGCCCTCCCACGACCGTGAACAGACCTACCCCAATCCGCCGCGACCTCGACACCCTACGCCCTCTGGTGGCGCGACGCTTTTGTTCGCAATCGGCGCCAGCGTGAAATAAAGGAACCGACCCGTGCCCCCAACCGGAGCCTCCTTGAAACGCCTCGTCCGCAACGCAGCGGGCGCGTTGCTATTCCTCACTTTCGCACCTTATCCAGCCCCGGCTCAAAGCTGGGACGTCGACCGGTTCTCGGAAATGAAATGGCGATGCATCGGGCCCTTTCGCGGAGGGCGAACCGTGGCCATCGCCGGTGCGCCCGGCTCCCCCAACGTGTTCTACATGGCGGCGGTGAACGGTGGAGTGTGGCGAAGCTCGGACTACGGACAAGTCTGGACGCCTATCTTCGACAGCCAGCCGACCGGTTCGGTGGGCGCGATCGCAGTCGCTCCCTCCAACCCGAGCACCATCTACGTTGGAAGCGGCGAAGGTTTGCAGCGACCCGACCTATCGGTGGGCGACGGAGTCTACAAGACCACAGACGGCGGCGAGACCTGGCGGCACCTGGGGCTCAAAGACGGCCAGCAAATCGCGGCGCTCGTGGTGGACCCGTCGAACGCCAATCGCGTCTTCGCCGCAGTGCTGGGCCACCCCTACGGCCCGAACACCGAGCGCGGAGTGTTTCGCAGCCTCAACGGGGGGGATAGCTGGGAGAGGGTCCTCTACCGCGACGAGAATACGGGCGCGGTCGATTTGGCCTTGGAACCGGGCAACCCCCAGACCGTTTATGCGACTCTTTGGGCAGCGCGGGTAGCGCCTTGGGAAATACGTACCGGCCGGTCCATCGAGGCACCTGGAGGGGGATTGTTCAAATCCACCGATGGGGGCACCCACTGGCGCCAACTGACCCGCGGGCTGCTCAAGCCCGATGACTGGGGCCGAGTCGGAATCGCCATCGCGCCCAGTCGGCCAAATCGGATCTACTTGCTCGCGGAGTCGCGCAGGGATTCGAGCGGAATCTACCGATCCGATGACGCTGGCGAGAACTGGGAGCGGGTGAACTCTGAGCGTCCAGTGACCGGCGGTGGGCCCGGAGCGAACGGCATTGCCGTGGCCCCCGACAATCCAGACATCGTCTATGTCGCCAACCGGTCCACCTATCGATCCATCGATGGGGGGCGGACCTTCACCGCCATCAAGGGAGCGCCGGGAGGAGACGACTACCAGCGGGTCTGGGTCAACCCCGAGCATCCTCAGATCATCGCGTTGAGCAGCGATCAGGGGACAACCATCAGCGTCAACCGCGGGCAGACCTGGAGCTCCTGGTACAACCAGCCGACCGCGCAGCTCTACCACGTGGCCACCGACAACCGATTTCCCTATTGGGTCTACGGCGCGCAGCAGGAAAGCGGTTCCGTCGCCACGCCCAGCCGGAGCGATTTCGGAGAGATCAGCTTTCGAGACTGGCACCCAGCTGGAATCGAGGAATACGGCTACGTCGCTCCCGACCCCCGCGACGGGACGATCATCTACGGCGGGAGGATCACCCGTAACGATCATGCTCGGGGCGAGCTGCAGGACATCTCCCCGGAACCAGTTCGACTGGGAAAGTATCGGTACGTCCGCACCGAGCCGGTGGTCTTTTCGACCCGCGATCCGAAAACGTTGTTCTTTGCCACCAACGTGTTGTTCAAAACCACCAACGGCGGACAGACCTGGCAAACCATCAGCCCAGACCTGGCGCGGCAGGATTACGCGGTACCGCAAAACCTGGGAATCTTCACGCCCCTGGATCCTGAAAAGGGCAAGCACCGCGGGGTGATTTACGCCGTGGCACCGTCCTTCCACGACGTGAACATCATCTGGGCGGGTACCGACGATGGCCTGATCTACCTCACCCGCGATGGGGGGAAGCATTGGACGAACGTCACTCCGCCGGAGTTGACGGCATGGAGCAAGGTCTCGGTGATCGAGGCATCTCACTACGAGGCGAACACCGCGATCGCGGCGGTGAACCGGTTTCGGCTCGACGACTTGAAACCTTACCTGTACCGAACCCGGGATGGCGGAAAGAGTTGGCAGAAGATCACCGCCGGACTGCCCGAGGATGCGCCACTCAATGTGGTGCGCGAAGATCCGGTCCGCCGAGGATTGCTGTTCGCGGGCACCGAGCGTTCAGTCTATGTGTCTTTTGATGAAGGAGATCACTGGGCGTCTCTGCAGCTCAACCTGCCGCACACCTCGATGAGGGATCTGCAGGTTCACGGAGACGATCTGATCGTCGCCACCCACGGGCGCTCGTTCTGGATCCTCGACGACATCACTCCGCTTCGCCAGCTCTCACCGGAAGAATCCCAGCTGTACTTCTACCGCCCGCAGCAAGCCCATCGGGTGCGCTGGAACCGAAATACCGACACTCCACTGCCGCCAGAAATTTCGGCCGGCAAGAACCCGCCGGATGGGGCGATCCTGAATTACTACGTTCGAGGCCCAGAAGCTTCTCCCGTGGTGCTCGAGATCTTTGACTCCGGCAACCGCCTGGTGCGCCGCTTTGCCAGTACCGATGCGCCCGAGCCACCGGTCAAAGACCTGAGCGTGCCGACCTACTGGATCCGCCCTAACCCGATGTTGTCCGGAGGGCCGGGAATGCACCGCTTCGTGTGGGATCTGCATTACCCTTCTCCGCCCTCGATCGAGCCCGACTATCCGATATCGGCGATCTTCCGAGACACGCCCAGAGTTCCGCGCGGCCCCACAGCTCTCCCCGGGACGTACCGCGTAAAATTGACCGTGGGCAACCAGACGCGCACTCAAGAGCTGAGCATCAAGCTGGATCCGCGCGTCAAAACGACACCTGCGCAGCTGGCCAGGCAATTCAGGTTGGCGAGCAACATCGTCCAGGCGATGACGGCCGACTTCACAGCGCTCGAGGAGGTGCGCACATCCCACGAGCAAGCCCAAGCGGCGCTCTCGCGAGCCGGTTCGGGCAACTCCGCAGTGGCCCTCGCGGCGCTGGAGGCAAAGCTCGATGCCTTGGTGGGCGAAAAGGAGGATTTCTATACGCCACCGACGGGCGGGGAAAGACAGCACAATCTTTCGCGGCTCAGCCAGGATCTGCAACGGCTGCTGGAGATCGTGGACGCAGCGGACCTCCCACCCACCCGTGCGATGGAAGCCACCTTCGGCCAACTTCGCACCGCGCTCGATTCTCTCCTCCAGAAATGGAACGAGGTGCGCCGTCGAGACCTGCAGCTGGTCAACGAAGAGCTGCGCCGGGCCGGATTAACACCCATTGGAGCATCGTCCGCTCCCAAGTAGGCACTCGATGTCTCAGCCCTCCCGTTCGTTCTTTGGCCTTCCTAGTCTCTTGGCGGTTCTCATCGGTGTTGGCTGCAGTCACGCGCCGTCTCGTTCGGACGCAACACGCCCCGAACGCGCTCGCGTAATTGTCTTCGTTTGGGATGGATTGCGGCCGGAAGCAATCACCCGCACCGACACTCCAAATCTGTATGCCTTGCGCCAAGAAGGCACCGAGTTCCCCGATCACCATTCCGTGTATCCGACCTTCACCATGGTGAACGCTGCGGCGCTCGCAACCGGCAACTTTCCTGCAAGCACCGCCTACTACGGGAACTACATCTTCCAGCCGGGACCCGATGGCAAGGACACCGCCGGCAAGGCGGTGCACTTCGATCGCGAGGTGGTCTTCACCGAGGATTTCGGCGTACTGCGCAGCCTCGATGCGAACCTGGGCGGACGATTGCTCTCGCGACCCACCCTGTTCGAAGCCGCGCAGCGAGCCGGGTTGAAAACCGCGACGGTCGGCAAGGCCGGGCCGGCGTTTCTGCAAGACCTGCACTTAGGCGGCGTGGTCATCGATGAGCAGGTGGTCCTTCCGGATACGCTGACTGAGGAGCTGCGTGCCGCCCTCCCCTCGCTGCGCTGGCCGCTCGGGCCCGAAAAGCTCCTCACCCTCGCCGATGGGGTAACCCCGGACCCGACCGCGAGATCCTCGAGGCACGCCAAGGCGAATGCCGCAATGATCGACGTCTACTTGGATCATGTGCTCGTCAAAGCACCTGACCTTACAGTGCTGTGGTTGCGGGACCCGGATTCCACATCGCATGTCTATGGCCTGGGCTCGCCCGCCTATCGCGACGCACTCGTCCGCCAGGACGCATTGCTGGGCAAGCTTCTGGAGCGACTTCGCGCGAACGGAATGCGCGAATCGGTGGATCTGGTGGTGATGAGCGATCACGGGCACACCAGCGTCGGCAATCCGCTTCGAAGCGCGCCCGCGGCAGGTGGAGAGCCTGAAGCAGGAGAGATCCGGTTGGCGCACTTGCTCACCCAGGCCGGATTCGAAGCCTTCGACGGCACCGGCTGCCTGTACTCGCCAGTGCTTTCACCGTATCCCACGCAGGAAAGCCACGGGGAATGTCCGGGCCTCGCACGCTACAGCACGCCGTCGTACCTGCTGCCGGCTCAGTTGGGACCGCGAGCGGTGATCATCGCGGTCAACGGAGGCAGCGATTACCTCTACCTGCCGTCGAAAGATCCAAAGCTGGTGCTCGAGCTGGCGCGTTTTCTCCAAGGGCGTCCGGAGGTAGCCTCGCTCTTCGTCGCGGCGCGGTATGGGTCCGTTCCTGGGACCTTGCCGCTCTCCGAGATTTTTGCCGAGGACGCGCTAGGGAGACATCCAGACGTGGTGATCGGGTATGGGTTCGATGAAACCGCGGCCGTTCGCTGCGTCTCGGGTGTTGAGTTCGCTGGGATGACGCGCTCGCGCTACCGAGGGATGCATGGAACGCTGGGGCCAAACGATCTGCGAGCGGTGCTGATCGCCCAGGGACCGCATTTCCACGCCCGGTTCCGGGATCCGTTACCCACCGGAAATGCTGACATCGCGCCCACGGTCGCCGCTCTGCTCGGGCTGGATCTCCCTGTCACGGATGGACGCCCGCTGCTTGAAGCCATCGAGGGCAGTGGCACAACCGCCGCCGATTATCGCTTGGAGGCGGTGACCCTCGCGCCCAAGGCGCCGGCGGAGCACTTCACCTTTTCTCTCTACAAAAAGGTGCTACGGCGCAGCGGGTCCACGTCTACCTATCTCGAGCAAGTTCAGCCGCGCAGGCAATGATCCGATTGGGCGCGGCGCGCAGCGATCAAGCGGCGAGCGGGTCGGCGCCGGTTTCCGGGTAACAACCGGCGGCTCGCGCGCGCTGTCGAACCAGCGCGTATATCGCGTCGCAGGTCGGCGTCGGCCGGCCCACCAGTCTGCCCATTTCCACCACCGCGCCCAGCAAGGGATCGATCTCCATCGGCCGACCACGCTCCAGATCCACGAGGGTGGAGGGTTTATGATCGCCCACCTCCGCGGCCCCGGCGATGCGCGCGTCCACGTCGATCGG
>Ga0126382_10001355_pt1 | contig 10004 bp, 6 predicted proteins | sample PanSoiMetPlot_30_FD_92548 | JGI IMG/M metagenome (GOLD analysis project Ga0126382, IMG submission 92548) | Tropical forest soil microbial communities from Panama - MetaG Plot_30 | ecosystem: Environmental > Terrestrial > Soil > Tropical forest > Bulk soil | place: Panama | collected 2016-02-17 | reverse complement strand
TCGGTTTTCCCCAGCCGATCAGGACAATCCCGATTCCTCCTCCAAGGTGCGTAAAAATGAAACTCGCAATAGGAATCAGCAGCGTGCCGATTGGGTCGGTGTGTGCCACCGGATTGAGAGTGATTCGCCCCAACAACCGCGCCGTATCGTCACCGAACTTGTTTGACATCCACGCGTGCGCAGCTTCATGCGCCGAAATCGCGAAAAGAAGCACGACCATGTAGATGATGAGCTGAGCTACGAGTCCGGAGGTCATCAGATGAGCAAAGAAACGTCAAAGTAACATCCCGCCTAAGGAGAGTCAAAAATTTATGCTTTCGGCTCCCAGACTTCTCTACTCAAGCAGGATTCCGCGGATTTCAAGTGGCACACTGTAGACTGAGTCATTCGTGGCTACAACCATGTCGCCGGCGGGACCGAAGGCCAACCCCACGACATTCATGCCGGCCACTACGAGCCGGGCATCCAGGCCATCAGGTGTGATGCGTACGATTCCTCGCCGCCCACGTAACGATGCGGCGACGTAGAGATTACCCTCGCGATCGAAGGCGAGGCCCTGTGGCCGGCCGAGGCCACGATAGAAAACACTCGACTCTCCCTGTGAATCGAACCTCGTGATGCCGTCAAAGCTGGAAACAGTCGGACCCGTCACATAGAGCACATCATTGGGTCCAAAAGCCAGATGATATGCCGAAACGGAAGGTTCTATCTGCGCCCACGGTTTCGCCTGGCCCATCTCATCTACGCGAAAGATCGTTCCCGTGCGATCACCGACAAACATAACGCCATCACTGCGAAACGCCAGCCCGGTCGCAATTCCTAATTCGGTCGCGAACTCGATCACCTCTTTTAAGGCCGTGATTCGATAGACCGAACCGTCGAACCGGCTGGTGGTGAACATTTCACCCTTTCGGTCGAACGCTATCGCTGTCGGGTTGGTAACGTCGCCCGAGAACTCGCTAACTACCCCTTCCGAGGTGATGCGGTAAATTGAAACCGGCACATGCTCGCCGCGCGACCCAGACCTCGTAACAAACAACGAACCGTCAGCAGGATCGAAAGCCGGATTGGCAACCGGGTGTAATCCATCGACGAGCTTCCGCCCAACGGTGATAGTTCCGCGTTGTGCCTTACCTGATGGGCCCTTCAAATTCAGTTCTACGACGCCGCTGCCGGTATTGCCGGGAACAAGCGCAAGCAGCCGCTTGGAATTAGCAGCAACCGTGTGGGGCCGCCGATCCCCACACCAGATTTCCTGAGAACGCGCTTCAACTGACTGCGGCAGCAGAATTGCTACCTCACCGCCCGGAATGGCGGCGGGCGGATCAATAATGACGTCAGCAGATCGCTTCATGGGTCGTAAAGTCGATACATGGTAAGTCGATGAACCATCCTTGTCTAATCTCAGCAACAAAGTCGAACATGCCAGCGCGTGATATAATTGACGACAGTTAATGCGAAGTCTTCACGGGAACACGCACGGCCTCAAACCCAATCAACTGCGACGAATTGAAAAGCTGTATCAACGGCGAATACCGCCCCGGCAGGTCTTAACCACGGAGTTCGCCCGCCAACTGGCAGCCCTTTCCAGTGAAACTGGCCGGCAGATCGGTGCGCTGATCGATCGTAAAGGCTACGTTGAACATGTCGTGGTCGGCGACGCGCGCCAGATTCAGATGCCGGATTTCAAACGCGTGCGGGTGGCGACCGATCGTTTTCGTGGATTAAGGTTTGTTCATACGCATTTGCGTGGCGAGGATCTGACGCACGACGACCTTACGGACCTGGCGTTGCTGCGGCTGGATCTGATGGCGGCCATAGACGTCGATCCGCAGACAGGTATGCCCGGAGCGGTCCATGCCGCGCACTTGCTCCCGCTCGCGGCTCACGATGCGAACGGCGGCTCAGCACAGTTTGCCTTTCTGAAAGCAACTGCGCCGTCGCAAATGGATCTCGACTTCATCTCGTTGATTGATGCGCTGGAAGAGGAAATGGCGCGCAATCGCCGCGTGTCCCGGCGAGCTGGCACGAGTGAGAGGGCCATTCTGGTTAACGTGAGCGACAATTCACGGTTAGACGCGGAGGACTCGCTCGATGAGCTTCGCGATCTTGCAGAATCTGATGGTCTCGACGTGATCGACGCGCTGATCCAGCGCCGTCCCAGGGCTGATCCCCACACGGTTGTCGGCAAAGGCAAACTTGACGAGCTGCTAATCCGCGCGATGCAGCTCGGCGCTGACGCCATTGTGTTCGACCGGGAGCTGCAGCCATCGCAGGTGCGAGCGATTGCCGAGGCGACCGACCTTAAGGTGATAGACCGATCGCAGTTAATCCTGGATATTTTCGCTCAACGGGCCCAATCGCACGAGGGTAAGATTCAGGTTGAGCTGGCTCAACTTAAATATCTCCTGCCGCGACTGGTAATGGGGCAGAACTCCGCGTTTTCGCGTCTGGCCGGAGGAATCGGCGGGCGCGGTCCCGGCGAAACAAAACTCGAAACCGATCGGCGACGCGTTCGTGACCGAATTCATCGCCTGGAGAGAGAACTCGAATTACAACGCAGACGCCGCGAGCAAAGACGCAAAGAACGGCTACGTCATCAGGTTCCAATCATCTCAATCGTCGGCTATACAAACGCCGGGAAGTCCACGCTGCTTAATGCCTTGACTGCAAGCAATGTTCTTGCGGAGGCGCGAATGTTTGCGACGCTCGATCCGACCACGCGCCGCCTGCGGCTGCCGCGCGAAGAGGAAGTAATTATCAACGACACAGTCGGATTCATTCGCGATCTTCCTCCCGATTTACTCGCCGCGTTTCGCTCGACACTTGAGGAGATTGCCGGGAGTTCATTGCTTGTCCACCTCGTTGACGCCGCGAATCCGCGTTGGCATCAGCAGATAGCATCCGTTAACCGGATCCTGACGGAATTGGGATTCGGTCAAATTCCGCGGCTGTCGGTCTTCAACAAAGTAGATCTCGTCGACGAGAGCACTCTCGCCGGGATGCACCGGCAGGCGCTGAGCGAATTTGGCACTGAGTCGATTGGCATCTCGGCAGCCAATCCCGCAACATTTGCAGCGCTACTCGGCCGCATTCAAATGCAGTTCTTCCCCCGTCACGCCAAAGGAACTACGTCCACTCAGAATCTGGACGATAGTTTGCGATAGGTTGTGTTCAGGTCCTCGGGAAGGACACGCGTTTCGCCAACGCTGGTCATAAAATTTGTGTCACCTACCCAGCGCGGCACGATATGCATGTGAATGTGATTGGCAACTCCCGCGCCTGCCGCTCGACCAAGGTTCATGCCAAGATTAAAGCCGTCGGGATGGTAGACGCCGGCGAGCACGTTTTCACAACGCTTCACCAGATCGATCATTTCATCCGTCGTTTCTTTCGGAGCGGAATTCAGATGAGCGACATGGATATAAGGCGCAATCATCAAATGTCCGCTCACATAAGGATAGAGGTTCAGCATCACCAGATTGTAGGCGGCGCGATGTACTACAAACTGCGTTTCATCAGCATCCGGATTGTCGCGCGCTCTGCAAAAGATGCAGAGGCTGGCGTCGGATGACTTGGATTCCGCAGAATTGATGTACTCGTTCCTCCAGGGACTCCAAAGTATTTCCACAGTGGCGATCGGAAGGTTACCTGGTGGGTCCTGAAGCAGTTTGATTAATTAACTCCTTCAGTTCTTTTCCAGCCTTGAAATAAGGAACTCGTTTAGCGGGAATGCTGACCGGTTCGCCGGTCTTTGGGTTACGCCCGCGGCGGGCGCCACGTTTACGGACGCGAAAGCTGCCAAAGCCGCGTAGCTCGATCTTTTCGCCCTGGTTCAAACTATCGATGATGCTTTCGAAAACGATTTCAACCAGGCGCTCAGCGTCCTTTTTAGTGAGTTCGGCCGCGTTCGCTACATCATCAACGAGATCAGCTTTGGTCATTCGACACCTCGCTACAGAATCAAGAGCGGTTGTCCCAGTGAAAGACGAGACGGGGCTCGGCAATGGTCGCCGAAGTGAGCGCTACCTTATCAGAGGCGCGACGTTCCAGCAAGGTTAAAACGCCACGCCGCAACATGTTACGAAGACGAACCGGCCATTTTGTTTCCCCAAACTGAAACCGCCCTCGAGCGGCCCGGCGGCGTTACTCTTTGCCTTCTTCGCCTTCTTTACTGCTGGTGCCGAAGTCGGCAAGCTCAGCAAGTGATGCCATGCCGCCGCCTGCTTCGGAAGTGTAGATTTTCGTTTCCACGATCGGTTCATCGTGAGCCGCAGCGCGGGCGGATAAACCAATCTTGCGATTCTCGGCATCTACTCGCAAAACTTTGAACTCCAACTCCTGACCGATTTGGACCGCATCTTCCGGTTTGTTAACCCGCTCATCCGACAACTCAGAGATGTGGCACAAGCCTTCGAGATTGTCGCCTAATTCAACGAAAGCTCCGAAGCTGGCAAAACGAGCAATCTTTCCGCGGACGACGTCACCAGGCTTATGCGCGGCCACAAAATCATTCCAGGCGTTAGGTTCCAAATCTTTAATCGAAAGCGACATCCGCCTGTTTTCCGGATCGATGGCCGTAATCACCGCATCAACCTGCTGGCCCTTCTTGAGGACCTCACTTGGATGTTTGACGCGGCGCGACCACGAAATGTCCGAAACATGCACCAACCCATCAACGCCATCTTCAATCTCAATGAACGCGCCAAAGTCAGTGAGGTTACGGACGCGGCCGTGCACGCGCGCACCTACCTGATAACGTTCAGCGAGACTGTGCCACGGATTGTCCTGGACTTGTTTCATTCCCAGGCTAATCCGTCTCGCTTTGGGATCGACGCTGAGCACTTCAACTTCAACGGTGTCACCCGGACTGACGAGTTTGCTCGGGTGCTTTACCCGCTTGGACCAGCTCATTTCCGAGACATGCACCAGACCTTCAACTCCCGGCTCTAGTTCGACGAATGCGCCATAGTCGGTGACACTCGCAACCTTTCCCGTGATGCGCGCCGTGGGTGGAAAGCGCTCTTCGATGGTCTCCCAGGGATCGGGCAACAATTGTTTATAGCCCAGCGAAACGCGTTCGCGGTCCCGATCGAATCTCAGCACTTTTACCTGGACGTTGTCTCCAACTTTGAAAACGTCGCCGGGATTTTGTACCCGGCCCCAGGACATGTCGGTGACGTGCAGTAACCCATCAACCCCTCCGAGATCAACGAAAGCGCCGTAGTCGGTCAAGTTCTTAATTTGGCCTTCAACAATGATGTCTTCTTCGATCTGTTCGAGTGTTTTGCCTTTACGATCGGCGTTGCGTTCTTCAAGCACCGCCTTACGTGATAGCACCACATTGGAACGTTTCCGATTGAGCTTGATGACTTTGGCTTCGATCTCCCGCCCGCGCAAAGAATCGAGGTTGCGTACCGGACGCACATCGACCTGAGAACCAGGAAGAAATGCGGCGATGCCGTCGATGTCCACCCGCAATCCACCTTTAATGCGTTCAATCACCCGACCCTTAATCGGTGTTCCCTCATTAAAAGCTTTCTCCAGATCGTCCCACGCACGCAGCCTTACCGCATCAGCGCGGGAAAGGAGCGGAAACCCTTCTGCGGTTTCCATGTTCTTGACCAGCACATCGACTTCATCGCCGGGCTTGACGGCGATCTGGCCATTCTCCAGGAATTCGTTCGGGTTGACGATACCTTCGGATTTGTAACCGAAATCGATGACCACGCCGCGTTCTGTCAAACCGACGACTGTGCCGCGGACTACTTCGCCTTCCTGCAACGAAGATTGTTCCTGCTCGAATTGATCGAGCATCGAACCGAAGTCTTCGCCACTGGACCGACTCTCTTCGTCGTCTTTAGGGGTGGTGGTTGCGTCGCTTGAGCCGGCAGGTTCGCTCAGGTCGCGCGAGTTGTTTTCGATTAAGGGTTGATCGGCGCTGGAATCACCAGCATTGGTTATCGTCTCTTCAGCTGACATGCAGACTCCTACTCAAAACTCTCCTTCGGCGCGCGGCGTTCGCGCGTCGATCCGGCGAAGTAGGCCCACAGATCAGAGTCGATCGCCTTGGTCTGTGGTGTTGGTGTCAGTTCGATCGGAGGAGTGTGCGAGCGTCAGAGAGTGAAAAAGAAGTTTGAGTTTCGATTTCCGTGCCCGTAGTCTTCCCCTGGGTTCCGACTAACACCGGCCGCTTTTACCGGATGGTCGGAATTTACACGTCGTCAATAATGAGTGTCAAGGCGACTTACGACGTTCAAATGCTCATTAACCCCTGATCACCGCGTGGAGTTCATTGAGGCCACGGCGCCACGCGACACGACGTATACACCGGCAGAATGTGAACCGACGAACAATGTGTTTTGATCCCGGGAGTCGAGCGCCAGGGCCCAGATCTGCATGCTTGGTAACCGGTGCTCCCGTGCGTCGATTCGCGTCCACGTTGTGCCGGCATCCGAAGATCGATAAACGCCGCCACCGAATTCACCATTCTGAAACGCATTCCCGGTGAACAATTCATTTGTGTTGCGGGGATTGATCAAAATGCTGGTGAAATCTCCAAACGGCAGGTTTCCTCCGCGATGCGACCAATGCTCGCCGCCATCATGCGACATAAAAAATGCTTCTTTTGTGCCGACATAGATGTAAGCTGAACGCTGCGGATCCTGAACGACGACGTTGACCGTGGACGTAGTTGGGATACCGTTTACTTGCTGCCAGGTTTCGCCGCCATTTCTGGAAACCAAAACGCCCGAGGTGGCAGTACCGACAAACATGAGCGGCGGATCCTGGGAATTGACTGAAATGCATGTAGTGCGCGAGTCGAAAGGGCTGCCGTAGGGGATTCGATCCCAACCCTCATTTACATCCAGGCTACGGAAGAGACCGGCATTCGTCGCCGCGAGCATCGTTAAATGGCCAGCACTGTCGGTGTAAGAGATTAGCGTGTTCACCGGATCGGATAGTGACAACACGTGGGCTGCGGTAACAATCCCGCCGGCAACGGTCGTGACCCCGAGCGCCGCCAGGGTCGTGTCGTCTAATTGCCCGGTCACGGTCAGGTATCTGTCGGTCTGAAAACGCTTGATTGCCGCAGCGGTGCGCGGACCGAGTTTTCCATCCGGAGTTCCAATCTCATAACCGGCGCGATCGAGCGCTTCCTGCGCCCGACGGACGAGTTGATCAGACACGAGCGCGGTTGGACCAGTCTGTGGAACCGGCGCAAGTCTTTGGTCTGCGCTCGTCGGAGCCGGATTGCTCCTCGGGCGATCGGGAGGTGGCTCCTGAGACATTGTGCGCTTAACTTTTGCACGCGATGTTGGGTGTCTTCTAACCGGAGCAGGTTTTTGACCGACGACCGCGCTCCACGACAATCCGCGGTCCGTTGAACGATAAAGACCCAGATTTGTACCGACGTAGATCGTATTCGCGTCCCGCTGATCCTGGATGATGGAATACCCAATCAGCCGAGGAGGCATATTCTTCATTGATGGTTGCCAGGAAGCCCCGCCGTCTGCACTTACAAAGAAAAAACCACCGCCAGTTGTTGTATTGATGGTCGTGGCATAGATACGATTCGCTACTTCTCGATCCTGCAGAATCGCGTTTACAAAACGGCCGCTGAATCCGTTATTCGTCGGCACAAAATTCTTCCCCGCATCCGTCGAGACCATTACGCCGTAGTTGTTAGTGCCGATGTAAACGATATTCGGGTTCTGAGGATGAAGCGCAATCGAGTTAATCTCCAGTTGCCGTGAGGTAGTTACCATCCAGGAATTGTTCTCGCCGCCCTTCGCCGAGCGCCAGAAACCTTCGGTGGTTCCCGCAAAGACCAGTCCGGGTACTGAAGGGTGCTGCAAAATCGCGCGGGTGCGGCGCGACTGCGACGGGATTCCCTGCACCTTGTGCCAATTCTCGCCGGCGTCTTCCGTTTCGTAGATCCCACTGCACGCGGAAGCGATGATGTGCTTCGCGTTGCGAGGGTCAATGTCGATCGCAAAAATATCGGAATCGTCAATGATGCCGTTTTTGATAACACGCCAGGTCTTACCACCGTCGGTGGTTTTGTAAGGCAGGTACCAGGTGCCCGCGTAAATTACGTTAGTATTCCGCGGATCGATCGCCAGCGACTCCACATGTACCGGCGTGTCAGCCGAGGGCATTGGCTCCCATGTGTCACCGCTATCGAGAGATCGAAAGATCCCATTAAAGGTACCGGCGATTAAGAAATCAGGATCCTTACGAGACTGAGTGAGCGAGTGAAGCGCTTCATTTTTCAGCTCGGGAGCCTGTCGCCATGTTTGCCCGCCATCCTTTGACTTGAAAAAACCGCCTGGGTCTTTGTGACGGTGCGCCGCAACGTAGAGAACTTTCGAATCTCTGGGGTCGACAATGATGTGGTCAACTAAAAGCTGCGGCCGATTAAAGTTCGCCAGCAGGCGCCAATTGCGCGCCCCATCGGTGGACGTGTAGATCTGCCCGTCCAGCGTCCCAAAATAGAATCGGTCTGCATCATTCGGATCAACCACCAGCGCCCGCACGTCGCCGCCACTCGGTCCGGAAACACGCCAATCTGCGGAATAAGGGCCGCGGCTATCAGAACGATCGACCGCTGCGACCGAGGGATCTGGGGACAGACTGAGAGTGACTGCGACTGACAGTACTACGAGCAAGGTAAGAGTAATTCGCTTCATAACCTCGATTTCTTCCGGGGAATCATTAGATGCAGCAAAACGCGCGAGGGCATTCCGCAGAGCATTATACGCAGTTAGGCGCGTTTCCGATAGATGGGTATTTACGTCGCCGGCAATGATGCGACCGTGGAAAGCCAAACGAAAAGCAAAGCGGGCGGCGCTGTTAGGCACCGCCCGCTTCGGAAGAAGGTCGCACTCTCACTCAGAGTAGCGAACGTTTGGGAATCTCTGGTCTTACTCTTCACCCCGTCGTCGGCCGCGACGTCCGCGCGCCTTCTTGCAATCCGGACAAGGCGAAACAGCACCCGTGGTATCAGCCGCCGGCGGTGTTGCACCCGACGGAACGATCCACAGATCGACTCTCAATTCAGGCATGCCGCCTCCGTCGACAACCACGATCCGGCTGGCATCGATGCCACGCGTATTGACGAGGTAGTCCTTGGCGCGATTTGCTCGCGTCTGACCCTCTGCATCGCAACTGCCGTAGCCAATGATGTAGCCCTGCGCCGTCGGGTCGTTCTGCAACTGGATCGCAAAGTTATCCAGTCTGGCCTTTTCATCATTGAACCTGATGTTGCCGTAGGTATCGAACTTCGTCGGCAAGACCGGCTTAGCAATGTTGGTCGTGCACGAGGCGGTCCGTGTGCAGTTTGGATCAATGCCGCCAAGTTCCACAGTGGCTGTGACTGAACCGCCTGCTGGAGCACCCGTAACGGTAATCGACGAGGTGCCCTGGCCGCTCGAAATCGTGCCGGCCGACACTGACCAGTTGTAGGTCTGTGTTCCCGGACCGCCACTTACATTCGCGGTGAACGTAATTGGCTGATCGGGCTGCGCACTATCCGGACAACTGACGCTCACCGTCGGGCACGGTGGCGGAGGCGTTACGCAATCTGCGCAAGCCGCCACTGTGACGGTCGTAGTCGCGAATGAAACACAGCCGCAACCATCATCGACTTCAACGGTTGCTGTATACGTTCCGGCACTCACCCCACTGAGGTCCCAGGTGACGTTAGCGCCATCACCAGTAATACGGCCGCCGGTGACGCTCCACGTGTAGAGCAGCGTGTCGCCATCCGGATCACTCGCGGTAGCAGTAAGCGCGCTCGTCATCTGTGGTGATGCCGGGCAGGTTGCTGATGTCTGGCCCGGAGGACATGGCAAAGTAATCGTGGTCGTTGCCGCTGCCAACGATACTGTTGGCGGTTGGTTTGGCAGAACCGCAGGTACGCGCTCGTTGCGATGTCCGAACCAAACCTGAGCCCCATAACCCCACGGGTCTTCTGAGAAGACGAAACCGCGCGGAGGGCC
>Ga0126382_10001354_pt1 | contig 10005 bp, 10 predicted proteins | sample PanSoiMetPlot_30_FD_92548 | JGI IMG/M metagenome (GOLD analysis project Ga0126382, IMG submission 92548) | Tropical forest soil microbial communities from Panama - MetaG Plot_30 | ecosystem: Environmental > Terrestrial > Soil > Tropical forest > Bulk soil | place: Panama | collected 2016-02-17 | reverse complement strand
GATGGCTCCCGATGAAACTATCTTCCTGACTGACGACGGCGACCATACAGTGCGAAAGTGCACCCTCGACGGAAAAGTTCTTCTCACCCTTGGTATTCCTGGCAAGCCCGCGCCGTATCAGAGCGGCGAGCCATTTAACCGCTGCACCCACGTGGCTTTTTCTCCCAAAGGGGAATTTTACGTCTCCGATGGCTACGGCAACTCGCGGGTGCACAAATATTCTCCGGATGGCAAGCTGCTGCTTTCTTGGGGCGAGCCCGGTTGCGATCCCGGACAGTTCAATATCGTCCACAACATTTGCACTGACAAAGACGGCTGGGTTTATGTCGCCGATCGAGAAAATCATCGCATCCAAGTATTCGACGGCAACGGTAAATACGAGACCCAGTGGAACAATTTGCACCGACCCTGCGCTCTCTACATGGACACGACGCGGCAAGACCCGATTTGCTATGTCGGAGAGCTTGGCCCCGGTATGTCCGTCAACAAGGAGTCGCCAAATTTGGGTAATCGAGTCGATATCTATGACAAGAAAGGCAAACGGTTAGCGCGATTGGGAGATATTTTCGCCGGAGAAAAACCGGGGCAATTTATTGCGCCGCATGGCCTGGCGTTGGATTCGCGCGGCGATATTTATGTAGGGGAGGTTTCCTGGACGATCATGGGCCAACGTTTGCAGCCGCAGCGAGAGCTGCGCAGTTTGCAAAAATTGAGAAAATTGCCCTCACCCTAACCCTCTCCCGAAGCGGGCGAGGGAACCTTTTTCCGCCCCTCCCTCGATGGGAGAGGATTTAGGTGAGGGTGCCTGAGGAGGTATCCGATATGGAAAGCAATGTAATCCAACAGCGTGTGCCGATAAATAGTGATCCCGGTCATTGGGTGCATGTGAGCGATAGCCCGCGCAACGTGCGCGTGATTTTTGGCGACGAAACTATTGCCGATAGCAAGAGAGTGAAACTGCTCCGTGAGTCGAGCATTTTGCCTGTCTACTATTTTCCCAAGCAAGATGTCCGCATGGACCTGCTCGCGCCTACTGCTCACACCACGGCGTGCCCATACAAAGGCGAGGCAACCTATTGGACGGCGCGATCGGGCGACAAAATTGCTGAGAATGCTGCGTGGTGGTATGAAAGCCCACTATCCGAAGCAGCGTCTCTTAAAGGTCATCTAGCCTTCGAATGGAGTAAGATGGACAAGTGGTTCGAAGAGGACGAAGAAATCTTTGTTCATCCGCGTGATCCGTTCAAGCGCGTGGATGCGCTGCCGAGCAAGCGTCACGTTCGGGTCGTCATCGACGGAAAAACGGTGGCGGAGACGCGTCGGCCTCACCTTCTTTTCGAGACCAATCATCCGGTGCGTTACTACATCCCGCGAGAGGACGTGCGCATGGATTATTTGGTTTCCAGTGCCACCAGATCGCGCTGTCCCTATAAAGGACCGGCATCCTACTGGTCAGCCAAAATCGGCGATCAAGTTTTTGAAGATATGATTTGGGGCTACATGGAACCCATTCCCGAATGTCCCAAGATCAAAGGGTTGCTTTGCTTTTTTCATGAGCGCGGTGCGGAGATCTTTGTCGATGATGAAAAGATCCCTCCGCCCCAGACGAAATGTGCGCGCGCGCTCAAGAGCAAATGAGAAGCGAAAGCGATGCGAGCCCTTTATTGGGACGGCCATGAGCTGAGCCTGCAGTCATCCTACCCTACGCCGATTCAAGAAGCGAAGATCGTAGGGGCGACCGGCGGTCGGCCTGCATCTGCTGATAAGCAATCCGCCCTTATCAAAGTTCATCTGGCGGGCGTTTGCTCCACTGACTTGCAAATCTTTAAAGGCTATATGGATTTTCGCGGCGTGCCCGGGCATGAATTCGTCGGCTCGGTGAGTGAAGGGCCGGAAAATCTGCGGGGCCAGCGGGTGGTGGCAGAAATTAACTTCGGCTGCGGTGAATGTGAGCATTGCGCTCGCGGCCTGGCTCGCCACTGTGCCAACCGAAAAGTTATGGGCATCCTGGGCGCCGACGGCGCGTTTGCTGAAAAAGTTTCGATTCCGATTGCCAATCTGCATCTTGTACCTAGCAACCTCTCCGATGAGGAAGCGGTTTTCACCGAACCCCTCGCCGCGGCTTTTGAGATTCTGGAACAAGTTCAGGTTGATCCTGGCAATGAGATATTGGTTTTGGGCGACGGTAAGCTGGGGAACTTGTGCGCTCAGGTGCTGAAACTGACTGGCGCTAACGTAACCGCCCTCGGAAAGCATCGAGACAAGCTCAAACTTATCGAGCAATCCGGTGTGCGAACTATGCTTTTGAACGATTGGAAGCCGAAGCTTTATGACATAGTCGTCGAAGCGACCGGTTCAGAGTCCGGCTTAAAGCTCGCGATAAGCGCCGTTCGCCCGCGCGGCACGCTCATATTAAAAAGCACCATCGCGGGCGAGCACCATCTATCGCTCGCGCCGCTAGTGATTCATGAGGTCACCGTAATTGGCTCACGGTGCGGCCTCTTTGCCCCTGCTCTTGAAGCACTGCAAGAAAAGAGAGTGTCGGTAACGCCGCTCATCGAGAAAGTCTATCCCTTGGCTGAAGGAATCGAGGCGGTTGCCCATGCCGCGAAACAGGGAAGCCGAAAGATCTTGCTGCGTCCATAGTCTCAAGGGGAAGGTTCAAAGTTCAAGGTTCCAGGTTCAAAGTATTAACTACCGCCTAAGCTCTGAACTCTCGACTGTTAAGACCTCTGGACGGCTCTCCGTCGATCACTGTCGCACGTAAATAGTGCTGGTGAGCTAAAGCCCGTACAACGCCTTTGCGTTGTCGTGAATAACCTTCTTCTTCATCTCCGGCGACAGGTGGCCAGTGTCCTTCTCTATGGTTTCTTTGGAGAACGGCCAAGTACTGTCAGGGTGCGGGTAATCCGAGCCCCACATGATGTGACCCTCGCCGAAGAACTGGATTAGATGCAGGCCGACTAAGTCGGTTTGGTAAGTCGCCCAAACCTGGCGCTTGAAGATCTCGCTCGGCATGTTTTTCAGCGGAATGTCCGCGGCCTTCTTGCGCTCGAATTGTCTCTTGTAGCGATAGTCCATCTCTTGAACCACAAATGGGATCCAGCCGATGGCGGATTCGGCGAGGCAGAACTTTAATTTGGGATGGCGTTCCAGAGTGCCGAAGTTGAACATGTTCACAAACGGATTAAAAAACGACGTAGCGCCGTTACTGAGCCCCATATCGAACACGCCTTGACGCTCCCCAGGCTTGACCGCTTCGATGGTGGCCCTGACGGTTCCCGGTTGCGTGCTGCCACCGACGTGGTACGACACGACGATGCCTGCGTCCTCGGCTACATCCCAGAAGACATCCCAGGGCTTTAGATTCATTTGGAGAGTGACATCGTTCACCAAGAAGTTTGCTTCCCGAAACCCCAACTTCGCTACCCGCACGATTTCCTCTTTTGCGGCTTCAGCGTCGACTGAAGAAAGCATGGCAACGGGAAAGAAACGCTGCGGCGCGGTCTTGCCGAACTCTAAGGCCCAGTCGTTGTACGCTTGGACGCAAGCATTTCTTAGTTCGGGTTCGCCGACTTGCATGGCGATGATCGGCGGAAACATGAGCGACGCTTCGACTCCGTCTCGATCCATGTCCATTAGCCGTTTTTCCGGCGTCGTCGGCCGGTGCGCTTCACCAACTCCACCTCTGTCAAGAGCTAACCTGGTTCGATTGGGCCGGGCAAACCAGCGCTCGCCGCGATAGTCAGACCAAGTCTCGCCATCGCACACCCAGTACTCGCCCTTCTCGCCTCTGTCTTCGACGTGGGGGGCGCGGTCTCGCAACGACGCGGGTAAGCGCTCTGTCCACAAATCTTTGGGCAAATAGCCCAAGTCAATGTGATCGTCCGCTGAAATCATCGCGTACTCCAAGTTCATTCTCCCTTCGCCACCGCGTTAGCTGCGATCATTCTTCGGCCATCTCTTGGGTCTTGTCAAGCTTTCCTCCGACGTAATTTGCTGCGGTGAATTCATGACAGGTGGCAGTTTGGGCTGTCAGTGAAAGGCGCGTTCAAAACGATGATCCTGGTTCCGCGAGGAAAGCTAATTCTTCAGGCGTCGATGGCCGTCCAAGGATTTTATTTCTGTGGGGAAATCGGCCAAAGCGCGCGATGATGTTCCGGTGGTGAACCGCGAAATCGAAGAAACTCGCAAACGCAGGCTTTTGATCAGCGCTCACACTGTCGAGTAGTTTTTTAAAAAGGCGCACTGAGCGCTCTTGGTATGCCAGGGATTCCGTGTGTTCCATAGGCAGATAGAAGAAGACGCGCTGGATGGGCCGGAGCGCAAGATGAAGACCACTGGCCATTCCTTCGAGACACCACGCCAAAGCCTTTGCGTCAAAAGCAAAAGCTCGCGCTGACTCGCGATAGATATTTCTCGGAAATTGATCGGTCAACAATATAAGGGCGAGGAGACTCTTGGGTTCCGAAGCCCAATCGTCCAACTCTCCTGATGCGGCAGCGCGCAGCAAGGATTCAAACCGTTGCCGGATCTCTTCATCAACCGCTGCGTTCTTGGACCACCAAAGGTGGTGCCGTTGCGCTACAACCTCAGCGTCGCCGGGGCTTGAACCAAACCAATAATCTAGGATCGTTTCCGGCGTTTCGATCCCGTCACTCGCATTTCCTGCGGACCGATCCTACAAGCAAACCCAGACACTTTGGTCAAAGTAATGTCGCTCCGCGATGGGAGGGGAAGCACGCCCGCTTTATAGTTGAAGAATGGTTTTGTCGCGGAGATCTTCCGTCACTTCACATGATAACCGCGTTTTTCTGCGTCAGCGACGCATTTTTCCTGTTGGTTTGCGACGGATACGGCGCCGAAGAAACCAGCACCGCCGGTTTCGCACGTCACTTGTTCGCCTTGGCTGTTTACCAAAATCGTGCGCTCGGTAGCACATCCGGCTAGCGATAAACCCATAGCCAAAAGCAAGCCCGCTCGCATAATGTCACATTAACTTAATGATACATGTCAGGCATCCATTAGCAATGGACTCAGCTCGGAAAAAAACTTGCCGATGGCGCCTCGATAGGTAAAATCTGCCAGATCATCGAGGGGGGTCACGTCGCGATTGACGATAGCGAGGAGAGCCCCGGCGCGTTTGGCGATTACCGGAAATGATGCGGCGGGTTGAACCTGAAGCGAGGAACCGATGACGATGAAGATTTGGGCGCGTTCACACCATTCCTGGGCGCGGTTCATCTTCTCGACTGGCATCGCTTGGCCGAAGGAGACGTTTGCGCTTTTGAGAAAACCGCCGCAGACATCACAGGTGGGGGCCGAGAAATCTTCGCCGAGGGTTTCATAAATGGCGGAAGGTTCAAAGCTCTTGTGACAACTGTGGCAGGTCACCAACCGGTCAGTGCCGTGGATCTCAATGAGTTTCTCGCCGGAAACGCCGGCCAAACTGTGCAGGCCGTCAATGTTCTGCGTGATGAGTCCCAGCAGCTGGCCACGCTTCTCGAAATCGCGGATCGCGTAGTGGCCGACGTTAGGCTTAACCGTCTTATAGAGCTCATAGGTTGCCTTTTTTAGCTTCCAATGTTGAATGCGTGCCGGTTCGCTCGACAAGAAATCCTGGAAGTAAACAGGTTGGTACTTTGTCCAAATGCCGCCGGGGCTGCGAAAATCCGGGACACCGGATTCTGTGCTGATGCCGGCGCCTGTAAAGAACACGATATTATTGGAACTTCGAAGCTTGCTTGCAAAGTTTTCCAGCAGCATCCAGCACACCGCATCTACTTATTGGGGGCAGCTGGTTTTGCCGGCGCCGCAGGCGCCGAGGGCTGTGCTGCGGGTGGTGGTGCAGTTTGAATGTCCAAAACCTTAACGTCGAAGACGAGCGTTTTTCCTGCCAGCGGATGGTTAAAATCCAAGACCACCGTCTTCTCTTTGACCTCTTTGACCCGAACAGGTATCGGCACTCCTTGAGGACTTGTCGCAGCCAAGGTCGCGCCGACTTTTTGCCCTTCCGGCGGTACCCTGTCCTTAGAAACCTCTTGGACAGCCCTAGGATCCACCAGACCGTAAGCATCCTCGGGTTTGACTACAACATGTTTTTCCTCGCCCACTTTCATGCCAGTTAGTTCTCTTTCGAGGCCCGGAATCATCATATGTTGGCCCTGAACATATCCCAGAGGCTCCTTTCCCTGATTGGATTCGATCATTTTTCCGTCTTCGCCCGACAGCGTATACTGCAAGCGGACCAGCATGCCGTCTTTAACTACAGCGTTGTTTTTGCTTTCTTCAGCCGCTACAGCATTGGCTGCAACAAGCAGCTTAAATACGAGCACTCCGAAGATCAAAGCCGAGATTTTTCGCATGATAGCTCCTTCGAAAAGGTAGTTAGGACTGGAACCTTATCCTAGTTCCGCCGAGTTAACCATAAAACCTACTTTCAACGTCCGCCTTGGGGTGGTTTACCCGGCGGTGCTGGTTCCGCCGGTTGCGCTGCTTGTGGCGGGGGGGGCGGTTGGATGTCTAAAACCTTAACGACCCAAACGAGGGTTTTCCCCGCCATCGGATGATTTAAATTCACGACAATTGTTTTTTCTTTGATTTCAGACACTGGGGCTGAGATTTCTTGCCCGTTTGGAGTCGTCAAAGGAACCATGGAGCCAACCCTTATTTGTTTTAGTTCGTTTGGCGGAATTTGTTTCTTTGGAATTTCCTGGAAGGCTAGTGGGTTGACAGCGCCGTAAGCGTTCTCAAGCCTTACATGCTTTTCCTGACCTACCTTCATTCCAACAAGCTCCTTTTCAAGCCCCGGCGGCATTCCGGTTTTTTCTCCTTGAATATATTTAAGCGGCTCTTTGCCTCTGTTGGATTCCATCACTTTTCCGTCTTCGCCGATAAGGGTATATTCCAGGCTTATCACCATGCCGTCTTTGACGACCTTGTCATCTTTACTTGGTTCGGCCGCTGTGGCGCCGGCTGAAAGAAACATTCTAAATACCGCGACCCCCAAGACCGCCGCCGAGAATCTTGCGCGCATGATGGTCTCCTTTGATGTTATAAACTTAAGAATAGCGGTTAGAGCGCGCAAATACAATTCGTTGACACAACGAAAGCAAATGCAAACCAAGTTACCAACTGCAACCGCTCGCGATGGTGAAGCGGCGCAGTAAATAGTCTGTGACGCGCTTGGCATCGACGCGTTCTTCGACGGGCTGAGACGTCAAAGCTGTCCATCAACTTTTTCACGCAACGACGCGCAGAAAGACTTCGTGAGGGGGTTTAGTCACAAACTGAATTGGCGCTGCAAAGTCAAAATCCTACCGGCTGCGGCCGTTGCGCCGGCTGCCGCGACTGCCAGTTGAGGCAGGCATGGATCGCCAGGGCCGAGATAATAAAGCAGAGAAAGCAAAGCGCAAAGGGCCAAACATAAGAACCTGTGAGATCAAAGAGATAACCGCCGATCCATGCACCAAAGGCGCTCCCCAATCCAAAGCCCACTTCGAGATAACCGAAAATCAATCCGACCTTCCGCCCCGAAAAAATATCACCGATGACCGCGCCGTAGGTGGGAGTTCCGGCGCTCTGGCCGATGCTGAAACAGGCTGCAGTGAGATAGGCAAACCAAACCGGCGACCCTGCCCGGGTTGCGATGAGGAAGACTACTCCCACTAGGGCGATGAGTGTCGCGATGACGTAGGTTTTGTCTCGGCCGAGTCGATCCGATACCGATCCCCACATTAGCGTGCCGCCAATTCGAGTAAAGCCGATCAGTCCCGCGATAAAAGCCGCTGTTAACTTGTCGAAGCCGATCGATACATAGTGAGCGACCACATGGGTCGTGATCAGGAACACTGCTGTGCCGAGGGCCAGATGACCGATGGTGATGCACCAGAAAGGGAACGACAAAAGAGCATCGCGCAGTGTCCAGTCAACGCTCGAAGCCGATTGCGCTGAAGACTCGGCGGATCGATGCGGCGATGGGGCGAGATCGCCGTCAGGATATTGTCCGACGTCACGAGGATAGCGGCGCTGGAACAATGCATTCGCTGGAACCAAGATGAGCAAGATCAAAATCGCAGTGACCACATACGCTGCGCGCCAGCCGAGTCGGCTGATGAGCAACTCAGTCAGCGTGACCATGATCAGCGCGCCGAATCCCTGTCCCATGCTAGCGATGCCGATGGCTGTGGCTCGACGGCGAATGAACCAATAGGAAATGAGTGCGCTGTGCCCTACGAAGCCGAGCGCTCCCTGGCCGAGCGCTGTAATCAAACCGTAGGAAAAGTAGAGGTGCCAAAGGGTTTCGGCGAAACCTGAGAGCAACAGGCCAATGCCTACGAGTGCTCCGCCAACGGGCATAAGCACGCGTGGACCGAAGCGATCGAAGCCCAATCCTACCAACGGAGACGTAAGCGCATAGATTAGAAAATTGATCGACGCGATGCTGGCGCCGTCGCTATGGGACCAGGAAAAGTTCTCCAGTAAGGCAAGGTAGTAAACACTGAAGGCGCCGTTGACACCGCGCATCACCATCATGTTGACAAAACATAGGGCGAGGATGATGTAGCCGTAAAAAAACTTTGGCTGCATGAAACGATCAAAGCGCGCGATGGCGGCAGGACAAAGAAATCGCGATAGAAGTCAATGGGCGGATGAGGAGGAAAACAGCTTGGCTCAGTGGTTCAATCTCTGTGATTTGATTCCCCGCAACTGCTGCGGGTTGTTCACTATGGACTACCTTAACATCGCAGCTCAGTATTTTCCTCCTGAAGGACGCAGTTTCTAGAGCCGGCTTAACAAAAATTTGGTTACGCTATTCCAGTCCGGAAATTGTGATGAACCAAACAAGATGAGTTCCCCGGCAAATTCGCTGGCGCCGTTCTTTTGCCTGTCGTCCACCAGGAAATCCCCTTTGTTGAGGTTCTTGTGATGCGTCAAGATCAGGCGTTTATACGCCGTGTTTCCAAGGTGAGCCTTGACCCATTCCAGCTTGTCGGACCAAGCAGAGGGATTGTTCCACGGTGCGGTTGACAGAACATAGGTGTCGAAGCGCTGCGAGAGAGTCTCAAATGCCTCGATGGCTCCGGCCAAGGGCCCCATCTTGGAGAAAATGCCGGGAATTTCATCTAGCCGGCCGTCAAAAGTCTTTATGATCTCCGCAGAGAAAAAGGGAAGGGCGGATTCAAAATCGACTAAGACACCGTCCAGGTCGCAATATAAGATTTTTCTCGCTGCGGACAGCATCGCTGGCAATTAGTGGGCCGGCGTGAATTTTGGCAACGTGATTCCGTCACCCGTGTCTTCAAAGACGACTTCCACAGGCATATCGATGTGGACCTTGTCGATGGGGCAACCGATGATGTTACTGCAGAAACGCGGGCCGTCGTCGAGATCGATCCACGCTGTGACGTAGGGAATATCCGGGGCGAACCCGCGCAGCGCCTGGCCAACCACTTCGCGGATCACGGTGAACGAAAAAATTTTACCTTTTCCGCTAAGCTGTACCCATTCGAGTTTCTCACTGCTACAGTCTCCGCAAACGGGCCGCGGACAGAAAACCCATGTGCCGCAGTCCTTGCATTTCTGCATCATCAGTTTGCCGGCTTTAGCGCCGTCCCAAAAAGGTTGGTTCACTGGAGTTAATTCGGGGAGTGGTTTCTTAATTACTTTTGTCTCTTCTGCCATCTGAAACTCCTATCGTGTTCGTGATCGTGGTTCGTGCTCGTGGGTATCGGATGCCGGGCACGATGAACGAACACGATCACGAGTTACGCCTCGCTTCCTAAAATGGCCGCTGCGGTGCAGCCGAAGTTTTTCCCATAGTTTACTGCGCCGACACCCGTCGAAATTCCAAACTTTATATTCGGCACCTGGCGGTCGCCAGCTTCGCCGCGAATTTGGCATACGGTTTCGATAACGTGCAGCATGCCGCCTGTGGTGGAAGGCTGGCCGCAGTTGATCATACCGCCGCTGGTTTGAATCGGCAGATCTCCCTTGAACGTGAAG
>Ga0126382_10001352_pt1 | contig 10009 bp, 10 predicted proteins | sample PanSoiMetPlot_30_FD_92548 | JGI IMG/M metagenome (GOLD analysis project Ga0126382, IMG submission 92548) | Tropical forest soil microbial communities from Panama - MetaG Plot_30 | ecosystem: Environmental > Terrestrial > Soil > Tropical forest > Bulk soil | place: Panama | collected 2016-02-17 | reverse complement strand
TCGGCCCTCGGTAGGATTATCAGTGGACGCGAATTTTCTTGGCAGCTTCGATGCCAAGGGAAAATTCGTCCTGCCCGACTTTCAAACTCATCGTTCCCAGAGACGGGGCCACATCCAGGACGCGAACCTTGGTGCCGGGGACAAGTCGGTGCTCTTGCAAAAAACCCAAAAGTCGCGCATCTCGCTCCACGCCCTCAGTGATATGATCCAACTCCACCTCATTCCCGGCCGCGACGCTATGCAAGGGAGTCCCCTTGCTCTTCGGCGACTGATCTGAGTCCTTGCTCGGAATCGGATTGCCGTGAGGGCAGGTCGTTGGATAGCCGAGTAGTTTGGCCAGTCGATCCTCTACGTCCTGCGATAGAGCGTGTTCAAGGCGGTGGGCTTCTTGGTGCGCTTTCACCCAGTCCAATCCCAACAGATCTGTCAGGAAGCGCTCGAGCAGAAAATGGCGCCGAAGAATCCTCTCGGCGACTTGTTTCCCCTCAGCAGTCAAATGAATTTCCTTACGGCGTAAGACTTTGAGGTAGCCTTCTCCTTCCAATCGGCGAAGCGTACTCACCATCGTCGACGGCGTAACACCAACTTCTTCCGCAACCCGCGCGGCAATCACCGGCTGGACCTCTTCCTCAAGGGCATAAATGGTCCTGAGATAGTCCTCAATAGCTTGGGTTATCTTAGAATTTGACATAGGCTTGACAAAGTAATTTTATTTCAATATAGGAACTTCTCAAGTTAGATGATACTAACTTTTTAAAATCAACTGTCAAGTGTTTCTTGACTCTTCGCGATATAGCCCCAGCGGGGAGAAAGTTCAAGCACCAAAGGATCAAAAAATATGACCGCCACCAGAGTTCATAGGTTAATGAACAAGATGGTGCCTCACTGCTGGTCTCGGCTCCAGCACCGTGTTCTTGGTCTTGGGGCTTTGATTCTTGTGGCCTTGCTCGCGGCTTCCACTGCGCTTGCCGACGAGTCGGCGAAAAGACTTCTCGCTCTAATCGATTATATCGACAGTGACTACAAGAACGCCGTTCAGGCCGGCAAAATTCTCAATGCGAGCGAGTACCAGGAACAATTGGAATTTTCCAAGCGAGTCATGGAGCTTTTTCAGCAGCTCAAGCAAGTCGACAAGAGCGACAAGGCCGGAATTGAAGGTGATCTAAAAATTCTGGTCAATCAAATCGAAAGCAAAGCGGACCCCAAAGCCGTCAGCGGCACCGCAACTGTAATCGGAAAGAAAATCAGAGACACCTACAATATCATCCCCCATCCGCGGCAGCTTCCTTCCTTCGAAGCTGGCAAAAAGCTTTTTGCGGAAAATTGCGCTCAGTGCCACGGAGAAACGGGTAAGGGCGACGGCCCCAGCCGCGCCACCATGAATCCCAAGCAGCCGCTGCCGGCAAACTTCACCGACCCGGAATTCGCCGACGGTCTTTCACCGTTCAAGGCTTTCAATGCAATCAGTTTCGGGGTTGAAAACACCGCCATGGCGTCTTTCGCTGCTCTTTCTGAAGAAGAACGCTGGCAACTTGCGTTTTATGTGCTTTCCCTAGGTTTTTCGGAAAGTCAGTCTAAAGCCGGCGAATCTTTGCTACAGAAGAATCGTGTTCCGGCGGAGCTTACTGACGTTGCCGCGCTGTCGACTCTCACCGGTTCTCAGTTATCCGATAAACTAAAAGCTTATTTTACGGACGAGCCGCAAACCAGCAATGTTCTTGCTTACCTTCGACGCGGACTCTTGCAAAAGACTTCCGCGGATCCGCTCGCCATCGCGCGCACGCGCTTGCGCGAAGCCGCGGACCTCTACGCTAGCGGCGACCAAGAAAAAGCCTATCAGAAGGCAGTAGAGGCCTATATCGATGGCTATGACCTGGCCGAGCCCACCCTATTTGCCAAAGACATGTCTTTCGGCCGCAACCTGGAAGCTCAATTCACCGAGTTTCGCAATGCCATAAAGCAAGAAGTTTCGGTCGCGGAAATTCAAAGGCAGCAGATAGACATCGAAGCCAAGCTGGATCGGGCGTCACAGCTGCTTAACAGCAGCGAAAGTTTTTCCGGATACTACTCATTCACAAACTCCGCGCTGATCATCCTGCGGGAAGGTCTCGAAGCTGCCCTGATCCTAGCAGCGATCTTCGCCATGTTGAAAGTAATGGGCGCAACACAAGCCATAGCTTATGTCCATTTGGGTTGGATTCTCGCCTTGATCGCCGGCGGTCTTACATGGGTTGCAACTCAAACGGTCATAACTTTCAGTGGCCAGCACCGCGAGGGTATGGAGGGGTTCATCTCCGTGTTCGCCGCCGTCGCGTTATTTTATGTCGGTTACTGGCTTCATACCCGGAGCGAAGCCAAACGCTGGCATACGTTTATCCAAGACAGGGTCAAAAATGTTCTTTCGGGAAAGAAAATTCTCGGCCTGGTGGGCATATCATTCTTTGCCGTGTATCGGGAAGCCCTAGAAGTTGTCCTGTTTTATCAGGCGCTGTGGCTACAGGAACAGGGAAATCATGGAGCTGTAATTTGGGGCTTCGTAACCGGGCTGATGGCACTCGTCTTGATAACCTTCGCCATCCTTAAGCTCGGTCTACGCATTCCATTGAAATATTTTTTCGCAGCCGCGGGTACGCTTCTTTATATTATGGCTTTCATGTTCGCCGGCAACGGCATCAAAACATTGCAAGTAGCTGGATGGCTTCCAACGACGCCGCTCGCTTTTCCTCCGCAGGTACCGTTTCTGGGAATATATCCGACTGTGGAAACGCTTTCAGCCCAGGTTGCCTTACTCGTGGCATTCGTCATAACAACGCTGTCGCTGTCCAGAGAACGTAGCACAGGCTTGGTAAAAAATGGCAACTGACTTCAAACCACAAAGCGGTGCGAAACCGCGTACCGCATCAAAAGAAGGGACATCGCTGCGCTGCGGTTGTGGAAGCCTTCTAGCGCGGCTGGTTTCAGAAGGGGTGGAATTGAAATGCCGGAGATGTAAACGGCAAGTCATTCTACCTTTGGACAACAAGTCGTTAAGGATCTCAACGTAAATCACGCTTGAAGATGATTTTGATTTAGCCTTAACAGCGGCCAGAGATCTTGAATCCCGAGCCCGGCGTCGCGTTCAACGCGACCCCGGGCTTTTTTTTGAGAACCGAAATGAAAAAACAAAGAGATGGGCAATCGCCCTTTGCGAAAGAAGCACGGCTCACCTGCATTACGGAAGAACTTCGTTAACCTGACGATTACGTTAAAAACCAGCGGCCAGAGGTCTTGAATCCAGAGCCCAGTGTTCCGCCAAAAGGGCGGGCCTGGGTTTTTTTTAGCCAGATGACCAGATGAAAGGAAGAAAAATGAAAAGTCTCAATGCAGTCGCTAGCTCGATAGTTCTCGTCTTGGTGACGTTTGCGGCGCCAGCGCGAGGGGACGACACGGTCGTCGAGGTGCGTTTTGAAAACCGCCGCTTCATACCTCAGACGATCACTGTACCTGCAAACGAGCCGTTAACACTGCGGATTACAAATACTAGCAAGGAAGCTATCGAGTTCGAAAGTTTTAAGCTCAACCGCGAAAAGGTCGTTGGGCCCGGTGAAACAATTACCGTGCGCTTACCGGCCCTACGTCCAGGAAACTACGACTTTTACGACGACTTTCACCAGGACGTCCCAGCGGGATCAATCGTCGCAAAGTGAGATCCTATCGTGACGACAAAAATCGCGGCCGGCGCTTTATTCGGAATCGCTGGCTGTCTGCTGATCGCGCAATTCAGAACGATCCAGCGGACTAATCCTCCATTGAAAGGCGATCTCGTGGCGCCGCCGCAAATCAAAACGCGTCTCAGACAAGCTTGTTACGACTGTCACTCCAACGAAACTCAATGGCCTTGGTACTCTTACATCGCTCCAATTTCATGGTTGGTTGAACGAGATGTCGAAGGAGGACGCAGGCAACTAAACTTCTCGGAATGGGGCTCCTACTATCCCACGACGCGAAAGCGCAAACTTCAATGGATGGAAAGAACATTGCACGAAGAGACTATGCCACCGTGGCATTACCGCATTTTGCATCCAGGCGCGAGTCTGACACCGCAAGACCTCGCAGAACTGGAAAAATGGATGGACTCAGAAATTGCCGGGCAACCGCAAAAAAGCTCGGGGAATAAATAAGGAGAATTTAAAGTGAAAAACTATTGGCACCTAGTAACACTGGCATTAGCCCTGGTCGCGATTCTTTTGCGCCCACATTTCGGAGCCGCACAAGTGGACCCCTGGGAATTCCAAGTCTATCCCTACGAGACCATGGGCAGGGGAGTTCTCGAGATCGAAACAAACAATGCCGTTGTGGCCAAGGGACACAAGGACCCTGGCAGTGGCCTTGCGGAGGGCACTTTTCCAAGCTACGGCATGTGGTTCAACCAATACGAGTTGACCTACGGGCTCACGGATCGGATCGAGGCCGCAGGTTACGTTCTGCTAGCCAAGCCAAACGCTCACGGTATCACCTATGCAGGTTCAAAATTTCGTCTGCGCGGAAGACTTTTCGATGAAGGCGTCTTGCCTGTCGATCTCGGGTGGTATCTCGAAATGGAATATTTCAGGAATCCGCAATTCAACGATCAAACACTGGAGTTCGAAATGCGCATCCCGATGCAAAAGGACATCGGGCCTTTTTCCATCCTGTTTAATCCGATTTTCGAAAAACCTGTCACAGGCTCGGAGCGCCATCTGGGTTTCGAGTTCGGCTACTCCGCCGGCCTCTACTACCGCTGGATGCGCGCCATTTCGCCGGGCGTTGAGTTTTACGGCGGTGTCGGCAATATAAACAACCCGGAGCCACGCCACGAACAGCAGCATTACATCTTTCCCGTCGTCCAGGGCACGCTGCCACACGGAATCGAATATAATTTTGGAGTCGGCATCGGTCTCACCACCGGCTCCGATCCTGTGGTCGTGAAATTCAATGTGGCGTTGGAAAAATATATTGGCGCGCTCTTTGGACCTTCAGCTAATGGCTGGTTGTGGTAGAAAGGGGGGCGGCATCTCCGACATAAGCTACGGAATTCATCGCTTCAAGGAAAGGCTGGCTTCTCCTAAATACGAAATAACGCCCGCACGTTGGTTGTCGTAATGCGCGCTACTTCTTGCAAAGCCAGAGTTTTGATCTGGGCGACGGTTTCCGCGACGAAACGAACAAATGCTGGCTCGTTACGCTTGCCGCGATGAGGCACCGGCGTCAGGTAAGGCGAATCCGTTTCGACGAACATGCGCTCCAGCGGCACTTTACGCACCACCTCTCGAAGCGATTGTGCGTTTTTGAACGTGATGATTCCCGTGAATGAAAGATAAAACCCCAGGTCCAAATAATTTCGTGCAGCTTCGTAATCTCCGGTGAAGCAGTGAATCACGCCGGTGAGCTTGCCGGCGCCTTCGCTACGCAAAAGTTGGGCGACATCCTTATGGGCGTCGCGTTCGTGCACGACCAACGGAAGACCTGTTTCCCGCGCCATGCGAATGAACCGGGTAAAGATATCGCGCTGAATGTTATGGGGAGAATGATTGTAGTAAAAATCAAGCCCCGTTTCGCCCACCGCGATCACCTTTGGCCGACTAGTTAACGCCTGTAGCTCTTTTAGCTCTTCCTCACCCACGTCCTTAGCGTCATGCGGGTGCATGCCGACGGTGGCGTAAAGATTCTCATAAGAGTCCGCCAAAGCAACGGCGGCTTGATTGCTCGAAAGTTCTCCCGCGCCGCCGACGACTATAATTTTCTCCACGCCGGCCTTCTCCGCGCGCTTGATTACCTCATCGACTTCGGCGGCGTACATAGCGCCCTGAATATGGGCATGGCTGTCGATCAGCCCCAAACACTCGTGCTCGTCCATGAAACCTCAATTACTAAGGAGTTCATAGGTAAGTAGTCATGCGCGACCGAGGGTCGAGTCTTGGAGGGCGCGGGCATCTGAGCGCGAAGGTCTGTTCAGGCCCAAGCTATCGAAGTTGCCACCTTTGGGGAGAACGGGGTGGCGGACTACGAGACTCAGACCTATTGACCGCGCTCGGAGAGGCTCGGCCCTCGGTCGAATGACCATCAGTGTCCGCACGTTTATGAACTCCTCAATTATTTGCCGGCGGGTGATTCGATGCGCGGAAACAAGACCTTCGGCCCGTTCACTTGGTGACCGGCGCTAAAACCTTGTCCCCACGGCGCGTGAAGAGCCCCAACCGATTCACCAAGGCCAAGCAAAGATTGCAGCTCTCTAGCCGTGTCTGGCATGAACGGCGCGAGCAGACGGGTGAGCAGACGAATCGCCTCGAGGAGATGATGGAGGACTTCTCCGACGCGCGCTTGCTTCGCAGGATCTTTGACCAGGGTAAACGGCGCGGTCTGCACGATGTAACGGTTGGCATGATCGATGGCGCTCCACACGGATTCCAGCGCTCGGTGAAACTGGAGTTCGGCCATATGGCGAGCCAGTTCACTTTCCGCCTCGACAAATTTGTCCCGCAGATCCTGGTCTTCGCTTGGCCAAGTGGAACTCAGGGGCTGCACGACGCCGTCGAAATACTTTTGCTGCATGGCAAGGACCCGGCTCACTAGATTGCCCAAGTTGTTCGCAAGATCGGCATTATAACGCGCCGTAAGACTTTCGCGCCGAAAGTCTGCGTCTTGTCCGAAGACGCTTTCCCGCAATACGAAATAGCGGAAGGCATCCATGCCGATCTCTTGTTTCATTTCCAGTGGTGAAATCACGTTGCCAAGGCTCTTGGACATCTTTTGACCTTCGATGGTCCAGAAGCCGTGCACGTTCAAGTGTTTGTATAACGGCAAACCCGCCGCCATCAGCATTGTAGGCCAGAACACGCCGTGAGGTTTGACGATATCCTTGCCGATGAAGTGCTCCGCCTCAGGCCAGAACTTTTCCAAAAACTCTTCGCCCTTGTATTTCAGCGCGCTCACGTAATTGATGAGCGCGTCAAACCAGACATACGTCACGTACCGCGGATCGAAGGGAATCTCTATGCCCCAAGTGAGGCGGCTTTTGGGACGGGAAATACACAGGTCACCGATGGGTTCGCGCAGCATCGCTGCGACTTCGTTTCTAAAACCTTCGGGCCGTATAAAATCTGGGTGCTCGTCCAAGTGCCGTAACAGCCGCTCCTGGTATTTGCTCATACGAAAGAAGTAGTTATCTTCTTCTATCAGTTGGGGCTCGGTCAGGTGATCCGGGCATTTGCCGCCCACGAGCTCCTTCTCGGTGTAAAAGCGCTCGCAGCCGAAACAATAAAGCCCGCCGTAGCGGTCAAAATAGATATCGCCGGCTGCGTAAATCCGCGTCAGTAGTTCCTGGACATAACGGATGTGGTAGTCATCGGTGGTGCGGATAAAGTGGTCATAGGAAATCCCACATTCATCCCAGATCGCGCGAAAGGCAGTGCTTATCTGATCGGTAAACTCCTTAGGCGGAACTCCGGCGCCTGCCGCGGCTTGAGCAATTTTGTCGCCATGCTCGTCGGTGCCGGTAAGAAAGTAGGTCTCAACTCCCTGCGACCGGTAATAGCGGGCGAGCGTATCCGTCAGGATCATTGTGTATGCGCTCCCCAGATGCGGTTTGTCGTTCACGTAAAACAGCGGCGTCGTGATATAGGTCCTATTCGTCATCGCGCCCCCACCACGGTGAAGAACAAGTCTTCCAGAACCATACGGCGATTGAAATTCCGTTGGATCTGCGCGCTCGCCGCCGCAGTTTGAGCCAGCAACGACAGTAGATGTTCGATATCGCCGTGAGCACAATGCTCTTCAATCTGCGCTAACAGGTCCAGGTTAATGATATCCTTGGAGTCTTGCGTGACGGTGTGAATCAACAGGTCCCGGTACCAGGTTTCCGCCCATTCGAGAAACTTTGAAGTTTCCTCTTTGTTGCTCGACAAGGCTTCAGCCGTTTCCGTCGCAGCGCGGTAATCGCCGGCCTTTAAGGCGGAGAGCAGACCGCTCCAAAGTTGTCTTTTTTCGCGCAGGTCTTCGCCGTCGATCCTCATGGCGGTACCAAGACTACCGCCGGATATAGCGGATAGTAAATTAACCGTTTCCGCAGCCGTGCCTTTCGCTGCGAGAAAACCGGCAAGTAAATCCCTTCGCAAAGGGCCAAAAGAAAGTCGCAGGCAGCGCGAGCGCAACGTCGGCAGCAAGCCGCCACTGTTGGAAGCGATCAGAATCAATATGGAATTTTGGGGAGGCTCTTCCAGCGTTTTCAATAAGGCATTCTGGGCTGCCAGATTCATCAGTGTCGCTGGATCGATGACCGCGATCTTTCTTCCACCGGAAAATGAGCGAAAATTAAGTTCCTTCTCAATCTCGCGAATTTGCTGGATGCTTATTTCTTTTTTGTCCGGCAGAGGTCCAATGAACCGGACATCGGGATGATTGCTGGCCTCGATGCGCGCGCAGTTCGCGCACTGGTCACAGAAATCACCCGGCCGATCGCTGCAATGGATCGCGCGCGCTAGGGAAAGCGCAATCGTTCGCTTCCCCACCCCCTCCGGCCCGACGAAAAGATAGGCGTGATGCAGCCGCCCCTGAACTAACGCCGAGCGCAGGGTATCCAATTGCTTCCCATGGCCGATGATTTCAGAGAACCCCATTTACCAAAGCTCCCGATCGATAATGTTCTTAATCTCCTGACTTATTTCTGCGACAGACCGCGAAGCATCGACGATGTGAAATCGCTTCGGTTCCGCGCGCGCTAACTCGAGAAAGCCGGCCCGCACCCGTTTGTGAAACTCCAACTCTTCGCGCTCGAACCGATCTTCCCGGTGTGTGAGGCCCGGAGGAAATTGGCGCGCCGCAGTTCTAGACAACGCGATTTCTACCGGGCAGTCAAATAGGATCGTTAAGTCGGGCCTGATACCGCCGCTCGCCATGTCATTGAGTCGCCTCAATAGATTAACGTCGATTCCACGCCCATATCCTTGGTAAGCCAGAGTCGAATCCGTGTGACGATCACAAAGAACGATCTTTCCCTGAGCCAGCGCTGGTGCAACAACCTCCTGAATATGCTGCGACCGGTCGGCCAAATAGAGAAACAATTCCGTCGGCGAGGTAATGGGTTGTTTACCGACTTCAAGAAGAACTTGGCGTATTAAATTTCCCAGGGAGGTGCCGCCCGGCTCCCGCGTCGAAAGGCAAGATCTTCCACGTCCTAATAGGTACTTTTCGAGAGCCTGGAGTTGTGTCGACTTGCCGGTGCCATCACCGCCTTCGAAAGTAATAAACTGAGTCATTGGAGACACTGCAAGCCCGCGGAGAGGACTTGCGGGGCCCGCCGGCATGCGCAGCGGTTATCAGAGCAGAAACTAACTCTTGCCTTCCCCCAAAAGCAAATTGATGCCGTTGATAAGCTGTGTGCTGGTAAACGGCTTTGTGATGTAGTAATCAGCGCCGAGTTTGTAGCCTCCTAACACGTCCTCGTATTGAACTTTGGCGGTCAGAAGAATGATCGGAATCGATGTGGTATCGGCCATCCCTTTCAGTCTCGTCAGAACTTCCAAGCCGTCCATCTCCGGCATCATAATGTCTAAGATAATTAGGTCCGGCTTTTGATTCTTCAATAGATTTAGTAGCTCAGCACCGCTCGAGGCACTTAGAACGTTGTAGCCTTTCCCTTCCAAAATGGTCTTGACGATTGTGATAATGTCGGGATTATCGTCAACCACCATGATGGTCTTCTTCGTGTCCATGCTTTCCCCCTAAGACCAGCGGTTATCCGACTAATTGACTAATCCGGAATATCCGCCCCCATAAGTGACAATACCGGGTCAGCTACTATGCAAAGCTAAATGTCCAAAATAAAACCGACGGCGAAAACCAAATTTACCATCTTCCAGAGCCGATGTAAACTTGACTTACCTTGCAGTCCTTCAGGGGTTTTTACGGATTGAGGGATCTCCAGTAGTGCTGTTTTAGATAGAAAGGAAGCCAATTGTAATTGTTCGCTAGTGTGGCACTTTGAATCAGGCCC
>Ga0126382_10001351_pt1 | contig 10012 bp, 8 predicted proteins | sample PanSoiMetPlot_30_FD_92548 | JGI IMG/M metagenome (GOLD analysis project Ga0126382, IMG submission 92548) | Tropical forest soil microbial communities from Panama - MetaG Plot_30 | ecosystem: Environmental > Terrestrial > Soil > Tropical forest > Bulk soil | place: Panama | collected 2016-02-17 | reverse complement strand
TTGGCGCTACCCCCTAGAGCGGCTCTACGAGGAGGTAGCGTACATTGCCTATCACTTTCACTGGCCGCACGAGGAAATCCTGGCGCTGGAGCACGGCGAACGCCAGCGCTGGGTCGCCGAGATTGCCAAGATCAACCAACGCTTCAACGACCAGGAGAGCCGAGCTGGTTCTTGACGCGTCACAAGGACGGAAGCGGCCGCCGCCGGGAAGGCGCGGCGACATCGCCAGAGGAGAAACGAGATGCCGGTCGTAGGCTTGAGCGCGGGCCTTGCCGCGGGCGCAAACGTGCTGGGAGTACGGTTCGATCCGTATCAGGCGTTCAACTTCCTGGTGGAGATCGAAGGCGTTCTGGCCGGGAGTTTTTCCGAATGCACCGGGCTGCAGGTGGAGACCGAGTACTTCGATTTCCGCGAAGGCGGCCTCAATGACTACGTGCACCGTTTCGCCGGGCCGACCAAGTATCCGTCTCTCATCCTCAAGCACGGTCTCACCCAGATCGACGGATTGTGGAACTGGCACCAGCAGGTGACGCAAGGCGTCATCAAGCGCAAGAACGGCACCATCTATCTCCTCGACAAGATGCACATCCCGGTCATGTACTGGAACTTCAAGGAAGCCTATCCGGTGAAGTATACCGGACCGGATTTCCGCGCCGACTCCGCCAATGTCGCCTTCGAAAGCGTCGAGCTCACCCATCGCGGCCTGAGCCGGCCGACGCTCGGCCGCGTGCTGGGCGCCGCCGGATCGGCCGCAGCCGGTGCCGCCGGCGCGGCCGCCGGATCGTTCGGATTGTGAGCCCATGAGCGAGCCCGATCAGCAGGACCGGCCGACCGGCGCTTTCCCGGTGAGCGACCTGACCCGCCGTCTCCTGCGCCGGGGCAGCGAGCCGATCGGCGTGATCGATACGCGCCACACGGTCGAACTGCACGGACGCGCGAGCCTGCTCGGTCGCAGAACGGAGCTGCTGGACGGTTTGAAAACCCGCTACGGACTGGCGCAGAACGCAGGCGACCTGACGGCCGCGCCGGCCGCCGCCATGCCGTTCATCGCGCCTTTCCAGCGAATGGCCGCGAGCCTTGACCTGCCGCCGATGTCGCCTTCGAGCGCCCGCGCCCTCGCCGCGAGCGCGACAGATGCGCCCGCGCCGGCGTTGCCGGAGTCATCCGCGCCGCATTATCGCGTGAAGCGGCCAGATCGCCACGCCGAGCCCAATCAGTCCCGGTCGCCCGCGTCGGCAAAGGTCACGGCGGCAACGCCCGCCACGGGTGGGGCTCGCGCCGGCCGTACGGCCGACGCGGCCATGCCGGTACAACGGAAAGTCGACATGCCTTCGTCGCCCGGCGGCACGCAAGATTCGCCCGCGCCGCCGCCAAGCGCGGCCGCGGCCGATCCCGCCGGACCCGTGAACGACCATCTTGTTGCGCAGAGCGGCGCCGTCGCTGCCCCGCTCCGGCAAGCGCGAGAAGAACAGCCGCGCACGGCCGGGGCGGCGCCGATGCAGCTGCAGCGAAGGCCGGATCGTACGACTGCGCAATCCGACGGCAACGCCGAGCCGGCGCGGCCGCCCGCATCGAACATCGCTCAACCCGTGGCGGCGACAACGGCCGCACTCGGGGGGCAGCGGACGAGCGAAACCTCGTTGCCCGGTGTTTCTGCGCTGCCGGTGGTGCGCGCGATCGCCGTCGGTCATCCCGATGCCGATGACAAAGTCGGCGGCGGCTCTCTCATCGCCCGTTCTCTGCCCCCCGTCGGCGAAGTCGTGCACACGGCCGGTGCCGCACAGATGCCTCTGCAGCGCAAGCGGGACGACGCGGAAGAGGCTGGACAGTCTTTGCCGTCCGATGCGGTCGCGCCGGCATCGCGGCAGCACGCTTTGCCTGTCGATGATGCGCCGGTGACAGGCAGCCTATCAACCAGCCTGCCGCTCCAACGCGAAGCGGTGCGCCCGATGACGGCGGCGCCTGACAGAACATCAACCAGCCTGCCGCTCCAACGCGAAGCGGAGCGCCCGATGACGGCGGCGCCTGAGACGGTCTCGGTGCAGCCGGTGCAGGCTGCCGCCGCACCGTCGCCGGCTGCCACGCCAGCGCAACCGCGCAACGCGGTGGCGGCCGAGATTCCGCCCGCGCCTCTGCTTCCCACCGGCATCGTGTGGCGCAAAGCCGATATCAACGACGCCGGGCGGGAGAGTGCCAGGCCGGCTCCGTTCTCGTCCGCAGGGGCCGGCTATGCGAACGGCGCAGTGGTCATGCGTGAAGCCGCCGCCGGCGAGCCGGGGCCCAGCGGCGATGCGGCGCCGGTCGCAGCCCCGGCGGCGGGTGGCGAGGGCGTCGACGTCGTGCGCATCGCCGAAGAGGTCAGCCGTATTCTCGCGCGCCAGCTTCGGGTCGAGCGCGAGCGCCGGGGCCGAACACGATGATGACGCTCACCAAGCTGACGATCACGCCGGAGGCGGAGTCGGGCTTCGCCCCGATCGAGGTGTTATTCAATCCCAATACCTATTCGATCAGCAAGTCCGTGTCGTGGACGGCGGCGACGGGCAACAGCCAAGCTGTCGGCCAGACCGAGCGGCGGAAGAACGCTCCGGCGCTGCAGTTCGGCGGCGGCCAGAGTCGGTCGCTATCGCTCGATCTTTTCTTCGATACGACGGAAGAGGCCATCGACGCCAAGAAGGACGTGCGCCGGCTGACCAACCAGGTCGCCAAGCTGACGCGCATCGTGCGCGACCTTACCCCGCAGCGGCCGCCGGTGTGCGTCGTGTCCTGGGGGAAGGAGACGCCGCCCGGCTCCGACTTCCCCTTCACCGGCGTGGTCACCTCGCTCACTCAGCGCTTCAACCTGTTCCTGCCCGACGGCAGGCCGGTGCGCGCGAATCTGTCGGTGACCTTCACCGAATACCTCGATCCGACCAAGGACGAACTGGAAAACGATCCGGAATTCACCACGCGGCTGGTCAAGCGCGGCGACACGCTGAGCAGCATTTCCGGCGAGGTGTACGGCGATCCGACCATGTGGCGTGTCATCGCGGAAGCCAACGAACTCGACGATCCGCGGCAGATTCCGGTGGGGCTGCGGCTCAACATTCCGAAGATCGATTGAGGGAGGAAGAATGCCGGATTCATCGAGCGGCCCTCTGGTCCCGGACATCGACGTCCTCATCAACGGCTCGAAAGTGGCCGCGGCGGTGTTGCGCTACGTCGAGGACGTGGTGGTGGACGACAGCGTGGAGCTGCCGAGCATGTTCGCCTTCGCCGTCACCAGTTCGGACGCGCAGGACGTGGAGTCGCCGTGGGTCGACGACGAAGACCTGTTCGCCGTCGGCAACATCGTCGAGATCAAGATGGGCCCGGAAGGCGACCTGACCAGCCTGATCGTCGGCGAGATCACCGCGCTCGAGCCGGAATTCGTGACCAGCCGGCTTCCCGTCCTGAAAGTGCGCGGCTACGACCGGCGCCATCGCCTGCAGCGCGGGCGAAAGACGCGCACGTTCGTGCAGAAGAAGGACAGCGACATCGCCTCGCAGATCGGCGGCGAGGCTGGCCTCACCGTCAACGCGACCGACAGCGGCACCAGCCTGGATTACGTGCTGCAAGCGAACCAGACCGACTGGGAATTCCTGTGCGAGCGCGCCCGGCTCATTCGCTACGAGGTGGTGGTCGACGACAAGACGATGTTCTTCAGGCCGGTCGGCAACGATCAGAGCGAGGTCCTCACCCTCGATATGACGAGCGATCTCCTGGAGTTCTATCCGCGCCTGTCGTCGGCCGGACAGGCGAGCGAGGTGAAGGTGCAGAGCTGGAGCATCAAGGACAAGAAAGCAGTGCTCGGCGACGCCGCGAGCGGCGACGAAGTCGCGACCATGGGCGGCCAGTCGAGCGGCCCCGCACTGGCGCAGAAAGCCTTTGGCGACGCCGTCGACGTCGTCACCGCGCAGCCGGTCGGCGTGCAGGCCGAGGCCGATCAGATCGCCAAGGCGCGGTTCAACGAACTGGCCCTGGACCTCGTCACCGGAGAAGGCCTGTGTCGTGGGCGCACCGACTTGCGCGCCGGCAAGGTAATCAAGATCGACGGCATCGGCACGCGTTTCGGCGGTCCATATTACGTGACCTCGGCGATCCATCGCTATTCGCCGGCGAGCGGCTACGTGACGGAGTTCACGGTGCGGAGAAACGCCTCATGAATCTTTTCGATCTCCTCGACGATGCGACCCGGCAGGACGCGCACACCGGGCGCATCTACGGCGTCGTGGTCGGCCTCGTCACCAACAACCAGGACCCCGACAAGATGGGCAGGGTCAAAGTGAAGTTTCCGTGGCTCAGCGACGCCGACGAAAGCGCGTGGGCGCGCGTCGCCGCGCCGATGGCCGGCAAGGAACGCGGCGTGTGTTTCCTCCCCGAGGTCGACGACGAAGTGCTCGTGGTGTTCGAACACGGCGACGTGCGCTTCCCCTACGTGCTGGGCGCGTTGTGGAACGGCCAGGATGCTCCGCCTTTCGCCAACGACGACGGCAAGAACAACGTGCGCATCATCAAGTCGCGCAGCGGGCACGTGGTTAAGCTCAACGACGAGGACGGCAAGGAAACGATCGAGATCATCGACAAGAGCGCGAAGAACAGCATCGTGATCGACACGGCCAAGAACACCATCACGGTGACGACGGACAAGGATATTGCGCTGTCGGCCGCCAAGGGGACCATCAAGCTCGACGCGCAGAAAGTGGAAATCAATTCCACCGATGCGATGCAGGTGAAGGCGGGGGGCACGATGAACGTCGAAGCGACCAGCACCATGACCATCAAGGGCGCCACGGTGAACATCAACTGAAGCGCATGCGGCGGCGGCAGGGAGCGGGAGAAGACGGAATGGGACAGCCTGCGGCGAAGAAGGGCGATCAGATCACGGCGGTGGACACGCATATCGTGATCGTGCCGGGCGCCCCGCAGCCGCAGCCGCTGCCGCATCCGTTTGCCGGCATCATCAACGATGCGCTGAGCAGCGACGTGAACATCATGGGGATGCCGGCCGCCACCGTGGACAGCACCGCCGACAACACGCCGCCGCATGTCCCGACGCCGCCGGGAGCGTCCTTCCAGAAGGCGCCGTCCAACAAGGCCACCATCAAGCTCGGCAGTCCGACGGTCAAGATCAACGGCAAGATGGCGGCGCGCAACGGCGACACGGCGGAAACCTGCAACGATCCGCAGGACCTGCCGGTCGGGACGGTGGTCGCGGTCGGCACGGTGCTGATCGGGTGAGGGGAGGGAGCGCGTGACCAAAGCCTTTCTCGGCGTCGGTTGGGGGTTTCCGATCGAGATCGACAAGTCCTCGGGGGCGGTCGCCATCGCGCAATACGAGGAGAGCGTGCGTCAGTCGATCTGGATCATTCTCGGCACGTCCAAGGGCGAGCGCGTGATGCGGCCGGACTTCGGCTGCGGCATCTATGATCTCGTGTTCGAGGTCAATTCCGCCGCCACGTCGGGAAAGGTCGTGCAGGCGGTACGCGATGCGCTGCTGATGCAGGAGCCGCGCATCGACGTGCGCGACGTGCATGTCGAGCCGCAAGACAGCGGTGAAACGCTACTCATCCATATCGAGTACGAGGTGCGGGCCACCAACAACGTCTTCAACCTCGTTTATCCCTTCTATCTGGAAAGGAACGCGGCTTGATTGTGAGCGCGCCGCCCATGGATCGACGCAGCGCCGCCGACGTGGCGCAGCAGCTGCAGACGTTGTTACGGCTCTACGCGCCGGATTGGAACGAGGTCGATCCGGCCACGGGCGCGCCCGCGGGTGTGAGCGCGGCGCTGATCGGCATCTCGGCGCAGTTCGCCGAGATCCTGATTCAACGACTGAACGAGGTTCCGCAGAAGAATTTTTTGGCGTTCCTCGAATTGTTGGGCGCTGCCTTGCTGCCGCCGGAACCGGCGCGGGTACCGCTCACCTTTCTGCTCGCCGCCGGCAGCCTCGTCGATGCGGTGGTTCCCGCCGGCACCCAGGTCGCCGCGCCGCCGGGACCGGGGGAGAAGGACCCGGTCATCTACGAGATCGAGAAGGAGCTGGTGGTCACGGCCGCGCGGCTTGCGTGGGCCTTCGTGCGGGATCCGGACGAGGATACGTACGCCCACTACAGCAATGACATCCTGGCCGCGGGAAGCGCTGGGACTCCCGTGTTCCATGGCAATCGCCAAGTCGTGCATGTCCTTTATCTGGGGAAGGCGGATTTTCTCGATTCGCCGGCAATCACCGATCTGCGCCTGGTTTTCGATCTCGCCTCGCCCGCCGGCGATGATCTCGATCTTGCATGGGAGATCTGGAGCGGCACGAAGTGGCAGGACATCACGCCCGCACCGGGCAACGACGGAACGCGGAGCCTGAGCCGGTCCGGCACCATCGATTTCGGCAAGGTGCCGGCGGCTCGAGCCACTACGGTCGGCAAGGTTTCCACGGAATGGATGCGCTGTCGTCTGCTGACCCCCATCACGCCATCCGACGGGCCGCGCAGCGGCATGGCCCGGGCCGCCCAGTTGCCGCAAATCCGCAGCGTGGGGATGCAGGTGCACCTGCACAACGAGGGTTTGCCGCCCGATGAAGCCTTTTCGTCCGCCAGCGGCCCGCTCGATCTGAGCAAGGACTTCTACCCGTTTGGCGAAAAACCGAAATTCAACGACACGCTCTGGCTGGCGCTGAAGGAAGCATTCGCCCATGGCGGCGCCACCATCACGCTCGATGTCCAGGTGACGAATCCGGGCGCCGCCGACCAGACTCCCCCGCCGGCCGCTCCATCCAACGATCTCAAGCTGCGATGGGAGGCCTGGAACGGGTCGTGGGTCGAGTTGGGCACCTCCACGAAGACGGGCCAGGCCGCATCGACCGTCAATGGCAAGCCGTTCTCCGACGGCACCAATGCGTTTTCGCAGAACGGGAAGGTGACCTTCACGCTGCCGTCCAACGTCGCCGGCGTCAGCGTGAACGGCAAGGAGAATTTTTGGGTTCGCGTGCGCATCGTGTCGGGAAACTACGGCGTGGACGCTCACTATGTGGCGGCGGCGGATAAGGATGCGGGCTACAAGCTCGTACCTCCGACCCTCCAACCGCCGTCCATCCATACTCTGGCCGTCGCCTACGACCTGGACAAGCCGGCGCCGCCAGGGACGCAAGCTTTGCCGGACACCGTGCTGGCGCAGAACGAGACCGTTTTCACCGACCTCACTGCCCGCAACGGCGGGCAAGCCCAAGAGTTCACTCCCTTTCAGCCGTCGCCGGACGCACGGCCCACGCTCTATTTCGGCTTTGCCCTTCCTCCGGGACGCGCAACGTTCCCCAACAACACGATCACCATGCTGTTCCTCGGCGTCGACCTGCAATACGGACAGAAGACCGTTCCCCTTGCGCCCGACGTCAGTCGCAGCGCCGGCGATCCCGGCAATGCCGCCCGTCACACGTTTGTGGTCACCAATCCCGGCACGAGCAGCATCACGTATGGGCTGAACGTCATCGGAAGCCAGTGGACGCCCGTCGTCACCCTCGCCAATGCCGAGGGCGGTCCGTCTCCCGCGACGATCGAACTGTCTGCCGGTGGGCAGGTCGAGATCGACATCCAGTTGACGGTGCCGGCCGGCACCCCCTTCGGCGCCAGCGATACCGGTATCCTCCAGCTTGTCGCGCCGGATGGGCGTCTTTACTCGGCTGAGTTCGTCACCTTCGCGCATGAAGAAGAAGCCGAAGCCGAGCAGCTCCAGCTCGCCTGGGAGTACTGGGGCGGACAGGGCTGGTTGCCGCTCACCGTACGCGGTGAAACGAACAACCTCACCACCACCGGAACCGTGGAGTTTCTGGCGCCGCCGGACTTTGCCCGGCATCGCGAGTTCGACATCGATGCGTGGTGGCTGCGCGTACGCTGGGACGCCGGTGAGTTCGATACCGACCCGCGCATCTCGCGGATCTTTCTCAACACCACCATGGCGGCGCAGACCGTGACGATCCGCAACGAGGTCCTCGGCTCGAGCGACGGCAGCGCAAGCCAAAAATTCCGCACCACGCGCGCCCCGGTCCTCACCGGCCAGAGCCTCGCCGTGCGCGAACCGGACATGCCCTCCGGCGATGAGCTTGCCGGCATTCGTGAAGACGAGGGGCCGGACGCCGTCGTGGTCATCCCTGGCAGCCCCGGAAAGCCCCCCGAGATCTGGGTCACCTGGCACGAGGTGGCGGATTTCTATGCATCGGACGCCCACTCACGCCATTACACGCTCGATCATATCAGCGGCGAGATCATGTTCGGCGACGGGTTGAGCGGCCTGGTGCCGCCGGTCGGCACGGCCAACATCCGCCTGTCGCTGTACAAGACCGGCGGCGGCACCCGCGGCAATCGGCCGACCGGCAGCGTCGTGCAGCTCAAGACGACCGTGCCCTATATCGACAAGGTGACGAACTACCTCGCCGCCAGCGGCGGCGCCGACGCGGAAACGATGGACTTGCTGATGGCGCGCGCGCCGACCGAGATCCGCCATCGCAACCGGGCGGTCACGCGTGAAGACTACGAAGACCTGGTGCACGAGGCCTCTCCAGACGTCGCCCGCGTCCTCTGCGTGCCCAATCGCGATCTCGTAGCCGACCCCTTGGACAACCTGCCGCCGATCCTCGGCAACGTCAGCCTCGTCATCGTCCCCGACAGCACCGATGCGAAGCCGCAACCGAGCACCGAGCTCGTGCGTCGCGTGCAGAAATTCATCGCCGCGTCGTGTCCGGTGACCGCCACCGTGCTGGTGGTCGGACCGTCCTATCTGCGCGTCGACGTGGAGGCGGAGATCGGTTTGGCCGCCCTCGATGGCGCCGGAACGGTCGCCCCGAGAGTGCAGGAGGCGCTCGCCAGCTTCCTACATCCGCTGACGGGAGGTTTCGACGGACAGGGCTGGAAGTTCGGCCGCGAGCCGCACCGCTCCGACATCTACAGCGTGATCGAGAAAATTCCCGAAGTCGACCACATTCGCACCTTGACGGTACACACCACCGAAGAATTTCCCGGCAGCCGGAAGACGGGTCGCTTTCTGGTGTACTCGGGGACCCACACCATCAAGCTCGTCTTCGAGCCATAATGAAATCGGACAACCATGCCGCTGCAACTGCCGAACCTGGACGACCGACGCTACGACGACCTGGTGGCCGAGGCGTTGGCACGCATCCCAACCTATTCTCCGCAATGGACCAACCACAATCCGTCCGATCCGGGCATCACGCTGATCGAGCTGTTTGCCTATCTCACCGACATGTTGCTGTACCGGCTCAACCGCGTCACCGACGACAACACGCGCAAGTTCCTCATGCTGCTGAATGGTCCCGGTTGGGCGGAGCCGTCCAATACCGACCTGCGCGAAGAGGTGCGCAAGGCGGTGCTCGGCATTCGCGAGCGTTATCGCGCCGTCACCAACGAGGACTACGAGTTCCTTTCGACCAAAAGCTTCAACCGGTGGCTGGCCGAGCCTCCGGACTCGTACACCGAAGGTCCGGGGCTGCCGGAGATCCCAAAATCGCCCATCGAACGGGTGGCGCGGGCTCATTGCGTGCCGCAAAGGAATCTTGACGCCGGGACGGAGGCCGACCGGCTAAAGCCCAGACCCGAGCATGTCAGCGTGGTGATCGTTCCGGAACCGCAGAAGGGAATGGTCCCGCAGCCCGGGGCGCAACCGAGCGCGGCGCAGATCGCGGCGTTGTTGTACTTTCTGGACAAGCGCCGCATGCTCACGACCAGGCTGCACGTCACCGGGCCTTATTACGTGCATGTCTCGGCCCAACTGGTGATCGCGCGCAACAGCGACGCCGTGGACGCCGCCGTGGCCGATTTCGTCAACATGTCGCTGGCGAAGCTGCTCGACCCGCTGCCGTCGGGCGACGGCAGCCCCGGGTGGCCGTTCGGCCGCGACGTCTACCGCAGTGAAGTCCTCGCGGTCATCGATGGCGTGCGTGGCGTCGATCACGTGCTCTCGCTCTCCCTCACCGGCGGCTCGGGCGGCGAGC
>Ga0126382_10001350_pt1 | contig 10015 bp, 10 predicted proteins | sample PanSoiMetPlot_30_FD_92548 | JGI IMG/M metagenome (GOLD analysis project Ga0126382, IMG submission 92548) | Tropical forest soil microbial communities from Panama - MetaG Plot_30 | ecosystem: Environmental > Terrestrial > Soil > Tropical forest > Bulk soil | place: Panama | collected 2016-02-17 | reverse complement strand
ACATCCCCCACCGCTTGCGCTTCGAGACCGAGGCCCACCTGCTGCAGATCGCGATCCCCGCCGGACTCGAGGTCTTCCACAAGAAGATGGGCCAGCCGGCGCCGAGCCTCGAGCTGCCACCCCCGGGCCAGGAGCTTGACAAGGAGAAGTACGTCCGGCTCGCGGCCGAGCACGGCCTCGAGATCATTCAGCTCCCGCAGTGGGACGCCAACAAGGAGGGCGCCAAGCGATGACCGTTCTCGAGTACGACACCTTCACCTCGGGTGTGCTCGACCCGAGCAAGTGGGTGGCGCTGCAGCTGCCGACGCCCGACGGCACCATGTGGTCCTACGGCGATCCGCAGGCTGAGGTCGAGGCCCACGGCGGCACCGTCTCGATCACCGTCAACCCATTCCGCCTGAAGCACGACGCCGTGCACATGCTGGACGACCCGAAGCATCTGCTGGTCACGCCGCAGCCGATTCCCATCCCCGCGAGCGGCGCGAAGATCACGGCCGAGATGGCCGCCGAGAACTACAACGGCAACCCGGACGACATCACCGACGGCTGGATCGGCTTGGTGGTCGGCGACTTCTCGACCGGGATGATCTTCGACTGGATGCTCAGCGGCACCCGCGTCGGCGCCCTTTACGAGCGCCTGCCCATTCCGGGCGTGACGCCCGAGGGTGGCTCGTTCAGCTATCTCGTGCAGTCGCCATTCGTGTCCATCAACAAGCCTGGTGAGTTTCGTTCGTGCGAGATCGCGCTCAGTCCGAAGGCGCGTACCGCGCAGTGGACGGTGGACGGCAAGTCCTTCTACAAGACATCCGACATCCCTGTAGAGGTGCAGTCGGTGACCCTTGGCCTCATCGTCTGCACCCTCAAGCCCACCGGCCCGCACGGCAGCACGTCCGTGCATGGCCAGGGCGCGAAGGGCAGCTGGCGCCACCTGAAGGTGACGAGCGGATAAGACTCAGGCCGATTCCAGCGCCGAGAAGAGCTGCAAGGCGGTGCGCACCAATGTGGCTTCGCGCTCGGGCGCGATCTGCGCCATGAGCGCGAGCGCGGCGCGCGACGAGTGCCGCGCTACCAGTGCGGCCGCCTTGCTCGCATTCTTCGCCCTGCACGCGCGCAGGATGGCCTCGTGCTCCTCGGTCAGCCTCAATCCGCCGGCGATCTCCTCGGTCTGGAACATGCGGCGCAGCCGCTCGGCGCGGTCGAAGTAGGTGGAGAGGGTGCGCGCGAACTCGCGGCCGGCCTCGGGGACGAGGGCGCGATGGAACCGTCGGTGGGCGCGGGCCCACACGTCGGCATTCACGTCCGCAGCGTGCTTGCGCATCTCGACCACTGCCTCGGCGAGCTCTGCGATCTTCGCGCGGTCCAGCGCGGGGACGGTGACCAGCATGCCCGCGCCCTCCATCAGCACGCGCACGCCGTACACCGTGTCGATGTCGCCAACGTCGAGCGCGGTGACGCGCGTGCGCCGGCCGTGGTCCGCCTCGACGATGCCTTCGGCCTGCAGCATCTTCATCGCCTCGCGCAGCGGCGTCCGGCTCACGCCAAGCCGCTCCGCGAGCTCGACCTGCGAGAGGCTCGCGCCGTTGGGGATGACGCCGTCGAGGATGAGGCGCCGCAGGTGCTCGTGCAGCGAGCCGTTGCGCTGGTACGGCTTGACTGCGCTGAGCGAGACGCTGGAGCGGCGACGGCGTTGCGTCGGCATTCAGGTCAGTGTATGCAGTTAGTGACGAAGCGCAGGATCGACGTGCACTGCCATCCGAACACCGCGGAATGGTTTGTGGCCATCGCTCCCTACGTGGAAGCCCTGCGCGCCTACTGGCATCGGCCCTGGGAGCCACTGAGCGAGCAGCAGGTCATCGACGAGCTGAAGCGCGCGGAGGTCGAGGTGCTGCTCGTCGCCTTCGACACCGAGACCATCACCGGCTGCCCGCCGTGCAGCAACGACTACGTGGCGGCGGTGCGCGACCGCCACCCCGACGTCGTGCTTAACGCCTGGGCTTCGGTCGATCCGTGGAAGGGCGAGCAGGCGATCCGCGAGGCCGAGCACGCGATCAAGGACCTGGGCCTGATCGGCTTCCACTTCCATCCCATCTGCGGCGATTTCGCGGTCGACGATCCCAAGTTAAGGCCGCTATTCGAGACAATCGACGAGCTGGGCGTGCCGGTACTGGTCGACGCGGGGACGACGGGCATGGGCGCGGGCTCGCCCGGCGGCCTGGGGCGGCGGCTGCGGCGGTCGCACCCCCTAGCGATCGACGACCTTGCGGCGGCCTTCCCCAACCTCAAGATCATCGCCGCGCATCCGGGATGGCCGTGGGCTGACGAGCTGCTGATGACCGTGCTGCACAAGGGCAATGTCTTCTGGGAGACGTCCGGCTGGGGACCTGTGTACTTTCCTGAGTCGCTGAAGCACGACATCCCGCGCAGGCTCAAGGACAAGATCATGTTCGGCAGCGACTACCCGAGCCTCACGCACCAGCGGCTCTTCGATGGCTGGTCGAAGCTCGGCTACAGCGACGAGGTGCTGGACAAGGTGTTCCGCGCCAACGCCGAGCGCATCCTTAGTCTCGAGCCGGCAAGGAGGACCCCATGATCAGTGCGATCGGACATGTCGCGCTCCAGGTGCCGAAGCTGGAGGACTCTGTGCGCTGGGCCACCACCGTGATGGGCCTGCGCGAGGTCATGCGCGAAGGCAACACGTCGTATCTCACTCACGGCGGCGCGCATCACTCGCTGATCTACATCGAAGCCGAGGAAGGCGCGCTCGAGCACATCTCGCTCGAGGGCCGTGACGATGCTGCCCTGCACGAGCTCAACAACCGCCTGGCCACGCACGGTGTCAAGACCGTCGACCACGAGCGCGAGCCCGCCGTCAAGGAGTCGATCCGCTTCGAGGGACCAGACGGCCACCTCTTCGAGGTCTACAGCGGCCTGGCCCAGGATCAGCCGCGGCACACCGGCCGCGGGGTGCAGCCGCGCCGGTTTGGCCATCCCATGCTCAAATCCGAGCATCCACGCGAGACGCAAGAGTTCATCGAGGAGGTGCTGGGCTTCCGACTGTCCGACGACGTCGGCGAGGGCACGCTGCTCTTCCTTCGCTGCAACGCCGACCACCATGGCATCGGCATCACGAAGGGCGGAGAGGGGCTGCACCACTACGCCTGGGAAGTCGAGAACCTCGGCCAGCTCGGCCTGCTCGGCGACGTGCTCGAGAAAAACGGCGGGCGCTTCCTCTGGGGGCCCGGCCGCCACGGCGCCGGCGGCAACCTCTTCACCTACCACCTCGACCCGGCCGGCTGCGTGGTCGAGTACTACGCCGACCTGATCAAGATCTACAACGAGGCCAACTACCGGCCTGGGAAGTGGGATATGTCCGACTACCGGTTCGCCAACCTATGGGGCCCGGGGATTCCCGGCCACGAGTTCTTCGACGCCGGCGCCAAGCTTTCCGCGAAGAGGATCAGTGCGAAGAAGTGAGACCCTGGAGCCTCGTTTCGTACCGAGGTCGCGATGGTGAGAGCCGGGCCGGCGCGCTCGACGGCGATCGAGTGGTCGAGCTGCCCGTCAAGGCGAGCGGGGTGCTCGAGCTCGTCGAGCGCTGGGACCGGGTCGAGCCAGCGCTGCGCGAGTTCGACCCAGGCGGCGCTCGCGCGGTGGACTGGGCGGAGCTCGAGCTGCCGCTCCGCTATCCGCGAAAGGTGCTGTGTTCGGGCACGAACTACTACGCGCACATGCGCGAGATGAAGGTGAATCGCGACCCTGCCGCCCGTCCCTATTTCTTCCTCAAGCCTCCGACCACGTCTCTCATCGGTCCGGGCGAAGCCATCGTCGTGCCCACCGATCCGTCCGCGAAGGTCGACTGGGAGGCGGAGCTCGCGGTCGTCATCGGGCGCCGGGCCTGGCATGTCCCAGAGTCGGAGGCGCTAGCCTACGTGGCCGGCTATTCCGCGATCAACGACGTCTCGTTGCGTGGACCGCACCGCGTGCAGCACCCGATCGGCGAGCCGTTTCAATGGGACTGGCTGGCTTCGAAAGGCGCCGACCGCTCGACGCCTCTGGGTCCCGGGATTCGTCCCGCATTCCTGGTCGACGACCCTCAGGACCTCGAGGTGCGGCTTTGGGTCAACGGCGACCTCAAGCAAAAAGCCAATACCTCGGACATGATCGACAGCGTCGCTGCGCTGATCGCGGCGGCCAGTGACATCCTGACCCTCGAACCTGGCGACGTCGTCGCCACCGGCACGCCCGACGGCGTCGGACTGCCGCGCGGCGAATTCCTCCGCCCGGGCGACCTGGTCGAGATGGAAGTCGGCGGCTTTGGCTGGCTCTCCAACCCAGTGGTGGTCGAAGGGTCATGAAGGCCGCCGTCATACGCGAGTTCGGGCCGGCGGAGGTGCTGCAGATCGAGGACGCGCCGGCGCCGAACCCGGCGGCGGGAGAGGTTCTCGTTCGCGTCCGTGCGGTGCGCGTGGGCGGCCTCCTCGACATTGGAACTCGCGCCGGCAGAAACCCGTTCGCGCGACTCACCTTCCCACACATCCTCGGCGCGGACTTCGCCGGTGACGTGGCCGAGGTGGGGGAGGGAGTTACCGGTTTGAGCGCCGGCGATCGTGTCGCGGTCTCGCCTTTCGTCGCGTGTGGGCGGTGCCCAGCGTGCCTCTCCGGGCCGGATTACGGATGTTCCAACGCTCAGCTGATCGGCGTCCACCGGCCCGGCTCCTACGCCGAGCTCGTTGCGGTCCCCGCGAAGGTCGTCCGCCGCATCCCGTCATCACTCAGCTACGAACAGGCAGCCGCGCTCGCCTTGAGCGGGCCTGTCGCGTTCACGCAATTTTCGGTCGCGGGCTTGAAGGCGGACGACTGGGTGCTCGTCACCGCCGCCGCTTCTGGCCTGGGCCTCGTCACGGCGTTGGTCGCCAAGGCACTGGGTGCCAGGGTGATCGCCACCTCGCGCAAGGACTGGAAACGCGACGTGCTGGGCGAGCGCGGGTTTGAGGCGGTGCTCGACACCGACGACGACGGGTTCGTCAACCGGGTCGGCGAGCTGACAGGCGGCCTGGGAGTCGCAATCGCGGTTGATAACACTTCGTCGGCGACGATGTTCCCGAAGGTCCAGGCCGCCATGGGACGCCTCGGCATCCTCGTGTGCTCGGGCGCCCAGGTCGCGGAGCCCGTCCGGCTCGACCTGCGTTCGCTCTACCTGAAGAGCCAGTCCGTCATCGGCATCCGCACCCACACGCAGGCCGCGCTCGATGGTTTCTGGCGCCTCGCGGAGAACGGGCTGAAAACGCTGGTCGACAGGACATTTCCACTGGACGAGGTCGCGGCCGCTCATCGCTACGTGGAAGCGGAGCAGAACTTCGGGCGGGTGGTGCTTACGCTCTAGTCTCGGCCTCTTCGGCGAGTCGCTTGGTCAGCACGTTCTTGGCCACCTTGCCGAACTTTGAAAGCGGCAGTTCGTCAGTAAGCTCCAGCCGTTCCGGCAGCTTGAACCTCGCGAGCCCTCTGTCCGTCAAGAAAGCCGTCAGCTCGGCCAGCGTCGGCGTGTGTCCAGGCCTTGGAATGACAAACGCGCACAGGCGCTCGCCGAGCACCGGGTCAGGCATGGGGACGCACGCCACATTCAAAACGGCGGGATGCGAGAGGATCAGGTTCTCGATCTCCTCGGCACTGATCTTCTCTCCACCGCGGTTGATCAGGTCCTTCTTGCGACCTTCAACGATGTAGTTGCCGGATGGATGGCGACGCATCAGGTCGCCTGAGCAGTAGAAGCCGTCGGGTGTGAACGTGTGCGCGTTGTACCCCGGCACACCGTAGTAACCGCGCAAGGTATACGGCCCACGCACAAGCAGCTCCCCAACCTCGCCATCCGGGACGGGATTGCGGTCTTCGTCGACCATCAGGATCTCGTCGTCTTCGCACACCGGCCTGCCCGCAGTCTCGTAACGAACATCGTCTGGGTCGTCCAGGCGCACGAACATCAGGAGGCCCTCGGCCATCCCGAACACTTCCTGCACGCATGCATTGGGGAACATCGACTCGGCCCGACGCTTGACTTCCGGCTGCAGCTTCTGGCCGCCGGTGTTGATGACACGCACGGAGCGAAGGTCGAAGTCATGGATCGAAGGCGCGTTGATGTAGCGGATAAGCAGGGCGGGCACCAGCTCGAGGTGCGTGACGCGCTCTCGCTCGATCAGTGGAAAGACCTCGTCCGCGCGCGGCGACTCGTTGAGCACCGCGCGCGCGCCCTTCCAGAAGAATCCGCTCAAGCCAGGGCAAGCCAGTGGGAAGTTGTGGGCGATGGGAAGCACGACGAGCAGGCAGTCGCCGGGATGGATGTCGTTGACCGCGACCGCGGCTTTGGTGTTGTAGACGTAGTCGTTGTTGGTGCGTGGGATCAGCTTCGGCACCCCGGTGGTGCCACCGGAAAGCTGGAATATGCACGGCTCGTCGGGATCTACGTCGACAGCATCGAGCACGGCGGGCTCGACACCCGGGTTTAGCCCGAGCAGCTCACGGATCTTCTTTACGCCAAGGACCGTGTGCACCCGCGGATGCGCGTCGCGGATCGATTCGACCAGGGGCGCCGTTTCGAAGTCGCCGAACTGCTCGCTCACGGCGTAGCCGGTGGCCTCAGAGAGCTCGAAGAAGGCGTTGATCTCGTTCCAGCGATGTCCGGCCAGGGCCATGATCGGGATCGCTCCGACACGCTCCAGCGCGAAGTAGAGGTAGACGAACTCAGGAATGTTCGGCAGCTGCACGACCCAGCGGTCCAGAGGCTTGACCCCAAGCCTCAGCAGGTGCAGGGCAAGCCGCTCGACTCGCTCCTTCAGCTGGGAATAGGTGACGCGTGCCTCGCCGCTGATGAGCGCGACGCGATGGCCGTGGGAGGCGAATACACCGTCGTAGAACCGGCCGAGCGGGACGTCTTCCCAGTAGCCGCATGCGCGATAGCGGGCCGCGAACTCCGGCGGGAATGGCGTGACACCCGCCAGTTTGCTCAATCGGGGATCGCCATCTCCTCGACCTGCGAGGCGATGTGCAGCTGCAGGCGACCGAGGAGCGAGATGAGCTGCTCCTTCTCGTCCACGCCGAGCACGGAGGCCATCGCGCGCTCGGCCGTGAAATGCTCGGGCAGCAGCGAGTCAAGCAACCTGCGACCCGCGGGGGTGATCGCGATCAGCGCCCTGCGCCCGTCGACTCCGCTCTTGCCCCGCCTGATGAGGCCCTTGACCTCCAGAGCGTCGAGGATCGCGGTCACTGCGGCCCGCGTGACGAGAAGGCGATCGGCGATCTCGTGCGGATTCACGCCTTCTGGCGCCTGGCGGAGGATGACAAGGGCGTTGAAACCCGACAACGACAGGCCGTAGCGGCGGAAGCGGCGGCTCAGCGCGGTCGTGACGAGGCTGTCGGTGCGGATGAGGTTGATCAGGACCTCGGTGGCCCCGCGGTCCATCTGCGGAAACTCCCGCTGCAACGACGAGGAAGCGCGGACCGGGGCGTGAAAGTTACGCCTTCGCATGCCGGAGATATAGTACACTATTTAACTACTCTGTATCTGCGCTGGAACGGCCGCCGTCTCGGCTTCACGTGTCACACCGGCGATCTCTCCTGGGACGAGCTGATCGCCTGGGTGCAGGCGGGGGAGCGGCTCGGCTACTCGGCGTTCTGCACGACCGAGGAGTCGGGCAAGGACGCGTTCGCCGTGCTAGCGGTGCTCGGGCGAGAGACGCAGACGATCCACCTCGGCACCGCCATCGTCAATTTCTATTCGCGCACTCCCACGTTGCTGGCCATGAGCGCGCGCAGCATCTACGACCTTTCGAACGGACGCTTCGGCCCGTTCGGCCTTGGCGCCGGCGGCATCGGTTTCATGCAGCGGGGCCACGGCATCGTGACCGAGAAGCCGCTGGCCCGCGCCAGAGAAACCGTCGCGATAGTGCGTGGCCTTCTAACTCAGAGGAAGTTCTCTTACGACGGCCAGTGGTTCAGACCGCGCGACTTTCACCTGCGAGAAGGGCCGATCGGCGAGGACGGGCCGCCGATCTGGCTCGCTGGGCTCGGGCCCAAGATGGTCGCTACAGCGGCCGAGGTTGCCGATGGGGTGATCGCCAACTGGCTGACGGAGGAATCGCTGGCGGAGTATCAAGGCCTGATCCAGCAGGGCGCCGAGTCCGCGGGGCGCGACAAGTCGGAGATCCAGGTCGCGACCCTGCTGATGAGCTGCGTAGACCCCACCGACGACGCCGCGGTGTTCGCGGCGCGTCGAGGCATCGCTTTTTACTGCGCCTCCGAGCACTACCTGCACATCGCGGACATCTGCGGCCTCGGCGCGGACGCCCGAAAGGTCAAGGTCGCGTGGGAAGACCGGGACTTCGATCGGGCGACCGATCTCGTCTCCGACGGGTTGCTCGAGAAGTTTTGCCTGGTGGGCACGCCATCGGACAACGCGCGCCGAATGCAGTGGCTGTTCGACAACTCCGTTTACCCGATCGTGTACCCACTGCCGCGCCGAGATCGCATGGTCGAAGACCATCACAGCGTCCTCGAGCGGGCGGTTAGTTGGACCAAGGTATTGGGCCCAACTCTAGTCGAGGGTTAGTCCGTACCCGAACTCCAAAGCGCTTCCAGAAGAATTCCAGGAGAAATAACGATCCATAGCTTCGGATCACAGCCGGATCACGCATTCCCGGAACTGAGCGGAAGCTGGAGGTCAAGTGCGGACACGACGCGACCGCCGTTTGAGTTCGCAAGGACCGTGGCGGAACCGGCGGGATTCTTGATGACACGGCGTCGAGAGGCGAGACGAGTTCTGCCCTGGGAGCTGGTCGAGAAGGAGTACAGGTTCGAGGGGCCGGCCGGCCGGATCACACTGAGTGACCTGTTCGACGGGCGCAGCCAGCTGGTTGTCTACCACGCGATGTTCAACCCCGACATGGCGACACCGGAGACTACGTGGACGACCGACGCCGCCTGCAAGATCTGCTCGTGGTGGATCGACAACTTCGACGGAATCGCCGTTCACCTCAACCACCGCGACGTAACCATTCTGGCCGCCTCTCGCGCGCCTTACTCAAAGATTGCGGCGTACAAGCAGCGCATGGGCTGGATGATTCCATGGGTCTCCGCTGAGTCCGACTTCAACTTCGACTACGGCGTGTCATTCACGCCCGAAGACCTCGAGTCGGGCGAGGCGACTTACAACTACGGCAGCGCTAACTACGCCTTTTGCCACCGAGTCCGCGGGGATCAGCGTCTTTCTAAAGGACGCCCAGGGCAAGATCTACCACACGTACTCGACCTACGGCCGCGGTCTGGACATGCTCAACGTCGCATACCACTACCTCGACCGCGTTCCGAAGGGTCCAGCCGAGGAAACAACGCCCGCCATCCTGTGGTTGCGCCGACACGACGAGTACGGCGACAGGCCGCTCGCGACTGCGTGATTCACACGGTTCCATCCAGAGCGTTCACGCTCATGCTGCGCGAGCTGCCTGCCTTCACCAATCCTGACGCGTTGTGCGAGACCTTGGGGTTCTGCTCATCCGCCGCTTCGATCTCGACCCACAGCAGGTCAGCCATGCGCACTTGCCGTCGGCCACACCTTTGGCGTGATACGCAGGACCACTGGCCTTCCGTCGTGGGTTGAGGTACAGGCTGCCATCGGCCCCGATCTGCATCCAAGCCATGGCGCGGAAGTCGTTGGCGTAGAGAAACAGGAAGCGCCGAACGCGGCGCTCCGGATCGGGCAGCAACAGGGTGGCCAGACGGCGGTCGGACGGCGGTCGGGCATGGTGAGAAGCTGGATCGGCATCTTCAGCTACGGCCCTCCGTCCTGGACTCGAACCATCCGACCCCCTGAACGGTGCCGAGTTCGCTGCCCTCTTGTCGTCAGCCGTAGCCCAGCACGCGACTCTAGCCGTCGCCGGTTCGGCCTCCGGAGTCTGCAATGTCGATCGGGAAAGCCCGGACGGAGGCGGCGGGGTTCCTATTTTGTAACCCCGGGTCCACTTGTATT
>Ga0126382_10001349_pt1 | contig 10015 bp, 6 predicted proteins | sample PanSoiMetPlot_30_FD_92548 | JGI IMG/M metagenome (GOLD analysis project Ga0126382, IMG submission 92548) | Tropical forest soil microbial communities from Panama - MetaG Plot_30 | ecosystem: Environmental > Terrestrial > Soil > Tropical forest > Bulk soil | place: Panama | collected 2016-02-17 | reverse complement strand
CCTCACTACGCACTTATAAGCATTAGAAGGGATACGACCAGTGGAACTGAATCTACGAACATGGACGTGTCTAATGGTACAAACCCGAAGCCATTACGCCCAATACTTTTTTTTTACAAGCTTATGAAAATCGGTGTGGTACTAGTACCACATCCGCTTTCGTGGCGCGAGAGGCTTTGTGGTACTTGTACCACAGCCGGTCGGAAAGTGTTAAACCAGGAAGCGCACCTTTTGCAACTCAGCTGTGTGGTCTACTTATGTATCAGAGTCTTGGTTCTCCGTGTTGTAAACTTTAGTAAGCTGGTAGCAATAAATGTATAGTCACTCTTCATTGACTAACCTAATACACAACGAGTACGTTCCTGTGTAAATACAGGTGGTGGCAGTAATCTACCAGTTCCCAGATATTTTACTAGTGCTATTGCTCCCTTCACAACCCAGTCCTCTAGATCCGTCCTAGATCTCAGCATATCTAGTGACTCCATTACTCTAGGGCATTACACATTCAACCATTCCATACTCGAAGGGAGGAAAATTTTAAAACCACGAATCTATTGTACAAAACGTTAAAAAAATAAAATTGTATACCATTATTGAGTACTTTACATAAAACAGCCTAAAAGTGGTAATTTTAGTTGTGAATGGTGGATTATTTGAATATAATTTACAGCAAAACCAATTAAAACACTTTCATAAACTTTCACACAGTAATGAACTATAACACCATAAAAACCTATTAAAACACACTCAAATTTCTCTAACACTTATACACCTTGGAAAGTTGTAGAAGTTACATAAAAGATGAAGAAGTTGGATGAATCACCTGCCAGTCACTTCCTGCACTCTTCATCCTGCTATAACTGCAGAATTTTTGGCCCTTAATTAACTCACAGACGTAAAGCAGGTTTGAAGACTTGACTTGAATTAAGTTCATAAACCCTTAGCTGCCGAATGATATATATATGTCACACTGTGAGGTCTTTAAAAAGCCGAACGACATATATATATATATATATATATATGTATGTATGTATGTCGCAACCAGTGTGATGAAGTTTGGATCAATTTTGTTCACTCCTATTATGCGTACTGTAGTTTTCTGCTTTGTTGTTGACTCTTGAAGGTCAGGGCTGCCTTGCGTACCCAAAGTGGACCCCCCAACCCCCTCAACCCCTCCGAGTCACGCTTTTAATACGTCAACACATTGCCACTGCACATTTATCCGAGCTGACTAATACGGTTTCAGACACATCAGGCCTTGTTTATGTCTCTAACAGGAGTTGATACAGTTTTGAATATCAAACAGGCATTTGAAACAAGCAGGAACTGTTGACCAGAATGTTTTCAGTGGTGTACTGTAACCCATATTCTCAGACAAAGTCTTACACAAAAATCGATGTTTACAGATACAGTGGATACCACTAATGTGAGCTAGTAGAGCTGCGGCATTCTGTAGGGGTTCTTTGGTCCAGCAAAAGATGTGAAAAAAAGTGAGGCTCCACACATCAACAAAGACAGCTCGCCACTGTCTGTGTTGATGTTTTTCACAGAAATGTTTCATCTGCTGATGGAACAGACCAACTTATAGTACGAGCAATTCTTAGACCGACAAGCCGGACCTAGCCGCCAACTACCTGACATTATGTTGCCAAACATGATGGCTTTCATTCCTTTAGCTCTACAGATGGGACACGACTTGAAAGACACACTACATGACTAGTCCAGACTTAGACAGCTACACACACTGTTTTATGGTGAGACCATGACATGAGACAGATTTTTACACATGCTGTGTTTTCTGCATTTTGTGGACAATTCATAGAGACTTGACCAAGGTGAAGAATATGACCGACTGTTGAAATTAAAGACCGTCTTTGATACCTTGAACAACAATTATGCTAAATTCTATAGCCCCTCGGAGAATTTGGCAGTGGACGAGGTAATTGTAAAATACAGGGGCAGGGTTATGATTGTGTCATCGGAATTTTCCCTTGACATAATCCTTCTGGTCGCATATGGCCATGGGGTCGACTCAGCCTCTAACTGAAATGAGTACCAGGAATATTACCTGGGCGTAAAGGCGGCCAGTGCATAGGGCTGACAACCTTACCACCTTCATGTGCCGATTGTCTTGAAATGTGGGAGCCTCAACCTCATGGAACCCTCAGGGCCTGTCAAGGCCTTTGATGGGATTGCTTTACCTTTTAGGGGCGGGGTTATCTTCAGGCAGTATATTCCAAAGAAAAGAATATGTTCCAGTATCAAAATGTATAAACTCTAACCGGCCTATTCTCAGTTGGGGCATGAACTCCACTCAGGGAATATTGCGTGTGGTGGTCACAGGAAACGTACGTGTCTATTTACCGGATTAGTACTTAGTTTATTTACGCACTCACTTTAGTTTGTACACTAACAATTCTTAAATTGCGAGAGGCACTTTAATAAACTTTATCATCACTACAATGTCTAGTTCGAGTTTGCAACTGCCTTGCGATATACTCGTATATCACAACACACCCTCTGAACACATCTGGTCACCTTGTCTCAATACGCACTTCTCCCTTTTTGTCCCATCTCCAACCCCTCTTAAACGGTTGGGTCTTGACCTCCAGATTCGAAAGCCGCCTTGCATCCTTAGCTGACCGTCATAAAATATCTCTTTTCCAACCCTCCTGTCCTTCTCAGTTTCAAAAGCACATTGACCTAATCCTGATGCAGTGTAGTGAACTTGCCAATAAGGCAATAAACAAATAAACCAAAACACTCACCATCGCATCTATAAAATTTATAACAAGCAAACATCCGCACCCTACCAACATACAGCTATACAGTACACAAGGCGAAATTCTGTTGCTGGAAGTCCTAATTATATAGTTTATAATTTTCTAAATGCAATTTGCCTGTTTTCTCCTGCCGAGCTTATCATGATCTGGGTTCGAACCAGAATCAGTGGTAACAAAACTGTGTGATGAAGCAGGGTACACGTGTGCCATGAGAGTGTACTTGGGTAAAGACTCACACTCTGCCACTGACGACATGACTGCAACACACGCAACTGTTAGACATTTGACCCACAGAGTTGAAGGCTTAGGACCCAAACTATTTATGGACAATTTCTTTTCATCACCAAGACTTTTTGATGCCTTGGACGGACATAAAATGAATTCATGTGGGAGAGTACGGCCTAACAGAAAAGACATGCCCCATGACTTTGGACCAAAACAAATGAAATTGAAAAGGGGTGAGGACTAAAGGGGGTTTGACAGCATTAGTTTGGAAGGACAGACGAGAAGTTTACATGCTGACTAACATGGACCCACCACCAGCAGAAGGAAATTTTTGTGACGACAGCAACCGCCCCGTGAAGCCTCACATTGTGGATTGGTAAAACCAGCACATGGGTTTCATCAACAGTTCAAATTGTATGGCCAACAGCTATTTGATGAGTCGACGTAACTTCAAGTGGACTACGAAACTGTTTTTGCACCTTCTGGATCTAACAGTACTCAACAGTTGCATTCTGTTATCTTCATGTGGGGCTAAATGTACCCACCGAGATTTCAGACTCCTTATGGTGAGGAATTTGGGTGAAGAAGCTGGAAAAAGCCAAGATCACCCCACCTCCAGTTTGGATGGAAGACCAAGTGCAGCAGCAGCAGCAAATATTGTGCGGCTCGAGAACCGTTATAACCACCATTAGCCAGTGAAATCCACCCAACTCCACTGCTGTCATTGTTCATCTTGCGGCCAGAGAAAGACCACAGTCTACAAGTGCACCATATGTGACGTGGGCCTGTGCATGGTGCCTTGTTTCATGGAATATCACACAAAAGTGAACTTATAGACCACTTAGAACTGTGAATAGTGTGTGTTGTGATAAAATAGTGATCCAAGGTGCCACAGACCTTCTACAGCAACTCGAATTATGTGAGTAATAAACTATTTACACCACATTTTATAAAATGCTTGCGATTCACAGACCTAAATTTATTTAATTATATTAGGTAAACATTTTTTCCTGGATAAACCAATTCATAAGCAGATTGCCAAATTTTCTTTCATTAAATTTGAAGGAAAAGTTTATGAGATGCAGTTTTTTTTTTCTAAGAGCATGCATTGAAATTTAAAATCCCCCGAAAACATTCTGGCAGGCAGTCACTGCACAAGGCATTTAATTCCGGCATCAAAGGGTTAATGTTTTTCATTCTATCTTTTGTTTAAGAACAGCTTGTTGGATCTTCGCAGTCCACACAGCACATACCAATCGGTAAATGACTAACATAAAAAAAGTTTGCTGTTTTAATCAGAATCGTGTGAAAGTTACATTTAATAGGTAGATGGGAAAGCAATTCCAGTGCAGGCTTTGATATGCCCTGAGGGTTCCAGTAGGTTGAGCCTCCCAATTGTTAAGAAGATCAGCACATGTAGGTGGCAAAATTGTCAGCTCTATGCTCAGGCCGCGTTTAACCCCAGCAAATATTTATGGTTTTAATTTCTGCTAGGTACATTTAATAGGGCAAATTTAATTTTCTTTAATTTCATGGCTTGTGGAAATTTGGCTAGTCCTGTTGGTATAAGAATGTCAAGAATAGCTCCTCGGTGACTCAGACTTTTGCAGAGGGTCTCTCCTAGATTAACAATGAATCGTAATGATCATGGTGAAAATAAATGTTAATGAAATACATTTTAACATATAAGAACTTAATTTTCTCTACGGGATGTCGCATACGGTAAGAAACCTAAAAATATATTGTACACATTTAGGAAGCACGGAATTTTCCTGCATTTCTAAGATATGCTGTATCAACTTAATTTGTTTTTGTACATTAAACCATATAATCAAATATTGTCGGTTTATCTGATCAAATGGCACATGCATTTATGATTAAATACCGAACCCATATTCAGAAATGTAAAATAAATAATGCTGCACTTGGAAGTTTAAATAATGTTGATAATTAATATAAAAACATTTACATTCAAACATTAATTTCTTGAGGAATTATTGGCTAAATTTCTACCATCACTGCTCCTGAAATGTTACGAAGGGATTATCGCTGAACTGTGTGCAGGTCACAATGTATGTTACAACCATGTACCAGTATTGCCGTCTCCAAATGGTCTTTCTCACAAGAGCTAATATGCTGTTTTCTGCATGGTACAAACTGCTTGTAAAATATAGTGTGTCTAGACTTGATACAAATATTCTTCAGTTTACCTCCTTGATCATTATAAAAGCCTGATAAAATTAGAGTGAAATGGAAACGCAACTTGTGGAACTTGATCCGTTGTAGAGTGCCCGTGCACACTATATATTCATACAGTATTAAATACATTATATATGTTGTATGTAATACGACTGGTTGGCCCATAATATCTTCCTAACCTAATTCTCCACGTAGGTCGACCTGTTGCTTTGTATGTGAATTTTCAGAACAATCTCTTCTCTTAATATCATCCATTAGCTGCCTGCCTCTTCTTCTTCATCCCCACATCCCTATATATTTCCTTTTGTAACGTGTAACGTACTTACAAGATATTTCTACACCAACAAATACTACTTTTGTTACTATATTTGATAACAACAGTAATAATAGTATTAAGAAAAATAAAAATATTAGTATAAAAGTATATCTGTATTAATTATACATGTAGGAAAAGTTTGTTCTTCATTTCGAGCACAATGTGCCGAAGAATCGGGATTCCGGTTTACTGATGACTTGTGTTTCATATGGATTTTGCAATCCACACTATGGTCTTTAGTAAAAATGCCTCTATCTCTTAGCTTAAGATCATCCGATAGCTGCCTACCTGTTCTTCTTTGTATCGAATTCTGCATATATTTACTTTAACAAAAATGCCTCTCTCTTGCTTAAGTTCATCCAATAGCTGCCTACCTCTCCTTCTACGCCCCCACTTCTCTATATATTTCCTTTTGTATCGTGCAGTGTATCTACAATGCTTTTCTGCAACAAAAACTACTAATTTTGTTACTATACCTCATGACAATAACAGTAATAATAATAATATTAATAAAAATAATAATATTTGTATTAATGAATTGTGTTTCATATGGATATCGCAATCCACTCTACGCTCTGTACCAAAACTGCCTCTCTCGCTTAGCTTAAGGCCATCCGATAGCTGCCTACCTCTTCTTCCTCGTCCCCACTTTCCCATATATATTTACTTTTGAAACGTGTAACGTAGCTACAAGACGTTTCTAGAGCAACTACTACTATTTTTGTGACTATATCTCATGACAATAACAGTAATATTAATATTAGAAAAATATTAATATTAGCACTAATATGGAACTGTATTAATTATTTCAAGCACACTGTACCGAATAATCGGGATTCCGATTTACCGATGAATTGTGTTTTATATGGATTTCCCAAATCTACTCTACGATTTATACCAAAAATGCCTACGCCTATTAATTTTTCTCATCAATTCACAGAATTTTCTTCCCTTAAAAACGAAATTAATTTAATTTCAAAACCTTTAATCCTTTAAATATTTACTTAAGTTTCATACATCTCACATAATTTAAACTATTCTCAAAATTTACTGTAAATTTTCTGTATCAATCTTATCTGTTGAGATGCTTTGGATTTGTTGTTACATCACACATACACTATAGAGAGGTCATTTTTTTTATTGTAAAATTTTCAAATGGGTTTTGTCACTGAGCTCGAAATTTCTTTTCAGTATATAGGTTACATGCGTGGTATTAAATGCGTGGCACTCCTGAATTGTTCCTTGGCTTATTTAATAATACACAATAATCAGATCCGTTCAATCTTTCATGATTTGCGAATTATCCATAGTCTATATCAAAAGGGAGATGTCCTCTAATTAATTTTAAAAGTTCCCATTTTAAATATTTCTAATTCTATCTTATGTTTAAGAAGAATTTGTTGATGAATGCTCGCAGTCCGCCCAGTGCAGCCTAATTAATAAACGACCTACATGAAGAAAAGTTCGCTGTTTTTAACCCCTCATCGTCGCCCTCTATACGTGGTATAGACCTCTGATTCCATACATGTCGTCGGCCTCTATACATCGTATAATTGGCCGCAGCGACGGAGCACATTAAATCCCTACCTTCTCCACGGACGGAGGAATCTGAGATTCCCTATGACAAAATAGCAACCATCTATTTAAAAAAACTTTACTCGCAAACTCATTATCCGATTTTTATAAAATTTTAGCAGTTAAATCTTAAAACTATATAGATGCAGTAAAATAATTGTCTATACCTCAGTAATTGAGCTTCGTGTGATACAGCTCAAAGCAATCTTCCAAACAAAAGCCCATATCACATATTTGGCAGCAGTACGCTGAAGTTTTCTTTTTCCGTGCTTTGAGCACACAACTCACCTCCTCTGAGCTTTTGATTTTTCAGTTTTGGGTGCCCCTTTTCTCAGAAAATGTCTTTCAGTCAACCGTGGAAATGTGTTGTCGGATGCCTGTCGCCCCGGTACACTTCGCGTCTCTGCATCACGCGCATATTTCGTAAACAGACCTTTCACTAGCTGAATTCTTTACGAGAGCTGCTGTACCTTTCTTTCCGTCACTTGTCGATAAACAACAAACGAATTGAGAACTGTAGAGTTCAGTAGCCTTTTGAAAAGTTGGAGGTACCATTTGGTCATTTTTTTCCTCTCGACCAGGTACATGTGCAGCAACTGGTCCTTCAAATCGGCTCCCCCTATGTAATGATTATAATCAATCACGCACAAAGGCTTCTCTGTTTCCTTGCCAGACCTAAAACTGTGTAAATTTAACTTTCTGTGACAGGTGTTCATGACCTCACAAGTGATCTAAATAAGAAAAGATTGCTTCGGGCATTCGTATATTGTTCTGCGTACCTATTAGTTTCTCTGACACTTTGTTATATGGTTTCTTTGTCAAAAAAACAACTCAAAACACTGTGCAATGTCACTTACATTTTCTGCACCATTTCGGGGTCCAAAATCACAACTGAACACTTCTCTGTATCCTGTGTAATTGTCCATAGTCTCCCACCTGAAATCTTGGTACAATATTTTCTCTTCATCACCACTGTCGTCATTTATAATTGCATCTGCTACAGCTATGTCATCAATTTAATTATCACTATTGCTAATAATGTCACTGCTACTATCACTGAAACGTTCCTCTGAATTGTACACAATTACCAGCACTTCACTGTCTGTCAGCAGAACTTTTTCTGCCATGCCCGCAGTAACAATCCTGAGTCAACAGCTGAACGAAATGCACTGGCTGGAAAACATGCAGGGCGAATGCCATCAATTACAGTACATATGTTGATATATACACCAAATGAAAGACTGAATTTTTCTCTGCCTATCTACAGAAGGAAATGACGCATGATATCTGTGCTGAGTTGAAGCCAGCAGCATAAATGAAGTCCATACTGCACCCGACTACACCATGAGGAAAATATTTGAAACTGCAGAACGCATAGTTGTGAATGAATCATTCTCCAACAGCAGAACAAAACGTAAGATCTTAGGCTATAAAGATACATTGTTCAGACTGTAGCTATATTTCTTTCAGTCTGAGGAAAACAGAGAGAACTCTGACAGTGCGAATTTTCTACAGTCGAAGGTGGACTTTTTTAAATAGGAAAATTACGTCCTGAATACATACTGTTACTTTCTAAACAGACTATTTTAACTATTGTATTCTGAAAGCACAGTTCTTAAGCAATAAAGAGAAATAATTCGCAATTCGATAGCTCAAAAACTATGCGTGTGAGAGGAGGTTGAATGCAACCATGCAAGGGTCTATACTACGTATGGCATCCGGCGACATGTGTGGAATCAGAGATCTATACAACGTATCGACACCGACGGTCGGGAGGCAGGGAATTTAAACTCCTCCGTCCTTGGAGAAGGTAAGAATTTACATGTGCTCCGTCGATTAAGGGCTACTCAGAATCATGTGAAATTTTCATTTCATAGTTAAATTGGATAGCATTTCCATTACATGCTTTTATATGCCCTGAGGGATCTAGTAGATTGGGGCTCGCACATTTTAGAAGATCGGAACACGAAGGTGGCAAAATTAAAATCCCCAATTTCAGGACGCTTTTAACGCCAGCAAATATTTATTCTGTTAGTTACATTTAATAGGGCAAATATAATTTTCTTTAATTTCATCACTTGTGGCAATTCGACTACTTTTGTTGGTATAAAAAATGTTAAGAATATTCCCTCGGTGACTCGGACTTTGCAGAGCGTCTCTTCCGGATTAACAATGAATCGGAACGATTACGGTGAAATTAAATACGAATGAAATACACTTCAATATTTATAGGCCTGTTTTTAGCTACGAAATGTCGCATACGAAAAGAAACCTAAAAATGTATATTAAATATTTAGGAAGCAGGAATTTTCCCTGCATTCCTAAGACGTGCTGCAAATTATTAATTTTTTTCCACATTAGGCCTATTATCCATTATTTTACATTTATCTTATCAAATGACGAATGCATTTGTAGTTAAATACCGAACCCGTGTTCGGAAATGTAAATAAATGATGCTGCACTTGGAAGTTTTAATAATGTTGATAATTAATTGTGAAAGAAATGTGTATATTTACATATTAAACACGTTAGTCGCCTTACCTAAAATGTGACTCAGCAGAATGCCTAGCGCCGTGAATCAATGTTTATCAACATTTATCATTATCAACGTTTGTCTCATTCACTTCCTGTGTCTGAACACATACAGCTAGAGATATGATAACGGTAAATTGTATGTTCCACCTTCTGTTAAAAACCATTTAAAATATTTGTTCACGTATACAAAAATCACTGACGAAAATACCTAAAATTCCGAAAAATCGATAATAAAAAATGTTATTGCACAAACACTGTGGGTGATGGAGAAATTGTGATTGCATATTTGGATTCAGCATAAAACGTTACGTTAGAAACACAATAAACCTTTCTTGAGCCAAAATCTTGTTGACTAGTGTTATTAATTCAGTTTATTAATTAT
>Ga0126382_10001343_pt1 | contig 10030 bp, 10 predicted proteins | sample PanSoiMetPlot_30_FD_92548 | JGI IMG/M metagenome (GOLD analysis project Ga0126382, IMG submission 92548) | Tropical forest soil microbial communities from Panama - MetaG Plot_30 | ecosystem: Environmental > Terrestrial > Soil > Tropical forest > Bulk soil | place: Panama | collected 2016-02-17 | reverse complement strand
CTCATTGAGAACCCAGCCGTGCGGCAGTGGCCGAGTTCCAAATTTACCGGTCGTTCACTTCCGTCGCATTCCGTCCGCGCCGAGACGCCTTGCGTGCGCCCTCTGCAGGACCAGCCAGCATTCGGGGGTCTTAGCAATGACCGGGCGTACCGAAGACTACGAACGCACAACAGGCTTTGCCGAAATCGCTCTCGGGCAGATGAAGGCGTTGCGGCACGCCAATAGTCCGCGCAATTACGAAATCTGGTACACCTACGCGACGGGCTACCACCCTGCGCTGAACGCGCAGATCAATTCGATGCTCAAGACCAATGGCACGATCGCCGAATCGGACTTGGCCCAGATTTATGAGAACTATCTTTCGCCCTCGCGTCTGACCGAGCGCCTCGACGCGGTGGGTAGCCAGGTCAAGGCCGAAATCGATCAAGTCATGGCTATGATCGATACGGTCGCCGGTACAGCGAGCAGCTATACCGAAAGCCTCGCCGGCGCGACCCAACAGCTCGCTCTTTCAAAAGACCGCGAAGGACTGCGGGTCATCGTCGAAAATCTCGTCGCGACGACCAAGGCGATGGAGCGCTCGAACCAGCAGTTGGAAGAGCGGCTGAACGCATCCAAGAAAGAAATCAGTGATCTTCAAACAAGTCTCGAGGCCGTCCGCACCGAGAGCCTGACCGACCCGCTCACGCAGCTCGCCAATCGGAAACATTTCGACGTCACGCTGGAGAAAGCTATCGCTGACGCGGTCGAGAAGAACGAGCCGCTGTCCCTGATGATGACAGACGTCGATCGTTTCAAGGCTTTCAACGACAGCTTCGGCCATCTGACGGGTGATCAGGTCCTGCGCCTCGTCGCGATGTCGGTGAAAAACAACGTCAAAGGCAAGGATACTGCGGCACGCTACGGGGGTGAGGAGTTCGCTGTCGTCCTCCCGAATACCGTTTTGCGCGCGGCGACCACCGTCGCCGACCACATTCGCCGCGAGGTTATGTCAAAGGAACTCATGAAACGGTCGACAGGCGAAAAGCTCGGCCATGTGACCATTTCGATCGGGGTCGCCACAGTTCGCAACGGCGACACGTCTCAGTCGCTGATCGAGCGCGCCGATGCCTGCCTTTATGCGGCAAAGCGCAACGGCCGCAACCGCGTCGTCTGCGAGACGGATCCTGAAGTCGCTCCATCAAACGCGCCGGCGCAAGTCGCCTGACGGCGCTACTCGCCGGCCTTTGCCGGAGTAAGTTGTACGGATTCCCCGCAACCGCATGCGCTCGTCTGGTTCGGGTTATTGAAGACAAACTGAGCTGACAGCTTTTCGGTCTTGTAATCCATCTCGGTCCCGAGCAGGAACAGTACCGCCTTCGGATCGATCAGGATCTTGACGCCCTTGTCCTCGACCACTTCGTCGGTTGGATTCACCGCGTCGGCATACTCCATAGTGTATTCCATTCCCGCGCAGCCGCCGTTTTTCACGCCGACCCGGACGCCGGCCACGGGCTTGCCCGCCTGCGCCATCACTGACCTGATGCGCGACGCTGCAGCGTCGGTCAGCCGCATTACCTGGGGTCTGGGTCGTGCCGTCGTCATTTTCTCCTCATCGAATCTTATGTAGGCGAGCGATCGTAGATTACCACATGTTGAGAACGAGCCTGGCCTCGTCCGACATCCGGCTTGGATCCCACGGCGGATCCCAAACGACCTCGACCTTGGTTTCCTTCACGCCGGGGACACTCGACACGGCGTTCTCGACCATGATCGGCAGATCCTGCGCCGCCGGGCAATTCGGCGAAGTCAGCGACATGTCAACCTTCACGCCACGATCATCGCCGATATCGATCTTGTAGATCAGACCCAACTCGTAGATATCTGCCGGAATTTCCGGATCGTAAACAGTCTTCAGTGCCGCAACGATGTCGTCGGTCAGCTTGTTGAGCTCCTCCGGTGGCAGCGCCGGAGATCCGACGACCGCCGCATTCTCCGGCGGCTTTTCCCCAACGGGCGGATTTTGGATCGTGTCGTCGGTCATGCAAAAAATTCCTGAGCCTTTACAAGCGACGCGGCGAGAGTATCGACCTCATCCTTGGTATTATACATCGCGAATGACGCGCGGCACGTCGCGGTCAATCCGTAGCGCGCAAGGAGAGGCATCACACAATGCGTGCCGGCCCGAACCGCCACACCGCCCCGATCTATGATCGTTGCGACGTCGTGAGGATGAGCGCCTTTCATTTCAAACGACACGATTGGACCTTTGTCCGCCGCTTTGCCGATGATCCGCAGTGAATTGATCTTGCCAAGCTGCTCGTGGGCGTATTTGACCAGCGCACCTTCATGCGCACGGATGCGCGACTTCCCTATTGCGTTAACGTAGTCGAGCGCAGCGCCCAATCCGATCGCTTGCACGATCGCCGGGGTGCCCGCCTCGAATTTGTGCGGAGGCTCGCCGTAAGTGATGCGATCCTCGAACACTTCATGGATCATTTCGCCGCCGCCGTTGAATGGCGGCATCGCCATCAGATGTTCATGTTTGCCGTATAGCGCTCCGATTCCGGTCGGCCCGTAAAGTTTGTGGCCGGTGAAGACGTAAAAATCGCAGCCGATGTCGCGAACATCGACGTCGAGGTGAACCGCCGCCTGTGCGCCGTCGACCAGCACCGGAATGCCGCGCGCATGCGCGATCCGCACAACCTCCTTAACGGGGACGACGGTGCCAAGCGCGTTCGACATATGCGTGATCGCCACCATCTTGGTGCGAGGCGTCAGCAGTTTTTCGAATTCATCCAGTAGAAAATTACCATCCTCGTCGATCGGCGCCCATTTGATGACGGCACCCTGCCGTTCGCGCAGGAAGTGCCAGGGGACGATGTTCGAGTGGTGCTCCATTATCGAGAGCACGATCTCATCGCCGGCCTTGATGCGCTCGCGAGCGAAGGTATAGGCGACGAGATTGATCGCTTCCGTGGCGTTGCGGGTAAAGATGATCTCTTCCTTGCGCCCGGCATTCAGGAAGGCGCGCGCGGTCTCACGCGCGCCCTCGTAGGCTTCAGTCGCCTCATTTGCGAGGTAGTGCAGGCCTCGATGCACGTTGGCGTACTGCTCGGTGTAAGCCTTCGCGATCCGATCGAGCACGGCTTTCGGCTTCTGCGCCGATGCAGCGTTGTCGAGATAAACGAGGGGCTTTCCGTAGATGCGCATCGACAGCGCCGGAAAATCCGTCCTGATCTTGGCGACGTCGTAGGAGCCGTTGCTGACCGCCGGGTGCATTCTCATTGTCCCCGGGTGGCCAGCCACTTGGCGGCGGCGTTCAGCAACGCTTCGCGTATTCCCTCGTGGGCGATTTCCTCGATCGCCTCGCCGACAAAGGCCTGGATCAGAAGAGCCTCGGCCTCATGTTCCGAAATGCCGCGCGACATCAGGTAGAACTTCAGCGCGCTGTCGAGCGCACCCGCCGTCGCGCCGTGGCCGCATTGCACGTCGTCTGCGAAGATCTCAAGTTCGGGCTTGTTGACAGCTTCCGCCTCGTCGGACAGCAGAAGCGCGTGGCTTGCCATTTTCGCGTCGGTCTTCTGTGCGTGCGGCTCGACGATTATCTTGCCCTGGAAAATGCCGTGGCTTTCTCCGTCGAGCACGGTGCGGAAACGCTCCCGGCTCGTGCAGCCGCCCGCAGCATGATTGATGACGAGTGTATTGTCGACGTGCTGGTGTCCTTTCAGCAGCGTCGCGCCGCCAATCGAAGCCTGGGTCCCCTCGCCGTCAAAGCGTGCAAAAACCTGATTACGCACGACGGCACCACCGGCGGTATAGGTGAATCCATTGTAGACTGCCTTGGCTCCGACCTTTAGGCCCAAGGTGGAAATGCGCAGTGCCGCACTTCCGTCATTGCCAATCGTGACATGATCAACATGCGCCCCCTCGCCTATCACGAGCTCGAGCGCAGAGTTGACCTGATAATCGACGTCGGCAGGACCATTGAAAGATTCGATGATTGTCAGACGGGCGCCTGGTTCCAGGACAACGACCGAGCGCGGATACATTGCCGCCGCTGCTCCATCGGCAAAAACGTGAGCAATTTCGATCGGCTTTTCGACTTTGACGTCTTTGGCTACGCGCAGCGCGACCCCACCTGTCATGAAGGCTGTATTGAGCGCCACGGCGATGTCGTCACGGCCCGGAGCCTCCCCCAGACGATAGCTTTTTTGATCAGCCGCAAAGGCAAAGACGTCGCCCAACTCGACGCCAGAGCCCGGCTTGAAGTTGCTCCACGCCTGCTCGTAGCGCCCGTTGACGACGGCGATCCGGTCGGTCGTCAGGCCCGGCAACGCCGGCACTTTGCCTTTCGCTTTTGCCGGTTCCGCGAGTGATTTTGCCTCGCGCATGAGCGCACGCAGGTCGGTGTACTTCCAATCCTCGATCCGCCGATGCGGGAGCCCGGCGGCATCGAAGCGCTGGAAAGCAGCGTCGCGTAGATCGGCGATCGCGCCTTTGCCTGGCAGTTTGGCCCGCGCACCCGCGTAAGCCGCGTTCAGCGCCTGCTCGGCCGGGGTCTTTATGGCGCGCACTTCGGCGTTCATCAGGCAGCCTCGCCCTGGAATTGGGCGTAGCCCTTGGCTTCAAGCTCAAGGGCAAGCTCCTTGCCACCAGACTTGACCACACGGCCCTTCGCCAAGACGTGCACTACGTCCGGTACGATGTAATTGAGCAGCCGCTGATAGTGCGTGATCACGACCATCGAGCGATCCGGCGACCGCATTCGGTTCACACCATCGGCAACGGTCTTCAGCGCGTCGATGTCTAGCCCCGAATCGGTCTCGTCCAGCACCGCGAGTTTTGGCTGGAGGACGGCCATTTGCAGGATCTCGTTGCGCTTCTTTTCACCGCCGGAAAAGCCAACATTGACCGCGCGCCGCAGCATCTCCTGGCTGATGCCGAGATGGCCCGCAGTGTCGCGCACGAGCTTCATGAATTCCGGAGTGGACAGTTCGCTCTCGCCGCGGGTCTTGCGCTGCGCGTTGAGCGCGGTGCGCAGAAACGTCATTGTGGCGACGCCGGGGACTTCGACTGGATATTGGAAGGCGAGAAAGACGCCCTTGGCAGCGCGTTCATCCGGCGCCATTTCGAGGATGCTTTGCCCGTTGAACATCACGTCACCCTCGGTGACGTTGTATTCGCTCTTTCCAGCCAGCACATAAGCGAGCGTTGACTTGCCGGACCCGTTCGGGCCCATGATCGCCGCAACCTGGCCCTTATCGACGGACAATGTCAGGCCATCGAGGATCTTCTTGCCCTCGATCTCGACATGCAGATTTTTGACTTCCAGAAACGCCATCGTATTAACCCACGCTTCCTTCCAAGCTGATCGAAATAAGTTTCTGTGCCTCGACCGCAAATTCCATCGGCAGCTGCTGCAGCACGTCCTTGACGAAGCCGTTGACGACAAGCGCGGTTGCCTCCTCCGCCGACATGCCGCGCTGGCGGCAGTAGAAGAGCATGTCTTCGGAAATCTTCGAGGTCGTCGCCTCGTGTTCGAAGGTCGCGGAAGAGTTCTTCGCCTCGATGTAAGGCACGGTATGCGCGCCGCACTGGTCGCCAATGAGCAGAGAATCGCAATTTGTGAAGTTGCGTGCGCCCTTGGCCTTGCGGTGTGCCGACACCAGCCCGCGATAGGTATTGTTCGATTTGCCCGCCGCGATGCCCTTGGAGATGATGCGGCTGACCGTGTTTTTGCCGAGATGCAGCATCTTGGTGCCGCTGTCGACCTGCTGATGGCCGTTCGAGATGGCAATCGAATAGAATTCCCCGCGCGAATTGTCGCCGCGCAGGATGCAGCTCGGGTACTTCCAGGTGATCGCTGAACCGGTCTCGACCTGGGTCCATGAGATCTTCGAGTTCTTGCCGCGGCAATCGCCTCGCTTGGTGACGAAATTGAAGATCCCGCCCCTGCCCTCGGCGTCGCCCGGATACCAGTTCTGCACCGTCGAATACTTGATCTCTGCATTGTCGAGCGCGACCAGCTCGACTACGGCCGCATGCAGCTGGTTTTCGTCGCGCATCGGAGCGGTGCAGCCCTCGAGATAGCTCACATAGGCGCCCTTGTCGGCTATAATGAGCGTGCGCTCGAACTGGCCGGTCGATTTTTCGTTGATGCGGAAATACGTCGAAAGCTCCATCGGGCAGCGCACGCCCTCGGGCACGTATACGAACGAGCCGTCAGAAAACACCGCCGAATTGAGCGTCGCGAAGAAATTGTCCGAGGTCGGCACGACCGAGCCGAGATACTTCTTCACGAGCTCGGGATGTTCGCGGATTGCTTCCGAGATCGGCATGAAGATCACGCCGGCTTTCTTCAGCTCCGCCTTGAAGGTGGTGGCAACCGAAACAGAATCAAACACGGCGTCGACGGCGACGCGGCCGGTGCGGAAATCGCCACCGGTCGTCTCATCATCGAGCGCGCTCGGCTCGCCCTGCTTGCGCACGCCGGCGAGGATCTCCTGTTCCTTCAGCGGTATGCCGAGCTTTTCGTAGGTCTTCAGGATTTCCGGATCGACTTCGTCGAGCGACTTCGGCGCTTTGAATGCCTTCGGCGCCGCGTAGTAATAGATGTCCTGATAGTCGATTTTTGGATACTTCACGCGCGCCCAGGTTGGCTCACGCATGGTCTGCCAGCGCCGATAGGCCTCAAGGCGCCAGGCGAGCATCCACTCCGGCTCATTCTTCTTGGCTGAGATGAAACGGATCGTGTCTTCCGAAAGGCCCTTCGGCGCCTTCTCGGATTCGATCTTCGTTTCGAACCCATATTTGTATTGGTCGACGTCGATACGGCGGACCTTCTCGACGGTCTCTTGTACGGCCGGCATTCTTCCCTCCGCTCACGGTTGCAAGGACCGCGGGTTGGATTTGTCGGTTATGGTCGGTTCGCTTTGTGTGTCGCGATCGATCCTGGTTGGCGCCGCCTCAGGCGGCAGTTGCATGCTTGTTAAGTAATGACGAAACCACCTTATTCCAAGCAGTTAGCAAGGCATCTATCTCGGTTTCTGTTGTGCTCCAGCCCAGACTGACGCGCACGGCGCCCCGGGCAAGCGCCGGTTCCACGCCCATTGCGGCCAGAACATGAGAGGCCTGAACCTTTCCCGATGAACACGCGGAACCTGACGACACCGCTACGCCATTGAGATCGAAAGCGATTATGGCAGTTTCCGCCTTCAGCCCGGGAACCGTGAAAAGGCTCGTATTAGGTAGCCGGACGGCGTTTTTGCCAAAGATCACCACCTGGGGTGTCGACGACCTGAGGCCCGCTTCGAAACGATCGCGAAACACCGCAAGCCGTTGGAAATCCGACTGCCGGGCCGCAGCAGCTGCGGCGCCAAATCCGGCGATTGCCGCCACGTTTTCCGTTCCCGCCCGCAGTCCCCGCTCCTGACCGCCGCCCTTGATCAGCGAATCTGCGATGTGAACGTCGCCGCGCCGGATGAGCGCGCCGGCTCCTTGCGGACCGCCAATCTTGTGAGAGGAGATCGACATCAGGTCTGCGCCAAGCGCCCCGATGTCACAGCTAATTCGACCCGGCCCCTGCACCGCATCGACATGAAGCACGCCGTGTGCAGCATTCACGATAGCGGCAATCTCGCTGATCGGCTGGACAACCCCGGATTCGCTGTTGGCTTGCATTACAGAAACCAGCGGCCGTGCGGAGCGTGACAGCGCAAGGCGAAGTGCATCCAGATCGACGACGCCTTCGGACGTCACAGGAAGTACTTCAACCTGTCCGGCTCCGAAGCGACCGCCACTCAGGACCGATGGATGCTCGACTGCGGACACGAACAGCCGGTCGCGAGCTTCACGCCGCCCGCCGACCTCGATTGCCGGCGTCAGGGCCGTGGCATTCGCTTCGGTCGCGCTGCTCGTGAAAGTGACATTCCTGTTCTCGGCCCCAACCAGGCTGGCCACGTCCTCGCGCGCCTGCTCGATCAGGCGGCGCGCTGCACGCCCCTCCGCGTGCACCGACGATGCATTACCAGTCAGCGCAAGCGCCGCGCGCATGGCCTCCCGCGCCTCCTCCCGGAGAGGGGCCGTGGCGTTCCAATCGAAATACACCCGTTCAGCCATAGTCTTCGCCAGTATTGGCCTACCGTCTTGTGCCCCGGGCCCGCAAAAAGCTTGCTTTTTGCCCTCTGGGTCGTGGTAGAAGCCCGAAATCGTCCGGCCCTTATAGCCTGTGTCGCAGCTGGGGACAGCGGAAATCGTATAATTAGAATAATTCTAAACTAGTTGCACCGGTACGTTAAGACCCCCGGAGCGCAACAAAATCCCGTCGCCGCGTTGGCGAAACGTCCGAGGTTAGGAGCAATGCCAGAGATTATTTTTGCCGGCCCCGCCGGACGCATCGAGGGGCGTTACCACCCCGCGCGACAGAAGAACGCGCCGATCGCAATCATCCTTCATCCCCACCCCCAGTTCGGCGGGACGATGAATCACCCGATCATCTATCAACTCTATTACGCCTTTGTGCATCGCGGCTTCTCGGCGCTCCGGTTCAATTTTCGCGGCGTCGGGCGCAGCCAAGGCTCGTTCGATCACGGACAGGGCGAACTGTCGGACGCTGCGGCCGCGCTCGACTGGGCGCAGACGATCAATCCAGAGGCCAAGAGCTGTTGGATCGCGGGTTTTTCGTTCGGGGCCTGGATAGGAATGCAGCTTTTGATGCGCCGTCCGGAAATCGAAGGCTTTATCTCGATCTGCCCGCCAGCCAACCTTTATGATTTCTCCTTCCTAGCTCCCTGCCCTTCGTCGGGTCTCATCATTCATGGGGACAAGGACGCCGTCGTCCCTCACAAAGACGTGACGACGCTAGTCGACAAGCTCAAGACCCAGAAGGGCATTGTGATCGAGCAAAAGGTTGTGCAAGGCGCCAATCATTTCTTTGACGGCAAGGTCGAAGCGCTGCTTACATCGATCAGCGCCTATCTCGACAAGCGGTTGAAGACGGAGCGCAAGCCGGCTGCGTAAAAGTTCGGCGAATCTCTACGTCGTAACGCTTGATTCGTGTCTGGCGGGGAATCGGCGACACGCGGACAACCGTCCGCGGAATAAACATGCTCCTTGTAAAAACTTACCTCGATAAAAGTGCTATTCACGGCCTTGGTGTTTTTGCAGGCGAAGTCATTCGCAGGGGCACGAAGGTCTGGCGATTCGTCGACGGATTCGACCGGGTCTACTCACCCACCCAATTTGCCAAACTGCCCAAGCCCGCGCGCGACTACATCTGGAACTACGGGTACCGCGTGGACGGCGAGATCCTGCTCACCAGCGATCACGACCACCACATGAACCATTCCGACAATGCCAACACCCATTGGCGCAACGGTCACATCGTTGCGACGCGCACCATTCGCAAGGGCGAAGAAATTACCAACGACTATCGGCAGTTCGACGCGGGTTTTTGCGCGGCCTTCCTCAAGAGGAAGTTGCGGATCGTGGCGAACAATCCTGACGCCCTTGAGCGGTTGCGCCGCGCCGGTCGTCTTCGGAAAGGTGACCGGAAGGTCGTTTAAGGCAAGCGCGGCAAGAGACGCAAAGACCTGACTGTGTCAGCGCCCGAGCCGCCCGACACGCATTATTGAATCCGACGCCGGACCTGTTACACCACCGTCGCGACTAGGCCGTCGCATGAGAGCCCAAATGAGTGCGTATAAATCAGACTTCCTGAACGTTCTGGCCGAGCGCGGCTTCATTCATCAGGTCTCGGAGCCCGAGACGCTGGATGCGCGCGCGAAGACGGGCGCTATCACGGCCTATATCGGATTTGATTGCACCGCCGCTTCACTGCATGTCGGCTCGTTGCTGCCGATCATGATGCTGTATTGGCTTCAGCAGACCGGGCACAGGCCAATCGCACTGATGGGCGGCGGCACCACACGTGTCGGCGATCCGTCTGGAAAAGACGAAAGCCGCCGGATCCTCACCGACGAGATGATCGATAGCAATCTCGTCGGCATCCGAGCGATCTTTTCCAAGTTCCTGAAATTTGAGGGATCGG
>Ga0126382_10001342_pt1 | contig 10032 bp, 10 predicted proteins | sample PanSoiMetPlot_30_FD_92548 | JGI IMG/M metagenome (GOLD analysis project Ga0126382, IMG submission 92548) | Tropical forest soil microbial communities from Panama - MetaG Plot_30 | ecosystem: Environmental > Terrestrial > Soil > Tropical forest > Bulk soil | place: Panama | collected 2016-02-17 | reverse complement strand
GAAGGAGATCAGCCGCTCGTTGAGGCAGAAGAGGGCCTGCTTGGAGCGCACCGAGCGCGCGTCCACCGGCCACAGCTCGCCGGGGATGTACGTGTAGCTTTCGATCTGGCCGGAGAGGGGCGCGTGGATCCGGTGGTAACCACCCGGCGCGAGGTAGAGGGTGGCGAAGGCGCCGTTGACGAAGCGGGACGCCGCCTCCGCGCTGCCCAAAAGCGCGGGTAAGGAATAGCGGATGCCCTTGGCCTGGAGGCATTCGCCTCCCGCTGCGCAGCCGGCCTGGGAAACTACTCCGTCCACCGGCGAGACGACGATGTTCTCGCGCGAGTCGATCGGCCGCAGCCCCTGCTTGAGTCGCCGCGAAAAGAAGTCGGCGAACGTCGCGTACTCTCTAAGCTCGAGCTCCGCTTCGTCGAGCTGGACCCCGTATCGCTTGGAGAACGCGCGCATCGCCCAGCGGTGCAAGGCGGCCGGAGCCCTTGCCCGCGATACCTTGCCCACCAGGTGGGAGAGCGCCGATTTGGGCATCAGCGCCATCCACTTCATGAATGTTTCGTCGCGCATCGAGCGGCTGAAGATAACCGCTTGCAGACCTCATCGCGCGTTCGAGGCAGCCGCTCGCGCGCCTTGCGCGGGCGATCCCGCGTCCACCACCTCGTAGTGGACCAGATTCTTGGCGACGGTCATGAACACCTCGCTCGCACCGGTCAAGACGTAGAGCTGATCAAACCCGGGGTGCCGATCCCGGCAGTTGGCGATGTCCTTGAGCTCCCAGGTGTCGAACATCCCCTTCCCCACCACGTTGATTTTCTCGCCCTGCTGGAAGCATCCGGAGAAGCGAGCGGTGAACTCCGCCAGTGCCATGTGAGGCCCAGGCTGGCTCGCGCCGGCGTCCGCCGCCGCTGCCGCGCCGCTCTGGGCCGGAGTCTCGGGCGTCATCCGCTGGTAGGGGACCGGCGCGCTCGCCTGCGCCGCGGCGCTCTTGCGGGCGGCCTCGGCCTCCTGGAGTCGCTTTCGACCCTCCTCGATCCGCCGAGACAGCTCCTTGGCCGCTCGCCAATCCGAGCTGTCCTCGGAAACCTGGTGCAGCAGCGCATCCACCTGGGCCATCGCCGGATCGCCGAACGCGTCGTCCAGCTGGGCGGCGTAGAGCTTGCTGAACAGCTGGTGGGCTTGGGCATACTGCTCGGACGGTTGCGGCCTCCTGGCGCAGCCGCACACCATCAGCACCGCGACGGCGCAGAGGACAGCCGCGCCGACTCTGATCGAGTTTTCCACTCCTACACTCCCAGAAAGAGGCGCTTGCCGAAGTTGAGCGCCAGCTGCGCGTCGAAAATCTTCTGCGCCGACTTTTCGATGTCGTACTCCACCCTGAGGTACTCCACCGTTCTCGCCGTGGTGTCGCAGATGACGAAGCAGGCCCGGTTGTCATAGTCGCGAGGCTGCCCGACGCTGCCCACCGAGATGATGTAGCGGTAGCCGCGGCGTATCCCGAACTTCTGCGCCACCACGTCGTTCACCTCACCGCTGCCGATCGCGAACGCCTTGCAGAGGTGGCTGTGCCCGATGAAGGTGACTTCCGGCAGGTCAGCGGCGAACTCCGCCAGCTCGCGCGCTTGCTCCAGCGCGAAGATGTATTCGTACGAGCGCGGCTCGATCGGAGAACCGTGGCAGAAGCCGACGTTGCCGATCCGGTAGGTGTAGGGAAGGCTTCGCAACCAGCTGAGGTTCTCGTCAGAGAGCACTTGCGCCGACCAGTCCAGGGCGCGCCGCGCCGCCTCATAGTAGAATGAATAGTCCATCCGCCCGGCGACCGCGGCGTCGTGGTTCCCAAGCAGAGTCACTTCCGCCACCGATCGAACCAGATCGCAGCAGGCATTGGGTGATGCCCCGTAGCCGACGATGTCGCCGAGCGAGACGATCCGATCCACCTTGAGAGAGTCGGCGACCCGCAACACCTCGTTCAAAGCTTCGATGTTGGAGTGGATGTCGGAGATCACCGCAAACCGCATCTTTCCAGTATACGAGAGTTCCCTTCCTTGCGTCCGAGAAGCCTGCATGGGATGCAGTGGGTGCTTATGCGAATTGTCGTCACCGGATCGCTGGCCTACGACTACATCATGGATTTTCCCGGCTACTTCAAGGACCACATCCTGCCCGACAAGGTCCACATGCTCACCGTCAGCTTCCTGGTGGATTCGATGCGTCGGATGCGCGGAGGGGTGGCGGGAAACATCGCCTACAACTTGGCGCTGCTCGGCGAGCATCCGTTGGTGGTGGCAAGCGCCGGCCAAGACTTCGACGAATACCGCCGCTGGATGGAGGAACACGGAATCGACGCCTCCGGCATCAGGCAGATCCCGAATGAATTCACCGCCTCGTGCTTCATCAACACCGACAAGGCCAACAACCAGATCGTGGCCTTCTACACCGGGGCCATGGCCCAGGCGCGCCATCTCACCCTGGAAGGCCTGGGCCTGGGACCGCGGGACTGGGTGGTTATTTCTCCGACCGATCCGGAGGCGATGATGCGCTCGACGCAAGAGTGCCGGCGCCTGGGTGTCCCCTACGTCTTCGATCCCGGAAAGCAAACTCCCCGCCTCGAGGCGGACCAGATTCTCTCCGGCCTCCAGGGCGCCGAGGTCCTGGTGGGAAACGACTACGAGCTGGCGATGATGGCTCAGAAAACCGGCAAGACCGAACAGGAGCTGACCGCGGTGGCGCCGCTTTCGGTGATCACCAAGGGAGAAAAGGGGTCGACTTTTTTTTCGCGCAAGGACCACCAGCGGATCGAGATGCCAATCGCCGCGCCGCGCGAGCTGAAGGATCCGACGGGCGCCGGAGACGCCTACCTCGCCGGGCTGGTGTTCGGGCTGTTTCACCAACTGCCGCTTCCGATCATCGGCCGAACCGCCGCGCTCGCGGCCACCTACGCCATCGAGGAGCGAGGCTGCCAGGAGCACGCCTTCACCCCCACCCAATTCTTGGCTCGGTATCGATCCGCGTTCGGGCCCGCGCCTGAGTTGGAAGCGGTGTTGGCTAGGGGCGAACCGCGGGCGCCAGCGGAATCACCGCCTTCAAGTCGTCGTCGGTGAAGTAGATTCCGCCGCCGAAGAAAAAATCCCGACCGGCGATCAGGCGGTTGGTGGCGGTGTCCCTGACTTGCTTGTTGAAGATGTCGTCGATGCCCGCGGTGGCGAAGACGTGCTGGAAGGCCTGAACCCGAAGCGCCGCGCGCACCCGGGGATAGCGCAGCTCTTGAATTGAGAAGTTGAAGGCGTCCAGCTTGAGCGTCAGCGCGTCTTCCAGGAAATGGAAATCTGCGCCCACCCCCCCGGTGGACTCAATTATCCCAAACCGAAGAGTGGTGAAGTAATACCGCTTCGCGAACTCGGCGGAGATCTTCACCGTATTGCGCGTGATCCGTTGCTCCTGGGTCACCGCCTGTCCAACATCCGGCGGATTGCGCTGGACAATCTGATAGTCGACCGAGCCCCGCGGATCGTCGATGAATTCAACCAGGTAGTACTTGTCCGGCTTCGGGATGAGCCGGAATGCCAGGGTGTTCTTCGAGGCTCCTTGAGAGAACAGGTACTCGCTGCGAAGCCCCACCTCCAGCTTCAGCCGAGTGATTCTGGTGACGAAATCGGAAAGGTCTTCGATCGACTCGGAGAGCTGCTGTCCGGTCCGCTCGTTGGTCAACAGTGTCCCGGCGACGCCATGCCCCGTCTTCACCTTCTCGGTGATTTCCTCCAGGTTCGCCGCCGAATGGTCGAGCCGGTCCAAAGTTTCTCGGACGCTGCCCACGCTGCCCTTGAGGTCTTCCTCCCGAGAGCCGATGACCTGCTTGATGGAAGCGGACACATCTCGGATGTCGCGGGTGATCTGAGCGATGTTCTCGACGATCTGCCCCACCCGCTCCTCCTGCCCCCGAGTGATGGTGCGCACGTCCCCGCTGGCGCCTTCGATGTTGCGTAAAATCACTTCCAACCGCGCGGTGCTGTCGCGCACCATCGCGTCAACCGAGTTGGAAAGCTGAACCGCGTTTTGGACCACCCGCTGGAGCGAGGCCTGCCCCTGCTCTCCGGTCAGCATCTCCCGCAGTGACGCGGTGACCGCCTGGATGTCGTTGGTGATTTTGCCGAGCGAATTGAACACCATCTCCATCCCCTGGGTGTCCACCACCTTCTTGATCTCGCCGCCCTCCTGGAGCGGCGGCGCTTCCGGCGTCCCTGGGAAGATGTCCAGCATGTAGTCGCCCAAAAGCGACTCCGCCCGCTTGGTGATCGCGGCATCCTCCTTGAGCCCGGCGTCGTTGCGGACCCTCAGCTCCACTCGAGCGAGGCCGCCCTGGAGGACGATGTCCGAAATCTCCCCCACCACAATTCCTGCGATCTGCACCCGACTGCGCTTGCTCAAACCGGTGGCGTCATGGAACAGCGCGTAGACGTTAATCGCCTTGCCGGCCGAAAGCCCTCCCCGCCTCACGAAGGTCAAAAATAGAAAGAGCGTCACCCCCGCTGCGACCACCAGCAGACCCACCCGCAATGGCGTGAAAAACTTTCGCATCAGTTTTTCCCAAACCAAGTCTCTAGAAACAGCTTCAACTTCGGGTGCTGCGAGCTCCGCAACTTCTGAGGCGGACCCTTCTCCACTATGACACCATCGGACAAGAATGCGACGTTATCAGCCACTTTGAAGGAAGAGGCGATGTCGTGGCTGATCACCACCGAGGTGACGCCCAGTTTCCGCTTGGCGTCAATGATCATCTGGTCCACGTAAGCGGTGGTGATCGGGTCCAGCCCGGTGGTGGGCTCGTCGTAGAGGACGATCTTCGGCTCCAGCACGATCGCCCGAGCCAAGCCGACCCGCTTGCGCATGCCGCCGGAAAGCTGGGCCGGGTACTCATCTTCAATGTTCGGACTGAGGTCGACGACCGCCAGCTTCTCCCCGACGAGCCGCCGCATTTCTGGGTCCTTGAGCTTGCGGTGCTCGCGCAGCGGAAACGATACGTTCTCGTACACGGTCATCGAGTCAAACAAGGCTGCGCTCTGAAAGACCATCCCGAACTTGGTGCGCACCCTCGCCAATTCCTCGGCACCCAGGGGAACGATGTCCTCTCCCTCGATCAGCACCCTGCCGCGATCTGGCTTGAGCAGGCCAATCAGGTGCTTGAGAAGCACCGTTTTTCCGGAGCCGGAACCCCCCAGAATTACTAAGGTGCTGCCCTCCTCCACCTCCAAATTGACACCGCGAAGCACCTGATTGTCTCCAAACGACTTGTGCAAATCGACCACCTGAATGACCGGAGGCTTGGAGGTCAATGCAGAATCACACCAACGATGTAATCGAGGATGAAAATGGACAAGGCTGCGGCCACCATCGCCTGAGTCGTCGCCTGACCCACGCCCTTAGCCCCGCCGGAAGCGTTGAATCCCTTGTAGCAGCCGATCAGCGTCACCGTCAGTCCAAAAACCGCGCCTTTGATCAGGCCCTCGCTGAAGTCCGACGAAGCGAGCCACTGCTGCGTCCGGTTGATGAAAGTTCCGGCGGAGATTCCCTGGATCGCCACCGCAATGAAGTAGGCGCCGGACATTCCGGCGGTATCGAAGACCACTACCAGCACCGGCACCATGAGCAGCCCGGCCAACACCCTCGGCACCAAAAGGTACTGGATCGGGCTCACCGCCATGGTCTCCAAAGCGTCGATCTGTTCGGTGACTCGCATCGTGCCTAGCTCGGTGCACATCGCCGAGACCGCCCGCATCGTGACCATCAGCGAGCTGAACACCGGCGACAGTTCTCGGGTGATGGTGATCGCCACCGTAGGGCCGACCAGGCTTTCGGCATTGAAGATCCGGAATGCGCCCGCGGTTTGATAGGCGAAGACCATGCCGGAGAAGGTTCCGGTCAGCGCCACGATGAACGTGGACCCCACGCCGACAAAGTCCAATTGGGCGAAGAAGTTTTGCACCCGGTAGGGAGGGCGAACTGCCCAGCGGAAGACCGAGAAGCCCAGGGAGGTAACTCCACCGATGTCCGCAATCAGCCGGATCAGCCCCAGCCCGATGCTCTCAATCAAGGCATTCAGGTAGTTAGGTCCCGGGCGCCCCGCGCGCGGTCCGAGCTCTTCCGGGATTTGCACCGGGCTACTCTACGACGGAGCGGTGCGACTACAAGTATGGCGCCCCTCTTGCCCGACCAAAATGTTATTGGGGCGCTGCAATTCTGGGAACGCGGGCGCCGATCGCGCAAAGCACCTCGTAGGAGATAGTTCCTTCAAGCTTCGCCAAGTCGTCGGAGGTGACCGATTCGCTCTGCTGCCTGCCGATCAGCACGACTTCGTCTCCGACCTGGACTTTCGGGACATCGGTCACGTCCACCATGCACAAGTCCATGCAAACCCGACCGGTGATCCGTGCCCGATGGCCCCGCACCAGAACGGTCGCGGCATTCGAAAAACGGCGGCTGTAACCATCCGCGTAACCTACCGGGAGGGTGGCGATGAGCGAGGGCCTGGGCGCAACCCAAGTCCCTCCGTACGAGACGGGAGTGCCGACCGGGACCTGCTTCAGGTGCGTCACCTGGGTCTTCCAGGTGAGGACCGGGCTGAGCTGCTTGCGAAGCGGGTAGCGATCGCTCGGAGAAAGCCCATAGATCATCAGGCCCGGGCGGGCCAAGTTGAATAGCTCGCCGTCGCGAGCCTCGAGCAGATCCATCACCGCCGCCGAATTGGAGATGTGCCGCCATCGCGGTTGAATGCCTCGCGCCAAAAGCTGCTCATGCGCGCCCCGAAACCTCTGCAGCTGCTCCCGAGTGAAGCCAGGGTCGGCCAAGTCCGCGCTCGCGAAATGGGACAGCAAACCATCCAGCTTCACTTGCGGGTATCGAGCCGCGTGGTCCAGGAACTCTGACAGCTGCTGCGGCAGCACGCCGATCCGACCCATTCCGGTGTCCACCTTCAGGTGCGCGAGGACCGAAACTCCGCGGGCTTTCGCCGCTCGGGCCAGCTCGGTGACGTGCTCGGGGCGAAACACGATCGGCACCAGTTGATGCTCAAGCATCAGCTCGTAACCGCCCTCGTAGGAACCGCCCAGCACCAAGATCGGCGCCCCGATGCCGGCGTTGCGCAGCTCGAGGCCTTCCTCGATCAGCGCCACTCCGAGAAATTCCACCCCGAGGTGGTCGAGCGCCCGCGCAACCACGATCGCGCCGTGGCCGTAGGCATTCGCCTTGACCACCGCCAGCAGCCCTGCGCCGGGGAGTTGCCGCCGCGCCAACGAGACGTTCTTCCGGATCGCCTCAGGGCTGATTTCCACCCGGGTCGGACGGATGAGCAGGTCCAGCGCCCGCCGGTTCGGCTGTCCGTGCGCGCTCATGCGAGAAGGGTCTCCACTGAAACAATCACTGCGGCGCCAGGGCCGCACTTCCAATCGGGTCGAGGCTCTCATACAACATTCAAGCCAGCCAGAAGTGAGCCCCCATGCCACCCCCGCATCGAGTCGCCGGAGAAGTTGATGCCTTTTGCACGCGGTGCAAGCTCACTCTGGCCCACACCATTGTTGCGATGGTGGGCAGCAAAATCGCCCGGGTGCGCTGTAACACTTGCGACGGAGAACACGCGTTTCGCACCGCGGATTCGGCCACCCGGGTTGCCCGCTCCAGCTCGACACCCGCGCGCCAGCGAACCGTGGTGTCGTTTGCCGACCGCCTGGCACACTCGAATCCCGCCGAGGCCACGCCTTACAACCCCAAGCTCACCTACGCTCTCGACCAGCTGATCAACCACCCCACCTTCGGGCTGGGGATTGTGACCGCACTTCGGCAGGACAAAATCGACGTGGCGTTCAAGGCGGCGGCGAAGACGTTGATCCAAGGCCGCGGCCCCAAGGTGGATGGTTTTTCGTCGGACCATTCTAAGTGACCGGAGCCAGGGGTTACTCTGCACGCAGCCTCGCCAGAGCAGCCTCCATATCCGACGGCATCGGGGATTCAACTTCTTGGTCGGAGAGGCCCGCGATTCCGCGGACCGACACTCGAAACGCGTGCAGCGGCGTACGCGCGATGACCGCTTCGGGCCCGGTACCCTCGCGGGCGTAGACCGGATCCGTCAAGAGTGGATGACCCGCCTGGGCCAAGTGGGCCCGGATCTGATGAGTTCTGCCGGTGAGTGGCTCGGCTTCGATCCAGCTGGCGTTGCGAAAGACTTCGATCGACCGCACCAGGGTTCTGGCGGCCTTGCCCCGCTCGCCTGCGCGGGCCGGGCGCATTCGATGGCGTCTGCCCTCGACCAACGGAAGATCGAGATCCAGGGGTTTCAGCACCCGTCCGTTCACCAAGGCCCAGTACTTCTTTTCGATTCGACCCGCCTCGAACGCGATCGACAACGCGCGATGCGCGGGCGCGTCCAGCGCCAACAGCAATATCCCCGAGGTATCGCGATCCAGCCGATGCACCACCCACACGCGCTGTTGGAGTTGCCGCGAGACCTCGTCGCGCAGGGAGGCTCGATCTTCCTCGATTCGTCCGGGGATCACCAGCATTCCAGGCGGCTTCTCGACCGCGATCCAACTTGGGCTGCGATGCAGGATCTGAATCACCGAAGGTCCGAGAGCGGACGAACGCGCGTCGGAACCAAACCCCGAAGCTGGCGCAGCAAGGAGGGTGCATCGCCAACCAAGGCATAAGTGAAACGCTCGGGGATCAGGTATTTCTGCGCAACCTCCACGATCTGCTCGGAAGCCACGGCACCAATCTTTTGCCGGTACTGCGTGACCCAATCCGTGGGCAACCCGTACAGCTTCAGCTCGGAGATTGCGGCAGCCAGCGAGTCGTTGGTCTCCAGCCGAAGCGGAAATAGCCCCGCGAGATAGGTCTTCGCCGCGCTCAACTCTTCAGCCGTGGGACCCCCATCCCGCAGCTTCGCGACCTGGTCCAGCGCGACCTCGATGATTTCGCGCGTGCTCTCGGTCTTGGTGAAAGTGGAGATCACCAGACTGCCCCCGGCCAAGTAGCTGTCAAACGAGCTGCTCGCCCCGTACGAGAGGCCGCGGTCGACTCGGATGGCCTGCATCAAGCGCGAGGTGAACACGCCGCCCAAGATGGTTTCCAGGACTTCCGCGGCGAACGATTCCGGATCCCCCTTGGCAAAGGCGAGCGCGCCCAGGCGTACCTGGGTCTGCGTCTGCCGAGGCTTGTGGATGAGCAGCGCCACTCGCTCGAGCGCCGGCGACCGCCGCGCCGGCAAACGGGGCGGTCCTTCGACGCTCGCATTTTTCCAGCGCCCCAGCGACGCTTCCACCGCCGCTCGAACCGAGCGCTCAAGGACGCCGCCGACGACGACCAGAACCGACGCTCTGGGGCCGAAGCGAGCTTGATGAAAACCGACCGCGTCGCCTCGGGTGAAGGCCTCCACGTCCGGGATGCTGCCGTCGACCGTGTGGCCGTAGGGGTGATCGTCTCCCCAAAGGGCGCGCTCGATGGCCCGGCCGGCAACCTGAGCGGGATCGTCAAGGTCGTTGGCAATCTGAGCGGCGAGCCGCGCCTTGGCGGCGCGGACTTCTCGCGGCGGGAACGCGGGCTCGAGCACGAGCTGCCCCACCACCTCGAGCAGCTTGGGAAGGTGTTCCACCGGACCGCTCACCTGCAATGCCGCATAGTCGGTCGACGCCGCGGTCCCCAGATTCCCGCCCCAGAATTCGATCGCGTCGTCGATCTGCTCGGCGCGCATGCGTCGCGTGCCGCGTCGGAGCAACCCGGCGGTGAAATCCGCAAGCCCGCGCTTTCGGGGCGGATCGGTGGCGCTTCCAGCCCAGGTGCACAACCGCACCGTGGCCAAGGGGATCCCGGTTCGGCGCGCCACCGCCACCCTGAGGCCCCCCGAGGTCTGGAACTCGAACAGCGGCGGAAGTGAAAACTCCCGCAACCTGACGCTGCCTCTCTTCATCGCGACCGCGCGGCCAAGGGTTCGAGCGTCACCACCGAGCGTCGCTCGGGCGCGAAGTACTGCTCCGCGGCGGTACGCACCTGCTCCTT
>Ga0126382_10001340_pt1 | contig 10036 bp, 10 predicted proteins | sample PanSoiMetPlot_30_FD_92548 | JGI IMG/M metagenome (GOLD analysis project Ga0126382, IMG submission 92548) | Tropical forest soil microbial communities from Panama - MetaG Plot_30 | ecosystem: Environmental > Terrestrial > Soil > Tropical forest > Bulk soil | place: Panama | collected 2016-02-17 | reverse complement strand
TGCGCGCTGATTCGCTCGCGGTCCGAGTTGGTGGGCAGGGAATTGCTGACTACACGGGGATGACAATTGAAGATGCGATCAAGGCATTCGATCGCGTCGTTTTCCGAGATCGAGAACAGCAGATCGCCGGGTTGATTCTTCGCGAAATCAAAATGCGGCTGCGATTTCTCGAAACGGTCGGCCTGGGCTACCTGACGCTCGATCGGCCGTCGGCAACTCTTTCCGGTGGTGAAGGACAGCGCATTCGATTGGCTACTCAGATCGGATCACAGCTTCGCGGCGTTCTGTACGTGCTCGACGAACCGTCGATAGGTCTGCATCCCCGAGACAATCGCCGGCTGATTGATACCCTGATTGCCTTGCGCGACCTGGGCAACACTGTTTTGGTTGTCGAGCATGATGAAGAAACGATTCGCCGCGCCGATTACGTCGTTGATCTCGGGCCCGGCGCCGGCATTCACGGTGGGGCAGTCGTAGCGCACGGCTCTCCCGAAGATGTTGCGCAGAGTCGCGACTCAGTGACCGGGCAATACATCCGCGGAGATCTCCAGATTTCCGTACCTCCGCAACGGCGGTCTCCAAACGGCAAGGTGATTATCGTTCGGGGAGCGCGCCACAACAATTTGAAGGACATCGATGTCACCTTTCCGCTCGGTCTTTTGACTGTGGTTACCGGGGTTTCCGGTTCTGGAAAGTCCACCCTTGTCGCCGATATTCTTTACCGCGCCTTAGCAAAAAATCTTTATGGTTCAATGGCCGACCCGGGCGAACACCAGAGAATCGAAGGTCTCGAGCACGTTGATAAAGTTATCGAGATCGATCAGTCTGCGATTGGCCGCACGCCGCGTTCAAATCCCGCGACGTATACTGGTTTGTTCACTCCGCTCCGCGAGTTGTATGCGATGTTGCCGGAGTCGCGGGAACGTGGTTACAAACCCGGCCGCTTTTCTTTCAACGTAAAAGGCGGTCGCTGCGAAGCGTGCGAAGGCGAAGGCATGAAGCGCATTGAGATGAATTTCCTGCCTGACGTCTACGTACTCTGTGATGTCTGCCGCGGCGCCCGCTACAATCGTGAGACGCTGTCCATCAAGTACAAGGGAAAATCGATCGCCGACCTGCTCGACACAACCGTGGAAGAAGCCTTGCCGCTTTTGGAGAACATTCCGCAGATTAAGCCAAAGCTGCAAACCTTGCTCGATGTCGGTTTGGGGTACATCAAGCTGGGGCAATCGGCGACCACGCTTTCCGGCGGTGAAGCTCAACGAATCAAACTGGCGAAGGAACTTTCGAAGCGCGCGACTGGCCGTACGATCTACATCCTTGACGAGCCGACCACTGGTTTGCACTTTGCCGACGTGAAGAAACTGCTGGATGTTCTGCAAAGCCTGGTCTCGCTTGGCAACACCGTGATTGTAATCGAGCATAACCTGGACGTGATCAAGAGCGCGGACCTGGTCATCGACCTTGGCCCGGAAGGTGGCGCGCACGGCGGCCGGGTTGTTGCATCAGGCACGCCAGAAGAAGTTGCCTCGATCAAGAAATCCTACACGGGCCAATTCCTGAAGCCACTGCTAAATGGAACTGCTAGTCGCAACGGTAATCGCAAAACCAGCCAATCCAGACGAGAAAATCGCGGCGAGACAAAGAAGGTCGCGTGATATACTCCGCGTGCGTTTTCCAGAAAATGCATGAGTCAACGGATCGCGGACATCGTCGCTGAAAGCCTCGAGGTGAAGCGACGATTTTTCGATGCGCACGCCGTCCAGGTGGAGCGAGCTGCGGCGATGATCGCGGATGCGCTTAACTCCGGAGGAAAGCTTCTCGTCTTCGGCAACGGCGGATCGGCAGCGGATGCGCAGCACATCGCCGGCGAATTGGTCAATCGCTTTCTGAAGGACCGGCGCGCGCTGCCAGCGGTTGCGCTAACTACAGATGGCGGAGTTCTGACCTGCATTGCCAACGACACGGGCTTTGAAAAGATTTTTGCGCGCCAGGTCGAAGCCCTCGGTAGTGCTGGTGATGTCTGTCTGGCGATCTCAACTTCGGGGACCTCCCCGAACGTAATCCTTGCCTGTGAGCAGGCACGCGCGCAGGACTTGAAAGTCATCGGCTTACTCGGCCGGGACGGCGGAAATGTAGCAGCGCTGTGCGATGTGGCCTTGATCGTCACCAGCGACGACACCCAGCGGATCCAGGAAACACACAATTTGATCGGTCACATCCTGTGTGAGTTGGTCGAGTCGCGCCTGTTTTCGTGAACGTTCTACTTATGTCCTTCCTGACAGGCGAGTCTCGAGTTAGAAAACTTAAAGTGCTTGCCGGATAATGTCCATCTATAAGTTCACGCCAATTGTCCTCGATGAGGTGAGCACGTATCCGCTTGCTTCGCGGCAAAGCAAAGTCACGGTTAAAGACTTCGCGCAAACCGTCAACGAAGACTCATCAATCGGTGAGTACCTATCGTCTTTGCCGCATATCCTGGCAGTTCAAAATCTGCGGTCGCTGGCTCAGCAAATACATCGTGCCCGCGATTTGAAAAAACCGATCATTTGGGGCATCGGTGGGCACGTGATCAAGACTGGGCTGTCGCCGATTTTGATCGACTTAATGCGCCGGGGTTTTGTCACGGCGATTGCAGCAAACGGTTCGGTGCTGATTCATGATTCCGAAATTGCGATGGTCGGATCAACCTCTGAGGATGTCGATGCGACCCTGGGAGAAGGCGCATTCGGCGGCGCCGAGGAGACCGGCAAGCTTTTGAATGACGCCGCCCGCGAGGGCCAACGCGACTCAATTGGATTAGGTGAGGCCCTCGGCCGCGCGTTAACAAATCTCAAGCCCCGCTATGAAAAGGTTTCGTTGCTCGTCGCGGCTTACGGGGCCCGAATTCCGTTCACGACCTTTCTAACCATCGGCGGCGATATCGCACATTTCCATCCGAGTGTGGATGGTGCGGCGCTGGGTGCGACTTCACACCAGGATTTTCGTCTGCTCGCCGAGATAGTGCGCCAGATGAATGGAGGCGGGGTTTACGTTAACGTGGGTTCAGCCGTCACGCTTCCGGAAGTATTTTTGAAATGCGTCACGCTGGTCCGAAATCTCGGCCATGAATTAAATGACATTACCACGGCAAACTTCGATTTCATTCAGTCCTACCGGCCGCTCACCAACGTAGTGCGGCGACCGACAGCCGAGGGCGCAGGCCGCGGTTACGCAATCACCGGACATCATGAACTGACGATCCCGCTACTGGCGGCCGAACTCATCTGTGGATCAAATGCAGAATAGGTTCACTGAGCAGTTTGACGCCCGCTACGACCAACACGATTGAAAGCCAGCGTCTAATACCGGCGACCGGGAGCACTCGCGTTCCCAGTTCTGTTCCGATCAAGCCGCCAATTACTGCCGCCACTCCGAAGATGGCGATGTCGCCGGAAACGTGCGAGACGGACGAGATGTGGCCGAGCAAGCCGGCAATCGAATTCACCAGTATGAAGGTCGCCGATATGCCGGATGTCTCTTTCGTCTTTGCCCAATGCATCAGCAGCAGCACCGGACTAAGGAAAATGCCGCCGCCGACGCCGGTCAGGCCGGAAATTAATCCAATAACGCCACCGACAATCAAGGCTATCCAAATCGAAACCAGTCGTGTTTTGTGAGCATCCGCTTTGGCCGCACTGAAGAACAGTCGCACGGCGCTATAGAGCAGAACTAAGCCTACGATTGTCTTGTAGACAGCGTCAGGCAGAGTAATCGCCCCACCGATGAAGGACATTGGAATCGAGGCCAGCGCGAACGGCCAGAACGTACGCCAGGAAAAGAACCCGCTGCGATAAAAACGGACAGTTCCGATACACGCAACGAGGATGTTCAAGACAAGCGCCGTCGGTTTCATCACTATGGGCGTAATTCCAAACAGCGCCATGGCCGCAAGATAGCCGGAAGCGCCTGCATGTCCGACAGTCGAATACAGCAGGGCGACGATGAATATGAGCAGTGCGAGAAGCAGTACAACTGTAGTGATGCCTGTCATTTGTATTGGCAGCCGTACCAGGGCACAGGATGGAAACATAACTCTGCCGGTGTTGCAAACGGAGATGGGGTTTTGTACCGCAAGCTGTTTGCTTGCGGACAGTTTGGCAAACTAACAGTTTGCGTTACCACGATGCCGGTTTGCTTTCGCCCTAGCGGTCGGCGCGCTATAATCCCGTCCCGACTTCCGATTTAAATCGTCGTGAAAACCGACCTGATGGAATCAGATAAGCTTGAACATTACCGAACTCTCTTATTGACTGATTTGCGGCGGCATGCTCGCCACGTCGGCGATGAACAAGCGGCGGCCATCGATGCTGCTGACGATGGGGCAAAGGAAAGCGCGGACGTCGCGCTGCGCGACGTGATTCAGGAGTTGGCCTTAAAACTCGGCGAGCAGGAGTCGCAAATGGTTGCTGACATCGATCAAGCCCTGTTGCGGATGGATGAAGGCTCTTACGGAATCTGCGTTCGTTGTGGCAAGCTGATAGACGAGCGACGGCTCGAGGCCTTGCCGACGGCGCGCTATGACGCGGCCTGTCAGGCGCTGATAGAGGAGCGGCGGGGTAACAACTTACACCGCACACTGTGAATCCGGTTTCATGCAACCTGCATGATGAATTTTCTGGCTCTACCTATTGGTGACGGCGCGCCCGACGAAGTTAACGTGGTCATCGAGATTCCCCGCGGCCAGACAAATAAATACGAATACGATAAAGAACTGAACGTCTTTCGGCTGGATCGGACCCTGTATTCTCCGGTGCACTATCCGGGTGACTACGGCTTTATCCCGAGCACGCTCAGCAATGATGGGGACCCTCTGGATGTGCTGGTGCTGGTCGATGCTCCGAGCTTCACTGGTTGTTTAATGACAGTGCGGCCAATCGGAACGTTGAAGATGATCGATCAGGGCAAGGAAGATGAGAAGATTCTCGCGGTGGGAACTAACAATCCTGTATTACAGGACGTGCGCGAATATCGCGACCTTTATCCTCACCTGGTTCGGGAAATCGAGCACTTCTTCTCCATTTATAAGGAACTGGAAGCCAAGAGGACCAAAATTATTGGGTGGTTCGATGCAGACCAGGCGCGACGAACCGTGACGGAATCACAGGAGCGGTATGCCAGCGGGAAACCTTAGGACCTATACCGTTTGGGCAAGTGATCGCTTCCGATAGTCATCACCTTCCACAACGACCGTTTTGCACATCTCGTACAGCCGCGACCGAAGGGCGACCCCAATCCGGTCTTCGAGTATCTCGTTCGCGTCTTTGTCGTTCTTCCGCACGTCCGGATAGTTGGTGGTGAAGATAGTGACGCGCTTATCGTTGTAGCGAGTGTTGATGATTTGCATCATCGTATCGCGCACCCAATTGGTCGGTTTGGAAGCGCCCAATTCGTCAAGTACCAGAACATCAGCCTCAAACACCGGCGCCAGCACCTTGAGTTCTGAAGTTTGCGAGACCGGGTTGTATGAATCCTGAATCTGACGCAGGAGAGCCCCGAACTGATAGAACAATCCTCGAACCTGGTAGCGTTCAATCAGCTCGCGAAGGATGGCTACAGCCAAATGTGTCTTGCCGACGCCGACGGCGCCCACGAACAACAATCCCCGTCCGTCCAGCGACGGGAATTCGTCAAGCACGATTTGCGCTTCTCGCTTCGCGATCCACTTCGAAAGCTCAGAATCACCCGCGACATACCCCTGAAGGGTGCAATGCAGGTAACGCGGCGGAATACGAGCTGCTTCCAGAAGTCGCTGCCGATTGTCGGGTGATTGGCACCGGCAACGCCTGGCGCCTTCGCCCGGCACGATCTCCATTCCTGTACCAAAACAGACTGGACAAGGTTCGCGTTCGGCTCCCGAAATGGACGCGTCAGCTTGGTTGACGATTCGTAAGCGTTTGTTCGTCGGCTTATCTGAGGAAGGCATATGGTGTTAACAATTTCCCTGACGCGAAACGTAGATTACAACAGTTGACTGTCGGAAGTAACGAGGCTGCACCATTAGGTATGTTATTTCTGTCCGGCGGTCAATATGGGGGGATAGCAACCTTAATCCGTTGAAATATCATCTGAGCACTTGAGGTTATTCAGAACGTGCCGCTCACTCGGAGCCTCGCACTCAGACGTTGGCCGAGCGGCAGTGGGTAACACTCGGTTCCTCCTGTGATGAACCGCCCGGTGTGGGATCCGCCGGGCGGTTTTTAGTTGCGCATTCCGCCGGTGAAAAGAGTCCAGGGTTGCGACTTGAGATCACGTAACAACCCGTCCATCCAGGCGTACTCGGGATGCGCCTTTACAAAGGCAGCCGCAATAAAGTCGTTACCGCACGGATGTCCCATGGCGGCCCAGAATTGCATCTTGTCGGCCATGCGAGCATCGATCGCTTTCGCCTGCACCGTTCCGCCAGGATAGAACTTGCCCCAATCCCATTCGGGAATACCTCGCGGCGAGAGCTCCACACAACCGCAGAGACTGCGCTCGTTGGGGCTGTGCTTCTTCTCAAATGAATCGTACGTATCGCCTTCCATTTGTTTGACTGTTTCCACGTCGATCGAGCCTTTTGATTTACTCACCAGTTGTTCCCAGCGAGCCTTGCGCGCGAGGGGCGAGCCCTGAAGATTACTGAAATCAAAATTGGTTTCCAGCCTGGCCAGCTTTGGATCAACGGGAAAGTTCGAGCCGACAAAATAGCCATCCTTCGTTCGTTGCACGCTATGCTCCTTCAACCCGAGTTCAAAGAGAGCAATCTCTCTGGTTTTGTTGTCACCCAGCAACCAATCATTCGCGTATCCGCCATTGTTTCCATCGAGCATGATCGCCACGTAGTCATCAATCGAGTTGCTGTACTGCATCGCCTTGCGCGCACGATAGAACTCCGGCTTGCCGGCCGGCTCAAAAAGAGTAAAACCGGTAATGGTGGTTTCCGTAATCATGATTCCGGCTGAATTGATTCCAAAGTCGTCATCGCTCGCGATCACACCCGGCAAACCGTCCATTAAAATCCGATAACCACGTTGCGGCTTGATGTCGAACATAATGTTCCAACGCGACCCCTTGACGTAATCCGTCCACGTGTTATGACCCATCACGATGCGACCATCTTTCGTATAGCTGCCGGTCGCGACGATTGCGCTACAGTTTCCCGGCGCGTGAGTGGTCGGCTCACGGCCCTGTTGTTTTTCCAACCAGGGAAGATAGTAATAAGGCAATTCTTCGACGGCGTTTAACGCGACGATGTCCCATCGATCGACTTTGACGCCCCGATCGTTGGCGCCTTTGACTATGCCGTCGAGCTCTGCCTGAAACTCTGCATCGATCTTAGGCCAGAGGATTTCTTCGCTTGCCTTGCGGTAGAAGTTCCAATCGCGTTTGGTCTCGTGCTCCAGAAAGGGTTTTATTACGCGCACCAGATCGTCAATCTCCGGCGCCAGCCAGGCGCCGTGTTGATAACCAATTTGCGCGGGCGAACCTTCCAGATGGACAAAGACCCAACCATTGCGCTCGAACCGATAACTGCCCTTCAATTGATCATTTTCGGCGGGCTTGCGCGGGCGCTGCGCGAAAACGAGAGCGAGGGCAGATAAGGCAACCATCGAAGCAATCAAAGATATCGGCAGGGTTCGTTTCATGATTTCCTTTCCGTTGTGGCTTAGGTAGCACTAGCCCGACCGTAAGGGAGGCTCGAAAAAGCAGGTGCGCTGAGCCCTCTCTTACGGTTGGGCTAATTCCCCCTTCCTCACTTGCGTCGCATCCTCCGAATTACTTAGCCGTTTTCGGGTTTCACATTCTATCGAGTCTGATGTTAAAGTACACCTTTTGTTTTGGACGTCTTCTTCTTCACTGAGCACGCGTGAAAGAGATTATCTCAACCGAACAGGCGCCCCGGGCCATCGGCCCGTACTCCCAGGCGGTCCGCGTGGGCAATTTGGTTTTTGCTTCCGGGCAAATTCCGATTGATCCGGCGACCGGAAATTTCGTCGCCGGCGGAGTAGCTGAGCAAACCGAACAAGTGATGAAGAATCTAACGGCAGTGTTGAAAGCGGCCGGGCTCGGACTGGGTCAAATCGTCAAGACGACGGTGTTTCTGGCGGACATGGAAGACTTCAGCGCGATGAATGAAGTGTATGCGCGCTTTTTCCGAGAAAATCCGCCCGCCCGCGCAACGGTGCAAGCCGCACGGCTGCCGCGTGATGCGAGAGTTGAAATTGAGGCGATAGCTGTTGCAGAACCGCGAGCCGCAGCGAGCGGCTGAATTAGGCTGCTTTAGCGATCTTTCCGGCTTTGATGCAGGCGGTGCAGACTTTCATTCGACGCGCGCCGCCCTGGGGTTGCTTAACGCGAATTGACTGCAGATTGGGATTGAAAACGCGCGGTGTCCGATTGTTCGCATGCGAAACATTATTGCCAAATTGAGGCCCTTTACCGCAAACTTCACAACGCTTTGCCATGAATCTAGTCTCCTCTTTACCGCGCACGAGGTCACAGAGTGGATCGCCGCGAATGTCCGAAACGAAAACTTATAACAAACCCCTTCACGCGGGGTCAAGCTGTAATGCAGTCTGTTAGATTGCGAACACCAAGCGCAGGCTGACAGCTTGCGCTACATTTAGGAGCAGAAACGAAGTGGAGAAAAATTACCAACGAATCGCCTGGTTAGCTGTCGTTGCGTTCGCCGCATTGCTGCTGGCCGCATGCGGCTCAGGAAGCGACTCGGCGGCTGACAACACCGTCGCGGCGACAGTGAATGGAAAGAAGATCATGACGCAGGAAGTCGAGCGCATCATTCATCAACAAGCGCAAGGCAAGGAAACCCAGTTGTCCGCGCATGATTTGGCACAGGCGCGTTTCAAGGTGTTGGACAATCTGATTCAACGCGAAGTCCTGTTTCAGAGGGCGGAACAGGAAAAACTGCTGCCGACGGAAGATGAAATAACCAACGCGATTAATAGTCAGAAACAGAACAGCGGCATGACGGACGAGGAGTTCAACCGCCAGCTTAAACAACAGAATCTGTCGATGGAGGCTTTGCGTGAAGACACGAAAAAAGACCTGGCGATTCAAAAGCTGCAGGACAAATACGGCGGGAAGATCACGATTAGCGATCGCGAAGTCGAGGATTACTACAACGCTAACAAGAGCCAATTTGTAAATGCGCGTGGGGTAGCGTTGGCAATGATCGTGGTCGATCCGGCAGACAACAGTCAGCAGGGATTCACCCAGGATGCTAAAGGCGACGCTGAGGCTAAGGCAAAGATCGACGACATTTATAATCAACTAAAAGGCGGAGCTGACTTTGCAACCGTTGCCCGGGCGAAGAGTGAGGATCGCAGTCTGCTGCAAGGCGGTGATATTGGCTTCGCTTCTGAAGACGATCTAAAGCAGAACGGTTTTCAGCCTGATTTGGTTACGCAATTTTTTGGGCCCATGCAAGTCGGCAGCTTCACGGCGCCCGTGAAATTCAATTCGCCGCAGGCTCCCGGCCGCTGGTACATCTTCAAGCTCCAGGAGAAGCGTCTGCAGACCGAAAACCTGACGCTTGAAAGCCAAACTCCGCAGGGTAGTGTGCGGCAACAGATCGCGGTCGCCCTGACAAACCAACGCAAGGAGATTCTGAATCAAGCCCTGATCGAAATCGCTTTGTCGGAGGCAAAAATCGTCAATAACTTTGCATCAACTATTCTGAATAATCCCAGTAATCTGGGGTTGCGTCCGGCGTCTTCCGAAGCAGTAAAACCGGCGAGCAGTGCAACACCGGCGGCATCTGCGACCGCCTCTCCGGCAAAGGCCGCCGCGTCGCCCGCGAAAGGAGCGTCGCCGGCGAAGTGATTAAGAATCCCGACGTGTCGGGATAGCGAGCGGGTAATCGTTGCGCGAAGGCAAATAAGATTTACCCGCTTGCTACCGCAAGCGGTTCCCCGCGGGCGCGAGCTGGAGTTTCTGTTCGCGCCCGCTTTGATTTGGAGTGTGGCGGCGTGACGCCGCTTTCCCTTCGCTGTCT
>Ga0126382_10001339_pt1 | contig 10036 bp, 8 predicted proteins | sample PanSoiMetPlot_30_FD_92548 | JGI IMG/M metagenome (GOLD analysis project Ga0126382, IMG submission 92548) | Tropical forest soil microbial communities from Panama - MetaG Plot_30 | ecosystem: Environmental > Terrestrial > Soil > Tropical forest > Bulk soil | place: Panama | collected 2016-02-17 | reverse complement strand
TTGGGCAGGCCGATGACTTTCTGGCCTTCCTTCCATTGACCGCGCTTTTTCAAAAGCTCGACCCGTTCGAAGCGTTTTAGCACATTACGCTTGGCGGCGATCGTGCTGGCTCCTTTTAGGCTGCGATGTTGCGACATGGGTAGGTATAATTACAACGTTACAATGGAAATGAGGCGCCACATTAAGCCAGTGCAGGCGTTTTTCAAGAGGCGCGCCTCCTTTTTAACGTCGTAACGTCCTAGCGGACTCACCGTGAACGGGCCTCGAAGGTCAGAGCTGATTACTGAGCACTACGTAGGTCCCGCACTTCGTGATTTGATGGTAGATGTGAAAGTGCCTAGTTAAGACTTGCTTCCAATAATCGGCCCGGCTTTCCTCGATAATCAGATAAACCACATCGGGTTGCCCCCATTTTTCCAGGACCGTGGTTTCATTCAAAAAGATGTCGACGGAGGCTTTTCCAATCGGAGTCTCCTTCTTAGGATTTTGATTAACCAGAAAAAACTTCCGATTCAGATAAAAAATTAGGCTGCTACTGTCGTCGAGCGGTCCTTCAAAAACTGTATCGCCGCCTGCGTCGAGCCGCGGATTTATGAATCGGGCTACATCAGCAAGTGAAAAGTAGGGGGCGATTTGCGCGACAGCTTCCATCATGCAGAGTCCGCCTGGGATCATCGAGGCAGCAAGCGCAATGGCCGCAAGTCTTTCGCGTCGCTTGAAAATGAAGTACAGGGCCGCGAACGACAGCAAAATCAGCGAGAAGCCAAAGATCGCAACCAAGGGTCGAAATGCCAGCCAGGTTGCAACGGGCATGTCGTGTAATGCCCGCCACGCCGTCCACCGCGCGTCCATGGTCCCCCAGTTTCCGTTCAGGGCATGCGCTGCGTCTGCAAGAAAGAATGCTGCCACCGCGGTCATTACGCCGGCGACGCAAACGGCGATGACGCCGGTAGCGCGTAACCCATGCGGTATTCGATCCCACGCACCGGCCGCCCAGAGCGCGAATGCGCTCCACATGGTCATGGAATAATAATCCTGGCGTTGCCCCAGAAACAGCAGTGGGACAAAAACGACCCCCATCCAGCAAAGCAATAGTGCGTCGGCGAAGGTGATCTCGCGCGGTCGAAGAACACGGCGCCCGGCAAAAACAACGCCCGGCAAAAGGGCGATAGACCATGGAAACCACCAGGCGAAATGCAGGACCACAAACTGGTAGGCGGGCATGCCGAGGAAATCGTGCGTCGCATCAGTAAGTCCGCGCAGATGACCGAGCCATTCCGAGCTAATCTGATAACGAAAATATTCGGGGAAATGCCATTGCACCCAAATGTGCCATGGCGCAACGATCAGGCCGAAAATCGCGAGATATTCCCATCGTAACAACCCCCGAAATCGTATCCGCGCTTCGCGATAAAAGATTGAGAGAATAAGAAAAACCGCGGCGGGATAAGCAACGCCGAGCAAACCTTTGGTCAGGCAAGCGAAAGCCGAGCAAATCCAAAAGCCGGCGAACCAGACGCGGCGGTTACGCCGGCGCTGATAACCGCCGATCGCGCAAAAAATCGCGCCCGCGATGAGTGCGCTGACGAGCGGTTCGGGCATGACGATGCGCGCGAGCAGAAATGTGCCGCACAGACTGAGATAAATCAGACCGGCAATGAACCCGCGCCAATAATCCGAGAGCTTTTCACCGATTAGAAAAATCAGAGCCGCCGAGGCGACAACTGCCAGCGCGACCGGGACCCGGGCAGCCGCTGCGTTGACGCCAAAGAGCTTAAACGAAATGATGATTAGCCAGTAGAGCAATGGTGGTTTTTGCAGGCGCGGCGCGCCATCGTTTGTAGGCAGAAGCCAATGATGCGTCTCAACCATCTCGCGTGCGGCGCCTGCGTATTGGCCTTCCGTCTGGCTGTACAAATCGCCGGAACCAATCGTCGCAACGTGCAACAGCGCGGCCAACGCAATCAGAATCACAAACAACGCGTGGCGCATGGGCGGCGACGGAAGAGCCGGTGGCTCGAGCATCGTTTCTTCGAGGCTTAGGCTGCGGGCGCCAGCGGTCATTGAATAGGTTCCCCGTCAGAAATTGGAGTTCCGCGTTCGCGCTCAAGCTCAGCGGAATCATGAGTCCGGTACTGTTCCCACCACTTGGGCAGACGAAGCAGTTTTCCCTCTGGCATCTCGATCAGTGCAAGCATCTGCTGGCACTGCGCGATCAGTATTTGATCTGCTGGCCGCGTGACCTCGAATCCACACCAGAACCGCACGCGCTCCACCCGGTCTAGCCAGCCTTCGATCACGAGCTGATCTCCGAGTTTAGCGGGCCGGCGATAATCAATCTCCGTTCGCACGACTACCGGATACCTCTGATTCTTGGCCATTTCGGTGAGCACAAGACCGAGGTCTTCGGCAAGAAGCGTACGCGCGATCTCGATGAAACGCAGATAAGCAATATTCGAGACGACCCCTCCGCAATCGGTATCGAAGAACATCACCTGCACTTGAGTGCGAATGCGCGGCGGAATGGCCATCGTAGGATTTCAGGCTGAAGCTTTAGGCTGGAGAGGTTTGTTTCGTACCATACGAAACGACAATTCGGAGACTTCGCGGTTCATGCTCGCGAGTGTGTGATTTGAGACTTCAAATTTCAAATTTCAAGTTTGTCTGATTCCTTGCGCAGGATCGAAGACACCGCATCGGCAACTTCCTCGACGCTCACTGCCTTCATGCAACGGAAATCAATCGGGCATTCGCGGAGGAAGCAGGGGCTGCATTCGACGTGATGTCGTAGGATTACATGACCGTTGCCGAGTGGGCCAGTCAGGCGGGGCTCAGTCGAACCAAAAATAGCAACGACCGGTACGCCTAACAATGCGGCGAGATGCATCGTGCCGGTGTCGTTCGTGACTAGCAAACTACACTGGCGCACCTCGTCGATTAGTTGATCGAGCGTGGTCTTGCCAATCCGATTCACACAGTGATGACCGAGGGCGGCCGCAATCTGCTCGCCTACCATGGCGTCTCGCGCCGTCCCAAACAAGATCCATTGAATAGACGACCGTACCCTAATCTTCTCGGTGGCCTCGGCAAACCGCTCGGGTAACCAGCGTTTGGCAGGGCCGTATTCTGCACCCGGACAAAGACCGATTCGAACAGGTTCATAGTTGATCGTTGACGACTGATGGCGAGCCAGGTGTTCGGCGCTGAGTGTTGAGTGCCGGATGTTGGATGTATCTGCTCCGCATTCGCGTGCGATACGGAGGAAACGGAGCGAATGATGTTCCGGCGGGCCTGGCTTTCGCGGGACCGGCACGATTTGATCAAGCAGCCAGTGTCGCCAATGTCCGCGATAACCAACTCTCCGCGGAATTCCGCTTAACCACGGCTCCAAAGCGGCGCGCAGGGAATTTGGGAAAAGAATCGCCACGTCAAAAAACGGTTCGCGTCTAAGCGACCGCACAACTGAAATGAGCCGGCTTCTTGGCATAGGAATCACTGCGTCCACTTCCGAAACGAGCTTCCACATCGGGACAATGTTTTCCGGGGAGGCGATTGTAACGCGTGCGTCGGGTCGCCCGGCCTTTATCGCGTGGACCGCGGGCACGCTCATCACGGCGTCTCCTAGCCAATTACTTGAGCGAATGAGTAATCGAAATGGTTTTAAATTGTGAGGCGAAACTCCGGGTGGCAGATAGACGCCCCGTTTATACTGCGCGAGAAGAAAGTTAGGCTGCGGCGTTTTCCAACGATTGTGCACCCAAAACCAATCTTCCGGTGCGACGCGAATTTGCTTTTCAATGATTTGATTTATTTCTGAAGTGAGCGCCGCGATGGAGGCGTCCGCCTTGGGCGGATCGAAACGCTCGGTGAAAACCATGCGCCAACGCGCCGGGCTGGTTGTATAAACGCCCGCCGCGATGAGTGCCGCTCCAGTCCTCTTGGCAAGCAGAGCAGGCAAGGGCGAAGTGGATGCCAGCTTCCCAAAGAACGGCGTCCACAGTCCGTGATCACCGGCATGTTGGTCGGATAAAACCCCAACGCCGCCGCCGGAACGCAGCAGATCGATCACTGGTTGAAATCCCTGCTGTCGATCGAACAATTCCAGTCCGGTTTGGCCACGTTTCCGGCGCACATGATCGTCAATGAAACGATTGCCAAGTTTTTGATAGACACTGGCGTTCCGGACATAACCGACGAATTTCGGCATTAATTGCGCGAACAATTCCCATGTTCCAAGATGACTCAAAACGAGCACCACGGGAACACCGGCGCGAAATTCCCGGTCCATCGCCTCGATATTTTCAACTTCAACCCGCTGCAGGATTTTCTCCGGCGGTATTGCGGTGAGTTTAACGCTACAGAGAAGGTTGGCACCGAGCCGTTGGAAATGACAGCGGACGAACTGACGCATTTCTCGCGGGGTTTTTTCATCGGCAAATGCAATGGCAACGTTTTGCTCTGCCAGGCGTCGATATTTCCGTGAAACCAGCCAGGCGCAAAAGCCGAGAGATTGTCCAATGGCAAAAAGAAGCCGCATTGGTATTGCCGCGGCTATTGCTAATCCTGCGCGATAGAAGAGATAAACAAGGAAATCGAGCATTGCAGGATAAGGTATCGCAGCGCGGCGCGGCAGGGTAGATTTGCCTGTGGTCTGCTTCAACCAATATAATATGCCCCGTGTCGCCATCGCCTTCCCATTCCTTTGATGCGGATTTCGTTCGCGCTATCTCGCGAAAGTTCCCAGATGGCCGATTCCTTGTCGTCGGCATAAGATCTCCAGAAATTGAGCGTCAATTTGCTGAAGCGAAAAGAGAAGCTTTCGTTGTGTCGTCTGCCAGCGAGCTGACGACGAGGCTGGAGGAAAGCCACGCCGCAGCGCACTTTGAAACGGCGGTTTGGTTGTATTCTTTGAGAGAAAACGATGATGATCGTGTAGCGCAAGCACTGTCGAGTCGTGCAACGAACATCGTGCTTATTACTGGTCCCGGCACTGATGCCGCCAGGCGGCGTCCGCAACTCGTTCAGTGTTTGGAACGTTTTGGGCTACTGCCTGATTACGAATGCGATCTAATGGACTTGAATCTGGGAGCCCTATGTCTTCGGCGTCAACCGAGTGTGGCGACGGGCGCATTAACGCCGGCAGTGGAGGCTGCTTTTGCCAGACTAGATAGAATGTTGTGCGACTTGAAACGATCACTTCAAATCCGCACCACTGAGCTGGAAGGAGCCCACCGTCACATCGCCGAACTCGAGGAAAAATTGCTTGAGCTCAAAGAATACCGGCACGAACTAAAATCGCTAAAGGAACAAAAACAAGCGCTGCGGAAATCGCCAGAGCGTCGAATGGGTCAGATATTGCTCGCGCCATACCGTCTTCCCGAAAAACTGGCGAAAACGGTTTGGAAAAAACTGCGTCGACCAAATCTTTCTCGCGAACGAGCCGATTTCTCGCTAGGCAAATAAAACCGTCGGCTGAAGTGAAATGAGCAAGAACGAAGAAAATATTTGGCAAGGGATCGACCATGGCGTGCGGGAGAGCCTGAATACCCGAGACTACCGCAGTGCATCCTTCACGCAGGAGCTTTCACAACGAGGCGTGGATGCAGGCGAACTCGCGGCTGCGGATCGGAGCCAACTCGACATTAAGGATTCTTGGATCCCGGGCGTCGAAATTTTCGCGCGAAAAATTTACCCGCAACGACACCGGGGACTTTTTGGTGAATTTGTGCGGCGCGATGAAGGGATTCTCGCGCGAATTGGCCTGTGGCCCAGGCAATGGTCCGCTGCGCGGATGTTTTCGGGAACTGCCAAGGGCTTTCACGTACATCCGCCCACCATCCCAGAAAAAATTGATCCGGTAGATTGGTTGCGCCGCTTGTATAACGGTGAGCCGGATAATTATTCAGCGCGGAGCTATGACACCGAGCAATGGGACGTGATGTTTTTTATTCAAGGCCGCGTCGAGGTGATTCTATATGACATTCGTGCGGGATTGCCGCGGCGAGCGATGCGTTTCTTTGTGGATGGCGACAACCATCGCAGTAGCAACAATGTCGGCGTCGTAATTCCTCCAGGGGTGGCGCATGCCATTCGAGTTGAAGGCACAGAAGACGTGATCATGGTTTATGGGACGAGCACAGTGTTCTGTCCGGAATTCGAAGGGCGCATTGCGAGTGACGTGGAAACCGCGGCCCTGCCAGAATCGTGGCGAAAATTCCTATCGCTGTAACGGTCTTCGATGGCCATTGTATGAAGTTTACGGCGCTCATACAGCGCGGCTACAGAGATGAAGCGACGTTTCGATCCGGCAGTGCTCGAGATGATGGATCGGGAGCAGCCCGTCTCTGCCGAGTTGGAGCGCGACCTGGAACGTATTCGACAATTGAACCGCTGGTTCGGAAGCTATCGTCTTGTGCTGGGTTTTATTCGGGACTGGATCAAACCGGCCGATAAATTGCGTGTTGTCGATCTGGCAACGGGATCGGGCGATATCCCGCGATTGATTGTCGATAATGCGCGAAAGATCAACGCCAAGGTAGAGATCGATGCGTTAGATCGGCAGCCTGCCACACTGGAAATCGCCAGAAAACTGAGCGCCGATTATCCGGAGATTTCGTACAGCGAAGCAAACATTCTCGAATGGAACCCAGTCAAAGCATATGATATCACGCTTTGTACGCTAGCACTTCACCATTTCAGCAACCAAGATGCGCTGCAACTTTTGAGCACGTGTGGCGAGGTCTCCAAAGGATTTGTGCTGGTGTCGGATTTGCGACGTAGTTTTTCACTTGTGGCAGGCATTTATTTTTTGACTACGCTGATTTTCCGCGAGCCAATGACGCGTTACGATGCACGGCTCTCTGCCGTTCGAGCGTTCTCCTTTTCTGAGATGCGTCATCTTGCCCTGCGGGCTGGATGGAAAAATTTCGGTCACAAGAGATTTTGCTTTGGCCGGCAGGCGATCTGGCTCGAAGCAGCGCGAGCCAGTTCGAGTCAGAGTTGATCAGGAGGAGGAAAAATCAGAGATTCCTCTTCGCTCGGAGAGAAATATGCGGATCCTCACTACGATCGCCGACGCGCGGGCGCTGCCGTATGCTAAACGCCGTGTGCTTGTGCCCACGATGGGCGCTTTGCACAAGGCACATGGGGAAATGGTTCAGGTGGCCCGCAAGCATGCTGGCCACGATGGCGAGGTCGCGCTGAGTATATTTGTTAATCCGCTGCAATTTGAACCCGGCAGCGATTACGAACGCTATCCACGCCCCCAAAAAATGGACGAAGAATTTTGCCGGAATGCAGGAGTCGACCTCTTGTTCCGTCCAAGTGTTGCGGAGATGTACGCTAAGGATCGGTCCGTGTTTATCGAGGAATCCTCTCTTTCAAATACGCTGGAGGGCAAATCGCGTCCCGGACATTTCCGCGGTGTTTGCACAGTTGTCGCGAAGTTATTCAACATTCTTTCAGCGGACGCCGCTTTGTTTGGTGAGAAGGACTTTCAGCAACTGGCAATCGTTCGCCGCATGGTGCGCGATCTCAATTTCAAGACGGACATTATCGTAGTGCCTACGGTACGCGACGAAGACGGCCTGGCCTGCAGTTCGCGTAATCAGTATTTGAACCCCGAGGAGCGGAAGCAGGCAGCAGTTTTGCACAAGGCCCTGAGGGCCGCGACAAGTGCCGGCAAAAAAACCGCCAAAGATGTCGTCGATCTTGCGCGAAAAGTGATCGGCGAAGCGCCGCTCGCGCGGATTGATTATGTGGAAGTCGTCGATGCGGAAACTTTGCAGCCCACTGATACAGTCAGAGCGAGTTCATTGCTCGCGCTCGGTGTCTTCTTCGGGAGAACTCGCTTGATCGACAATATCCGGTTGGGATGAAGGAATACATCGTGACGCAGACAATCCTGTCTGCGTGTTTGAGCATTTAACCTTGGCAGGCCAAATTGCCTCGTTCACAGCCATGCAGGGATACGATTTCGTGGTAATCGGCAGCGGTATAGCCGGCCTGAGTTTTGCATTGAAAGCGGCAATGCACGGGTCGGTAGCTGTTATCACGAAACGCAAAGGCTCCGATACAAACACTGCCTGGGCGCAGGGCGGGATCGCCTGCGTGACGAGCGATGAAGATTCTTTTGAGTTGCATGTGCGCGATACGCTTGAAGCCGGTGCCGGATTGTGTGACGAGGCGGTCGTGCGCACGATTGTGACCGAAGGTCCGGAGCACATTCGTGAACTGGTAGAACTCGGCCTTCAATTCGATGAACGTGAGGTTTCCGGACATCGCGAGCTTGATCTCGGCAGGGAAGGTGGTCATTCCAAGCGCCGCGTTCTCCACGTACGCGACGTAACCGGGAAGGAGATTGAGAATACTTTACTGTGCGAACTGGGCCGACAATCACATGTCCAACTAATGGAAAATCACATGGCTGTAGACCTAATCACTGCAGCCAAACTCGGTTTCGCTGCGGAGGATCGCTGTCTTGGTGTCTATGTTCTGAATGAAAAAACCGGAGAGGTGGAAACGATTCGATCGAATCGAATCGTGCTTGCGACCGGCGGTTGCGGGAAAGTTTATCTGTATACGACGAACCCCGACATAGCGACCGGCGACGGTGTGGCGATGGCGTGGCGATCAGGGGTGGAGATCGCCAATATGGAGTTCATCCAATTTCATCCTACCTGTCTCTTTCATCCACAGGCGAAATCATTTCTAATTTCGGAAGCGGTCCGTGGCGAAGGGGGCGTTTTGCGCAACAATCGCGGCGAAGATTTCATGAAGCGTTACGACGCGCGCGGTTCGCTAGCGCCACGCGACGTTGTCGCGCGTGCGATTGACGCGGAGATAAAACGCTCAGGCGCCAAGTGCGTGTTTTTGGACATCACGCATAAATCGCCGGAATTCGTTCAGGAGCGGTTCCCGCATATCTATCAAACATGTCTGCGGTTCGGCATCGACATGTCGAAGCAGGCAATCCCGGTAGTACCGGCTGCCCATTATCAATGCGGCGGAGTCAAAACGGACGTGAATGGCTCGACGAGTTTACACGGGCTTTATGCGATTGGCGAAGTCGCGTGTACCGGGTTGCACGGAGCAAATCGGCTTGCGAGCAACTCGCTGTTGGAGGGTTTGGTCGTTGCGCATCGCGCGGTGGGTGGCACCGCTAGTCGGGCGCGATCGACTTCCAAAAAAGATATCCCATTGCCGGAATGGAAATCGGGAAATGTGCAGGACGTAGATGAACTGGTCGTGATTTATCACAATTGGGACGAGATCAGACGTCTGATGTGGGATTACGTAGGAATTGTGCGCACTGACAAGCGGCTGCAGCGCGCCAGCGCGCGGCTGCGAAATCTGCAGCGTGAGATTCGCGAGTTTTATTGGAACTTCAAAGTGTCCGTTGATCTGCTGGAGTTACGTAATCTTGCGGCTGTGGCCGCCTTGATCGTCGATTCGGCGCTGTGCCGTAAAGAAAGCCGCGGCCTCCATTACACGCTGGATTATCCGAACAAAGATGACTCTCGCTTCAAACGCGACACGGTGCTAAGCCGTGGCTGATGCCCCACTGGCTTCGTCGATGGCTTTCTGAATTCGCATGCACTTTTCATTGTCTCACATCCGGAAATTCGGCTTGCCTAAGACCAGGGAATCAGGTAGAAGGTGGCGGCGTTTGAAGATGAGGAGACTTCTTGCGGCTTGTTTCAGTCTGGGGATTGCTTGCGCGGCTAAGGCTGACGAACAGTCCACGTCCCCCTATGCGACCGCGGCAGACTTTGCCAAATACGCAATGAAACTGCGAGAGCAGGCTCTGCTCAAAGTTGAGCCGCAGGTCTTTATCCCCACCAGTTCACGTCCTGCGGTGCAGCGTTATCCGTGGAAGACTAGTATTGTGACCACTGTGTTTTGGGTTGGGGAAGAAGCAGGAGGAAATAATCCGGTCCCAAATTACAAAAGTTCGTGGGACCTTAATTGGGCCGAGAATTACGGCGGCACTGATACGCCCGATTCCAGTGCCCGGCGCAATTACATTCCAATAGCT
>Ga0126382_10001338_pt1 | contig 10038 bp, 7 predicted proteins | sample PanSoiMetPlot_30_FD_92548 | JGI IMG/M metagenome (GOLD analysis project Ga0126382, IMG submission 92548) | Tropical forest soil microbial communities from Panama - MetaG Plot_30 | ecosystem: Environmental > Terrestrial > Soil > Tropical forest > Bulk soil | place: Panama | collected 2016-02-17 | reverse complement strand
TTGGTTCCACTGATAATCAGCAATGTGGACACGTGCAATTCTTTACGCGTGCTCAGGTCAACAAGCTCTTTGAAAAATGCGCACTTGCTCCGTTCCGCGAAGGCACCGCCAGTTTTTTGGCCGGGCCAATCGCTGGTCATCTGTTGGGGCGATTTACCCAGTTTATCGAATGGAATGCGCGTGTAACCGATAGCCTGCCACTTTGGCTTGCAAGTGCCTGGTACTTTGCCCTGCGCCGTCGCGACTACCACGCCCGAGGCACGGCGGCAGAACCATGAGAGTTACTTTGCTCGTCTTAAGCGGCGATCCCGACACGGCTCGCAACCTTCTCAGCGAGCGACTGCCCGCGGCCGCCATTCAGATGTTGACGCGCGCTGCCATCGACGCCGTCGATTTTCGCCGGCGCTTGAGGAAACTACGCGCAACCAATCCGGACGTACTGGCGGTCTTTACGGAGCGCCTGGCATGGCAACGCGGTCAAAATGCATTTTTCGTCTTTGGTTCGCTCGGCGGCGCGCGTAAGACCGTACTCTTCGATCGCCATGGTGGATGGCGTGAAGAGTCGCATACCCGCAGCGTCGCCGCGTCGCCATTTCGGTTTGCCAGTGAGGCGGCGCGCAGCGTCGTGGCGATGTCCGCGGCCCGGAAAAAACTCCATAGTTTAGAGAGAGCGGTTGAAAATGAATCCTCGCGTATTGAGAATCATCACGCAGCGAGCCATCAGCCGCGTATTGTGTACTTACGTTCGTCGCCTGGACCGGGCACGCAAGCAGGCGGGGCGGCCAGTCACATTAACGGCTTCATCAACGCGGCGCTGCAGTTAGGTGCTGATGTCTCATTGATTAGTAACGACGAGATCGCGGGCATGAATAGTTCCGTGTCGCAAACGATCATTCCCCCCGCCCCAGTTGGTACGACACGCGCAGCGTTTGACATCTATAACAACTTTCGTTTCAGTGATCGGGCCTTACCGGAAATCTCACATCAGCAGCCGGACCTGATTTATCAACGATACGCACGATTCAGCTGGGCCGGAGTTGAGGCGGCTGCGCGCATGGGAATCCCTCTCTTTCTCGAATATAACGGTTCCGAGGTTTGGGTTGGCCGATACTGGGATCGTGTAGATAAGCTTGATTTGTTGGCGCGATTTGAGCGTTTGAATCTCAAAGCCGCGACCAGAATTCTTGTGGTCTCAGAAGTTGAACGCGAAAATCTCTTGCGCGCCGGCGTGAACAACGAAAAGCTGGTCCTCAATCCCAACGGCGTGGATGTAGATCGCTTCAAACCAGGAGTCAGTGGCGAGCGAGTCCGTAATGAGTTAGGAATCTCGGCCAATGAAATTGTGGTCGGATTTGTTGGCACCTTTGGACCATGGCACGGCGTCGAGGTTCTGGCGCAGGCGATCACGCAAATGCCTCAGCACCCAGTCATGCGATTCGTGTTAGTAGGCAGCGGCGCTTTGCGTTCGCGGGTGGAGGATATTCTGAGAGAGCGCCAGATGATACAGCACGTGATTTTCACGGGAGCCATATCCCATGATCGCGTGCCGCTGGTACTCGATGCCTGCGACATCCTGGTGTCACCACACGTACCGCTTAAAGATGGCAGCGCGTTCTTTGGATCGCCGACAAAGCTGTTCGAATACATGGCGATGGGTAAAGCTATCGTCGCCAGCCGGCTGGGCCAGATTGGGGAAGTCCTGGCGCACGAAGAGACGGCATTGTTGGTGGAGCCGGGCAATGCAGGAGAATTGGTCCGGGCAATTCAGCGTCTGAGTCACTCGCGCGAATTACGCGAACAGCTGGGGGCCGCAGCGCGACGTGAGGCCGTCGCAAAACATACCTGGAAGCAAAACGCGCAGCGTGTTTTGGACGAATATTCTTCGGTTTCCGGACGAGCCGAAGCCAATCATAGCTTGCGAGCGGTTTGAAACCGTCAGACCTTGTCCACAAAAGAATATGGCGATCGCTCCAGAAAAACAGAAAGCTCGTGAACAGTGGACTGAAGACCCGTGTGGCGCTGTTCACGGGGGCGAACACAAATTCGGAACGCGCGAATTCTTTGACGCCGTCGAACGCCACCGTTACACGGAATATGCACCGTGGATGCCTGAAGTCATGGGCTTCAATGAGTTCGCTGGTAATCGATTGCTTGAAGTTGGCTGCGGCATGGGAACCGACCTTCTTCAGTTTGCGCGCGGTGGCGCGCTGGTCACGGGCGTTGATTTAACGCCGCGCTCGATCGAGATTTCACGACACCACTTAAATCTCTACCGCCAACACGGGGATTTCGCAATAACGGATGCCGAAACGCTATCCTTTAGCGATGACAGTTTCGATGTTGTCTATTCAAACGGGGTGCTCCACCACACGCCTGATACGGCGGGGGCAATGCGCGAGATTCATCGCGTGCTGCGACCAGGCGGCTTGGCGCGAGTGATGCTATATCACCGCAGCTCGTTGAACTACTGGGGACAAATCATTCTGCGCCACGGTGTAATACATGGCGAACTCTTTCGCGGAAATTCGCCGGCGGACATTATGAGCAAATACGTAGAATTCAATGAAAGTGGCGGACGCCCGTTGGTCAAGGCTTTTAGCCGCCGCGAGGCCCGCAAACTTTTCTCGATGTTTCGCGAAGTTAGGACCCAGGTTGAACAACTCACGCGTCCCGAGCTTTACTTTGCGGGCCAGCATATTCCCGAGCCCATCTTCCGCGTGCTCCGCCGGACTGTCGGTTGGAATGTTATTATCTGCGCGAAAAAGTGATGCTGCTTTCCGTCGTTGTTCCCTGCTTTAATGAAGAGGCCGTGTTGCCCGCTACGCACGAGCAGCTCTCGCGTGTGCTCGGTGCGCTCGAAAGATACGACTACGAGCTGATCTTCGTTGACGATGGCAGCCGTGACAACACTTTTCAGCTGCTTCGCGAAATTCAGCGAGGCGACGCCCGAGTCCGTGTGCTGCGGCTGTCGCGAAATTTCGGCCACCAGGTAGCGGTAACTGCGGGACTGGAAACAGCCGCGGGAGATGCAGTTATCGTCATCGACGCAGATTTGCAAGACCCGCCTGAAATAATTCCTGAGATGGTAAGACTTTGGCGGGACGGAAATCACGTCGTATATGGAAGTCGAGCAATCCGAGAGGGCGAGAGTCGCTTCAAACTCACGACGGCGAAAGCTTTTTATCGCGTCATTAATCGTCTGTCGGAGACCGAAATCCCACTTGATAGTGGCGACTTTCGCCTGATGGATCGCAAAGTTGTTGATGTCCTGCTGGAAATGCCCGAGCGCGGTCGCTTTCTGCGCGGAATGGTCAGCTGGATTGGCTTCCGTCAAGCGCCGTTGCCTTACAAACGCCGAGAACGGCGCGCAGGTAGAAGCAAATATCCACTGCTGAAAATGATCCAATTCGCGATGGACGGCATTATTTCGTTTTCTATCCTACCTCTTCGGCTGGCAGCCTTGACCGGACTCGTTACAATCTGGCTGGCCATTGTCGGCATTGTCGTCGCTGTTGTTGTGCGTCTACTCGGTTTGTACGATTTGCGGCTGGGTCGCGGCTGGGCATCGCTGTTTGTGGCGATCTTGTTTATGGGCGGTGTGCAGTTGCTTTCACTGGGCGTAATGGGGGAATACCTGGGCCGCATCTATACCGAAGTTAAGCGCCGTCCGTTATATGCCGTGCAGGAGCGTTTAGGATTTGAAGTTGCGCAAGTTGATCGAATCTCCCCAGCAAGAGCCAGGCAGCGCGCGAATGCCGCGTTTTAGGATGTCAAAAAGACCTCGCCTCTCGCCGCTATTCCGTAAGCGAATACTTTTCTTCTCAGCTGTCTTTCTGCTTGCCGCGGGTGTGCGCTTGCTGACTTTTAACTTTCTGCGCGCACGTCTGAACGATGCCAGCTGGTTTCAATATGGCTCGTACCGTGTTTTCGATAAGCAGGCGAACGACCTTCTGGACGGTCGCCAAAGACTCTTCTGGATCAACGACCCATCACGCACAGATCTGGTTCAGTACCCGCCAGCATATCCCTGGATGGTCGCGACTAGTTATCGTCTTTCGGGTCAGCGTTCGGCGTACACCGTGCAAACCCTCCAGTCTATCCTCGATCTAGTTTTTTCCTTTGTCCTGATCATCGGGGTGGCGGTCACTGCTTACGGTTGGCAGACGGCCATGGCGGCAAGTGTGCCCGCCGCGCTCTCCCCGCTCCTGGCAATCGTCGGAGTGTCGCCGGCAGCAGACGCACCAACGACCTGGTTTGTAATGTCCGGACTCTGGCTGCTATTGATTGCGATAATACCCGTCAACATATGGTGGGCATTTGGCGCCGGACTATTTCTGGGCATCGCCTGCTGGCTGAGAGTGAATCCGTTATACCTCTGGATCTTCTGGGTTTTGCCTCTTCTGATTTTCCGGTGGACAGAATGGCGAAAACGCATTGCGCTGAGCGCGATGGTGGTGTTGGGTACATTGCTGGTCGTATCACCTATTGTGATCCGAAATTATCTGGTTTTCCCTGATTTCACGCCGACTGGAGGAACGATCGGAGCTAATCTATGGGAGGGACTCGGGGAAACTGATTTGGGTCGGCGTCACGGCTTCGTGTTAGGCGACCAACAGCTGATGGAGCGCGAGCGGATTCAGATGCAACTGCCACCTGATTTTCCGATCGACTCAATGTGGCCCGACGGATTGCGGCGCGAACGCGAGCGAACTCATGAAGCCACTGAATTCATTAAGCAGCATCCGATTTGGTACGCTGGAGTCATGCTTCGTCGCATGTGGGGCATGCTGAAGGTCGCGGGCGCTCCGCTTCCTTACTCTGGAAGTTCCGGTATAAACGTCACCAGCCGGAAGTGCTTACCGCAATCTCTGCAAGGCGGAATTGTGGCCGCGATAGTTAACGCGCTGGGAATGGTACAAAGCGTTGCGCGCTTTTTGCTTCTGCCGCTCGCGGCCGTGGGAATATGGTTGGGCCTGCGAAAGCAGTGGGTCCTTAGCAGTTTGCTCTTGGCAACGATTCTGTATTACCTCATTCCCGGTACGATCGCCCATACAGAGATTCGTTACATGTTAACCTTACACTGGTTGCTGCCGATCTTCAGTGGGCTGACGATCGCGAGCATTGCCGCGGTTCTGGCCGCGGGTCAGAGCACTCGTAGTGGGATTCTGGCAAATTAATCAACAGCAGCCGGCATTCGTGCCGGTAATTTTGGGATTGATGGCAACAAAGACTAAAGAATTTGATGGCACGCTGCCGCGAGAAATGATGCAGCACACCTATCCGATTCTCTACGAAGTGGAGGAATCGCACTGGTGGTACATCGGGCGGCGCCGGATTATTCGCAGCTTTGTAAAAGAAATCTGTGCGCGAATAACTGATCGTAAGCCGCGCATTCTCGATGTCGGATGCGGGACGGGCGCAAACCTGATGTTGCTGTCGGAATTTGGGGACGCAGAAGGCGTTGATGTCTCGCCTGATGCTCTTACCTTTTGCCGCGAACGCGGACTTAGTAATGTAAAACTCGGCGCCGCTGAAGCGTTGCCTTACGACAATGGCACCTTCGATCTTGTCACGGCGTTTGACGTAGTCGAGCACATGGACGATGACGTGGCGGGCTTGCGGGAGATGCGTCGTGTGCTACGGCCGGGCGGCACCCTGCTGCTGTTCGTGCCGACATTCATGTTTTTGTGGGGCGTGCAGGACGACGTCAGCAATCATCGCCGCCGTTACCGGCTGCCAGAACTGCGGCGCGCGGTGATTGAAGCTGGGTTCGAAGTCGAGCGCACGACCTACGCGAACATCACCTTTCTGCCGCCAATTCTGCTGGTACGCTGGTTCATGCGCTTAACCGGCCTCAAGACGGATACTGAGAATCGGATCAATATTCCGGCCTTCAATAAATTGTTCGCGAAGATCCTGGGCGCGGAAAGCACAGTGTTACGGTTCATGAACCTTCCCATTGGTGTTTCCGGCCTCTGTGTCGCCCGAGTAAAGTAATCTCCAGGTAATGAAGAGAAAACTGTTGGATTACCTCGCCTGTCCATCCTGCAGCAGCGGCCTCGCCTTGCGTTCCGTTACTAAGGAGGAAGGTACAGAAATTCTCTCGGGTGAATTGAGGTGCAGATCATGTGATGAGAGCTTTTCGATCCGCGGTGGCATTCCGCGCTTTGCTGACTTGGATAGAATCGAAAAAGACAAGCAGGAAACGGCTGCCAGTTTCGGCTGGTCGTGGCAACAGTTTACGCAGGATGATCAAAAGTACGACGAGCAATTCCTCGGTTGGATTGCGCCTGTTCAGCCTGACTTCTTTGCTGGAAAGATCGTCCTCGAAGGCGGCTGCGGGAAAGGCCGTCACACACGGCGGATTGCCCGCTGGGGAGCGCGCGATGTCGTAGCCGTCGATTTAAGCGACGCGGTTGAAGTTGCATTCGCCGCGACGCGCGATGTCGAGAACGCGCACATTATTCAGTCGGACATCTATCATCTGCCGTTGCAACGCGTGTTCGACTACGCTTTTTCAGTCGGCGTGCTGCATCACCTTCCGGATCCGCGCGCAGGTTTCAAGTCATTAGTTAGCAAAATCAAACCGGGCGGGTTTGCCTCAGCCTGGATTTATGGCGCTGAGAACAACCGATGGATAGTTGGGTTGGTGAATCCATTCCGTAAACACGTCACCTCGCGAATGAGTCCGGGCCTACTCTATCACTTATCAAAAATCCCGGCGGCGGCGATTTATGCCGCAACTAAACTGGTCTATGGTCCGCTAAACCGGAATGGCTCCTCAATTGCGAAACATCTGTTCTACAACGATTACTTTAAGGCCATCTCTGACTTTGGCTGGCGCGAACAACACACAATTGTTTTCGATCACCTGGTTGCTCCTACAGCTTTCTACATTTCCCGCGCAGAGTTCGAGGACTGGTGGCGCGAAATCGGGGCGACACGGGTTGTGATCGGTTGGCACAACAGGAACAGTTGGTGTGGATTCGGGAAGATGCCGGATCGTCAGCTGTCCGATTGATGCCTGAGCAAGACCTTCAGATAGATAGTCGCACTAATGCCAAGCCTCCCGGTGGCACCTTCTCGCGCGATAAGAGAAAACTGAAGTCGGCGCCTCTTGTATTGTACTATCAGGCTCAATGCTCCACGGCCAATCAATCATTTGTTTTGGCGGCGAGGACTGGTGGTATCACCACCCGCATTCAAAGAATCATCTCATGCGACGCTTCGCACGCGCCGGAAACAAAGTCATATTCGTTAATTCGATCTCGATGGGGCTCGCGTCCGTCAAAAACAGGGACTTGCTGCCACGGATTGCGCGCAAATTAAAAAGTTACGCCAAGCTTGCGCGCACCACAGACGAAGGAATCACCGTAATCTCTCCGGCCGTAGTCCCATTGTTCGGCAGTGCGGCTGCGACGGCCGCAAATCGGCGCCTGCTCGTGACCCAAATTGGCAGCCTTGCCCGCCGTCGCGGTTTGTCGAAACCGATTCTTTGGATCGCAATTCCAACAGCCGTCGAAGTAATTGGCCAACTGGACGAGTCCCTGGTCATCTACCACGTTTCAGACAAGTACGATGCGAACACGATGGATCATGCGACAGATCCTGGATTGATTCGGAAACTACACGAGCGGGCTATCGAGGCAGCCGATCTCGTCTTTTACTCGAGCCGAAAATTGTTTGATGAAGCTAAGACAGGTTGTGAAACATCTCATCTTCTCGAACAGGCGGTTGATTTCGAACACTGGGCTGCGATTAGCTCCGGAAGGTTCGAAGTTGTGGCAGCTATCGAAGCCATTCCCCATCCGCGCCTGGGTTACTTTGGCGCGATTGAGCCGTGGCTGATTGATCAGGAATTAATCAAGAAAGCTTTCCGCGAACGACCGGACTGGCAATGGATTTTCATTGGCAACAAGTCGCGCGGCCTGGAAATCGAGAGACTGCCCAACGTGCATTTCATTCCGCCCGTTTCCTACGAAGATCTGCCACGATATGCCACTGGCTTTGATGTATGCGTCCTGCCCTGGAACACCGAAGTTCCATTCACTAGTTACGGATCGGCGATCAAGGTGCGTGAGTACCTCGCCTCAGGCAAGCCCGTGGTGATCTCACCGTTACCAGAGTACGAATCAATGGCCGACGTTTTGCGCATCGGGCGGACACACGATCAATTTCTCGAGCTAATCGAAGAGGCCTTGGACGAGGACAGTGCAGAGCCTGCAGAAGCGCGCCAGCGTGCAGTTCGCGATGGAACCTGGGATGCGCGTGCGGAATGGGTCAGCGAATTGATCGAACAAACTCAGCGTGCGAAGGAAAGATCCTAGGCCCGTGAAAGGGAACGCGCTTTATCCGATAGAAAAGCCACGACCCACCACACGGCCACACCAATCAGCGCGAACAGAAAATAATCAACCGCCAATACATAGCGGTACTCAGTGTGTACCAGCGATTGCGCGCAGAGGTAATAAACCGGAACGACCAGAACGACGATCAGCACGCGCCAATGCTTTCTCACAATCAGCACAATCAATCCAACGATTGCCAGAGGTAACATTGTCGCGGTAACAAACATTCTCTGCGTTACATTAACAACAAACCGCGGATAGCGAGTCCAAAGGAAGCTCGCCGGGCCTAACTCGAAGAGTTTAATTGTCCCTATCCAAATAACTGGCTTTGGTGGATTTGAAGCTTCATTGCTCAAAACGAGTCTTACTGGTGCATCGCTGCTCGCGACTAGCGGCAATTGAACCTGCTGAACCGGTTGATGGCCGCGCTCGAAGGCTTCTGAAGTTTCGAGCACCATTGTCGAAAGGATTTTTCTGTTCGCAGCCTTTACACTCAGTCTCATGCGGCCGGAATCGATCATCGCCGGCACGACGAACAGGTAATCTCTGTTCTTATTGATCATTTCAGTCGGCACCGAAAGTTGATCGCCATAATTTGCGGCAGTTCCCTTTATCGCCAACCATCGATCCGTTACCAGCGAGGACGTGTCAGCCCAGGATGTTCCGTGCTCGATTTGTTCTGCCGGAGCTGCTGACCAGATTGGTTGTTTGTTCGAAACATCCAGCGAGTGAGTTACCGGTGGATCGAGTGAAATCAGGCGTGACCGTTCCAGCCGAACCATCGAAGTCGCACGGCGAATCATCACTCCCGCAAACCAAATTGGGTGGGCTCGAACTATATTGAATCCGCGACGCAAACGCGCCCGCTCGCGTTCGACACCGTCGGGATTGAACAACGTTCCATAGTAATCCGGCCGGCCGAACTCCTCCGCTTCCTGCTTCATGATCCCCATATCCGTTCGCGGAATACCAAAGCTGCCTTCCTGATCGTAATCTGAGATACCTTCGAGGAACGTCTGGCCGGCCCCGAGAGATAGCGGGATGAAGCGATGAAAAACAATTGCATTGCGGACGGTTAGCGGCAGGATGATGAGAATCGTCGCCGCAACTATCGCCAATGCATAACTCAGAGCGCTCTTGTTTCGCAACACCAGCAAAGGTACTGTGGCTATGAAAAGACTCAACAACATTGCATTTGCTCTCAGCCAACAAGAAATCCCAATTAGTGCACCGGCGATAATGAAAAAGAAAACGCGCGGGTTTTTTAAGCCACGCGCGATGAAATAGACGGCAACCAGGATTGGCAATACGGCCGTTGTATCGGGCAGCAGCAGTACGGAGTTCCAGGCAAACTGGGGTGACAAAGCCGCCAGCAACCCGGCTATAAATGCCGCGCCCACACCTAGCACTTCAGCGATGATCAGGAAGATGATCACCGCGGATAACGCGTCAAAGGTTAGCTGAAGAAATTGTAGCGCCGTAATTGATTGACCGAATACTGAATAAACGCCGGCGATGAGAATCGGATATCCGGGCGGATGGCCAAGATTATTCAAGTCCGCGAGCGGCGAGGATGAACTGAAGAACGAAGTAATACCACCTTCCGTCAACAGACTTGCGATTCGGTGATAATCGTTTGTGACTTCCGTCTGTACTTTTCCGACTTCAAGCCGTGTATCATGCCAAATCA
>Ga0126382_10001337_pt1 | contig 10042 bp, 12 predicted proteins | sample PanSoiMetPlot_30_FD_92548 | JGI IMG/M metagenome (GOLD analysis project Ga0126382, IMG submission 92548) | Tropical forest soil microbial communities from Panama - MetaG Plot_30 | ecosystem: Environmental > Terrestrial > Soil > Tropical forest > Bulk soil | place: Panama | collected 2016-02-17 | reverse complement strand
GCCCGGCAACCCGCTTGCGGCCTAAGACGGGCTTCCCCACATTGTCATAAATCCGTGGTCGGTCCGTGATGTAGGGGGACATCGGCAGATCCTCGATGATTCGCCTGTCCGGAAATCGAAGCCAGACATAGGGTTTTCGCGCTCACGCCGAAAGGACCCCAATGCCCATGGTCACCCTCGCCAGTCTTCATCCCCGGCGCAACTTCTTTGAGCGGTTTCGCCCGCCGCCCGGTGGTCTTGGCGTACCCGGCATTATCCCGTCGCTTCAGGCATATGGCGGAATGCTAGCCTGGGCCGCGCGCGCACACGGGCCCTCCCAAAGTCTTGGCCGAGTCGGCTCCCTAGAGGTCCGACTAGCGCAAACCGCCGCTGAGGTGCGGCAGGCGCAAAAGCTGCGTTACCACGTTTTTTATCAGGAAGGCGCGGCTATCCCAAATCCTGGGCGATTGTTCGCGCGCCGGGATATCGATGGCTATGATGCAATCTGCGACCACTTGCTGGTGATCGACCACGCCGCACGGGACCACAGCGCACTGAATCGACCCGCCGTGGTCGGCACATATCGGCTTCTCCGCCAGCCACTGGCTGAAGACTATGGTGGGTTCTACACCGCCGGCGAATTCGACATTGGATCTCTGATCGCACGTCACGGCAATCTTAAATTTCTCGAACTCGGCCGCTCCTGCGTGCTAGTCCATTACCGCAACAGACGGACGGTCGAGCTTCTCTGGCATGGCATCTATGCATACATCCTGCAGAACCGTTGTGATGTCATGTTCGGATGCGCAAGCTTAGACGGCACAGATCCTAAGCGTCTCGCATTGCCTCTCTCGTTCTTGCATCACTATGCAGCGGCGCCGGAGCAGTGGCGCGCTCGAGCATTGCCCGAGCGTTATGTCGAAATGAACCGGGCGGCGAAAGTAGCGATCGACGCCAAGGACGCGCTGCGCGCGCTGCCACCCCTGATCAAGGGATATCTACGGCTCGGGGCGTATATTGGCGACGGCGCTGTAATAGACTATCAGTTCGGCACCACCGATGTACTGATCGTGCTTCCTGTGTCGGCGATCAAGAAACGCTATTTCGAGCATTTTGATCTTAGCCGCCGCGCGGCGTGATCTGGCGCCCGTCCGTCCGTAACTCACAGTCTCCTCAATGAAACGTTCTCCACGAGGTGACTTTCATTTTTCTTCAATATGAGATCGGCGCGCTGCCGCGTCGGCAGTATGTTTTCGTGCAGGTTGATCAGATTGATGCGCGACCAGATGGATGACGCTGTTTCGATCGCTTCCTCGTCCGATAAACTCGAATAGCGATGAAAGTAGGATTTCGGATCGCGGAAGGCGGTGCCGCGCAGGGTCAAGAATCGATCCACGTACCAGGACTTGAGCACATCCTCATTGGCGTCAAGGTAAACCGAGAAATCGAAAAAATCGGATACGAATGGGATCGCCTTGCCGTCTTTCGGCAGCCGGCCGGTCTGCAACACGTTCAGTCCTTCAACGATAAGGATGTCCGGCCTGTCGATCTCGATCGATTGGTTCGGCATTACGTCGTAGATCAAATGCGAATAGATCGGCGCCCGTGCTGGACGCCGGCCGGCTTTCACATCGGAAAGGAACCTGAGCAGCGCCGGCAAGTCATAGCTCTCTGGAAAGCCCTTCTTCTCCATCAGGCCTTCGCGTTCCAGAACCGCGTTCGGATAAAGAAAACCATCGGTTGTGATCAGATCGACCTTGGGCACATTCGGCCAGCGCGCCAACAAGGCTTGCAGGACGCGCGCCGTGGTCGACTTGCCGACAGCGACAGAGCCTGCGACGCCAATGATGTAAGGCATCTTCGCATCCTCGGTACCGAGGAAACGCTGCTGTGCCCGGAAAAGCCGCTGGGTGGCTGCTACATACATTGAAAGCAACCGCGACAGCGGCAAATAAATTTCCTCAACCTCAGCCATGTCCAGGCGGTCGTGCAGCGACCGCAGACGGGTAATCTCTTCCGAGGCCAGAGTCATGGGCGTGTCCTCGCGCAAAATTGCCCATTCCGCACGCGTAAAGGTGCGATAGGGTGACAGATTTTCCTCGGTGCGCTGTTCCATGATTGCGATTAGCTACGTGGACGTAACGCTTTTTCCTCGTGTCCGGTTTGTACCGTGCGCTTCTCAAGCGCGGCTTCGACCTCCGATAGCGAAACGCCGCGCGCTTCAAGCAGCACCAGCAGATGATAAAGTAGATCGCCTGCTTCTGCGATTAGTCGCTCTTTGTCTTCCTGGACGGCGGCAAGACCGGTTTCGATTGCCTCCTCCCCCAGTTTCTTTGCGCAGTGTGCTACGCCTTTGTCGATTAACGCACGCGTATAGGATTCCGTTGCGTTGGCCTTGGCGCGCTCATGGATCCGGCTTTCCAGATCGGACAGCGTAAACTTGCTCATTGACGCCTCTTTCGGCGGCTCAATAGCACTGTTGCGGTCAGGGATCGAGCCGCACTGGCAGCCCGGCCTTGGCCATATAGGCCTTGACCTCGCGTACGCTGTGCTCACCGAAGTGAAATATAGAGGCGGCCAACACCGCGGTAGCGTGGCCGTCGCGGATGCCTTGGACCATGTGTTCGAGTGTGCCGACACCGCCCGAGGCAATGACCGGCACGGTCACCGCGTCGGCGATCGCTCGCGTAAGGGCCAGGTCGTAGCCCTTCTTTGTGCCGTCGCGGTCCATCGATGTAAGTAGGATTTCTCCAGCTCCCAATCCGACGACTTCCCTTGCATAAGCAATGGCGTCGAGGCCGGTCGGATTACGTCCACCGTGTGTGAAGATTTCCCAGCGGTCATTTTCGCCCGCCTTCGACACCTTTTTGGCATCGATCGCCACCACGATGCACTGAACGCCGAATTTCTCCGCCGCCTCATTCACGAAAGCGCGCCGATTCACCGCGGCCGTGTTGATCGATACTTTGTCCGCGCCGCAGGCGAGCAGCTTGCGGATATCATCCACCGTGCGCACCCCGCCGCCAACCGTGAGCGGCATGAAGCAAGCTTCCGCCGTGCGGGTCACAACGTCGTAGATCGTTTCGCGTTTTTCATGGCTCGCGGTGATATCGAGAAAGCAAAGCTCGTCCGCCCCGGCCGTGTCGTAGGCAATCGCCGCCTCTACTGGATCTCCAGCGTCGCGGAGATTGACAAAATTTACGCCTTTGACCACGCGGCCGCCCTTTACATCGAGGCAAGGGATGACACGGACTTTGAACATCAGACAACGGTCCCCGCAGCCCGGATCAGCTTGAGCGCCTCTGCAGCGTCTAGCCGCCCGTCATAAAGCGCGCGGCCGACAATAGCCCCCCCAAGCTTTCTTGCCCGCGGCGCAACCAGCGCTTTGACATCCTCGATCGAGGCAAGACCTCCGGAGGCGATCACCGGAATGGTCACCGCATCGGCAAGCGCAACAATCGCATCGAAATTGAGGCCTTGCAGCATGCCGTCACGCGCGATGTCGGTATACACAATCGCAGACACACCTACATCCTCGAGCCGTCTGGCTATTTCGAGTACGGACAATTGCGAAGTTTCCGCCCAACCCTTGACGGCGACCTTGCCATCCCGCGCGTCGAGCCCAACCGCAATGCGGCCGGGGTAATCGCGAGCAGCCTGTTTGACGAAAGGCGGATCGTGTACTGCAGCGGTGCCGATAATGATTCGAGCAATGCCTTTATCCAGCCAACTCTCGACGGTTGCAGTGTCGCGCACGCCACCGCCGAGCTGCACCGGTATGCTCACCGTTTCGAGAATTCTGTCGACGGCTGCGGCGTTCATCGGCTTGCCGACAAATGCTCCATCCAGATCGACAACGTGCAGATATTCGAAACCTTGCTGCTCGAAAACGTGGGCCTGCGCGGCCGGATCGCGATGGAAAACGGTTGTGCGCGCCATATCGCCCTGCTCTAGCCGAACGGCGACACCTTCCTTGAGATCGATAGCCGGAAACAGAATCACGGAGACCAACCATATTTAGTCGTTCCGAAGCGCCACTGAAGACCGCTAGTGCAGAATAATGGCATCGCTATTACGGCTTCCACCTCAAAAAACTAGCGATCAGTGCGAGACCCAAGCGCTGACTCTTCTCCGGATGAAACTGCGTGCCGATCATATTGTCCCGGCCGACGACAGCAGTGAGTGGGCCGCCATAGTCCGCCTGCGCCACCAGATCACCACGCTGCGCTGTTTTCAGTTCATATGAGTGGACGAAATATGCATGAAGTCCGCCCGGCCCAAGTGGTATTTCCTCGAGTAGCGGGTGGGCTTTGAGCATAGTGAGTGTGTTCCAGCCCATGTGCGGAATTTTCAGGTCTGGATTCGACGGCGCAATGCGGGCGACTTCACCTTCAATCCAGCCGAGACCCGGAGTTACTTGATATTCGCGCCCGCGGTCTGCCATCAGTTGCATGCCAACGCAGATACCGAAGAAAGGCTTGCCCTTTTTGCGAACACTTTGCTCGAGCGCCTCGACCATGCCCGGAATTTCATCGAGGCCGCGACGACAATCTGCAAACGCACCGACTCCAGGCAGCACAATGCGGTCAGCACGCGCCACCACATCGGGATTGCCGGTGACTGCGATCGTCTGTTCCTGCCCGCTGTCGCGCGCGGCGCGTTCGAAAGCCTTAGCAGCCGAATGCAGATTGCCGGAGCCATAGTTGACGATGGCAACGTTCACCGCTGAGCTCCCGGCTCGGGGAATAAGCCGATAACGTCGGACGGCGAGGGAGGTCCACGGCGCATCGGCGTCGAATATCTTGGTTCAAGTGGTGCAGCGGCCGCCGGCGGCGAAATGCGTGTTTTTGCCCATTCGGTGAAAAAGCGTTGTTCAGCGATTTCTGCGTCCTCGCCAACGACGAAGCCCAGTGTGACCCAGCCGCGCCGTGTCAGCGTCCAGCGCCAGATGCTAGGCGCCTCAAAACCAATCAACAAGGCGATCAGAAATCCAGCCAGAAATTGCTCAATGGCCGACGCGCCCAGCAGCGCGAGCCCTATCCCAATTAACCCATAGGCGACGCCACAAATCACAAAGGCCAGCCACAGGCCGTGCAGAAAGAGCCATAACGGCGCCAACACAAACGCCCAGAAATGAAACCCGTCGCGCACGAACATGAAGCGCTCAGGGGAGCTCAATGTCTCGCCTTGTCGCAAGGGCGGTGCGTGAACGGTGTAAGTGGGCATCGCGTTAGTCCTGTGCTGCTCCTCATACTTCGGTGTCATATCCCACGACAGCGGAACAGCCCTTAACTCGGAACCCGGCAATATCGCAGCGGTACTGGTTACTAGGTCACCCGCCGAGCGAACCCTTCGTGGAGGGCACTTCGTTCTTCGCGCGCGGATCGATGGCCACGGCCGCCCGCAACGCACGCGCCAACCCTTTAAAGCATGACTCGGCAATATGGTGATCGTTGGTGCCGTACAAAGTCTCGGCATGCAACGTAACACCGGCATTCATAACGAATGCCCTAAACCATTCCTGCACCAGCTCTGTGTCGAATTCGCCGACCTTATCGCGCACGAATTCGGCCTTGAACACAAGAAAAGGGCGACCGGAAATATCGATGGCGACGCGCGTCAGCGCTTCGTCCATAGGTATGTGCACATCGGCGTAACGCGTGAGCCCCTTCATGTCACCGAGGGCTTGTTTCACTGCCTGACCGAGCGCGATGCCGACGTCCTCGGTGGTGTGATGATGATCGATGTGCAGATCGCCTTTGGCATTGACCGCAATATCCATGCGCGAATGACGCGCTAGCAGGTCGAGCATATGGTCGAGGAAGCCGATGCCGGTCGCTACCGACGCGCGGCCCGTCCCGTCGAGGTCGACTTCAACCTCGACGTTGGTTTCCTTCGTCTTGCGCTTTACTACACTCTTGCGCATGCAATATCCCTTATTCGCTGCTTTTTATCAGGGGTTTATTGGATTCGCCACATCCGTTGCGAATGGTTTGCAAAGACGCTGCGCCCTACCTAGATGACGCAGATCGCGGGTCTTTGAGCGTATGTCATCGATAGAACTTCCCTCCTGGCATGGCACGACCATTCTTACTGTCCGCAAGGGCGGCAGCGTGGTTATCGGCGGCGACGGGCAGGTCTCGATTGGACAGACTATCGTCAAATCCAACGCCAAGAAGGTGCGTCGCCTTGGCAAAGGCGAGGTGATCGGGGGGTTCGCCGGCGCGACCGCCGACGCCTTCACGTTGTTCGAGCGCCTGGAAGGCAAGCTCGAGCAGTACCCGGGGCAGCTCACCCGCGCTGCCGTCGAGCTAGCCAAGGATTGGCGCACCGATCGGTACCTGCGCCGCCTTGAAGCGATGATGATCGTCGCCGATGCGACCGTTTCCTTGATCCTCACCGGCACAGGTGACGTGCTGGAGCCGGAAAACGGTATTATGGGCATTGGCTCTGGCGGCAACTATGCGCTCGCCTCGGCGCGGGCTCTGCTTGACGGACCGCTTGATGCTGAAGACATTGTGCGCAAGTCGCTCGATATTGCTGCCGAAATTTGCGTATTCACCAACCGCAACGTCACGATTGAGACTTTGAAAAGCGTCTGACTATCGTAGCTGCATGTACAAGTTTCATCCGATGACCGCCGACGATTTGCCGCTGGTTCGACGTTGGCTCGCCAAACCGTATGTCGCCCAATGGTGGGGCAACCTAAACGAGCAATTCGAGCTCATCAGCAACGACCTTGACGACCCGGCGATGGATCAGTTCATCGTCGTGCGCAAGGACCAGGCGTTCGCCTATCTGCAATGCTATGATCCTGCAAGTTGGGATAACGGCGGCCTGGACCCACAGCCCGCAGGTACGCGCGGTATTGATCAATTCATAGGCGAAACTGACATGCTCGATCGCGGGCACGGTTCCGCTTTTATTCGCGCTTTTATCGATTGGTTATTGATAGCGGGAACGCTGCGCGTCGTGACCGATCCTGATCCTGCCAATGCCCGCGCGATTCGGGCGTACGAAAAGGCCAGTTTTCGAAAAGATCGCCTAGTCGACACCCCGGATGGCCGTGCTCTCTTGATGGTTCGCAACGCATGACAGATTTTTCGCCGCGCGAAATTGTTTCGGAACTTGATCGCTATATCGTCGGCCAAGGCGATGCAAAGCGCGCGGTTGCCATTGCGTTGCGCAACCGGTGGCGGAGATTGCAGCTCGACGAGAAGCTGCGCGAGGAAGTTCTTCCAAAAAACATCCTGATGATCGGCCCAACGGGCGTCGGCAAAACCGAGATTTCCCGACGACTTGCCAGGCTTGCTGGCGCCCCTTTTCTCAAGGTCGAGGCCACCAAATTCACTGAAGTTGGCTATGTTGGGCGTGACGTCGAGCAGATTGTTCGCGATCTGGTCGAGATCGGCATTGCGCTGGTCCGAGACAAAAAGCGAAAGGACGTGCAGGCGCGCGCTGAGCAATCGGCTGAAGAGCGTGTACTCAACGCACTCGTCGGTCCGGGAGCAAGCCCGACTACGCGCGAAAGTTTCCGCAAAAAGTTGCGCGACGGAGAACTCAACAACAAGGAAATCGAGATCGAGGTACAGGCGGGCGGCGCTAGCATGCCGATGTTCGAGATTCCTGGGATGCCAGGGGCACAGATGGGTGCCATCAATATCGGCGACATTTTTGGAAAGCTCGGCGGTGGTCGTACCAAGACGCGCCGAGTCACGGTCGAGGAATCGCACGATATACTGGTCAACGAGGAATCCGACAAACTGCTCGACAATGAGCAGCTGGTGCAGGAATCAATACGAGCAGTCGAGCAGAACGGAATCGTTTTCCTCGACGAGATCGACAAGATCACAGGCCGCGAGGGCGTGCGCGGCGCCGATGTATCGCGCGAGGGCGTGCAGCGTGACCTGCTGCCGCTGATCGAGGGAACTACCGTCAATACCAAGCATGGGCCGGTGAAAACCGACCACATATTGTTTATCGCGTCCGGGGCATTTCATATCTCCAAACCTTCGGATCTGTTGCCCGAGCTGCAGGGCCGCCTGCCCATCCGCGTGGAGCTCAAGGCACTCACCCGCGACGATTTCCGCCGTATTCTCACCGAGCCGGAAGCCTCGTTGATCAAGCAGTATGTGGCGTTGATGAGTACCGAAGGTGTGACACTCGAGTTCAGTAAGGATGCGATCGATGCCATCGCCGACATAGCAGTGGCAGTGAATGCCAGTGTCGAAAATATCGGCGCCCGACGTCTTCAAACGGTAATGGAACGAGTTCTCGACGACGTGTCGTTTGCGGCACCTGACCGGTCAGGCGAGACGGTCAACATCGACGCCGCTTATGTGCAGAAGCACATTGGCGACCTCGCCAATAACACGGATTTAAGTCGATTTATCCTTTGATCGGTGCGACCCTATCCGCCGCGCGTCCGACGTATGTGAATGTAAAGCGCGCCCTCACCGCCATGGGCCACGTGCGCGTCTTCGAAACCAATGACCAGCACGCGGAATTCCGGCAAGCCTAGCCACTGCGGCACCTTGCGCTTGAGGACGCCGCGCTCACCCTCGCCTGCACGAGCACCTTTACCTGTGATGACTAACACCAGTCGCGCGCCGCGTGCACTCGCTGAGCGCAGGAACTGCAGCAGGGCCGCGTGCGCCTTACTTTGCGTCAGGCCGTGCAGTTCGAGGCTGCCGTCGATCGGTTCTTTACCGCGCCCCAGACGCTGCTTCATGCGGCGACCAAGTGGCGCGATTCGAGGTGGATTTTTCTCGGAAAATGCATGTGCAGACCGGGCAAAATTTGTGGCAGACCCAGCCGGCCGAACAGGGGTTGCGGTGCCAGCCCTGTCGTCCTCATCTGCTACGGAGAGTTCTCGCAACGGCGCAATCGTTTTGGCAACAGTTGTCCATAGCGCCCGTTCCTCTGGAGAAAGAACGCGACGCTGCTTGCGGTAGCCGGAACTCATGGTGTCAGTGGCGCGACCTGGGAATCGGCGTCCGTACGCTCTCCGTCGTTTCGGTAGTCGATCGGGCGGCCGCAGTGACCGTCATCTCCGGGCGTGGCTTTGGAAGAGGAATCTTCGCGACCGCTGCGCCATTGACAGTCACGTTCTGCGGGACCAGCATTACAAATTGGCCGTTCTGTTTAATGCGGCCCGCAATATGGCTGATCTCCTCGCCGTGACCAAAATAGATGTCAGCGCGTGCGGGTCCGACGATCGCAGAGCCAGTATCCTGCGCAAACAGCAACCGGTGGAATGTGGCTTCGGGCTTCTCGCTGTCGATCGGCAGATCAGCCTCGACCCAGATCGGCGTTCCATAGACGTGGATGCGCTTGTCCACTGCCACCGAACGTCCAGCCGTTAACGGCACGCCTTGAGCGCCAATGCATTCGTCATGTCCACTCAGTGGCGTTTCCTGGAAGAACACGAAGGACCGGTTCTTACGGCGTAGTGCTTTGCCCTCTTCCGGATTGGCCTCCATAAAGCCACGGATTTTATCCATCGACATTTCTTCCTTGGAGACGATTCCGCGCTCGATCAGAAATTTTCCAACCGGTGTGTAGGGCATACCATTGCTTGCGATATAGTTAAGACGCAACAGTTTGCCGCTGTCGAGCTTAACGCGGGTGGAGCCCTGGATCTGCGCGAAGAATGCGTCGATCGGGTTCTTAACGTAACAGATTTCCAGTTCCTTGCCGGCTAATGCGCCATCTTCGATCTTCGCGCGATCGAGATCGGCAAACACCTTGCTCTGCCGCCGCCTTACGATCTCAGCCGGCGCCGCATAGATCGGCACGGTATACTCATCGCTCGGGAAGCGGGAGCCATTGACTTCGGTTTCGTAGTAACCCGTGAAGAAGCCTTCGGTCTGACCCGCGGGCCTCACCCGTACCGGCTTAAAATTGCTTTCAAAAAAGGCCCGTGCATGGTCGCGATCTAGCTTGCCGGCTGCTGCTGCCCGTTCACACGCCTTGAACAATCCGCCCAAGAGCGGCCGCGCCGAACGCATTGTTTTGTTTGCGTTGAGAATGGCGCGACAGCTATTGAGAAACGTTGCGAAGG
>Ga0126382_10001335_pt1 | contig 10050 bp, 7 predicted proteins | sample PanSoiMetPlot_30_FD_92548 | JGI IMG/M metagenome (GOLD analysis project Ga0126382, IMG submission 92548) | Tropical forest soil microbial communities from Panama - MetaG Plot_30 | ecosystem: Environmental > Terrestrial > Soil > Tropical forest > Bulk soil | place: Panama | collected 2016-02-17 | reverse complement strand
CGACGCCTTCTCCTACGGCGATATCCCCGTCGGCATCATGATCTATCGCTATACGCAGCTCATTCCGGAGCGGCCCCAGACGCCCAACCTGGATCGCTGGTATGCGGCGATCTCGTCGCGCGCAGCATTCAAAGAGCAGGTCGGCGCGGTGCCGCTGACCTGACCATCACAACGCCTCGCCCTTGAGCAGCTTTGGCACCTCGCCCACGAGGCCGGCGGCCTCGCGGATGAAGAAATGCTTCAGCACGGGCAAGCGATCGACCAGGCCGAGCCCGACGTCGCGCGCGACCCGCAATACATCGGAGCGGTTGGAGAACAGCCGGTTGAGCCCATCGGTCGCAACCCCCATCGCCATGGTGTCGAAGCGCCGCCAGCGCTGATAGCGCTCGAGCACCGCGAGCGATCCGGGATCGAGCCCGACCCGCGCCGCATCGACGATCACCTCGGCGAGCGCGGCGACGTCCTTGAGCCCCATATTGAGGCCTTGGCCGGCGATCGGATGGATCACGTGCGCGGCGTCGCCGACCAGCGCCAGACGGTCCGCGATGAAGGCACGCGCCACCGACAGCCCGAGCGGATGCACCCGGCGCGGACCCACCGCCGCGATGTCGCCCAGATGCAGCCCGAAGCGCCGCTCCAGCTCGGCGTGGAAGTCCGCGTCGGCGAGCGCGACGATGCGCTGCGCCTCCCGTGCCTCCTCGGTCCAGACGATCGAGGAGCGGCGGCCCGTCAGCGGCAAGATTGCAAAAGGTCCCGCCGGCAGGAAGTGCTCCTCGGCGCGGCCGTGATGGTCGCGCTCGTGCGCGACCGTGGTGACGATGGCGGACTGGTCGTAGCTCCAGCCGTGGCTGGCGATCCCGGCATGCTCGCGGATTCTCGAATGCGCGCCGTCGGCGGCGACCAGCAGCCGCGCGGCAATCGTGTCGCCCTCGGCGAGGCGCACATCGACGCGGTTGGTCGCGAGCTCGAATTCGGTGACTGCCTCCGGGCGCAGGACGACGCCTTCTTCCTTTGCCTTCTCCACCAGCGCCGCAAGCAGCGGGCCGTTCTCGATCATGTGCGCGAACGGCTCGCCCGGGACTACATCGCCATCGAAGGTGAGGAATGTCGGCCGCACCGCGTCCTGCAGGCGGCTGTCGGTCACCACCATGTCGAGGATCGGCTGCGCTTCGATCTTGTTCCAGACCCCGATGGTCTCGAACAGATGGCGCGCCGCGGCCACGATGGCCGAAGCGCGCGGGTCGGCGCCGGCGCGGCCCAACGCCGGATCGGCAATCGTGACCGCGAAAGAGGGTCCAAGACTCTGGCGCAGCGCAATGGCCAGCGCCAGGCCGGCAAAGCCGGCACCCCCGATCAGTACGTCCGTACGCTGCGACATGAACAACACATATGGCTCCAGCCGCGATCATACCACTGTCGGGCCCGCCGGGGTTTGTGGCACAACAGCCCTTCATGTCCGCCGCCCTGCAAGATCTCCTGAATACGCTCGACCTCGAGCAACTCGAGGTGAACCTGTTCCGTGGCCGCTCGCCGCAAACCGGACGCCAACGCGTCTACGGCGGGCAAGTGATCGGCCAGGCGCTGGTGGCGGCCTGCCGCACCGTAGACGTGGCCGGCCGCCCGCCGCATTCGCTGCACGCCTATTTCCTGCTCGGCGGCGACCCCAAGGTGCCGATCGTCTACGACGTCGACCGCATCCGCGATGGCAAGAGCTTCACCACCCGACGCGTGGTCGCGATCCAGCACGGCGAGGCGATCTTCACCATGGCGGTCTCGTTCCACCGCGACGAGCCCGGACTGAGCCATCAGGCCAAGATGCCGGATGTGCCCGGCCCGGAGGACGTCGCAAAGGACGAGGACATCAAGACGCGCGTGCTGCCCAAGATGCCGGAGGCGGTCCGACGCTTCTACGAACGGGAGCGACCGATCGAGCTGCGGCCGGTCGAGCTCGAACGCTATCTCGGCCGCAAGATCGAGGGCGGCCGCTTCCATGTCTGGATGCGGGCGGCCGGCAAGCTGCCGGACGAGCCGGCGATCCACCAATGCGTGCTGGCCTATGCCTCCGACATGTCGCTGATCGACGCCGCCATGATCCCGCTCGGCCGTACCGTGTTCGAGCCGAGCATCATGGGCGCAAGCCTCGACCACGCGTTGTGGTTTCACCGGCCCTTCCGCGCCGATGACTGGCTGCTCTATGCGCAGGACAGCCCCAATCTCTCGGGCTCGCGCGGTTTCGCCCGCGGCCTGATCTTCGCCCGCGACGGCACGCTCGTGGCGTCGGTGGCGCAGGAGGGGCTGCTGCGGGAGCGGCGGCCGGAGGGATGATTGGAGATTAGGACAATACTGCTGTCCTGATCTGCCCACAGCTTGAACGGTTCGCCTGCGCAAGCGGCAAACTAATCGCTTAATTTTTCATCGCAACGCCGATATCGTGCGCAAGTGCGTGCGTTCACCGGGGGACGACATCCATGAAACTGGTCACCGCCATCATCAAGCCTTTCAAGCTCGAAGAGGTCCGCGACGCGCTGGTCGCGGTCGGCGTGCACGGCATGACCGCCACCGAGGTCAAGGGCTACGGCCGCCAGAAGGGGCACACCGAAATCTATCGCGGCGCCGAATATGCCGTGAACTTCCTGCCGAAGATTCGCATCGAGGTCGCGGTGCCGACGGACCGCGTGGAGAAGGTCGTCGACGCCATCATCGGCTCCGCCAAGACCGGCCAGATCGGCGACGGCAAGATCTTCGTATCGACCATCGATCAGGCGGTGCGGATCCGCACCGGCGAGACCGACGTCGACGCGTTGTGAGCGTCCAGCGCAGCTAAAGTCAGGGGGGACACCATGACACGAGAGACCGGCCGTATTGCGTCCGCCATCGCGGCGCGCGCCGACGAGCCCAGTTCACGGCGAGTATCACCAGCGCGTTTACGCGCGTCTTTCGTCGCGCTATGCGCGCGCACTATAAAGGAGTGGCCGCGCTGGCCGCTCGCTGCGCTCGCCAGCGCGGCAACAATCGGCTTTGCCTTCGCCGTTTCGCCGGCGCTGGCGCAGGAAATCACCGGCAAGATCGACCCGGCCGACACCGCCTGGATGATCTCGGCCACCGGCCTGGTTCTGATGATGACGATACCGGGCTTGGCGCTGTTCTACTGCGGCATGGTGCGCAAGAAGAACGTGCTCGCCACCATGGCGCAGAGCCTCGTCTGCGTCGGCATCTGCACGCTGTTGTGGTTCGCCGTCGGCTACAGCCTTGGCTTCGTCGGCGACGGGCCCTGGCTCGGGACGTTCGACCGCGTGTTCCTGCGCGGCATCGGGATGGAGTCGACCAGCCCATTCGCGGCCACCATCCCCGAGATCCTGTTCATGTTCTACCAGATGACGTTCGCCATCATCACGGTCGCCCTGGTGGCGGGCGCGGTCGCCGACCGGATGCGGTTCTCCGCGTTCGTGTGGTTCGCTGCCGGCTGGCTGATCCTGGTCTATGTGCCGATCGCACATTGGGTCTGGGGCGGCGGCTGGCTCGCCAAGGCCGGCGTGCTCGACTTCGCCGGAGGCACCGTGGTGCATCTCAACGCCGGCGTCGCCGGGTTGGTCGCGGCGCTCGTGGTGGGCAAGCGCTACGGCTACGGCAGTGACAATTTCGCGCCCTTCGACCTCTCGCTGGCGGTCATCGGGACCGGCCTGCTGTGGGTCGGCTGGCTCGGCTTCAACGGCGGCTCGGCGCTCGGCGCCAACTCGCGCGCGGCCTTTGCCATCACCGCGACCCATCTCGCCGCCTCGACCGGCGCAATGACCTGGATGGTCCTGGAGTGGTGGACGCGCGGCAAGCCGTCCGTGCTCGGCATGATCTCGGGCGCCGTCGCCGGCCTGGGCACCATTACCCCGGCATCCGGCTTCGTGCTGCCCTGGCAGGGCGTGATCATCGGCCTGATCGCCGGCGCCATCTGCTTCTGGGCCTGCACCTGGCTCAAGCGCAAATGCAAGTACGACGATTCGCTCGACGTGTTCGGCGTGCACGGCGTCGGCGGTGCGACCGGCACGCTGCTCACCGGCGTGTTCGCGGTGGCGGCGTTGTCGGTGAGCCCCGACGCCCCGGACGGCATGCCGGGCCTGATCGAGGGCAACCCCCGGCAACTGCTGGTCCAGTTCTATGCGGTCGTCGCCACCATCGTCTGGTCGGGCGTGCTGACCTACGTCCTGCTCAAGGTGATCGCCTTCCTGGCGCCGCTGCGGGTCAGCGAACAGCACGAGATCGAAGGGCTCGATGTCACCCAGCACGGCGAGGCGCTGCAATAGCGGGGCAGTGGCCCGGGGCTTCCACAGGCTCTGAATAAAGTCCCACGGGGTCGGTCATTGACCGACCCCGTTGCGCTTCAGCGGCACCGCCACAGGCGCCTCAGGACCTGCGTACCATGTTGAAAGGTCACGGCTCTTGGCTGCTCGCCGCTTGGGCATCCGATTCCTTTGTCATCCCTGATTAAAAATTATGCAGAGCTGACCGGTCTTTGAGCGGCGCCTGACAAACTGTCGCAGCAGGCCTCCGGCATCCCGGAAAACCGTGCTTGTTTCCATGCACTTACGAGCAAAGCGGCGAACTGGCACGCGGCTTGATTCGGGACAGGCGCCTTGCCGGGCGACGGGCGACTTCGCGCGGCAGCGCGCAACGAAGTGTGCCTGCACCCTGCACCCGCAGGGATGGGGCCTAAGCGGGGGTTGAATCCCATGAAAATCGTCATGGCCATCATCAAGCCTTTCAAGCTCGACGAGGTCCGCGACGCTCTCACTGCGATCGGGGTGCACGGGATGACCGTGACCGAGGTCAAGGGGTACGGGCGGCAGAAGGGCCACACGGAAATTTATCGCGGCGCCGAGTATGCGGTGAGTTTCTTGCCGAAGATCAAGATCGAGGTCGCGGTCGCGACCGACCAGGTCGACAAGACCATCGACACCATCACGACTTCAGCCAAGACCGGTCAGATCGGGGACGGAAAGATCTTCGTCCTCAGCCTCGACAGCGCCGTGCGCATCCGCACCGGCGAGACCGACACCGCAGCTCTCTAATCCCGCACTCAAACGTCTAGCGACAGGAGTTAGACCCATGACGTTCAGGAAACCAATCCGTGCGGGACTCGTAGCGCTCGCACTGGGGGTTCTCTTCACTCTGTTCATGAGCATGTCGGTCATCGACATCTCATACGCCGAGGAAGCGGCGGCAGCGCCGCCGCCGGCCGCGGCCGAAGCCGCTCCGCCGGCCTGCGCCGGCAACGCCGATCCCAAGCTCGCGGTGCTCGAGAAGTGCACGCCCAATTCCGGCGACACCGCCTGGATGCTGACCTCGGTGGCGCTGGTGCTGCTGATGACCATCCCCGGCCTCGGCCTGTTCTACGGCGGCATGGTGCGCAAGAAGAACGTGGGCGACACCATAATGACGAGCTTCGCCATCACCTGCCTGGTCAGCATTCTCTGGCTGATCTGCACCTACAGCCTCGCGTTCCGGGCGGGCACGCCGTTCATCGGCGGCCTCGACCGCGCATTCCTGCAAGGCATCGTCAGCGACATCGCCAAGGGCATCGGCAACCCCAATCCGCTGGCGCCGACGATCCCCGAGACCGTCTACATCGTGTTCCAGCTGACCTTCGCCATCATCACCCCGGCACTGATCGCCGGCGCTTTTGCCGAGCGCATGAAGTTCTCGGCGATGCTGTGGTTCATCGGCCTGTGGGCGATCTTCGTCTACGCGCCGGTGGCGCACTGGGTGTGGGGACCGGACGGCTTCCTCTCCGCCGGCAACTCCGACGGCTGGATCAAGGTGCTCGACTTCGCCGGCGGCACGGTGGTGCACATCAATTCCGGCGTCGCCGGCCTGATGGCCTGCATCGTGCTCGGCAAGCGCAAGGACACCGGCCCCGGCCACAACATGGTGCTCACCTTCATCGGCGCCTCGCTGCTGTGGGTCGGCTGGTTCGGCTTCAACGCCGGCTCGGCGGTGAGCGCGGGCATGCAGGCCGGCATGGCCATGCTGGTCACGCACATGGCGACCGCGACGGCGGCCTTCGTGTGGATGATCGTGGAGTGGATGATGCGCGGCAAGCCGACGGTCATCGGCATCTGCACCGGCGCGGTCGCGGGCCTCGTTGCGATCACTCCGGCCTCGGGCTTCGTCGGCCCGCTCGGCTCGGTGGCGATCGGCGCGGCGGCGGGCATCGTCTGCTACTGGGGCTGCACCGGCCTCAAGCACATGCTGGGCTATGACGACGCGCTCGACGCGTTCGGCGTGCATGCGGTCGGCGGTATCGTCGGCGCGCTGCTCACCGGCGTGTTCGCGGTCGAGGCCTACGGCGGCCAGCCCGGCCTGTTCGACGGCAACCCGGGCCAGGTGCTCAACCAGCTCTATGGCGTGGTCATCGTGTTCGGCTACGACGCCATCGTGTCGCTGATCATCCTCAAGATCGTCGACATCTTCATCGGGCTGCGCGTGGCCGACGAGGTGGAGCGCGAAGGTCTCGATCTCGCGCTGCACGGCGAGACCGTTCACTAGCTCCGGCAATAGCGAGATACGGTTAGGGCGGAGACCCGGCACCGCCCTTGCCGTCGAGGGGTCCCAGCGCAAGCTGGGGCCCCTTACTTTTCGGGGCGGCGGATTTGCTCCGCCCGGGCTACGGCGCTATCCCTGCGTCTTGTCTGCCAGGTCCCCCTCCCAACCGATGGTTAAACAGGTCTTAACCTCGCCGCACCTATGGTAGGGCTTCCCTTGTGCGGCGGGTGCTGGCGCCGCTTTTGTCGATGTACATGACGGCTGCCGAACGCGTTGCTCCTCCTTCGCCTCCGGCCCCGCGGGCCGATATCGGCCGCTCGCCGTTCGTGCGGCTGCGCGAGCTCCTGGGCGATTCGACGCCCGGCAAGCCCGCCATCAGCCTGGCCGTGGGCGAGCCCCAGCACGGGGTGCCGTCGTTCGTTGGCCCAGTGGTGGCCGCCCATATCGACGAGTTCGGCCGCTACCCCATGAACAAGGGCCTCGACGCGCTGTGCGAGGCCTCCGCCGCCTGGCTCGGCCGGCGTTTTTCGCTGCCGCGGCCACTCGATCCCGTGGGCGAGGTGCTGGTGCTCAATGGCTCGCGCGAGGGCCTGTTCCTGGCCGCCATCGCCGCCGAGCGCTGGGCCACTGGCCGACGCGGTCGGCCAGCGATGCTGATCCCCAACCCGTTCTACGCCGCCTATGCCGCCGGCGCGGTGGCGGCGAACTGCGAGCCGGTCTACCTGCCGGCGACCGCTGCCACCGGCTTCCTCCCCGACCTCAATGCACTCGACGAGGAGCTGCTCGCCCGTACTGTCGCCTGCTTCATCGCCTCGCCGGCGAACCCGCAGGGCGCGGTCGCCGACCTCGCCTATCTCGAGCGGCTGGTGGCGCTCGCCCGCAAGTTCGGCTTCATGGTGTTCAGCGACGAGTGCTATTCCGAGATCTACACCCAGCGCGCGCCGGCCGGCATCCTCGAAGCGGGCGGCCCGGACTACGCCAACGTGGTCGAGTTCCAGTCGCTGTCCAAGCGCTCGAACCTGCCCGGGTTGCGCATCGGCTTCGCCGCCGGCGACCGCAAGTTTCTCGCGCGCTACCTCGAGCTGCGCAACGTCGCCGCCCCGCAGGTGCCGATGCCGATGCAGCGGGTGGCGGTCGCCGCCTACGGCGACGAGGCGCATGTGCGCGAGAATCGCAGGCTCTATGCGCAAAAATTTGACCTCGCCGACCAGATCATCGGCGACCGCTACGGCTACAAGCGGCCAGCGGGCGGCTTCTTCCTCTGGCTCGATGTCTCGGCACAGGGCGGCGACGAGGCGGTGACGCTACGGCTGTGGCGGGAAGCCGGGCTGCGCGTGGTCCCGGGCCGCTATCTGGCGCGCGACCAGGCCGACGGCTCCAATCCCGGCCGCGGCTATATCCGCGTCGCCATGGTGCAGGATCAGGAGACCACCGCGGAGGCGCTGCACCGCCTCGTTGCGGTGCTGGGGTAGTTTATCGCGTTGACGCCTTTTCAACGACGAGGGGGTAACGCTTCGTCCTTGAACGCCAAGTGGGGAATCACGGGGGAACCATGCCGGCGATCGACCGCGGCCTCGACAGCCTGAGCTTTCTGCCCGACGCGCTTCGCGAAGCGTTGCACCGTCGCCTGCGCGAGCTCGGCGGCCTCGCGCTGATCGTGCTATCCATCCTGATCGCGCTCGCGCTCGCCACCTGGTCGGTGCAGGACCCCTCGCTGAGCCACGCTACCACCAAGCCGGTGCACAACGTGCTCGGCCAATCCGGCGCCATCGTCGCCGACCTGCTGATGCAGGTGCTCGGCGTCGCCGCCATCGCCCTGGTCCTGCCGATCGCCATCTGGGGCTGGCGGCTCGCCACCCACCGGCCGCTCAAGCGCGAGCGCACCCGTCTGGTGTTCTGGATTCTGGCCGTCTTGCTGGCCGCGGCATTTGCCAGCGCGCTGCCGCGCAGCGCTGCCTGGCCGCTGCCGGCCGGGCTCGGCGGCGTGACCGGCGACTGGATGCTGCGGCTGCCGACCTTCGTCGCCGGCGGCAAGCTCGTGGGATTGCTGCGCCTGATCGTCGCCATCACGACAGGGGTGGCGGCGCTGGTCTGCTTTGCGATCGCCGCCGGCTTCGGCTGGCACGGCGAAGCCGAGGACAGCGAGGAGGAGGAAGAGGAGGAGGCCGGCGAGAACGAGCGCAGCTCGAACTGGCTCGGCTGGATCACCCACGGTTTCCTGAGTCTCAAGGCACGGCTCGGACGCCTGCTGGCAGCGCGCAAGCGGCGCAGTCCGTCGCGGACCGCCGAGCCGCGCTTCGACGACAGCGCCCGCACCACGCTGCAGCCGCGCCTCGACGAGGACGAGGAGGAGGACGAGGAGGAAGAGGAAGACGAGGAGGAGACGCCGCGGGCGGCCCGCAAGCCGAAGGTCGCGCCGAAGCCGCGCCGTTCGTTCGGCGGCTATGTGCTGCCGGCGCTCGAGCTGTTGGCCGCGCCGAAGAACAGCGGCCGCACCGTGCTGAGCGCCGACGCGCTGCAGACCAATGCCACCGCGCTCGAAGGCGTGCTCGGCGACTTCGGCGTGCGCGGCGAGATCATCAATGCGCGGCCCGGCCCGGTGGTCACCCTCTACGAGCTCGAGCCCGCGCCCGGCATCAAGTCGTCGCGGGTGATCGGACTCGCCGACGATATCGCCCGCTCGATGAGCGCGCTCTCGGCGCGCGTCGCGGTGGTCGCCGGCCGCAACGCCATCGGCATCGAGCTGCCGAACCCGACGCGCGAGAAAGTGTTCCTGCGCGAGCAGCTCGCCAGCTCCGACTATGTCGACACGACCGCCAAGCTCCCGCTCTGCCTGGGCAAGACCATCGGCGGCGAGCCGGTGATCGTCGATCTCGCACGCATGCCGCACCTGCTGATCGCCGGCACCACCGGCTCGGGCAAGTCGGTCGCCATCAACACCATGATCCTCAGCCTTCTCTACCGGCTGCGGCCGGAACAGTGCCGGCTGATCATGGTCGATCCGAAGATGCTCGAGCTCTCGGTCTACGACGGCATTCCGCATCTGCTCACGCCCGTGGTCACCGATCCGAAGAAGGCGGTGGTCGCGTTGAAGTGGGCGGTTCGGGAAATGGAGGAGCGCTACAAGAAGATGTCGAAGCTCGGCGTGCGCAACATCGACGGCTACAACGCGCGCGTCGCCGAGGCCAAGGGCAAGGGCGAGAAGCTCAGCCGCACCGTCCACACCGGCTACGACAAGGAGTCCGGGGAGGCGATCTACGAGAACGAGGAGCTCGATCTCGAGCCGTTGCCGTTCATTGTCGTGATCGTGGACGAGATGGCCGACCTGATGATGGTCGCCGGCAAGGACATCGAGGGCGCCGTGCAGCGGCTCGCGCAGATGGCGCGCGCCGCCGGCCTGCACGTGATCCTGGCCACGCAGCGGCCGTCGGTCGACGTCATCACCGGCACGATCAAGGCCAATTTCCCGACCCGCATCTCGTTCCAGGTCACCTCCAAGATCGACAGCCGCACCAT
>Ga0126382_10001334_pt1 | contig 10054 bp, 9 predicted proteins | sample PanSoiMetPlot_30_FD_92548 | JGI IMG/M metagenome (GOLD analysis project Ga0126382, IMG submission 92548) | Tropical forest soil microbial communities from Panama - MetaG Plot_30 | ecosystem: Environmental > Terrestrial > Soil > Tropical forest > Bulk soil | place: Panama | collected 2016-02-17 | reverse complement strand
TGGTTCTTGGTCCGTCCTTTGTCCGTTGTCCGTCCCTGGTTCTTAGTCCCTGGTCGCGATCGCGGCGTCGCAGCCGGGAACCGAGCGCGAAGGACGAAGGACGGACCAAGGACCAAGGACGGACCAAGAACGAGGGACGGACTAAGAACTAAGAACCAAGGACCAAAAACGCCGCGTCTACCCGTAACCGAGTGCCTTGAACATCACGAGGCGCTGCTCCCGAATCGGATCGTTCACGACCTGGCTCTCGTTGTTGAACACCATCGTCGAACGATCGGTCGCGTTGAACGGTGTCCAGCGCGGCAGCTTGGACGTGTTGGGCACACCCGTTTTCGCGAACGCGATCCAGGTGTCGCTGACCTTGTCGGCGAGCGCCATCGCGTCGGGTCCGCCGCCGGTGAGGCGGGTCGCGGCCCTGATGTTGTCGAAGGCGAACGGAATCTCGATCGTGTGCGGCGATTTGAGCCGGCCGCCGTCGACCGGCGTTTCCCAGCGGAAGTAATACAGAAACACCGGACCGCCCTTGAGAGCTGCGCGCCGTTCCGCGATCTTCATTACCGGACCGCTATAGCGATAGTCGCTGGCGATAAGGAAATACAACTCCGATGGTGTCGCCGCCGGGTTGGCCTTCGTGTAGACCTGAATGGCGTTGTCGGCATGTTCACCGAGGAGCGTGCGAATTCGCGCACGCATCGCTGCGTCGGTGAGCGAGAAGTCTTCGGCTTGCGCGCTCGACGTGAGCTCGGTGCGCGTCGACCCGAGCATCACCGGGACATTGCGCGATACGGCTGCAGCGTCCGGATGGAACGGGTGCTGCGAAATGATGTTGCCGTCGGCCAGTGGCGAGAACCCCATCGTCATCTGATCGACGTTCATCTTCCGCACGACGTCGAAGTAGGCCGACATGAGCTTGTCGAGCGGCATCGTCTGCAGTTCGCGCACCTGGGTCTTCGAGAGCCCCAGCGACGACATCAGCTCGCGCGCGACCTTCGTGCCCTGATTCGGCTCGACGAGCCGCAGCGTCGCGCCGCTCTCGATCGTGGCGCGGTGGAACAGCCCCTTCGCGGACGGCATTGCCAGCAGCGTCGCGACTTTTCGACCGCCGCCTGACTGTCCGAAGATCATCACGGAATTCGGATCGCCGCCAAACTGCGTGATGTTGTCGCGCACCCAGCGCAGCGCCGCCACGATATCCATCATCCCGACGTCGCCAGAGGGCGCGAACTCTGGACCGCCAACCTCTTCGAGCGACGTGAAGCCGAGCACGTTGAGACGATGATTGATGGTGACGACGACCACGTCGCCGCGACGCGCGAGGTTGGCGCCTTCGGTCACCGGCGATGACCCTGAGCCTGAACTGAAGCCGCCGCCGTGGCACCAGAACATCACCGTTCGCTTGCGCCCGTCGTTGACAGCCGGCGTCCAGACGTTGAGCACGAGACAGTCTTCGTTCTCGCCCGGCAGCCCTGCCGCTGCGACGGCGATCGGCGACGCCGCACGCGACGAGCCCGGCGGCGTTTGAGGCGCGCTCGGCCCGTACGCGATCGCGTCGCGCACGCCAGCCCACTTGGCTGGCGCGACCGGCGGCATGAATCGATTCTTGCCGGTCGTGGTCGCGCCGTAGGGAACACCCTTGAAGACTTTCACGCCGCCAAGGTCGACGCCACGGATGCGGCCGTAGGTCGTCTCGGCAACGACAGAGTCGCCTTCAACCGCGAACGCGTACCTGAGCGGCAGGCTCGACGTGGCGATGAGGAGTCCGGAATGCCTGAGGAAGTCGCGACGTGAGTGCGTCATGTGAAGCTCCTTCGCAAATGGGCCGCCTGAAGGCGGCCCCTACACTCCGTACGTAGGGGCTCCGTACGTGAGGGCCACCTTCAGGTGGCCCTCAGACCTTGCCCTGCAGACACGTGAAGAAACGATCCTGCTGACCACGCCGACACGCTGGCGCTCTACTGCGGCGCCTTTCAAAGGCAACCGACGTCACGTCCGCGAGTATGACGGGCATCAATCGGTACGGCTTCGAGATGTCGGCGGCGACCACTGAGGGACCACGACCGGTCCGCGTGGCGTTCCCCAAATCGGTCAGCACGCCGGAGGAAGCGCGAACAGTTCTCGTCGCGATGGTGAAGGACGCCGGGTCCAAGTTGAGTTGAGAGAGTCAGTCGGTCACCTCACGTCGCGGTGGCCCTCAACGTTCGGCACGGCGTTACTCGGCGACCACCGCGAAGAAAATCTCGCCTTGATACTTGTCGTCTCTATCGCCGCTCCAGTCACGCAAATCGAAGATCACAGTAACCATAACCATGTTGCCGACCGGCGCCGCGGTGCTCAGCCGAACGTCGAGCTGTCCCAGATTGTGATCGCCATCGGAACGCGTGAACTGTACGTCGAAGCCGGTCAGAATTGCGGTCGCCTGTGTTACAGGCGACGGGAACGTCACCGGAATCTGCTGAGGAGTCTGCGCGCCGGTGATGCTTGGAAAAGGGGCGGACGTACTCACGACTTGCATGGACCACGCTCCTCTATCGCTGCCGTGGAGGGTGAGGGTGGATATGCGGTTCGTCAGGCGGATGCTCGGCCAGCTCTCGAATGGAAACGACCGATCCGCGCTTCTTGGTGACGAGCCACGATTTGTATTGAAGCATGTCGGTTCCCAACGCGACCGCGCGGACGAGGTTCTCTCCGTCCGGCAAACGGCCCGTATCGAGCGTCGATCCCTGGCTCAACTCGGCGCCGCGTTGGTCGAACCACGCGAGGGTTCGTGTGGTGCCGGTGCCGTGCAACATGGAGGCGCGCAGAATTCTCGGAGTCTCGCGGCCGGTGGACCCAATCAGGGCAATCTCAGGTCGGCTCCGCGTGGCCGCTCGCGGGAATTCGATGACGTCCTCGGTCCGACCAGTCGCGATGCCCGATGAGGCAAGCACTCGAATCTTGAGGCGCCGCCCCGCAAAGCGCTTGGAGGGCAGCAACAATTCGGATTTTGATATGCGTGGCGCCACTCCTCGCCATATGCCACGCTGGTCCTCGAACTGGACGATGTAGAAGAGTCCCGCTGCCGGCTCCGCCGTGGCAGTCCACTGAAGCAGAATTCCTTCCGCCACTGCTGTCTTTCCCGTGACGTGGACTTGAGGAGGCTCCGGGATGAGTTCGTCGTAGATTGATGTTCGGTCCTCCCAGACCACGAGCTTACGGCCGTGCGCGACAAACGGAATCATTTCACGGACCTTGACGGGCCAACAGGATCCGCAAGCGCACGACTCCGATCGGCCGGGACCGGAGTGATGGAGAGGCCCACATATCAATGTCTTGTCGTTTTCGTCGACGATCTCCACCGTGAACGGCGTCTTGTGATGGCCACTCGTTTGTTCAGCGACCGGGTAGTGGAACGAATGCCGCCTCGTGACACTTCGGTCGCGCTGGATTTCCAGCTGCAGATACAGCGTTTCCATCGGGGTCACGATTCTGTTGCCCTGAGTGCTGCGAGCGGCACTGGAGGCGAAGGCGACCTCGAATATGGATTGGGAACCTGAAAGCCCCTTGTACGTGTAGGGACTGACCCATGGCGGTGTCGAATAGCCCATGAAATCGAATCGCGTTGCAGGATCGAGGACTATATTCCGAAACACGTCATAACCGAATTCACCGATGCTGTCCCGTGCAAATGCGCCGTAATGCGGATAGCTCTCGTCTGGATCGGCGGGTGGCACGGAACACGCGTCACACGGCGCGTGCTCTCGGCCAAGACAATGACCAAGTTCGTGTGCGGCCGATGTGTCCTGGCCGAAGCTGAAGGCGCCAGCATCTGAATGATTGCTCACCCCGCCGACGTTGCCGGTCGGCGTGCCGGCAGGAAGCTCGGCGACGTAAATCTCTGGCGACGACCCGCGCAAATCCGACAGATCGTCAAGGAGATCGTCCCAACCTGCCGGGGTTCTGGACCCAACGTCCCCGCGGTAGTCGTAGGTTGTCGTGAGTGTCTGGTAACCGGTGTCGGCGATCTCCCCATAGGGATACCACTGCTCTGCCAGTGCCAGCAGATCTCGCATGCTTGCATACGTGGGTGCGGGCCGCGATGGGTTCACCGACGCGTCCTCCACGCCGACAAGGTGAACCTTCAACGGCGGGACGTCGGCGAATCTGAGAGTTCGCTCGAAGAGGAAGGAACGTTGCGCCGGATCTGACGCGCTGATGGCGCGCGCCTTGATCGTAGCGACGCCCACGCATCGGTCTTCTGGGATCACGAAATTCAGCGTATGACCCGCTTCCCCCCGAAGGATCTGCGCCTCCCGCCGCGGCGCAATCGGTGCCACTGGAGCGAGGAGAACGCTTCCGCTTCCGCCCACGACATCGAGTTCCCCGGTGAGCAAACCGATTGGTGGTAGCGCGGGATCGGACTGAAAGTCGATCCAGAGCCTGACGCCCGTAGGCTTTCGCGCGATCAGTGGAATCGAATTATCAGGTCGTGCATTCACAGGATCGAGGAACGTCGCGTCGCGGAAGTGCTGGGTAGCCTGGGTAATCTCCGCATCGACGATTGCGAGGTCCGGGCGAGGAAGCGGATCGGTGGCGAGCGCGAGCTCCGCCACCACGACAAAGCTCACGAAGCCGGTGTAGTCATCGTCCCACTCGCCGGACCAGTCGCGCAGCCCGAACGTGACGGTGACGGACACGGTGTTGAACACGATCTGGTGTTCCGTCGTGACTGTTAGCTGGCCTAGATGATGATCACCGCCATGAAATCCCGCAGTGTAGCCAGTGATCCCGACGATCGCGTTTCGAACCTCTCGCCCGAAAACAATCGGTGTCGCTACCCTCTGCTGAGGACCGTATCCTCGACTGGGGCTGATGAAGACTGTTCCGGTGCGTATCTCCACATCAACCTCCTCCCGATCGCCAACGCAAGGAGTGCGCGCATTGTCGCATGGCGCCGCTTCACATCTTTCACGCAATCAGGCGCGCCATTTCCGTGTCGCAAGTGGAACGTCGATACAATCCGCGCGTGTCCGACATCTGGCCTCCACCCCATCCACAAAAACGCGAGGACGATAAGACGCAGCGGAGGCCGGCGGACGTGCGTCATGAACTAGCCGGTCGCTGTTCAGGGACCAGCGATGTCCTCGTCGTACCACCGCTCGGCGACGGCAGTCGGCCGCGTCGCGAGAAGATGAACAGACGATGCTCGGAACTCGATGCGGCGGTCACCGCATACGGCCCGATGCGTGTGCCAGAAGCGTTAGACACGGAAAACGCGCCGATTATATCGAGGAGATGTCTCTGTGCCAGATGCTGCGCCGCAGCACACCTGCCTGTTCCACCCAGGCCGCAACAGGTGGCATCATGGGGCATGGAAAAGGCGGACGTCGAGTCGTTGACCGAAGCCGAGCGTGCGTGGTTCCTTCACAGTGAGGAGCTCTGGCGGCGGGCTCATGTCATTGCGGCGGACCATCCGGGCCTCGACCCGGGCGACGTGTATCATGCGCTCCGGGCCCTCGAGCTCACACCATCCGAACGCCTGCGCCGCGGGCTGACTCGTGTCCAACGTCGTCCTCACACCCGCTGAGCGCGCCCTGCTCGAAGCGCTCAACGCCCTTGGCATCCGGTATCTCATCGTCGCATGGGAGCGGCGCTCCTGGAAGGTGCGTCTGTGACGACGCAGGACATCGATCTGTGGTTCGGTGCTCTGGACGCCGATCGCCTTCGGGAGGCAGCGAAGCGAGCGGGAGGCTTCTACACGTCTGGCCTGGGTGCGCAGCCGCCCGCGATTGGAGGGGAAGGACTGGACCGGGTCGATCTCGTGACGACTGCAGCAGGTCTCGACTCCTTTGAGCAGGAATACGCGCTGGCTCGCGAGTACGTCCTGGACGGCGTTCGCGTGACCGTGCTGCCGCTCGAACGTGTCATTGCGAGCAAGCGGGCTGCCGGACGGGTCAAGGACTCGGCGCAGATGCCGGCCCTCGAAGCGGCCCTGGCGGCTCGGCACGGGCGACAAGGCTAGGAATGAACGCCCGCGAAAGGCGCCGATTTCGCGATCAGCCCGCCGAGCGCCCCGGCCTCACGCAGGACCCGGTCCTTATGCTCATACCGAGTGTTTGAAAGGCGAGCCCGATAGAAGAGGTACGCGCCGCCGAGTGATGCGCGCAACCCGGCCGCGGGAACGAAACAGCGGTGTCAGGTTGGAAAGAGGGCGGGAAATCGCGACGTGATTGCGTGGCGGCCATCGGCGTCTCCTTCCCGCGCGGGCATGAAGCCCGCGCTCTACGAATTTCCCGCGCGGGCGTGAAGCCCAGCCTCTGAATCGACCTTGCCCTGCAAACTGGTGAAGAAACGGTCCTGCATCATCTTCGAGACGTTGCCGATCAGGCGCTGACCGAGACGCGCGATCGGCCCGCCGGTCTGCACCGTGCCACCAACATCCACCACCGTCGTCGCCCCTTCAGCACGCAACGAGATGGTGGCGTTGCCTTTCACGAACCCGGGCTTGCCCTGTCCCTCCACGGTCAGCCGGTACGACGAGTGCGGCATCTTGTCGGAAATCGCCACGGTGCCGTCGTAGGTGCCGGTGATCGCGGAGAGGCCGACGTGCAATCTGGCACGGTAGCGGTCGTCCCCGTCCGGCTCGAGTCGTTCACAACCGGGAATGCAGGATGCAATCACCGCGGGATCCATTAGGAAATCCCAGACGCGTTCGGGCGGGGCGTTGAAAGTGTAGGAACCTGTGATGTCCATGATCGACGTGCTCTCGTCAGCGGTCCGAGGGCGTTCAAGTGTACAGCGAGGTCGGCCAGGTTCGACAACGTCCGCACCGGCAGGAAGTCGTCGACAAACGGAAGCGCCGCCTGCAGGCCGCGCGTGAGCGGCGCATAGCCGGCCGTTCCGATCAGCGGATTCAGCCAGATCAGGCGATGACAGCTTCGCTGCAGCCACGCGACCTGATCGCGCAGCTCGATCGGATCGCCTCGATCCCATCCGTCCGAGATCAGCAGGACCACGGGATGTCCACGCAGCACGCGCCGGGCCCATTGCCGATGAAACGCGGCGATGGCCGCGCCGATCCGCGTGCCGCTGGACCAGTCGGGCACGGTCCGCGAGACCGCGGCCGCCGCGTCGTCCACACGCCCCGCTCGCAACTGCATCGTGATGCGGGTCAGTTGCGTCGCGAAGAGAAACACCTCGACGCGGCGATGACGACGGGAGAGCGCGTGCACGAAATGGAGCAGCATTCGCGAGTAGCGCTCCATCGATCCGCTCACGTCGCACAGGAGCACCAGCGATCGCGGGCGCATCCGTCGCGTCCGTCGGGGCAGCGTGATCACGTCGCCGCCGGTGCGGAGGCTCTTTGCGAGTGCGCGTCTCAGGTCGACGCGCGATCCGTGTCCAGCGATCCATCGGCGCGTGCGCCGCTCGCCCGGATTCCACACCAGGCGCCCGAGCGCCTGCCGCGCGAGAGCGACCTCGTCGGCCGTGAACTCGTCGAAGTCCTTGTCGCCGAGCGCAGCGATGTCGCTCCATTCGCCGGACGAGGCCGTGCTTTCGGACGGGTCAACAATGTTCTCGTAGGCCGGGTCTTGTCCTCTAGACGCGGTGTCCAGGTCTTGTCCTTGAGACTCGGCATCTTCGTGCTGGTCCGGCTGAAGCCGGACCCCACGTACGGTGAGGCTCCCCAGCCAGAACGCGTCGAACGCGCGGTCGAAAATCGTCAGCTGCTCGTGACGATAGACGAGCAGCGCGCGGCACGTGTAATACACCTCGTCGCGCGAGGCGAGATCGACGTGCTGCAGCGCCTCGGTGACATCGAGCAGACGGCCCACGTGCACATCGATGCCCAGCCGGCGCAGCAGCCGACCGAAGACGAGCAGGTTGCGTTGGAGATTCGATTCCTGCACTGCACCACTCTACAACGCACGAAAACCAGGAATCCCCAAGGAGTAGGCAAGGACATCCAGGATGCCGGCCACTGATACTCCCGACTCAATCAGGAGGCTCCCTATGACCCGGCAACGACAAAGCCTTTCAGGACTCCTCGTGTGTATCTGCCTGTGCTGGGCAGTGTCTGCACACGCGAACGCCGTCACTGACTGGAATGCGATCACTGTGACTTACGTAGCTACTGGAGCGCCAGGCACGCCGCCGATTCCGGTCGGGCGTACGGGCCCGCCCGGTCTCTTCGATATCGCCATCGTTCAGGCGGCCGTGCACGATGCAGTCCAGGCGATCGAAGGACGGTATGAACCGTACTTCTACTCGGATCCGTCGAAGTTCGGTGTCGGCAACCCTGCGGCCGCAGTCGCTGCAGCCGCTCATCGTGTGCTGGTCTTGCTCTACCCAGGGCAGGCGGGCTCTCTCAATACCCGTTACAACGATTACCTCAACGCACATGGTCTCAATGGCGATCCGGGATTAGCCGTCGGGGAAGCGGCCGCTGCAGCTCTTTTCACACAGTACCGCCCCACGCTCGCTGTGGCTCCTTTCACCGGTTTCACCGAGACCGGTCAATGGCGTTCGTTGAACAACACGTCCATGTCGTTCCTGTTCATGGCCTTCAGCGAACCCTTCACGCTGAATCGGGCATCGCAGTTCCGTCCTCAGCCGCCGCCCCCTTTGAACAGCGGACAGTACCTTCGCGAGTACAACGAGGCGATGGCCCTGGGAAATATCAACCGCCCAGCCGATGGGCTGACGGACATGGCGAATTTCTGGTCCGGGAACTTCGTGTCGATGTGGAATGAGGCGCTGCAGCCGATCGCAAACGCACAAGCCTTGGACATCGGCGACAGCGCCAGACTTTTCGCACTGGCCAACCTCGCGGCCGCCGACGCCGCGATCGCGGTTTGGGACAGCAAGTACTTCTATAACTATTGGCGGCCGATCACGGCGATTCGGGAGGGAGACACCGACGGGATCGCGAAGACGGCAGGTGACGTCACGTGGACGCCGTTGATTGCCGCAGGGACGCCGAACTACCCGGACTATGTGTCGGGCGCGAATGGCCTCACTGGCGCATTTACCGGAATGCTGCAGCGCTTCCTCGGCTCAGACGCCCTGACGTTCTCAGTGAAGACGACTGCTGCCGCCGCAATCGACAAAGAGCGAGATTTCACTCACATCTCACAGGCGGCCCACGAGGTGGTCGAAGCGCGGATCCTGCTGGGGATTCACTTCCGGGCTGCGGACGAGGAAGCGCGTCAACTGGGTGACCGCATCGCGGGCTGGGTCTTCCAAAAATTCCTGCGGCCTCTCCCAGGCGGACAGCGTTGAACTCACGGAACAGTGTAGGCCGGGCCTGTTCTTCAGGCCCGGCACCTAGGGTTTCAAACCACCCGGGTCCCCCGGCCTCAACGGGTTCGTGAACGTGCGGCCTGCGTCACGCAGGTCGCTCATCACATCGTCGCCTTTCGGACGCACGCCGTCGCGAACCCATGCCACGACGTCGTCGAAGGCCTGCGTCTGCTCCTGCCGGCTGAAACCGCAGTGACCCGGAATGCGCATGACGCGCTGCACGAGCATCTGCTGTTTTCCCGCTGCGTCGACGGCATGCTTGAGCGTGCGCTCGAGCAGGATCGGCACGTAGAGATCCCCCGTTCCGTGGATAGTCATCACGGGCCGTTCGAAGCGGCCGTCGAAGGGGATCACTTCGTCATACATCGAGCGGCTGCGCGCTCCCTCGCTGACCGGCTTTCGTCGAACACGCGTGTTGAACGAATCCGTGGTCAACCCGAACGTCTCGTCGATGGCGTAGCGGATGTCGGCGTTGGTCGCGACGCTGTTCCACTCGACGCGCAACGGAATGTTGGCGGCCGAGGTCACGTTCTCGATGAAGCGAGTCGCCAGGCCCTCGAGTGCGAAGGGCCGCTGACCGCCACTTGTTTCGATCTGGACGCTCGCCAGCTGACGCCCTTTTTCCGTGAGCGTCGGCGGTTTGCCGTAGATCTCGGTGAGCCTGGCGAGACCGTCATCACGATTCTTCAACGTGAGGGCGACTCCGCTGATCAGCTCGGAGGCGGCGCCGACCGCGGTAAGGAAGTCCATTTCTCCGGGGCCGGCCGGGCACATC
>Ga0126382_10001333_pt1 | contig 10059 bp, 7 predicted proteins | sample PanSoiMetPlot_30_FD_92548 | JGI IMG/M metagenome (GOLD analysis project Ga0126382, IMG submission 92548) | Tropical forest soil microbial communities from Panama - MetaG Plot_30 | ecosystem: Environmental > Terrestrial > Soil > Tropical forest > Bulk soil | place: Panama | collected 2016-02-17 | reverse complement strand
TCTCGGGCGCGCTGTTGTTCAGCTCTTGCCTGCTCGAGTTCCAGATCTTTTCTCTTAAGCTCTAACGCTGTCATTATTCCCTGGGCCACCGCTTTCAGCGCTCGCTCCTGTTCGTCGGTTAACTCTCTCGGTTGATGATCGATGACTGACAGAATGCCGATTCGGTAGCCCTCGGGGGTCGATAGCTGCGTACCAGCATAAAATCGCGCGCTGCGATCTATGCTCTGGACACATTCCCTAAACCGGGAGTCAATAACCGTGTCCCGAATAACAGACAAAGCGACGCCTTCTAAAGCGGCATGAGCAATCAACGCATCTTCGCCGGCAAGCTCAGCGGCGTTTGATCGGGAGATGTGACGAATCGTGCCGGACCGAACAACGCTCAATATAGCAAGGGGTGCAGAACAAACCTGCGCGGCCAGAAATATGAGCTCATCGATAAATTTATCCGGCTTATCCTGTACCAAATTGTAATGGGCAGGCGTATCCGGTCCAGCCGATTCCGATTGCGTCGGCAGGTGGATCAGAGATTCTGTTTTTTGCGGCCCTGCGCTCAACAAATGCCCTATCAGGGTGATTTCAGACCATGCACCATTCAATGTTCGGCAACGGGACGTGCGGTCTTCAGAAAGCACTATGGCAAGGACAGTGCCACGTAACGGGCAGGTAAGATGCGAGATAAATTGAAGATCACGACCTCTTAAAAATCAGCGAAGCGTAGGAATGACCGACCAAATTGACAGGGTAGTTTCAAATTGAATGAAGAAAAGAGGAATGGCCGGAGCGAAAACGGCGATCCGAGAAATGTAATGAATATCTCCTCAGCCCGTGACGCCTTCCAGCTTATCTTCGAGGGATGAAAATATATCTCTGAGACGCTCCAACACCGATTGCTCAGCAGACCAGAAACCGCGCCCCGATGCTTCGAGCAGCCGTCCAACAAGCGTTCTGGCTGAATGCGGGTTTAGCGAGCGCAAACGATCGAGCATCAGTTCGTCCAGAACAAATGTCGCCGCAACTTCATCGTAGACCCAGTCGTCCACCGCGTCGGCGGTTGCCGACCATCCAAACGTGTTTGATACGTGATGCTCGATTTCAGCCACGCCACTGAACCCGTGCCGCAGCATCCCCTCAAACCATTTTGGGTTGAGTGTCTTGGTTCGAGTCTCGAGCCTGACTGTTTCTTCAAGCGTTCGCATCTTGGATCCAGGAGAGAGAGTATCGGAGAGGTAGATTCTTGGGCGAGCTCCGGATTGTTTCTCAACCGCTTTCGAGACGCCGCCAAGATACTCAAAATAATGATCAACATCCGTGATTCCGACTTCGGTCGTGTCAATGTTCTGGTACGTGACTTCGACTCGGGATAAGGCGCGCTCGAGAAGCCTTTGCGCCTGGAGCCCCTCGAGATTCCTTCCCTCAGAATCCCGCCCGTATGCAAAACACTTCCGAGTGACAAATAAATCGCCTAGCTCCCTGGAATCTTCCCACTGGCTATCCAAAACCATGAAATTGACGTTTGTGCCGTAATTGCCCGCTGCATTAGAAAATACTCGAACCGCAGCTTCGTCGAAGGAACAGCCGTCTTTCGAAATTTGCTCCTGCACATGTCGTCTAAGAAAATTCATGTCGACCGGTTCATCAAGTGCGGCTACCTGGCGGATCGCATTGTCCAGGAGCGCCATTGTCGCTCCAAACAAGTCGCGGAATATCCCAGAGACGGTCAGAACAACATCGATCCGCGGACGGCCTAGTGTCCCAAGTGGTATGACTTCAATATCCGTTGCTCGATTCATCGCATCTCGACGCGGTTTCACACCCAGCAACCAAAGCACCTGCGCCACCGCCTCACCTTCGGTTTTGATGTTGTCGATACCCCACAGCACCATTGCTATTGTTTCCGGGTAGCGCCCTGCTTCCTTAATGTTGCGCTCAAGGAGGGCGTGAGCAACCGGCTCCGCTCGGCGAAATGCGGTTGACGATGGAACTGAATAAGGATTGACCGCGTGAGTATTTCGCCCGGTGGGAAGAATGTCCGGATTTTGAATTATGTCAGCTCCAGGCCCGGGCTCGATGTACTCACCTCTCAGAGCGCGAACCAGAGCGTCGAGTTCGTTGTTAGTCTCGAGCTTCACCCGAATGTTCGACAGTAATGTGAATACTTTGTTGGACTCTTCCTTGGGGACGGAGGCAGACTCCACGAGAAATTGAATTGCGGATGCTTTTGCGACATCGGTCGTTTCATCTGCAAAAATCGTTATCGCTTTCGTAACGATTGCTTCAACTTGCTCGCGTTCCCTTAGTCGTTGCTCCAAACAGACGCTTTCCCGGAGCAATTCAGTGTAAGGCGCCAGGCCCAGACCTTCAGTCACCAGATCCGGCAGCGAGCGGATTCCGATTTCAGGCCTATCGAATGAGGCGACCATGCGCAGCAGATCGGCAGTCTCAGCTTGATTCGATGGCCGTCCAAAAACATGCAAACCGGTCGGTATCAGCCGCTGCTCGATCTCAAGAACCTTCTCATACAGCTCGAGCACGCGCCTGTCGCGATTCTCATTGTCGCGTTTTTCAGACATCCAGCCGTCCTACCGCCGATGTTATTGCGTTGTAGATAAGTTTCGGATCCGAGCGCGACAGGGAAAGATATCGCGCTCCTAAGAGCTCGGCTAATGCTTTGCCTTCTTCGCCGCCGACGTGCTTCGCCTTTGTATCAACCACTACCGTTTTGATGTCTTCCTTATGGAGCACGATACCAAGTTGTCGCAGCTCGTCGGCGATTGCCTCCATACCTAAACCGGGGCTGCGTCCGAATCTCACATTCGCTCTTCCATCGGTGAACAACACAATCATCGCCTGAGGCATGCCCCGAAGCTTTGCTGAGCGCGCCACCTCGAGAGCCTTTGCTATTCCGGCTGCGAGAGGAGTGCCACCGCCGGCGGGAATAGCATCTGTCAATCGCTTCGCCAACTCGACGCTTCTGGTAGGTGTGAGGAGCACTTCCGCGCTATCACGGCGGAAGCTGACCAGCGCAACCTGATCACGATGAAGATATGCTTGCTGCAACAAACGTGTGAGTGCTCCTTTGGCCTGCGAAATACGATTTAGCGCCATGCTGCCGCTTGCATCCACCGCAAAGATAAACAGGATACCCGTTCGGTGGTTTAGTTCTTTGTATCTGAGATCACAGGGCTCGATTCTTACGCGCGGCTTTGGATGCATTACCCTTTGACTGGCCTCAGTTTCGAGTAAGTTTTTCAATTTTCTACGGCGCGTTGGTTGATACGGCGCGGCCGCTCGGAGCGTCGCGTCGATGGCGACTCGGCTATTAGAGCTGCGGCGGATTTGACTGCGCACATACCTGCCACGAAATGATTTCGAGTCTTTCAGCCGTTTTCCTGAGCGTAAGGCGCGCGGTGCTCGCTGCTCACTAATTTGAAGATCGTCTGATATCCGGGCATCCAATGCTTCTAAAATCAGATCCTCGATCGCATCCGGAATGGAGTCACTCGCATTATCACTACGTTCTTTGGATTCTTTGGAATCCTGTCGATTGGACTCAGGAGGCGGGGTTTCAGCCGGTTCTTCATTTTCCGGAGTCATTTCAGGATCTGAGATAGCGCGAGGCATCAGCACAAGCTGAATAGCAATTATCAGATCATCTTCGATTACATGATCACGCCCCGCTAGCGCCGCGCTAGCGCGGGCTGCCCTTACTGCGAAACCATCTGAGCGATTGCCTTCAACACTGAGCCTTACCGCAACCTCCGAAAGCTGACTCAATTGATCACGGTCGATTTTGACGAACGGTAGACGCGCTCGGCTGCTCCCGATTTCTTGTTTTAGGCGAGACGTCTCCACCGCGAACTCATTAGCGAAGTCCGCGGGGTTCTCGTCGAATCTAAGAAAACGATCGATGATCTCAACCGAGTGATCATCCTGGCATTTGGTTTCAACGTCTACGATCAAACCGACACGATCGCGAAGCAAAGCAGCGGGCTCACCCTCATCAGGATTGAACGTTGCGACCAGAGTGAAATCTGCTTCGTGAAGCGCGCTGACGCCCTCTCTCTCAATCCTGATGTGCCGCCGATCAAGCGCTCCCGCCAAATGACCGCACGCGCTGGTTTCCAGCAGGTTGATATCGTGCACGAGGAGAACGCGGCCATTTGCAGCCGCCAGGACGCCCGGTGAAACCTGCGGCTTGCCACTGGCGATAGTTCGATCGAGATCCAGACCTCCAAGAAGCCGGTCTTCAGTGATGTTTAGGGGTAGGTCGACGATACCCGTCGCAACTTTTGAATCCGACGGATCACCTGTCTTCGACCCGGTGGGATTCAAATCGACTTCAGATATTAACGCAGCAAATGACCTTGCAACTGTACTGGAATCTGAACCGTCCTTTGATGCGATTAGTACACCCCTCAGCTCTCGATCGACCGATAACATCAGTAGAGCGCGTTTCGCTGTAGTGTTGCCGATGATTGCGGTAAATGGATACGTTACTCGGGGGAAACTACCATCGGCCTTAGTGTGCTGAATAGCTTTCTCCGCTCTCGTCATAGCCGTCAGGTTTCGTCATTTGACCATAGCCAGGCGAGACGCACTGGATGGGATGGACATTACTTCTCTCAACGCCTGCTCAATGCGTACACCGCTATCAACAGTTTCAAACGGATCCCTGCGCAGCCGGTGTCTCAGCGACATTACCGCCACCCTATGAACATCGTCTGAAGTTACTTTTCGGCGTCCTTCAAACGCAGCTAACGCGCGCGCCGACCGAGCGATTGTTAATTCACCCCGGTGTCCGTCAATTCTCAATGTAAGGCACAATTCGGCAACGACCGCTAACAGCTCACGATCTATTGCGACGGCGGCAAACAACTTCTTTGCGCGGGTTATTTTTCTAGCCAGTTTCTGTTGTTCATCCAGATGGGATTTCTGAAAAGAGATCGGGTCATTATCGAAGTTTTCACGTTGTGTCACAATTTCCACGCGCTCGGCAATATCTGTAATCGTCGTGACCTGCGTATAGAGCCCAAATCGATCCAGCAGCTGCGGTCTCAACTCGCCTTCTTCAGGATTACCGGAACCGACCAGAACGAAACGCGCAGGGTGGGTAACCGAAATTCCTTCACGTTCGACTACATTTCGACCCGATGCTGCCGCATCAAGCAGCACATCAACAAGATGGTCATCAAGAAGGTTCACTTCATCGACGTACAGAAATCCGCGATTTGCGCTTGCAAGCAACCCGGGTTCAAAAGCCTTTATTGCTTCGACAAGGGCCCGTTCAATATCAATCGTGCCGCAGACCCTGTCTTCCGTTGCGCCCAACGGCAAATCAACAACGGGCACCATGCCGGTTTCGGAGAGGAGACTGCCTTGCTCAGAAAGCCGGTTTGCGCACTCAACACAGAGTTCGTTTACGCGCTGCGGATCACAGCTGTACAGACATCCCTTCACCATTCTTATTCGGGGAAGCAAATCGGCAAGGGCTCGGACTGCAGTAGACTTACCGGTGCCGCGATGCCCCATGATCACGACGCCCCCGATATTTGGATCGATCGCGCACAACAGCAACGCAAGCTTCATTTCCTGTTGGCCAACGATCGCGGTAAAAGGATAAACAAAACGTCGCCTCGGCGCGCCTGTTGCCGCAGAGATGCGTTGATCTATTTTCTTTGTTTTGAGCTTTTTGGGCATTTGGAGCGATGACTGCGCAGAGCCTGCGAGGCCTTCGTGTGCGCGCGACAATCGAACTCCAATATAGAGGGGTGGATTCGGATCAGTCAACTAAACGGGGGTGACGCGTCCGGTGAGCATCCGCATAACGGACGGTACATTTCCGCACTCGAGTGTCTAAAGTACATTTCCGCAGAAGGACGGTCTACGGTACATCGAGTGAGTCCCCGGTTTTGTGTTCCTTGATTTGATAACGCAAAAAGTCGTGCACTGCTTCGATCGCCTCAGGATTAACGGTCCTGATTCGGACGCGTCCGCCGCGCTCAATTTGCTCGAATGTGTAAGTTAACTCCTCCTTCATTCGCGCCATCACCGGCACGCCTGGCGGCGTCTCACCGTGAGTAAACATCGGTTTGTCGAAATCTCCAGCCTTAAACAGCTTGGCGATGTGTGAGAGGTGGCCGCGAAACTGTTCCACACTTGCCGCGTCCTCAGGATCGTTGGCGGTGACTTCGATAGCACCACCATCGACGGCCAATCGAAAATGATGTGTAGTTTTTTCGTGGCCAAACCCCATTGCGTGGTCGCCGCGCTCATTCAGTCCATCACGCCTCCTGTCCGACTGATGGTGCGGATCCTGAGCTATTTGCGCACTAGAAGCACTCGGCAATGCGAATAACAAAACAAACAAAGTAAGTATTATCTTCACTGCTGTAACTCCTTCCGTTTCTTTTTTCGATTGACGGGCGACATCAGCGCGGAAGACCGCACGCGCTTCGGAGGTGTATTCGCAGCCAGCGACTCCAGCAGGTCTGCGCGTCCCGAAGAAGAGGTCTTCGCAAGTACCTCGTCCCAGTCGATTAATAACTTGCGCAACTCATTGCGCAGTTCGACCAGTTCGGCGAGCCGAATCTCAACCTCGCGCAGCTTTTCACCCGCAAGCGCCCGTACGTGTCTACAGGGCGCACCACCGCTATCGCGCACACTCAGCACGCGCGATAACTCATCGAGCGAGAACCCAATCTCGAGCGCTCGCCGAACCAACCGAACGCGTCCAAGAGCGCCTATCGGATACTCGCGGTAACTGTTTACCGAACGACGTGGAGCGACAAGCAAACCTTTGCGTTCATAGTGCCTCAACGTATCCGTGCTCACTCCTGCAAGCTCAGCCAGCTCGCCGGCTCGAAGATAACTCTTATCTTTATCTCTACTCATTCGGCTACCTCGTGAGGATTATAGACTGCCGAACCTGTTCCAGTGTCAGGCTCTTTTTTGGTAGTGTCCTAAAGGCGTGTGGCCATGGTTTACACGTTAGTTTCTCGCAAATCTTAACCGCGTTCTATGAAAGGGGCGCCCCTTTCATATTACGTAGCGGTGCGATAGGACACCGCTACGCGGTTATCCTTGATTTGTGGAATTTGGCGACCCCCATCGTTAATCCGAGCTAATGATCACTGAATGATACCCCGAAGAACCGCTTGGAGCCGGCGGTGCGTACTGTGACGTTTGAGTCTGATTGCGACCGTCTGTTGCCCTAACGACGAGTCGATGTTTACCGGACTGAGCCGGCCCCCATCGCTTCCACCAAAGCACCCAGGTCAATGCAGATAGCGGATGTTTGATCTCGGCCAGTTCCCAGCTAGCCCCTCCGTCAGTTGAAACCTCGACCTTTGATACGCCTCTATCACCGGCGAATGCTACACCTGCGATTGTCGTCTCGCCTTTTGTACGGCTGTCAGGAGCGTCGATTCGAGATAACGTTTTGTACTCGGCCCGATCATCCCACCCACGTCGTTGCCAGTAACCTTTTAGATCGAAGGCTATCGGTTCTATTCGTGTGATCCACTTTACGTTCTTCATCCCGTATATGCCTGGAACCAGCAAGCGAACCGGGAAACCATGCTCAGGAGTCAGCGGTTCGCCGTTCATTTCGTAAACCAAAAGCGTTTCACCGGCCACCGCGCGCTCTAACGGAATCGAGTCAGTGTAATCATCACTGGCATGCAGTGCGACATCGACCACGCCCTCTCGAAGACCTGCCTTTGCAAGCACGTCTTTTAAACGAGCACCTCTCCAAAGCGCATTGCCGATCAGGTCACCCCCAACCTCGTTGCTGATACATGCGAGCGTTGCATACTTCTCGACCGCAGGAAATGACTTGAGGTCGTCGAAGCTCAGCTCAATTGGATTATCTACGAGTCCTGTCACCGCCAGTTTCCATCGACGAACATCGACCTGAGGGTCGAACGCATTCTTGGACACCTGGTAAAAATCTTTGTTTGGAGTTATCTCGAGCGCGAGATTGTCGATATTCGGGAACTCACCGTTACCGTGCTTTACGCGGCCTGAACCCGATTGCAGCCACGATCCTATAAGCGACTTTCCTATGTCATAGATACCCACGGCTAGCACCGCATATCCCACACCGCGAACAAGGCGTCGCCTGCTGATGACTGACGTCATAACACCATCGGCGGACAGCGTTCTGTCGATGTACCGCCTCGAAAAATACACAATTCCCAGCGCGTAAATTGTATGAATGATCAACTGCGTAATTGAGGTGTAGGCTGCCCCCTGAGGCAGATGACTACCGAATAATCCGCCGCCCAGCGCCGGCAGGATAACGCCCACCGTTACCAACCAGATCCCAATCGCGAAGGAAATTGGAAACACGAAGCGATTGAGATTGCTCTTTGCTTTTCCAACTGATCCAAGAAATCCTACTGTCGCAGCAATGAGCGCGATGAGATAAATCACAGTGCAGCCGAGAAACGCGAGGTGTTTCGCAAACGGGCCCAGTATTCCCACCGCAACCTCTACCATCCAGATCGGTGCAACCGCGAAGATAAATTGCGCGAGAAGTTCCGGCACCAATGGAGCGTCGAATAAAAACCGCGCTACGAAGCTGGCGACTAACGCAGATACCGAAGCCAAAAACGCAACCTGGAATCGGATTTCGGCGTCAGTTGGCAGGTCCGGGTCGGTCTTGTTTAAGTCTAGCTTTATTATGTCCATCGAACTTGTCCCAGGGAATTATATCTGTTGATTTCAGAATCACAGAATTACAGCGAAATATTCCGTTCTAAGAGGCCGAATTCTGAAAAACTAAGCTCTACCATTGCCGCGCCAAAGCTGAAATAGTAATCTGTCTATGAAGGCCCTAACAGCTGCCATGGCTGAAGCTAAAGAAATAATAACCCCTGAGGGGGACACGACTGTAACCGAGCCCGACGTTGGGATCTCCGAATTACCACGGGTTACTGCTCCTCGCACGCTGGGCGAAATCATCCTCAGCCAGTTGGCGTCATTGCGCGATTATCATCGCGGAGTAATCGAGACCGGGTCAGTCGATGCCGTTCATAAAATGCGCGTCACTACGCGGAGGCTTCAAGCTTCGCTCGATCTTCTGGAACGTGAGATGAAGATCCGAAAACACAAAAAGCAGCTCAGGTCGTGGCGTCGAAAACTGTCAACGGTCCGCAACTACGACGTGTTTTTGGAGCTGATCGAGAAGGAAGCGCTAAACAAGCGCAAAACCAGGCGCGCGCAACTCGAATTGGTTAAAGCGATTCTACAGGATCGACGGGTGCGACGAGCAGTGAAGGTGACGCAGTTTTTGCAAGAGATAAATATAGACGCGATCGGGATAGGACTTGGACTGATCTCATCTTCAAATGTTTCGTTTTCGAGCGAAGACCTTCCAGGCGAGATAGCTACTAACGAAAGCCCTGACGACCCGATTGATGTCGCCAACTTCGTCGATGAACGGAAGGTTGCTGCCTACGCAGCCGAGCGACTCGATCAGCGGCTCACTGAATTCCAGGCGCTCGCCGCACTGTCCCTTCCAACAAATGATCCAACGGAATTACATCAGTTACGAATTGCCGCCAAACGAGTTCGTTACCTGCTCGAGACCGTTACACAGATGGGCTTCGGCGACGCCAGCCGCGCCCTCGCCTGGTTGCGAACGCTTCAGGATCGCATCGGCGACTGGCACGATCTCGAGGCTCTTGAGGAAGAGATAGTATTGATAGTCTCCAGTAGGGAATTCTTGAAGCAGCACTTTGCCGAAAGCAGCCAGATGCTTCAGGCCGCCGCTCACTTACAGACAAAGAAGGAGAAGCTTGTAGCGAAGTTATTTCCAGTGAAGGCTCCGCGCCTTCTCGAGGTCACGTGCCTGCGCATCGCAAGAACCCTACGGCGATATTCAATGTCGCACTCGAAATCGGCATCGAAAACCCCGGTCAGAAAGCCACGCAAACAAAATAGCGAGAATCCATCTTTATCTGTAGAGAGCGTATAACGACTCTTAGATACAATCGGGCTTCAGCCGATGGAGTTTCAGGTTCGACCTAACAAAGCACGCAAAGCTCGCGAGAT
>Ga0126382_10001332_pt1 | contig 10061 bp, 5 predicted proteins | sample PanSoiMetPlot_30_FD_92548 | JGI IMG/M metagenome (GOLD analysis project Ga0126382, IMG submission 92548) | Tropical forest soil microbial communities from Panama - MetaG Plot_30 | ecosystem: Environmental > Terrestrial > Soil > Tropical forest > Bulk soil | place: Panama | collected 2016-02-17 | reverse complement strand
CTTTTAAGTACAACTCATACGCGCCGGTGTTCTGGGTCGGCGGCTCGACCTGCGGAAGGTTGCCGAACAGCTTCACCTTCAAAGCATCCACAACGGCGAGCGTGATTTCATCCTGCACGTCGAAAATGTCCTTCATCTCGCGGTCATAGCGTTCGGACCAGAGATGATAACCGTCTGAGGCGTTTACTAACTGCGCCGTAATCCGCACGCGATTCCCAGATTTCCGGACGCTCCCTTCGAGAATGGACTTCACGTTTAAGGCGGCTCCGATTTCGCTGACGTTGGCGTTCCTGGTCTTGAACGAAAACGAGGACGTCCGTGCCGCAACTTTCAGATCTTCAATCTTCGCCAGCGCATTCAGCAGTTCTTCCGCTATGCCTTCGCAGAAAAATTCGTTCTCTGGATCCGCGCTCATGTTCACGAATGTCAACACCTCAATCGAAGGGTTGTTATCGAATTGCTGAATCGGAAGATCCGCGCTGAGTGATGCAGACGACAGCTTCAGCGTCGCGGAAGACTCTGGCGAGTCGTTAACGAGGCGAGCACCATCGGTGCGGCAGAACACGAGTGCATCATCCGTCTCCACGCGATTGCATAGGGGGCAGTGTTTCATCTTGTGGGGCAAGTTGTTAGCTTGCGTTCTTGTCGTGGCCAGTGCTCCAGCACGAATCGCAGACTAACGGTTTGCGCTAGTACGGCAAACCGATTCGATGGACGAGATCGCAGAATCGCGGGTCGTCACGAATCCCGTCAAGAGTTGGGTCGACCTTCAAACTGACTAATTGCATGTCGTGTTGTTCGTACGCCTGGTTCAAGAGTTGAAAAGCCTTGTCGGCATCGCCCAGCGCAGCAAACACACCGGCGAGAGAATAGTCTGACGCGGGCCCATCGCCAACCTCCGCGAGCAAATTCAGCGCTTCAAACTTTTTTCCCCAACGCGCGTAGGCTTGCGCCTTCAGGACTTTGACCGAGTTCTCTACCGCCAGGGCGCCGTTGCAAAGCTCCATAACCTTTTCAAATTCAATTAGCGCACTCTCATACATTTGCATTTGCGAATAAACACAACCGAGCACGCTGTGCGCGGCGGGGAAATTTGATTCCATTTCGATCACTTTTTGAAGCTGCACTATAGCGCGGTCATATTCGCGTCCCATGTAAAAGTTCAGCGCGGCCGTCATGTTCATCAGCAGCGACAGCGGATCTCGTTCGACCGCGAGTTCCGCTTCTTTGAAAGCTTGCGCATGACGTCCAACGTTGGCGAGATAGATCGCGTACCAGTGATGGGCTTCCGCATAGTTAGCATTTAAAGCCAGAGCACGCACGAACTCGGATTCCGCGCGAGCGAAGTCCCAGTCATAGAGAAAACAAAAGAAGCCCAACGTTGCGTGAACTTCGCCGAGATTGTCATCCAACTCAAGAGCCCTATTAACGGCCTTCTTTGCCTCGTCCGGTTTTGCCAGGTAGGTATAACAGTCGGCCAGACCAGCGTGCGCAAGCGCATAGTTGGGATCCAGCTCAATCGCCGATTGAAAGTATTCTGCTCCTTTTTGGACCCCGTCCGGTGTTAACTTGTGGAAGTAATAACGTCCCTGCAGGAATCGGAGGTAAGCCTGGCGATTTTCCGTAGGTCGCCTGGCGAGCATTTGTTCCTCGCCGCTTGAGACTTCGACGCGTAGCTTCTCAGCAATCTCTTGCGCGATCGTTTCCTGTGCCGCAATCAAGTCCGCGCGTTGGCGAATGTATTGTGCACCCCAAATGTGACGATCGCCGGCACTCTCAACCAACTCAACACTGATCGACAAGAGGTCGTCAGATTCAGCCAGACGTCCCAGCACCAACGCCTGGACTTTCAGTTCGCGTCCAATTTTGGGCGCATCTAGATCGCAGCACTTGTAGCGGAACGATGAGTTGCGCGACGTGACGCGCAGGTTGGTTATCTGTGCCAGAGTAGTCGTCAGCGTTTCAGTGATCCCATCAGCCAGATAGTCGAGTTTTGCCTCATTCTTTACGTTTACAAAAGGGAGAACCGCGATCGATTCAATTGCCGGCCGGCGCTCTTGATTGTGCATCTCCTTCACTGCTGCGATAAAACGGTAGCCGCGCCACGGAATCGTCTCGATGTATTGGTGCTCACGCGGCCGTTCGCCTAGTGCATTCCTGAGGGTTGAAATATTTCTCGCCAGATTGCCTTCCTCGACCGTGGTATCCGGCCACACCAGTTTCATAACTTCATCCTTACTCAGGATGTGGCCGCTGTGTTGGACCAGGGCAAGCAGCACATCAAAAACCTTCGGCCGCAGCGGAACAACTTCGCCGTCGCGCAACAACTGACGTTCGCCAGCGTCCAGGCGAAATGGGCCGAACTCGTAATTGGTTTTAGTTTGCCAAAACATTGATAAGCGGCCCGAGCTTTCCGAAACTTTTCCGAATTCGCGAAGGACTTTCAGGTAGTGATGCCTTTAAGCTCCCCTTTACCAAGAGTCTCGACCAAAAATGCGGTGATTCTATTGGAAGAGCAGTGGGAGCAACAAGTTTGACTGCGGAAGGGAAAAGACCATGAACGAGGTAGAACGAGAAATTGTCAGGTTGGAAGAACAATTGACCCAAACTGAGGCGAAGCTCGACGTCAATGCGCTCGACCGCGTGTATGCCGAAGACATCATGGTCACCGCGCCGATTGGCATTTGCGTTGACAAGCCGGCAGTGATGACCGAGGTGCGACAAGCCGCCGAAAAGGCAGTGGTCGGCCGGTACGATAAGGACGATCTAAAGGTGCGGGCGTACGGCGATACGGCTGTGTCGAGTTATCGGATGACAGCCTGGGCGACATTTGAGGGAACTGAGATCAAGCGCGCGCTGTGCATTACAAATGTCTGGATGAAGCGCAACAGTCATTGGCAAATCGTTGCCAGGCATACCGCCAGTTTGCCGAACGATACGCCACCAGCGAGTGAACGCGTGTGTCAGCGCTGATGCTGCGTTTACCAGCGCGATCACCTGTCATGTTGTCCCGAACTCACGACCGAAATCTCTCGTTCTGCGTTTTCATGTCGCCCAGGAACTGGACGAACGCGGCGCTTGTCGGACGCGTTTATGGGATCATACAAGAGATTGCGCGCGTCTCGATTTGAACTATTTCTTCAGTAAGCCAGTCCAGTTTTGCACAACCACGGCGGGTGAGGCGGAAGATTCTTCCATCCGTACGTTCACCAGAAAGCGCTGACCATTTCGGGTAACGGAGTAACCCGTCGCACCAGTGATAGCGGGTGTTATTCGTGCATCAAACAGCGGCTGGGGGGTCCCCGCTTCGAAGTTATTGCCGTTCATCTTTACCGGTACGGCCATGAGTTTATTATTCGCAGCTAGATAAAACAGTTCGTTTCCATCAGCCCGCCATCGTGGCATCGAGCCGCCATTAATCGAGACCATCCATTTACCTCCGGCAGGAGGAAAGTTTTGCACGTAGACTTGAGACGTTCCCGATTCATCCGAAATGTAAGCGATCCAGTGTCCGTCAGTGGAAAACTTTCCCTGCGACTCATTGAAGTTAGTTTGCACAATTGAGAGCGGTTGCTTGTCGCCAAACAACGGCAATGCCCAAAGGTCACGTTGAGTCGTTGACGCGATATTCTGATACAGAACGAATTGCCCGTCAGAGGACCAATCAAGTGCGAATTTCGGATTATCCGATTTCAATAAGAGTTCTTCATTGCCCGCTCCGCTCGCGAATTTCCAATAAAGGTCAAATGTGCCCAGGCGGTTCGACGAAAAAACGATTCGAGTGCCGTCCGGGGACCAGATGGGATTAGTGTCAACTGCCGGGTCGAAGGTCAATCGAGAACTCCTACCGGATGTATCTAGTATCCAAATGTCGCTTCCGGTTAAATTCGGGTCAGTCCGTGAGATTGCCACTTTTGTTTCGTCCGGCGACAGAGCCGAGGCGATAGTAATATTTTCCGCTGCTCCTAACGAACCAAGCTCTTTACCAGCTCGATCGTACCAGCCTACCCTAGTGTTTGACGCAATTGCTCCGGTTCGGAAAACCAGCAGGCCATTATCAGAAACAGAAAAAAATGCTCGTCCATTTGAGGGATTGTAAACAAGCTGTTCGGCGACAACAGACGGTTCTCCGCTGAGTCGGAGTTTGTCGGCATCGAAAGGTTGCGCAAGGAGAGTGCGCTCCCTTAAGAATAGTAAGTAGCCGGGCGGCCCATACATCGCACCTGCATCAGTCTGGACAAGCAGCTTCGAATCCATGGAGTCGAGCGATCCGACGTAGATACCGTTGTCCTGTTTATTCGCACTGCGCGCGAGATATATAAAGTGACGTCCATCGGGCAGAAAGTGTGGCCAGTAGTGACCGGTTTGACGGCGCGAAGTGTCAAGTGTGGTCGCCGGCGCAACGGGGCCTCCAGATGCAGATGTACGAACGAGCGAACCTCCAAAACTAGATGCGAAAATGATGACACCATCGCGGTTCCACGCTCCGCCTCGGCTCACCTGCACATCGGCCAGCGTTTGCAGTGCTCCGCCGGACAGGTCCGCCTTTTTTAGCTTTCCGCCGGCAAAGAAAGCAATAAACCGGTTATCAGGCGACCAAAAAGCCTGGTTTGCCTGTTCAGTGCCGGGGATGGGTTGGGCACTCAGTGAATCAATCGATCGAATCCATAATTGCGTCTTGCCGTCGCTGTCGCTGACGTTGAATAAGAGCTTCCGCCCGTCGGGTGATATGAAATCAACGGCTCCTGCGAAATTTGTTTTCTCCGGCGGGTAAATATAGAAGCGCGACAGCTGCGCCGGATTAGTTGGTGTTTTGCGTAGCGCCACGATTGCAATGCCGACAATTACCAGCAAGAAGACGAAAGCCAGTGACCAGGAGATCAACTCACGTCGCGGTATGCGTCGCAGGCCTACGGCCGGGGCCGTAACAGTTTCCGTGGAAGTAGCAATCGATCCAGACACCGCTTCAAGGGCAAACGCCAAATCGCGCGCCGAATGAAACCGTGCCTCCGGATCCTTTTCCAAACAGTGATTCACCAAACGTTCTACCGCGGGCGAAACAGACTTGTTCGTCTCCGATAAATCCGGCGGGTCTTCTTTCAGAATTGCACTCATCGTATCGGCCGCTGACTGGCCATGAAACGCTCGCCGTCCAGAAAGCATCTCGTAAAGAATCGCGCCGAAAGAAAAGATATCTGAACGATGATCCACGGGCAGTCCCCGTACCTGTTCCGGAGACATATAACCAACCGTCCCCATCACGACGCCTGGATTAGTATCGACGCGCCGCGTTGGTATTTCTGTTTGCGACTGGACACCATCGGGTTGCGTTAGTTTGGCCAAGCCAAAATCGAGAATTTTTGTCCGTCCATCTTTGGTGATGAAGATATTGTCCGGCTTAAGGTCGCGATGAACGATTCCCTTCTCGTGAGCCGCGGCCAGACCGTGCGCAATCTGACTGGCATAATCGATCACCCGCCGCTGGGCCATTTTCGTTCCGCTCATTCGCTTTCGCAGCGTTTCGCCTTCCAGGAGTTCCGAAACGATGTAAGGGGCGCCTTCGTGGGTATCGATGTGATGGATTATCAGAATGTTCGGGTGATTGAGTGCGCCGGCGGCGCAGGCTTCCTGTTCAAAGCGGTGCAACCGATCAGAGTCGTCCGAGTAAGAGGCGGGGAGAACTTTGATCGCGACATCGCGTCCCAACTTCGTATCGCGAGCACGGTAGACTTCGCCCATCCCGCCCGCACCGAGCGAAGCGACGATCTCGTAAGGTCCAAGTTTGCTACCAGAGGCCAAAGCCATGATTATTATCTCGCGTTACATCACAACGTACTTCATCGTTTCAGATCTGCACTCCAATTCGTGACGACGGTGACAGGAGTTGGAGGAGCATCCGCAGGAGTCGAGATAATTAGAAAACGCTGACCGTCCGGCGAAACATCGTATGCATTCCGCGGGCCCGGAAAGCCGGGGCCACGCGTTTGAAACAGCATTCTGGGTACTCCTGCCTCAAAAGTATTACTGCCGAGCTTAACATCTACAGCCATCAACTTTCTGCCTGGCGACAAATAGAACAACTCCTTGCCATCGCGTCTCCAGACAGGACCAGCGCCGCCGCCGGACGAAACTTGCCATTGCGCGCTGGAGGGAGGAAAAGTCTGCACATAGATTTCGTTTGTCCCGGATTGATCAGACATATAGGCAACAAAATGACCATCTGGAGAGAATCGTCCGGCATCTTCGTTAAAAGGTGATTGCAGAAAGGGAATCGGCTTCCGATCGCCGTCAATGGGCATATACCAGAGGTCCAGCTTCGTCTTGCGGCCAGCTACGGTAAAGATGATATATCGCCCGTCTCTCGACCAGTCGGTCGGCCATTTGCGCGCATCAGTATGCAGAATTTCCACCTCACTACTCGCTCCGCTGGTCGGCTTCTCGAACAGGTTACCCTGCCCGTTTTCATCGGCGGTAAAAACAATATTGGATCCGTCGGGAGACCAAATTGGCAACCATTCGTCCGCCGCGTTAAAGGTGAATCTGGTTGAACGTACTGAATCCAGAATCCAGATATCCCGTGCCGGGCTTTGAGTGTCTCGGGTTGCCGCGGCAACACGCATTCCATCGGGTGACAGCCACACATTGCCGTATCTGGCCGGTGGGCCAATTGAACCCAAAGCTTTTCCCGTTCGATCAAACCACGTAAGCTGTGAAGTAAAGAGACCGCCACTCACGTAGGCCAGAAGGCCATCGTCTGAAACTGAGAAAGATGCCACCCCGATAAGACTGACACTCACTTGTTCCGCTACGGGCTCAGGTTCACCCGAAAGCTCAAGCTTGATTGGATCGAAGTGTTGCGCCATCAAGGTTACGTCTCGCATAAAAAGCAGATACCCGGGTAGCGCGTAAGCTGCGTTGGTACTACCGTCCACAAGGCGTTTGCTTTGTCCATCGAGGGAGCCAACATATAAACCTGTGGCCTCGGCTGTCGCGGCCGCCGCCAGGTACAGGAAATGTTTGCCATCCGGCAGAAAATAAGGAAACCGGTGCGACGTGTGCCGTAGTGATTCATCGAACCTGGTAACTGCGGTCGCCGTTCCTCCGGAACTTGCAACGCGATACAAGACATCTGTGCTGCTGGGAGCGAAAACAATAGTTCCATCACGACCCCACGTGCCACCGCGAGCATCAGCGGCATCGCACAGCGTCTGAGGAGCGCCTCCCGCAATGTCGATTTTTTTTAGTTTTCCATTGGCAAAGAATCCGAGAAAGCGGCTGTCGGGCGACCAAAAATAAAAGCTTAAGTCCTGCGTCCCATTTAGCGGGTGCGACTCGAGTGAATTCAGCGGGCGCAGCCACAATGATAATCTTCCCGATGAATCCACCACCCGCATGGCCAGCGAACGCCCATCTGGGGAGATCAGTGCGGCATTGAGACTACTTTGCTCCGGCGGCGAAACGAAAAAACGGATAGCTCGCGCTTCACGTGGGGCAGCGCTATTCCGAAAATAGATCGCAGCGATCAGTCCGCCTAACAGAATGACCGCGAGCGCAATCCACGCGGGCCGTTCCCACTGACGCACTCGCAACGATCGTGGAGCAAGGATCGATGCGACTGTTTGGTCCGATGTTCCGGAGAGCGCCTGTAGCGCAAACGCAAGATCCCGTGCCGATTGAAAGCGTTCTTCCGGATTTTTCTCAAGACAGTGATCGACAACCCTCTGTAGGCCCGGTGGGGCGCTCTTGTTGGTCTCAGAGAGATCGGGCGGATCTTCCTTGAGGATGGCGCTCATCGTCTCGACGGGCGAATCACGGTGGAACGCGCGCTTGCCGCAAAGCATTTCATAAAGGACTGCGCCAAACGAAAAAATGTCAGAACGATGGTCGACACCTTCGCCCCGAACCTGCTCGGGTGACATATAACCAACCGTGCCCAGCACGACGCCGGGATCCGTGTTTACACGACGTGTCGGCGCTTCTGTTTCTACCGACGCTTGATCGGGAAGTGTTAGCTTGGCAAGACCGAAGTCCAGAATTTTCAAGCGGCCGTCTTTGGTTAGGAAAAGGTTTTCCGGCTTTAGATCTCGGTGAATGATCCCTTTTTCGTGTGCCGCCGCTAATCCCCGTGAGATTTGAAGACCATAGTCAATTGCTTTGCGGTGTGGTAAGGCCACGGCTCCCATGCGCTGCCTGAGTGTTTGGCCTTCGAGCAGTTCAGAGACGACGTATGGCGCGCCGTTTTCGGTACCAATGTCATGGATCGAAAGAATGTTTGGATGATTCAAAGCTCCAGCCGCGCGTGCTTCCTGCTCAAAACGATGGAGACGCTCTTTATTATCGGAGTATGACGACGGCAGAACCTTGATGGCCACTTCGCGACCGAGTCGGCTATCGCGCGCGCGATAGACTTCGCCCATTCCGCCCGCACCAAGAGGCGAGAGTATTTCATAGGGACCGAGTCGTGACCCGATTGCGATTGTCATCTTTACGCAACTCAGTATGTATTCAGCGAGAGTAGCGTGCTATCACGCGAGCGCTTAAAGGGTGCAACTGTAATAGCCGATCCTAAAATTACTTGCCGTTTATCGACGATCGGGCCCGATAGACTGAAAGCACCGACCGTCGGTGCTTTCCACGGTCGGATTCTGCGAGCAGGCGGCCGGAGCCGCGTAAAAAACAAACGTGATCCCCACAATGCCAAACAATGTTAGCAAGGAGCAGAATCGGTAGCAGAACAATACCGGCCTCGTCTCTATTGGTGGTTGATTTCATCATGTTTACCTCGTCCAGGAATAAGTCGGGAAAATCGGTAAACCGTGAGACTGAAGTGATGCGATTCTACTCTCGATTCCCGGTGAGTGACTAGTTGTTCGCGTAACGCAAACTGTTAGTTTTGCGACTGCACTTATCGCAGTTCATGCGCAAGCTGACAGCTTGCGCTACTTCACGGCAAATCCCTTGCGCCGGACGTTCTTTAAGCAATCCGTGTTGAGATTCTTCGCGGTGCCCTCTTCGACAAATTGCGTCATAAGATTGACTACACAGTCCAGGCCTTCCAGCCCCCCAAACCCGTGGGCGCCATGCGGAACAACGATATGCAAACTATTGGGTAAGGGTCGCGCAGCGGTCTCCCCATTCGACGGCGGTGTAACCGGATCCCATTGACCGGTCAAAATCAGCACGGGCGCCGAGCCGCGAACTGGTTCGGAATATCCAGCTGGGATTTTGGCGCGGGGCCACAACGCACACGCTTCGCGTTGTTGCCGCAGACGGTAATCACCCAGAAATGTGTTGGCGGCGAGACGCTCCCCTTGACCCGGCTTAATCCAGGGAAGATCTTCCGCGCAAGTGATTGAGAGATACAGACCGTTGCTGCCCGTACCGACCAGTTGACGGCGGTACAGCAAAGCATTTTGAGCCAGAGGAACAAAATTGCCGGTGGCTGCCTGGTGCAGAATTAAAGGAACGCGACTGGCGGGGCCCGGGCTATAGAGCATGTAACGGATCGCCTCGGCCGCCAGATCGCGAGAAAGTTTTATCCGGGTTTTAGTCGCGGACTGCGCGGCGCCGGCTGCAGTCCCGCCACCTGAAGGATTCATCGGCGGTAGCTCAACTTCTACCGGACCCTGCAACAGCCGGCTGAGAACCGACCTTGCCTCAGCTTCCACGTTCGGAAAAGCAGTGCGACATGCTTGATCAGCAAGGCATTCGCTAATCACTCCCTGTAAAGCACGCTCATTACCCGAGGGAAAATCATACGGCATGAACTGATATGTCGGGGCCACACCCTGAAGGATGATGGTTCGGACGTGTTCCGGATGTTGCCTGAGATAAACCAGCGCCGCGCGGGTGCCATATGAGCCCCCAAAAATATTTATCTTGTCGTACCCAAGGGCTGCGCGCACTTCATCGAGATCATCCATCGCGATCGGAGTTGTGTAGAGCGTGAGGTCGGAAGTAGTTTCGAGTTGCGCGCGACATTTTTTCACCTGAGCTAATGGGAAAAAATAACCGAGATAGCTCTGGGGATCAGTTGGGTTATAGAACTCGCAATTGAGCGG
>Ga0126382_10001331_pt1 | contig 10066 bp, 9 predicted proteins | sample PanSoiMetPlot_30_FD_92548 | JGI IMG/M metagenome (GOLD analysis project Ga0126382, IMG submission 92548) | Tropical forest soil microbial communities from Panama - MetaG Plot_30 | ecosystem: Environmental > Terrestrial > Soil > Tropical forest > Bulk soil | place: Panama | collected 2016-02-17 | reverse complement strand
CGGCGTGCAACGGCCGCCCCGGCCCGGTCGTGATCGCTTTGCCTGAAGATATGCTGCGCGAGCGCGTGTCGGTCCCAGATGCGACGGCCTTTACGCCCGTGGAAATATCGCCCGGTAAGGACGAGATGGAACGGCTGCAGGACTTGCTCGGACAAGCCAAGCGCCCGGTGGCGCTCATCGGCGGCAGCCGCTGGAGCGAGGGCGCAACGGCCGCGCTCATGAGGTTTGCCGAACGGTTCTCGTTGCCGGTTGCGACAACATTCAGGCGCGGTCACCTCTTTGACGCGACACATCCTTGCTATGCCGGTGACTTTGGCATCGGGCCGGACCCGAAATTGCTCGCCCGCGTGAAAAACGCCGACCTTCTGTTGCTGATCGGCGGTCGCTTCGGCGAGATGCCCTCGCAGAGCTACAGCGTGCTCGATATTCCGGAGCCGCAGATCAAGCTGGTGCATGTGCATCCTGGCGCCGAAGAACTCGGCCGGGTCTACCATCCGTATCTCGCAATCAATGCTGCCCCGACCGCATTCTGCTCGGCATTGCAGGAACTGCGGCCGCCCAAGCAAATTGCTTGGCGCGGTGAGTCGGATACCGCGCATGCCGACTATCTCGCCTGGGGCGAGAAAGCCACGCCCGTGCCGGGCGCCGTTAACCTCGGCGAGATCATGGTCTGGCTGCGCGAGAATTTGCCCGCGGACGCAATCGTGACGCAGGGCGCTGGAAACTTTTCAGGATGGGTCCATCGCTTTTATCGCGTGCGCAAATTCGGTGGACTTGTCGGCGCGACGTCAGGCTCGATGGGCTATGGCCTGCCCGCGGCCCTGGCAATGCAGACGCTGCATCGCGATCGTGTTGTCGTGTGCGTGTCCGGCGACGGTGATTTCTTGATGACCGGGCAGGATTTCGCGACCGCCGTCCAGTACAAGCTGCCGGTGATTGTCCTCGTCGCAGACAACGGTATCTACGGTACCATCCGCATGCATCAGGAACGCGAATATCCGGGCCGCGTGATCGCCACCAATCTGCGGAATCCGGATTTTGCCGGCTATGCACTTGCTTTCGGCGGCTATGGCGCGGTCGTTGAAAAAAGCACCGATTTCCCCGCGGCATTTGCCGGCGCGCGGGCGTCAGGAAAACCCTCAATCATCCATCTCAAGGTAGACCCGGAAGCGATCACGCCGACCGCCACCCTGACAGGGATACGGGAGAAATCGCTGGCCGGTGGCGGAAAAAGCTGAGACACGGCCGGGCTGAGCGCTTGCCTAAAAGGCGTGAATCAGCATTCAGTCTTGCATGCCTTACCGCCGCACGGAGAATGTGGCCCGCCGGCTCGCAGAGCGTGAGCAGACGATCCTCGGCGCCGCGCAGTCGATCGTCGGCGAAAAGGGCATGGGCGCGATGCAGATCGCCGCTGTCGCACAGCGCGCCGACATCGCCGCTGGCACGATCTACCGGTATTTTCCGTCCAAGAATCACCTCGTCGCCGAAGTCATTGCCGCTGCCGCGTGTCGCGAGCTCATCGCAATGCATGCGGCTGGCGATGCGGCGCCCGGGCCGCTTTCGGCGGTTACCGCTTGCGTTGCGACTTTCGCCGCAAGGGCTTTGCATGACAGGCGGCTGGCCTGGGCGATCATGGCCGAGCCGATCGACCCCGATATCGATACATTACGTCTGAATTTCCGTCGCGCCATCGCCGCAGAGCTGGAAATGCGCATCAGGACGGCGATCGCTGAGGATCATTTGCCCGACCAGGATGTACGCGTAGCCGCCTTGGCGGTGATCGGCGCCCTGCTCGAAGGGCTACTTGGGCCGCTGGCGCCGCGAGCTGAAAATGCTCGCGAGGCCGTTCAGGCGATGACGCTCTTCGCATTGCGTGCTCTCGGCGTCGTCGATGCGCGGGCGAGGGGTCTCGTCGCGCAATGCGAACTGCCGTGAATTTTCTCAGTTGAGCGCGGACAGTTCGACCAAAGGCAGCGTAACGACCTTCATGCCACGTTCGCCGGTGTCGTCGCTCACATGGAAACCCAACTCGGTGCACATCAGCAGCATCGTGGCATTTTCGGCCAGGACCTGCCCGTGCACCGTCTTGAGCCCTTTTTCTCGGGCATAGGCGATCATGTGCTTCATCATCAGCCAGCCAAGGCCATGACCTTTCAAATGTGAGCGCACGAGGATCGCAAACTCGGCGCCGTCTCCTTCCCGATCGTCGTGCAGTCGAACAACTCCGAGCATGCGGTTGGTCGATTCCGCGATGGCGATGAAGGCCATGGCGCGTTTCGGATCGAAGTGAATGAGCTTTTCAATCAACTCGTGCCTTACTTCGCGCATCGGCACAAAAAAACGCAAACGCAGATCGTCCGCGGTCACTTCACGGAGGAAGTCGGGATATAGCACCGCGTCCTCCGGTTTGAGCGGGCGGATGAGGACTTTTTCTCCATCGCGCAAAGTAATGTGGCGTTCGAGCAAGGCGGCCACCGGCTCCCGCGAAGGCGGGGTTGTCAATGCGACATCAATACGGGAACCGTCATCGATTCCAAGATACCCAGCGTAGCACCCCCAAGCACAAATTCGCGCAAGCGCGAATGGCCATAGCCACCCATTACGATCATGTCGGCGGAGGAATCCGCCGCGTGCGAGAGGATGGTGGAGGGCACGTCTATGTCGGGCGACGTGATGCGTTTGACGTCCACCTTGAGACCGTGCCGGGCAAGATGCTGGCCAAGATCGGCGCCGGGTACTTCATCGCTTTTGCCTGGCTTGTCGGAGATGATCACGACCTCGACCTGTTTCGCCTTTTTCAACAGCGGCAGGGAATCGGCGACGGCGCGCGTGGCGGCGCGCCCGCCGTCCCAGCAGATCATCAAGCGCTCAAGTTTCGCCGCGCCTTTCTGGATGAAAGGCACGAAGATCACGGGGCGCCCGGATTCGAACAACACGCCTTCGTCGACAACCTGGTCGGCTGATGATTTCTGCCGATCGGGCTGACCGACAATCATCAGGTCAAAACGTCGGCCAATGCGACCGATCGTGTCCGCTGCGCCTTGGAGGCTCGCGTTTATGATGCGGGTTTCGTACGAAATTCCCGCGCGCTTGGCGGCCTGTTCGAAGCGGGCCTTGGCCGCGCCCGCTTTTTTATCCGACTCGCGCCGTTGTCCATCAATGATTTCCGGCGGGATACCGCCCATGACCGTGCCGGGAATGATCGGATCATAGGAGACCGCGACGGCGAGGAGATGGGCTTCGAAGATTTCCGCTATCGAAACGGCATAATCAACGGCGGGGTCGCTCGAGCCCAACCCCAGATTGACGACAATATCCTTGATCATGATGCAATACTCCGGACCGAGCGCCTACGATCGTTATGTCATCCTATCCGCCGTTCCCCTCGCGACATTGACCAAGGTCAAAACCTCAATTGTCCCCGCATCCTTTCGCGGCAATCTACTTTTTCGTCCCGTCCGGACCGAACTGCTTGAGATAGGCCCAGAGGTCGCCGGCTTCTTTTTCGTTCTTGATGCCGGGGAAAATCATCTTGGTATTGGGAATCTTGGCGCGCGGATCCTTGATGTATTCCTTGAAGGTTGCCTCATCCCAAGTGATACCGGAATTCTTGTTGGCGTCGGAGTAGTTGAACTCGGGGATAGAGCCGGAATGACGGCCGTCAAGCCCGTTGAGCACGGGGCCGACCTTGTTTTTTGCCCCTTCACCGATCGAATGGCAGGGAAGGCACTTCTTGAATGATTGTTCGCCGGCGGCCACATCCTGTGCCCGGGCACTCACAATCAGCGTCGCCATGCTCAAAGCCACGGCAAATAACAATTTCATTACTGTGTTCCCATTTTTCGTCCGACGTCGCCCGCCCGCCAACGGCCTCTCGGCCCGGCATGTTTCCATTGAGTTTTGCCAGCCCTATGTGCAAGTCGTCAAATGGCTGTATCGTGACAGCGCATGATCCCATGCGCAGTATAGAGACGGACAGCCGGGAGTTGCGAGAATGTCCCTGCGGATGCCGGAGCCTGACGCCGCAATCCTGGGGCGTCGTGAGCGCATAGTCGCCACGTTGCGAACGATCGTTCCCGGCGAGGGGGTGATCGCGACCGAACGCGAGCTGCGTCCGTACGAAAGCGATGGCCTTACCGCCTACCGGCAGCTGCCCATGGTGGTGGTATTGCCGGAGACCACGGACCAGGTTGCTCAAGTTCTGCGGTATTGCCACGCAGAGGGCATCAAGGTCGTGCCCCGCGGGGCCGGGACGTCGCTGTCGGGGGGCGCCTTGCCGCTTGCGGACGGCATTTTGCTGGGCATGGCGAAGTTCAATCGAATCCGCGAAGTCGATTTTGAGAATCGTGTTGCGGTGGTCGAGCCGGGTGTGACCAACCTCGCGGTCAGCAATTCGGTTGCATACGCGGGATTTTATTACGCGCCGGATCCGTCCTCGCAGATTGCGTGCACAATCGGCGGTAACGTGGCGGAAAATTCCGGCGGCGTGCATTGCCTGAAATACGGCATGACCACCAATAACGTGCTCGGTTGTGAAATCGTGCTCATGACCGGTGAAGTCCTTCGCCTCGGCGGGAAACACCTCGATGCGTCGGGCTACGATCTGCTCGGCCTTATCAACGGCTCGGAAGGTCTTCTCGGCGTGGTCACGGAGGTGACGGTACGGATACTGAAGAAGCCGGAAACCGCCCGCGCGATGCTCATCGGCTTTCCATCATCGGAAGATGCCGGCGAATGCGTCTCACGTATTATCGGATCGGGAATCATCCCGGGAGGCATGGAAATCATGGACGGTCCGGCCATCGCGGCCGTTGAGGAATTTGTCCATGCCGGCTACCCGCTCGACGTCGAAGCGCTGCTCATCGTCGAACTCGACGGACCTCCGGCGGAAGTCGATCATCTGATCGAACGCGTGGAAAGGATCGCGCGCGAGTGTCGTTCGGCTTCGTGCAAGGCCTCGCGCTCGGAACAGGAGAGGCTGCTGTTCTGGGCCGGCCGAAAGGCGGCGTTTCCGGCCGTTGGACGGATTTCCCCGGATTACTACTGCATGGATGGGACGATTCCGCGAGCTCAGCTGCCGCTGGTGCTCAAGCGGATGAAGCAGATGTCCGCGAAATACGGATTGCGGGTCGCCAACGTATTTCACGCCGGCGACGGCAATCTGCATCCTCTCATTCTTTACGATGCCAACAAGCCCGGTGAACTTGAGAAGACCGAGAAATTCGGCGCCGAAATTCTGAAACTGTGCGTGGAAGTCGGTGGCGTTCTCACCGGCGAACACGGCGTCGGTGTCGAAAAGCGCGATCTGATGTACACGATGTTCTCCGAAAACGATCTCAATCAGCAGCAGCGCGTGAAATGCGCCTTCGATGGCCAAGGGCTGCTTAACCCCGGCAAGGTTTTCCCGCAGTTGCACCGCTGCGCTGAACTCGGCCGCCTGCACGTTCACGCCGGCAGGCTGCCATTCCCGGATATCCCGAGGTTCTAGGAATGCGTTTCGGTTTGTTCTGTTCGCCGAAGGCGGATCGGCCCGGATTTGGCCCGGAAACTGGCCAGGGCTTTTTTGAGTTCCTCGATTTCAATGTCGAAGCCGAAGCGCTTGGCTTTCACTCGAGCTTCTCGGTCGAGCACCATTTTAGCGGCTGGAACCAGGTTTCCTCGACCTTGATGCTGCTCGCCGCGTTGGCCATGCGCACGAAGACGCTTCGCCTTGGCACCGCCGTCATCGTGCCGCCATGGCACAACCCGGTGCTGCTCGCCGAGGAAGCGGCAACGCTCGATCTTCTTTCGAAAGGTCGGCTCGATTTCGGCATCGGCAAAGGATATCGCCATAGCGAGTTCAAAGGATTTCAGATCGCCCCCGACGAGGCCGAAGCACGGTTCGAGGAAGCCCTCGAAGTCTTGAGGCGAGGCTGGACCACGCGAAAGCGCTTCTCGCACAAGGGCCGCTTCTGGCACTTCGAGGACATCGTGATCGAACCGCCCCCCGCTCAGACACCCCATCCGCCGCTTTGGGTGGCCGCCGGCAATCCGCACTCGATCAAACGTGCGGCAGCGCGCGGGTTCAACCTTATCCTCGATCAGTATGCTTCGCCCGCGACGCTTGGCGAACGCATTGCGATCTACAAGGCCGAGCGTGAAGCAAACGGACTTGGGTTCGATCCGATGCAGGTTGCCGTCGCGCGACAGCTTTACGTCGCCAAGGACGCGGCCGACAAGGAAGCCGCGTTGGTACGTCAGGCCGAATATACCAAACGGACTGTCGATGTTTCGCGCGATCCTTCGGCAAAAACCGGATCGCACGTGCTCGCTTATGCCGACAGAAAAGGGGCCACTGAAGAAAATGCGCTCTACGGTACGCCCGATGAAATCGCGGGCATGATCGAGGCGCTACGTGACGCCGGCGTAGCGTACGTGCTGCTCACGATTGCCGGCGGTGTCGATCAACTGCGCCACTTCGCGCGGGACGTTATGCCCGCATTCACGCTTGACGTTACCGCACGTGCGGCCGAATGACGTTTTCGCACCATGGCTGACACGCTCAAACCAGGCGACGGCAAGGAAGTTGAGGACGTCGTGCGCTGGGCGCTCGACCACGACAAGCCGCTTGAACTCTCCGGGCGTGGAACCAAGTACGGTATCGGCCGCCCAAGCCAGACAGACCTGACCCTCGATCTTTCGGGACTGGCCGGCGTGACGCTTTACGAGCCCGCCGAACTGGTGCTTTCGGCTCGCGCCGGAACGCCGGTCTCCGAGATCGAGGTATTGTTGGACAAGCACAATCAGGAGTTCGCCTTTGAGCCCATCGACTACGGTCCGCTTCTCGGCGCGGAGATAAATAACGGTACGTTGGGGGGAGCGATCGCCGCCAATCTTTCAGGCCCGCGACGCATAAAATCCGGCGCTGCACGCGATCATTTCCTCGGTGTCACCGCCGTCACCGGCCGCGGCGAAACGATCAAGTCTGGTGGTCGCGTCGTGAAGAATGTCACCGGCTATGACCTCTGCAAGCTGCTGGCCGGGTCATGGGGCACGCTCGGCGCCATGACCGACATTACGGTCAAGGTCCTGCCAAAAGCGGAAACCGAAGCGACAGTGCTGATCGAAGGGCTTGATGATGCAACCGCCTGCGTGGCCATGACGGCGGCGATGGGCTCCTCCTGCGATGTCTCGGGCGCGGCGCACTTGCCTGACCATATCGCGGCCTGGTTTGAGAACGTGCCCGAATCTGTCGCATCCACCGCGCTGCGGCTGGAAGGTTTCGCTCCTTCGGTAACCCACCGCAGAGAAACGCTTGCCGCGCAGATGAAACGCTTCGGACCGGTTACCGTTCTCGACGAAAGAAAATCGCGCGACCTGTGGCGCAGTATCCGCAACGTTAAACCCTTTGCCGCCGAGGCGGTCCGTACGCGACCGCTTTGGCGCATCTCCGTGCCGCCGCGCCGCGGCCACGAAATCGCGGGCGCCATCACGCCGGCTGCGCAGATGTTTTACGACTGGGCCGGGGGTCTTATCTGGGTGGCGATGCCGCTCGAAAATGAACCGGACGCACCGGCAATCCACCGCGCCGTAGCGGCTATCGGTGGGCACGCAACACTGGTACGTGCGCCGGCCGCCGTGCGGGCAAGCGTTGACGTCTTCGCGCCCGAGGATCAGGCCACGCGTGCTTTGGCCAAGCGCGTAAAGGAAAGCTTCGATCCGAAGGGTGTACTCAACCCGGGCCGCATGTGGGCGGGTGTCTGACAATGCAAACCTCGTTCACGCTCGCCCAGCTGCAGGATCCGCAATTCGCATCGTCCGAGAAGATCCTGCGCGCCTGCGTTCACTGCGGGTTCTGCACGGCGACTTGCCCGACCTATGTCCTGCTCGGCGACGAACTCGATTCCCCGCGCGGACGAATTTATTTGATCAAGGATATGCTCGAACAGGACCAGCCGGCGACGCGCGAAGTGGTCAAGCATATCGATCGTTGCCTCTCGTGCCTTGCATGCATGACCACGTGTCCGTCCGGCGTGAATTACATGCATCTGGTCGATCATGCGCGCGACTACATCGAGCAGACCTACAAACGCCCGATAACTGATCGTCTGCTGCGGGGCCTACTCGCACGCGTGCTGGTCGACCTGGGGCTCTTCCGTCTCGCCGTTCTGCTTGGGCTGATCGCACGTCCGCTGGCGCCCGTATTCGACGTGCTGGGCCTGCGCAGGTTGGGGGCGTTGCTGCGCCTGACACCGCGCCGCAAACCACCCCCACCGGTCGATCGCGTTGGCAAAGTCTATTCGCCGGAGGACAAGCGGCGTGGCCGCGTCGCGCTTTTGTCCGGCTGCATCAATCCAGTCCTCGCGCCTTCGACCATTGAGGCGACGATCCGCCTACTCAATCGCCAAGGCATTGAGGTGGTTGTCGCGGCCGGCGAGGGCTGCTGCGGTTCACTCCTCCACCACATGGGGCGCGAAGAGGAAGCGCTGTCACAGGCGCGCAATAATATTGATGCATGGACCCGAGAGATCGAAGGGGCGGGCCTCGATGCCATCCTGGTCACCGTTTCCGGGTGTGGCACAACCATCAAGGACTACGGGTTCATGCTGCGCAACGACCCGGCCTATGCGGCCAAGGCGGCGCGCGTTTCGGCTCTCGCGCGCGACGTCAGCGAGTACCTGGCGACCTTGAAGTTGCAGGATACGCGCGCGCCGGTGCCGCTCACCATTGCCTATCACGCCGCCTGTTCGCTGCAGCACGGACAAAAGGTTCTGCGCGAACCGAAAGATTTGCTGAGCGGGGCTGGCTTTGTGGTGAAGGACGTGCCGGAAGGTCATTTGTGTTGCGGTTCGGCCGGCACGTACAACATCATGCAACCTGCACTTTCGGAGCAATTGCGCGCGCGCAAGCTCGCGAATATCAAAAGGCTTAACCCCGATGTGATTGCGGCCGGCAATATCGGCTGCATCACGCAACTCGCGACCGGCACGGATGTGCCGATCGTACACACGGTCGAATTGCTTGACTGGGCGACCGGCGGCCCGACCCCCGGGCCGCTCGCCGAACTCGCCCGGCGCAAGGCTTCGGCAGCCTGAAATCGGCTGGCCTGCTGATTAGCGAATGGAGAGCGAACATGGCAAAGAAGCGCAAGAAGGCAAAAGCGAAGAAAGCCAAACGAGGGAAACGAGTCGCACCGGCTCGCAGGAAAAAAAGCGCGGCGAAGGTCGCGAAAAAGGCAAGGGCGAAAGCAAGAAAACGCACGAAAGTGTCGGTGAAAAAGCCCGCGGGTGTGCCCACGGAACCGAGTGAAACGGCTCCGGGCGCGCGGTCACCGCAGATGTCTTTTGGCGGTCTATTCGGCCAGGACAAGACCGAAGATCAGTAGTCCGACGCGGAGATCTGGCAGGTCGTTACCGCCCGGGCAAGCCTACGGACAGAGCGGCCCGATTGCATCGACCGGAGCGGCCTAATAGCATGCGTTCACCAGACGCATGGTCCTTAAGGGTCGGAACTATTTCGGATTTTACGAACAAAGCATAAGGGAGGCCGCAATGCCGGCGACTTACAAAATTCTGATCATGGGCGCGTCCTACGGCTCGCTGCTCGCTTCCAAAATCCTCTTTGGCGGCCATACGGTGCATCTGGTCTGCCTGCCGGCGGAAGCGGACCTGATCAACGCTGAAGGCTTCCGCGTTCGGCTGCCGGTCAAGGGCCGCAAGGAGCAGGTGGAAATCGACTCGCGCAAATTGCCGGGCAAGGTCAGCGCCGGCGGGGCCGCGGGCGTAAATCCCAAGGATTACGATCTCGTCGGTCTGGCAATGCAGGAGCCGCAATACCGTTCACCCGGCGTGCGCGAACTTCTTGACGCGGTGGCCGAATCGAAAGTGCCGTGCATGTCGATCATGAACATGCCGCCGCTTCCCTATGTGAAACGCATTCCCGGACTGAATTACGATGCGCTCAAGCCGGCCTATACCGATCCGACGGTGTGGGACAACTTTGACCCCGGCCTGCTGACCCTGTGCAGTCCCGATCCGCAGGCGATCCGCCCGCCCGATGAGAAAGTCAATGTGTTGCAGGTGACGCT
>Ga0126382_10001329_pt1 | contig 10069 bp, 11 predicted proteins | sample PanSoiMetPlot_30_FD_92548 | JGI IMG/M metagenome (GOLD analysis project Ga0126382, IMG submission 92548) | Tropical forest soil microbial communities from Panama - MetaG Plot_30 | ecosystem: Environmental > Terrestrial > Soil > Tropical forest > Bulk soil | place: Panama | collected 2016-02-17 | reverse complement strand
CGGCTCCCTGCATGTGCCGAGGCGCGCTGGCCATCGCGGTGCGGATGCTAACTCGGTGACGGCGACGAGCGCAAGGGGCTCGAACACCGCGCTCGTCCGAGGGGAACCTGCTAGGCGCTGAGAAGCCAACCGAGGCGCCACGCCGCTGAAAGCTGAAACGCGGCGAGCGAAAGATGAGGCTCTTCCCCGGCCCGATCCTCGATCTCCTGCGGCGGACCAGAGCCAACGGACCGTTTCTCGAAACGTCGGCGTGTCCATCAACGGAAGGTCCATCTCAGTCGGCGATGGCACCCGCGTGCGGACAAAGTACGTGACCAATGTTACGTCGGCCTCCACGATGGTCCGCTGGACGGCGGGGCCGTCATCCCGCCGGACGCGAGCTGGATGAGCGGGAGTGCCCGCTCAGAGGACGGCAGGGGCCTCGCAGAGGGGCGACCAAGGGGTACATACCGTTTCGCCCGCTGGGGCCCTCGTCAGAGCCCTTGGATTCCGAGGCCTTGCCAGGCGGGCTTCGCAACGCAGCGCCTCGGAGGCCCCTGGCGCACCGGCGCCGGAAGCCAGGCGGGCGGCCCACCTCCGAGCCCTCCCGCTATGCGAGATATCGGTGCCGCCATCCTGAGTACCATCGCCGCGAGAGTGTGCGCCTCCGCCCTCGGCGCACCGGGAAGCAGCACCCCAAGTGACCTGTGCTATGGTCGCGCTTCGGGAGACCGCGTCTTCTCGGAGGTAGAACAGCAGCGCTCCCTCTGGAGAGGCCCGATGAATCGTCGAAGGTTCCTGGCTGGCTTGAGTGGCAGCGTCCTTGCCTCGCCGCTCGTCGTCGCGGCCCAGCAGGCAGGCAAGGTCGCCCCAGTGATTTCCCGACGCGCGTTCGTTGCCCACCTTACCGGCGGCCTTCTCGCCGCGCCGCTCGCCGTCGAGGCGCAGCAGGCGGGGAAGGTCTACCGGATCGGCTTGCTCACCGGCACCGACGCGAGTTCGCCGAACGTCAAGGGGTTCCGGCAGGGACTGCGAGAGCTCGGATGGATCGAGGACCAGAACATCGCCGTCGTCCATCGATACGCGGAGGGCAACTCCGACCGACTCCCCGCGCTCGCCGCCGACCTGGTCGGGCTCAAGGTGGACCTCATTGCCGCGGGACCGACGCCGCCAGCTGTGGCGGCCAAGAAGGCGACCACCACGATTCCCGTCGTCATGCTCGGCGCTGCGCAGCCGGTCGAGCTGGGTCTCGTCGCAAGCCTCGCGCGTCCGGGGGGAAACGTCACCGGAATGGCGTGGGGCGTCGACCTCATGATCATCGGGAAAGGGCTCGAGATCCTCAAGGAAGCGATCCCCAGGCTTCGCCTGGTCGGGGTGCTCTCGAACCCGGCCAATCCGGGCAACGCGCTCGCCATGCGCGACGTGAAGGAGGCCGCACGATCCGTGGGCGTGCAGCTTCACGCCCTGCACGCACGCGGACCCGGCGACTTTGACGGCGCGTTCGCGGCCATGGCGAAGCAGCGGGTGCAGGCACTCCTTGTCGTGGCGGACTCGCTGTTCGTGACCCACCGCGCACGGCTCGCCACTCTCGAGGCGACGTACCGGCTGCCGTCGATACACAGCTTCGTGCTGAACGTCGAGGCCGGGGGGCTCATCGGCTACGCGCCAGACACGGTGGCCGCCTGGCGACGCGCCGCCGTCTTCGTCGACAGAATCCTGAAGGGCGCGAAGCCCGCCGAGCTGCCCGTCGAGCAGCCGACCAAGTTCGAGCTCGTGATCAACCTCAAGACCGCCAAGGCCCTGGGCCTGACGATCCCGCAATCACTCCTTCTGCGCGCCGACCAGGTGATCGAGTAGTGGAGCGGCGGGTGTTCCTCGCCGGAGCCCTGGCAAGTCTTCTCGCCCGCCCTTTGACCGGCCAGAGTCAGCAGACGGGCAAAGTCTACCGATTGGGGATCCTGGGGAATATCCCGCTCACGGACTCCGAGGGGGCGCGTGTCTGGGGCGCGCTCACCCAGGGCCTGCGGGAGCTCGGCTACGTGGAGGGCCAGAACCTCATCGTCGAGCACCTCTCCACGAAGGGGCGACCCGAGCGGGTCCCGGCCCTTGCCACGGAGCTCGTCCGATGGAAACCCGACGTCATCGTGGCGCCGAACAACCTCAACGCCCGCGCCGCCCGAGAGACTACGCAGACCATACCGATCGTCGTACCCACACTCGCCGAGTCGAGTGGCCTCATAGCCAGCCTCGCGCACCCGGGTGGGAACGTCACTGGCCTCACTCTCCTCGCTCCGGAAATGACCGGGAAGCAGCTGGAGCTGCTCAAGGAGATCGTTCCGCGGCTCAACCGCGTCGCCGTGCTCTGGAATCCGGTCAACCGGTCCACCCAAACCCTCGTGGACCAGGCGAGAGGTGCGGCGCGCACATTGGGGCTGCAGCTGCAAGTCCTGGAGGCGCGACGGGCGGAGGACATCGAGAGCGCCTTCACGGCCATGAGCCGGGAGCGCGCTGGCGCCCTCTTGCTTCTCCCGGACGCCATGTTCATTCTCCAGCGTGTACGGATCGCGGACCTTGCCGCGAGAGCCCATCTGCCGGTGATGCACGCGCAGAGCGAACACATGAGCGCGGGTGGCCTCGCTTTCTACGGGCCTTCGATGGCCGACAACTTTCGCCGTGCCGCCACGTATGTCGACAAGATCCTGAAAGGTGCCAAGCCCGCTGACCTGCCCGTGGAGCAGCCGACCAAGTTTGAGCTGGTGATCAATCTCAAGACTGCAAAGGCCCTCGGGCTGACCATTCCGCCGTCGGTTCTAGCACGGGCCGATCAGGTGATTGAGTAGTGGAGCGGCGCGCGTTCCTCGGTGCCGTGGCCGGCGGTCTGCTCGCCGCGCCGCTCGGCGCCGAGGCCCAGCAGGCTGGAAAGGTGTACCGGATTGGGTTCCTGCGGGGGGGCCCGCCGCCCGAGAGCTACCTCGACGCCTTTCAGCAAGGCCTGCGCGAGCGCGGATATGTCTATGGTCAGAATGTCGTTGTGGAACTCCGAGCCACCGACGGCAGCGTCGACCAGCTTCCGCAGTTGGCTGAGGAGCTGCTCCGCTCGAAGGTTGATGTCATTCTGGCTTCGGCTGGACCAGCGGCTCTCGCGGCCAGGAAGGCGACCACGTCGGTGCCAATCGTCTTTGTTGGTGTCGTTGACCCGGTCGGGGTGGGGCTTGTCCCAAGCCTCGGCCGTCCGGGTGGCAATATCACCGGACTAGCCACCAACTCCGAGGACTTTGCCGGCAAGCGCCTGGAGCTGCTCAAGGCAATCGTCCCCAGCCTCAAGCGAGTTGCCGTTCTCTGGCATCCGGCCAACCTGACCAACCCCATCCAGCTCAAGGGTGCGCAGGTCGCAGCGCGCACGCTCGGCGTGCGGCTCGAGCCTGTGTCGATCCAGGGGCCGAATGATTTCGAGTCTGCCGGCAAGGCCGTGCGGGGCGCCGACGGTCTCCTGTTTCTGGAGAGTCCCCTCTTCACGACGCATCGGGCTCGGCTCGCAGAGTTGGCAGGCAAAAGCCGCCTGTCCGCGATCTATGGCCAGAGGGAGTACGTCGAGGTTGGAGGCCTCATGTCCTACGGTCCGCAGTTTTACGATCTGTACAGGCGTGCTGCCCTGCACGTGGACAAGATCCTGAAAGGTGCCAAGCCTGCCAACCTGCCGGTCGAGCAGCCCACCAAGTTCGAGTTCGTCATCAACCTCAAGACCGCCAAGGCCCTTGGCCTGACGATTCCGCCGGGGGTGCTCGCGCGGGCCGATGAGGTGATCGAGTAGTGAGGCGGCGGGAGTTCCTAGGCATTTTGACCGGCGGTCTCCTCGCCGCCCCGCTCGCCGCCGAGGCGCAGCAGGCGGAGAAGGTCTACCGCGTCGGCTTCATGTTTACGACGTCCCCGGTTTCTGAGATGGCCGGACCCGAGCCTGTTCACCCCTTGGCCAGAGCGCTGGTGCAGGGCTTGCGCGTCCTGGGCTATGTGGAAGGGCAGAACCTCATCCTTGAGCGGCGCTCGGCCGAGGGACGGTTCGAGCGATTCGGCGAGATCGTGGCCGAGCTGGTCCGCCTCAAAGTGGACGTCGTCGTGACGTCCGCGCCGGGAGTGGCGGCAGCCAGGGCGGTGACTACGACCGTTCCGATCGTCCAGGCAGCGGGCCCCGATCCCGTGCGTGCGGGGCTCGCGCTGAGCTTCGCGCGTCCCGGTGGCAACATCACGGGGCTCACAAGCAATGTCGGTCCTGAATTCGAGGGCAAGCGTCTGGAGCTCTTGAAAGCGATGCTACCGGGCGTGTCTCGTATCGCCTACCTCAGCAGCAGGGAAAGCAAAGTCTGGGAGACTCCAATGGGGAAGACCGTCCGGCCAGCGGCGCAGGCCCTGAGCGTGACATTGATCCCCGCCGAATTCTCGCGCGATCGGTACACCGACGCGCTCTCGCGGATCAACCGCGCCCGTGTCGAGGCGCTACTTGTCGCAGAGACTCCGACGGCGTACGCCGATCGAGATGCCCTCATGGATTTCGTGATCCGGACTCGGCTGCCAAGTCTCTTCCCCTTTCGTGAGGCGGTGGAGGGCGGCTGTTTGATGTCCTACGGACCGGCCTTGGCCGATAACTTCCGCCGCGTCGCGACCTACGTGGACAAGATCCTCAAAGGGGCCAAGCCCGCCGATCTACCTATCGAGCAGCCGACGAAGTTCGAGCTGGTGATCAATCTCAAGACCGCCAAGGCGCTTGGCCTGACGATCCCGCCGTCGCTGCTCGCGCGGGCGGATGAGGTGATCCAGTGATCTCCGGCTGCGCGTTCGTTACCAGCCTCGCCGCCGCTTGCCACCGAGGCGCACCTGACGGCAGCGCCAGAAGTGGACCCATCTCAGCGGTCGCTCAAGACTGACATAGTGAGACGTGTTGACGGCTCGCCGACGTTAGGCGGCGCGGGTGGATGCCGTCTGCGGGGCGATCGGGCTCTATCGCCAACCCAGGATGAGAGGAGAGTGCGCAATGGTGGACCTGATGAGGATCGGCGTGCTGCTGCCCACCGTTCTCGTGGCCGTTTCTGGTTGCGCAACGGAGGACTGGGTCCGCGACCTCATGGACAAGAAGGAAGTCGAGATCAATCGGCGCATGGACGGGCTCGGCAACCGGATCAAGACCAGCGATCAGCTCGCGCGCAGAGCTGACGAACGAGCGGATGCCGCGATGACCAGGGCCGAGGGCGTGGACGGCCGCCTGACGCGTCTCTGGTCGAACCGCTACAAGCAGAAGGTTGTGGACACGGTCGAAATCTACTTCGCCTTCGGCAAGGCGGACCTGTCAGAGGGCGCGCAGGATGCACTCCTCGGCGTGGTCAAGGAGCTCCAGGACGGCCCAACCCTAGTCGTGCGGCTCAGGGGCTTCAGCGACGCCACGGGTGCGCGCGACTACAACTACGGCCTTGTCCAGCGCCGGGTCGAAGCCGTCTGGCGGTTCCTCGAAACGAAAGGCGTGCAACTCTCCCGGGTGCAGGAGATCAGGATGGGCCCGCTCGATGACCGCGGCACCCCAGAAGACAAGAGGCGACGCGTCACCGTCACGGTGCTGGCCGACGCGGACTAGCTGAGACGGGCCTTCTCCGCCAACATGAGTCATACAGCAGCCCCTGAAGTTTAGTGTCATTGATCCCGTCGGCGATGAAGCAGCGCCGGCGGGATCGTCAGGCCGAGCGCCTTCGCGGTCTGGAGGTTGATGACCAGCTCCAGCTTCGATGGCAGCTCGACAGGGCGGTGTCCCGCCCGGGATGGGTCAGCGTAGTCTTGAGGCGCGCCGCCTTACACTGGCCCGGAGGCTCCAGTACGCGCGCCGCATCTGCGTGCGGGACCGCCGCGCGGCGCCGCGGAGGCTCCGCTCGTAGGTCCGGACGTCGTCGCGCTCCGGCAGGTCGAGCACGAAGCCCCCGTTCACATGGTTCTCGTCGAGTCGTAGTGGTTCGCCACCGACGTGAAATGACCCACGAGCGACTCCCTGGTACGGCGCTGATCGTTGATCTTGGTCCCGGTGTGCACGAGCGCGCCGTGCCAGACGAGGATGTCCCCCTTTTTCGGTAGGAAGTGCCGCGGCTCGAGATCGAGCTCCTTGACCCGTCGCTTCAGGAACGCCACGTACCTCGCGCCGCGGTCCGCGGCCTCGGCCTCGTAGCACTATAGGCGTGCCGCCCAGCACGTGGACAAGATCCTCAAGGGCGCCAAACCCGCCGATTTGCCGGTGGAGCAGCCCACCAAGTTCGAGTTCATCATCAACCTCAAGACTGCCAAGGCCATCGCGCTGACCATCCGGCCGTCGCTACTGGCGCGGGCGGATGAGGTGATCGAGTAATGCAGCGTCGGTCGTTCATGGGTGTGCTTATGAACGACCTTCTTGCTGCGCCGCTCGCCGCTGGCGCTCAGCCGCGCCGCCCCCAGCGGAGGCGTGCCACCGCTCCCAGGCGGGACCGATTGCATTGGCCCGAATGCGTATTGTAGAGACAGCCTAAGTAGGCTACCCTCTCGCGCCACGTTCTGTAACCCCTCGCTGTGGCCGCAGCCACTCGGCTCTGTGCCATGCAGCATTGGCCTTTGTACTCGATCAGAGGCGAAGGGGAAGAGATGAGACCGCTGAAAACGGTTGTCGTGGCGGTAACGTTCCTGCTACTCATTAGGCCGATTGGCGCCCAGGCCAACATCATCTATGAGTGGACGGGAGTCTGCAACGGAGTCGTCACCCCCGGCATAGAGGGTTGCGCCGGGCAGGCCACGCTGCACGTGGTCACGACCGACGACTACATTCCAGGAGGGACTTTCACCCCGCACTTTGCGTGTGTCGGTGTTACGTGCACTCCCGTTGCGACACCGGTCTTGCTCGAATTCCTCTATACCGACGCCAACTCTCCGCCGTTCGACTACACCTTAAGCTGGCTGTTTGACAACGGAGACCTCACGCTGCCCGCATTGCAACCCGGCGAATCTGGACCCGGCGAAGGGGAGTTATTGACGACCGCACAAGTCTTCTTTTCCCATTCCGATGGGAGTTGGAGGGCGGCGGGCGAGGACCGGGCTCCAAACTGCGACGCAGGCAACCCCCCATCGAACAATCCCTTCTGCGGCTACGGTGCCAGAGGCATCAACGGGACGTGGACGCGTATCCCAGAACCTTCCACGCTCGTGCTGCTCGGGGTGGGACTCGTTGGCCTGATGATTGGGCGTGGCCGTAGGTCGAAGACGTAACTAGCTCAACTAGTGCCGGCGCGTCTAGTCCGCCCACCGGCAGGTCGTGGAGCAGCATCGTTGCCCGACCGCGGCGCCGCCATCTCGCGCCCGCAGCCCGCACACGGCCGCCGGACGCCGCCCGGAAGGGCCTCCTGCGTCCGTAGCAACGCCGTGGCTCGGCGTCGGGGCGCGCGGGGAGGTCGCGGGCGCCGCCTACCGCTGGCCTACGGGGCACGCCCACGCGAGCCCGCGCGTGTGCCAGTCGGGGCGACGCGTCCGATCGAACGGCATCGGCGCGACAAGTCGTCGGTGCGCATCCACGGCGGCACGATACGCCCCGATGATCAGGAGCTTTCGGGACGCATCGAGCGCCGGTCTCAGGGTTGGTGCCCCCGGGGTGACTCGAACACCCGGCCCGCAGTTTAGGAAACTGCTGCTCTATCCACCTGAGCTACGGGGGCGTGACCACGCGAGACCACACATCAGATCGCTGGCCGCATTCTAGCATCGCTCAGAACAGGTCCTGCGCCTCCATGCCGCGCGCGGCCATGAGGCGGCGGAGGCGCTGCAGGGCGGCGGACTCGATCTGGCGCACGCGCTCGCGCGTCACGCCGAGCTTTCGGCCGATGGCCTCGAGGGTCATGGGCTCCTCGCCGGTGAGGCCGAAACGCCAGCCGAGCACGTTGCGCTCCGAGTCGGGCAGATCGCGGAGTACGTCCGCCAGGTCCTCCCTCGCCCGAAGCGTGGCCGCGAGTCCGGCGCCCGGCGGAGGCTCGGGATCCGCCACCGCGTCTTCCACGGAGCCAGTGCCGCCGGGGATGGGCGGCGCATCGAGGGAGACGGGGCGCTGGCTCATGCGCTCGATGTGCTCGATCTCCTCCAGGGGATGATCGAGAGCCTTGGCGATCTCCTCCGTGGTGGGAGCGCGCCCGAGGAGCTGGGTCAGCTCTGCCTTCTTCTTTGCATAGCGCCCGAGGAGCATCTCGATGTGCACGGGAAGGCGGATGGTGCGCGCTTGGTTGGCGAGGGCGCGCGAGAGGGACTGGCGAATCCACCACACGGCGTAGGTGGAGAAGCGCGTGCCGCGCCCGGGCTGAAATTTCTTCACGGCGTGGAGGAGGCCGAGATTGCCCTCCTCGATCAGGTCGAGCAGGGACAGGCCGCGATTCAGATAGCGCCGCGCCACACGCACCACGAGGCGCAGATTGGCCTCGGTCAGGCGTCGCTCAGCCTCTGCATCTCCCTTCTGGACGCGCCTCGCAAGCTCCTGCTCCTCGTCGGGTGTGAGAAGCGGCACCTTGGCGATGTCGCTGAGGTAGATGCTGAGGAGCTCGCGGCCGCGGGCGGCGGCATCCGGCTTGTCCTTGTCGCCGGCCAGCTCGATGGGATCGCGCTCGAGAAGCGTGTCGAGCGGCTCGCCGCCATCCAGCACATCGAGCGTGTCGGCTTGCGGCTCACTCATCCTCGTCGCCGTCCATCGGCTGCACACGCGCGGACTCGGTCGGGACGTCGGGCGCCTCGTCCACCTTGACCTCGACCGTCTCGCGCACGGGCAGGAGGTGGATCGGGTTGTAGACCATGCCGTCGTGACGGATCTCGAAGTGCAGATGCGGGCCCGTGGCGCGCCCGGAGCGTCCGACGGTGCCGATGATGGTGCCCGTCGACACTCGGTCGCCCACCTCGACGAGGTTTTCGAGGTTGTGCGCGTAGACCGTCACGAAGCCGCACTCGTGCTCCACACGGATGACCCGGCCATACGCGCGCTCCTGGCCGCTCGAGATCACCGTGCCGGGCGCGGCGGCGAGGATGGGCGCGCCGATCTCCGCCTTGATATCCATGCCCGCGTGCCAGCCGAGTCGACGGCGTCCGAAGGCAGACACGACCTGCCCTTCCACGGGCCACGCGAACTCGATGGTGTTCTCGAGACCAGGCTCGGCCATGTAGAAGCGCGTGGGCACACGGCGCGGCCCCGCCCGCACGAAGAGCACGTCGCCGTTGGCAAGCACGGCGTCGATCAGCCGCACGGGCTTCTCGTTCGCCGCCATCTGCGCACTCGGGACCACGATGCGCTGGCCGACCCGGAGCTGCTCCGGACGGGCGAGGCGGTTGGCGTCGATGAGGGTTTTCCGACTCACACCGTAGCGGACGGCGATGCGGGTCAGCGTCTCCCCCGAGCGCACCACGTGCACCGTGCGCCGGACGGGAGCGGTGGGCTTGCTCTCGCGCGCTTTCCAGTCCGGCACGGGATGCGTCTTCGACATGGGATGCGTCTTCGGCGACGTATGGGGCCGCGGTGAGGTTTTTTTGGGCGGCGCCGCCGCCTCGGGCAGTCCGGGATGTGCGAGGAAGAGTCCCGGGAGGAGCAGGCCAAGCCCGATGGCCTGCCGGCAGCGAGGTCGCGTCACGAATCGAACTCCGCGAAGCGCACCTCGAAGGACGTGAACCGTCCGGTGGCAGGACGCCACGCCACCGATAGCGTCTCGACGTGGGCGAGCGGAGGGCCCTTGTGCAGATCGCGCGCGAGCTCTTCGATCACCTCGCGACCACCCTCCACGCGCACGCGAACCCTCCCGTCCCTGAGGTTCATCACGTAGCCCCGCAGCCCGAGCTGCGCGGCCTTTCGCTGCGCGAAGTTCCGATATCCCACACCCTGCACATGTCCCCCCACGATGATTTCCGCTGCGCTCTGCGGCCGGGGCCTGCTCATGGCACGTGGCACGGGTGAAAAATGGTCGGGGCGACTGGATTTGAACCAGCGACCTCCTGCTCCCGAAGCAGGCGCGCTACCAAGCTGCGCTACGCCCCGTCCCTGACGCCATTCTACGCTTCCCACGCATACTTGCCG
>Ga0126382_10001328_pt1 | contig 10070 bp, 4 predicted proteins | sample PanSoiMetPlot_30_FD_92548 | JGI IMG/M metagenome (GOLD analysis project Ga0126382, IMG submission 92548) | Tropical forest soil microbial communities from Panama - MetaG Plot_30 | ecosystem: Environmental > Terrestrial > Soil > Tropical forest > Bulk soil | place: Panama | collected 2016-02-17 | reverse complement strand
GTACGCGGAAAATTTGGAGCCTCACTATGCCGCCCTCGGTCTTCACTGCAGCGAGGGTGAAATCTGGGAGAAGGCGGCGACGTACCTTCGACGGGCCGGCCTCCAGGCAGGTGCACGCTCGGCGTATTCAGAGGCGGGCGCATTCCTCATGCAGGCACTGGGGGCCCTCAGTCATCTCCCCGCGACGCGCCAGACGACCACGATGGCTATCGACATCCGGCTCGATCTCCGGAACGCGTTTCTTCCGCTCAGTGAATGGGCGCGGATGGGGGACCACCTCCGCGAGGCCGAGGGGCTCGCCCGGACCCTCGGCGACCAGCACCGGCTCGGGCGGATCACCAACTTCATGTTGAATCAATGCATGTTCACTGGGGACTACGACGGGGCCGTTAGATTCGGGCGGGAAGCCCTGGGCATCGCGCGAACCCTCAGTGATCGCTCGATCGAGGTGACCGCAACGACGAATCTGGGTGGGGCATACTCCGCCCTCGGCGAGTTCAATGACGCGGCCGCCTTCCTGGAGCGGAATGTTGCGCTGGAGGGCAACCTGCGCTATGAGCGCTTCGGGTCGGTCAGCATCCAGTGGGCGTGGTCGGGGGCCCACCTCGCGGACGTGCTCTCAGAGCTCGGTCGGTTCGACGAGGCCATCGGGTGCGTCGAGGCCGTTGTGCAGATTGCCGAGGAGGCCGACAATCCCTTCACGCTGAACTTCGGGTTGTTCAATCTCGGCCGCGCTTACCTCCGTCGAGGTGATTTCGCCCGCGCGACCGGTGTACTCGAGCGGAACGTCGACCTCTACCGGACGCGACAGGTCGTCTTCGCGAAGCCGTTCGTCACCGCTGCCCTCAGCGTTGCCTACGCTCTCACCGGTCGTGTTGCCGAGGCGCTCCCTCTCATATCGGATGCCGTCGAGGAGTTTCGCCTTCGCCCGAATCACTTTCGCCCGGCGATCGTTCCTTTGTACGCGGGGAGGACCTACCTCGCGGGCGGGCGACTCGACAAGGCCGCCAGCCACGCCCGCGATGCGCTGGAGCTTACGCGCCAGCTGAAGGCGCGAGCCGCCGAGGCCCACGCCCTTTGCCTCGCTGGCGACGTTGCTTCATCCGACAGCGCGGAGGACGCCAGCGACTACTACCGCGATGCGCTAGCACTCGCCGGCACTCTCGCGATGCGCCCTCTCGTAGCCCAGAGTCATCTCGGTCTCGGTAAGCTCTACCAGCGCACAGGCAAGCGGCAGGAAGCCCAGGCGCACCTGGCAACGGCGGCTGCGATGTTCCGCGAGATGGATATGCGCTTCTGGCTGGAGAAAGCAGAGGCGGTCTAGGAGCGCGCGCTCAGTATGATGTAGACCGCGACCGGACCCGGCTCACGTGTTGTGTCCTGAGCACGCCACCAGCACCTTGGGATTCATCGCGTAGAAGCAGTACTCCGCCGTCGCCTCCGACTTGTCGTCGGCCCGATAGCGAATGATACCGGCCACGAGAAGCGGACGGCTGTCTCGCGTCACCTGCTGATCGTCGGAGCCGCGGGGCAGGAAATCGCCCGCTACCAGACGCGGGCCCTCGATCGTGAAGGTCGAACGCCCGGCCGGCGCGACGGATTCGCCTTCGCCGCGCCCGTTCTGCAATTCGGCCCGCAAGATCCGGAACACGTCCTCCTCGCCGTATGGCGACAGGATGAAGTTGACCATCTGCGCGCGCCGGATTTCCACGGCCGCCCGGTTGCCCGAGTTCTCGATGCCGATGCTCACCATGACGAGCTGATTCACGTCCATCGTCGTGACGTCGCGCGCCGTCACGCGGAGGCTCGCGCGCGGCTCCGGGGGTGCGGGAGCCTGGTCGATCTTGGCCGGGGCCGGCGCGGCGCCCGGGCGATCGCTTCGGGCCGCCGTCCAAGCCGTGGCGCAGATCCCGGCGACGGCCAGCACCGCGAGCGCGATCGTGAGCGGCACCCGGCGGCGGCCCTCCTTCAGGGAAATCTGAATGCCGATCCAGGCGGTGACGGCCTGGGACAGCGCCGAGATGACCGCGAGCGTGATGTCGAGCACGCGCGAGGGCGGAAGGAGGGCTATGCGCCGCCGTGCGTCGCCGGGCGCAGGCCGAGGGCGGCGCGGGTCCGTGCACGGACACGCCCGACCGCCATGCGGAAGCGTTCCATGTAGAGGTAGATGACCGGCGTCGTGTAGAGCGTCAAGAGCTGGCTCAGCAGCAGGCCGCCGACGACAGTGATGCCGAGCGGGCGGCGGAGCTCGGAGCCGGTACCGGTCCCCAGCGCGAGCGGCAAGGCACCCAGCAGCGCGGCCATCGTCGTCATCAAGATCGGCCGGAACCGCCGCAAGCACGCCTGGTGAACGGCGTCGCGGGCGTTGAGGCCGTGGTTGCGCTCGAGATCGAGCGCGACGTCGATCACCAGAATGGCGTTCTTCTTCACGATCCCGATGAGCAGGATGATCCCGATCATCGCGATGACCGACAGGTCCATCCCGCAGATCAAGAGCGCGAGCAGCGCGCCGACGCCGGCCGACGGCAACGTGGACAGGATCGTGAACGGGTGGATCAGGCTCTCGTAGAGCACGCCCAGGACGATGTAGACCGCGACCAGGGCCGCCAGGATCAGCAGCGGCTGGTTGGCGAGCGCGGCCTGAAACGCCTGCGCCGTGCCGGTGAACTTCCCGCTGATGTTGGTCGGGAAGCCCATCCTGTGCTCCGCGGCGTCAATGGCTCGGACCGCGTCGCCGAGCGCCACGTTCGGCGCCAGGTTGAAGAACACGGTGACCGACGGAAACAGGCCCTGGTGGTTCACCTGGATGGGCCCGGTGCCCGTGCGGAACTTCGTCACGGCGGTCAGCGGCACTTGCTGTCCGGTGTTCGAGCGCACGTAGATGTTCGAGAGCGCGTCCGGCCGCTCCCAGTAGCGCGGCTCCAGCTCCATCACCACGTGATACTGGTTCAGCGAGGAGTAGATGGTCGACACCTGGCGCTGCCCGAACGCGTCGTAGAGTGTCTCGTCGATCATCCGCGTGCTGACGCCCAAGCGCGCCGCGGTCGCACGGTCGATGATCACCGGCACCTCGAGCCCGCGGTTCTGCTGGTCGCTGCTGACGTCGCGCAGCTCGGGCATCTCCCGCATGGCGCGGACAAGGCGGGGCGCCCACGTGTTCAGCTCCTCCAGATTGTCGCTCTGGAGCGTGAACTGGTACTGCGCGTTGCTGATGCGTCCGCCCAGCCGCACGTCCTGGACCGCCTGGAGATAGAGGGTGGCCCCCGGCACCTGCGCGAGCTTGGGCCGAAGGCGAGTGATGACCTCGTCCGCGGAGATCTTGCGCTCGTCGCGCGGCTTGAGCGAGATGAAGCCGCGACCGGTGTTCGCGGTCGTGCCGCGGCCGCCGCCGCCGCCGGTGAACAGCGTGACCGTGTCGATGGCGGGGTCGGATTTCAAGATTTCCGCGTAGCGCATCATCTTCTCGTGGATGGCCGCGAACGAGACGTCCTGCTGGGCCACGATGTTGGCGGCGAGCCGTCCGTTGTCCTGCTGCGGGAAGAAGCCCTTCGGGACGATGTTGAAGAGGTGGACGTTCACCGCGAAGGTGGAGAGAAAGACGATCATCGTGATCGCCGGATGCCGCAGCGCGACCGTCAGTGTCCGGTCGTAGGCGCGCGTGATCGCGTCGAAGATTCGCTCCCCGAGGACCGCGAGCCGCGGCCGGTGGACCGGGTCGTGGGGCCGCAGCAGTAGCGCGCACATCATCGGCGTCGTCGTGAGCGAGATCGCCAGCGACACCAGCACGGCGACCGAGAGCACCACCGCGAACTCGCGGAAGAGGCGCCCGACGATGCCGCCCATGAGCAGAATGGGCATGAACACGGCCACGAGCGAAATGCTCATCGACAGCACCGTGAAGCCGATCTCCTTGGCGCCGGTCAGGGTGGCCTCGAGCACGCCCATCCCGCGCTCGATGTGGCGCATGACGTTCTCGACCACGACGATGGCGTCGTCAACGACGAAGCCGGTGGCGACGGTCAGCGCCATCAAGGAGAGGTTGTCGATGCTGTAGCCCACCAGGTACATGATCGCGAAGGTCCCGATCAGCGAGACCGGCACCACGACGCCGGGGATGAGCGTCGCGCGGATGTTGCGGAGAAACAGGAAGACGACGAGCACGACCAGGCCGATCGAGATGAGGAGCGCCTCTTCGACGTTCTTGACCGACGCGCGGATCGTCACGGTCTGGTCGAGCACGGGCGTGAGCGCGATTTCCGCCGGGACGAGCGCGCGCAGGTACGGCAGCTCCGCCCGGATCCGGTCGACGGTCTCGATGATGTTGACGCCGGGCTGGCGGAAGATGACGAGGACGACCGCCGTCTGACCGTTGGACACCGCGCCGGCGCGAAGGTCCTCGACGGCCCCGCGCACTTGGGCCACGTCGGTGAGGTGGACGGGCGCGCCATTTCGCCACGCGACGATCAACGGCTCGTAGAGTTTGGGGTCACGCAGCTGGTCGGTGGCGTTGATCTCCCACGTGAACCGGCCGTCGTCGAGCTGGCCCTTGGGACGGTTGACGTTTGCGGCGGCCAGCGCCCGTCGGACCTCGTCGAGGCCGATGCTGTAACGCGCGAGCGCCATCGGGTTGAGCTCGACACGGACCGCCGGCAGCGAGCTGCCGCCCACGAAGATCTGTCCGACACCTTCGAGCCGCGCGATCTTCTGTTGCAGGACTGTGGAGGCGATGTCGTACATCCGCCCCTTGTCCAGGGTCTTCGAGGTGAGCGCCAGGATCAGGATCGGCGCGTCAGCCGGATTCGCCTTGCGGTAGGTGGGGAGGTTCGGCAGGTTCGGCGGCAGCTGTCCCACGGCCGCCGCGATGGCAGACTGGACGTCGCGCGCGGCGCCGTTGATGTCGCGGGCCAGGTCGAACTGCAGCGCGATCGTCGAGGCACCGAGGAAGCTGACGGACGTCATCTCCGCGACGCCGGCAATGCGCCCGAACTGACGCTCGAGTGGGGTGGCGACTGCGGACGCCATCGTCTCGGGGCTGGCACCGGGCAGACCCGCGACGACGTTGATGGTCGGAAAATCCACCTGGGGCAGCGGGGCGACCGGGAGCAGCCGGAACGAGATCATCCCTGCGATGACCAGCGCGATCGTCAGCAAGGTCGTGCCGACCGGCCGGCGGACGAACGGACTGGAGAGACTCACGGCGCGGTCACCGGATGCCCGGCGGCGCGGCGCTGACGCGCACCGCGCCGCGCGAGCCGCTCGGCGAGTCGGTCGAACGCCAGATAGATGACCGGCGTGGTGTAGAGCGTCAGCACCTGGCTCACGATGAGCCCGCCCACGATGGCGACGCCGAGCGGCTCGCGAAGCTCGGAGCCAACACCGTGCCCGAACGCCAGCGGAACGCCGCCCAGCAGCGCGGCCATCGTCGTCATGATGATCGGGCGGAAGCGCAGCAGCGAGGCCTGCTCGATCGCGTCCCGCGCAGATTGCCCCTGGGAGCGCTGCGCGTCGAGCGCGAAGTCGATCATCATGATCGCGTTCTTCATGACGATACCGATCAGCAGGATGATCCCGATCAGCGCGATAACGGACAGATCGAGACGCACGAGCAACAGCGCCAGCAATGCCCCGAGCCCGGCCGAGGGCAAGGTGGAGAGGATCGTGATCGGGTGGATCCAGCTCTCGTACAGCACGCCGAGCACGATGTAGACGGTGACGATCGCCGCCAGGATCAGGAACGGCTGGTTGGCGAGCGAGGCCTGGAAGGCGCGCGCCGCGCCCTGGAATCCGGTCTGGATGCTCGGCGGCAAGCCGATCTCGCGCTGGACGCGGTCGATCGATTTTACCGCCGCGCCCAGCGAGACGCCCGGCGCCAGATTGAAGGACACCGTCACCGCGGGGAACTGGCCCTGGTGGCTGATGGCGAGCGCGGTGGCGCGCTGCTCGATCGTGGCCAGCGTCGAGAGTGGCACCTGGCCGCCGGCGGCCGACCGCAGGTAGACCCGATCCAGCACGGATGGATCCATACGAAACTCCGGCAGCACCTCGAGGACCACCCGATACTGGTTCAGCTGTGTGAAGACCGTCGAGATCTGCCGCTGGCCGAACGCGTTGTAGAGCGCATCGACGATCATCTGGGGCGTGATGCCCAGCCGCGATGCGGTGCCGCGGTCGATCTGCACCAATGCTTGCAGGCCCTGATCGAGCTGGTCGGTCGCGACGTCGTGCAGCTCGGGCAGCTGGCGCAGGCGTTCCACGAATTTCGGCGCCCAGACGCGCAGCTCGGCCTCGTCCGGATCCTCGAGGCTGTACTGGAACTGTGTCCGGCTCACGCGATTCTCGACGGTCAGGTCCTGGACCGGCTGAAGATACAGTGTGATTCCGTCCACCTGCGTCAGCGCCGGCCGCAGCCGGCCGATCACGTCGCCGACGCTCTCGCCGCGCTCGGCCAGTGGCTTCAAGGTGATCTGGATGCGGCCGCTGTTGAGCGTCGTGTTCGTCCCGTCGATGCCGATGAATGACGAGACGCTGGCGACGGCCGGATCTCTCAGGATGACACGGCCGAGCGCCTGCTGCCGCTCGCCCATTGCGTCGAACGAGATGTTCTGCGGCGCCTCGGAGATGCCCAGAATGACGCCGGTGTCCTGGATCGGAAACAACCCCTTCGGCACGACCAGGTAGAGCCAGAGGGTCAGGGCGACCGTGCCGATCGCGACGATCAAAGTGCCGGTCTGGTGCCCGAGCACCCAGCGCAAGGTGCGGCCGTAGAACGCGACCAGGTTGTCGAACTGGCGCTCGGCGGCGCGGGCGAACGCGCCGGGACGTCGCTCGGCCACCGGCCTGAGCAGCTTCGCGCAGAGCATCGGCGTCAGGGTCAGCGAGACCACCGCCGAGACGAGGATGGCGGCAGACAAGGTCAGCGCGAACTCGCGGAACAGCCGGCCCACGATGTCGCCCATGAACAGGAGCGGGATCAGCACCGCGATCAGCGACACGGTCAACGACAGGATCGTGAAGCCGATCTGGGCCGAGCCAACGAAGGCGGCCTGCAGCGGCGACTCGCCCTCCTCGATGTAACGGCTGATGTTCTCGATCATCACGACCGCGTCGTCGACGACGAAGCCAGTCGAGATGGTCAGCGCCATCAAGGAGAGGTTGTTGAGGCTGAACCCGAGGCCGTACATGACGGCGAACGTCCCGATGATCGACACCGGCACCGTGATGCCCGGGATGAACGTCGCCGCCGCCGAGCGCAGGAACACGAAGATGACCAGGACGACCAGGACGACGGCCAGCATCAACTCGGACTGCACATCGTGCACGGAGGCTCGGATCGTCGTGGTCCGGTCGGTTAGCACGGTGACCTGCACCGCGGACGGCAGCGAGCTCTGGAGCTGCGGCAAGAGCTGCTTGACGCGGTCGACCACCTCGATCAGGTTGGCGCCGGGCTGCCGCTGGATGTTGACGATGATCGCCGGCTGATCGCCCATCCACGCGGCCTGCCGGATGTTCTCGGCGCCGTCGACCACGTCGGCCACGTCCGAGAGCAGGAGGGGCGCGTTGTTCCGGTACGCGATGACGAGCGCCCGGTACTGCTGGCTCTGGTGGATCTGGTCGTTGGCCGCGATCGTGAACGACTGCAGTGGCCCGTCGAGGCTCCCCTTGGCCTGGTTGACGTTGGCGGCGCCGACCGCGGCCCGCACATCGTCCATCGTGAGGCCGTTCGCGGCAAGCCGAGCGGGGTTCACCTGGATGCGCACCGCCGGCTTTTGACCGCCCGAAAGGGTGACGAGACCGACGCCCGGCAGCTGCGCGATCTTTTGCACGAGCCGCGTGTCGACGAGGTCCTCGACGGCCGTGAGCGGCATCGAGCGCGACGCCACGCCGAGCGTGAGCACTGGCGCGTCAGCGGGGTTGACCTTGCTGTACACGGGAGGGTTGGGAAGGTCGCGCGGCAGGAAGGTCGCGGCCGCGTTGATGGCCGCCTGCACCTGCTGTTCGGCGACGTCGATCGACAGGGCCAGGTCGAACTGCAGGGTCACGATCGACGAGCCGCTCGAGCTGATCGACGTCATCTGCTTGAGGCCGGGGAGCTGGCCGAACTGGCGCTCGAGCGGCGCCGTGATGCCCGAGGCCATGACGTCGGGGCTCGCCCCCGGATAGAACGTGACGGTCTGAATCGTCGGATAGTCGACCTGGGGGAGGGCGGCGACAGGCAGCTGGCGATACGCCACGAAGCCGGCGAGCACGATCGCCAACGTCAAGAGCGACGTTGCGACGGGCCGGAGGATGAACTGACGGGAGAGGTTCACGCTCCTGGCCGGGGGGGACGCGCCGGCGCGCTCGGTGGGCGGGCCGTCCCGGGCGTTGCGGGCGCGTCCGCGGGGGCCGCTTTGCGGACCGTCGCTTCCACGCGGGCGCCGTCCTGCACCTTCTCCGTGCCGTCCACGACGAGCGCCTCGCTGTCCGTGAGGCCGGTGCGAACCGCGACCGTCGCGCCCTCGGCCGGCCCGAGCTGCACGCGCCGCATCTGGACGACCTTGTCCGGCTTGACCACATAAACGTAGGCGCCCTGCGGACCGCGCTGGATCGCCTCGGCGGGCGCCAGGATCGTGTCGTGCAGCACGTCGATGAGCACCCGGGCGTTCACGAACTGGTTCGGATAGAGCACGCCGTCCGTGTTCCCGAACGAGGCCTTCAGCCGTACGGTGCCCGTGGCCGGATCGATCTGGTTGTCGATTGCGACCAAGGCGCCCGTCGCGATCTTGTTGCGCCCTTCGCGATCGAACGCATCGACCGGCACCTTGCTGCCGCTGCGGAAGCGCCGCAGGATCGGCTGCAGGCTGTCCTCGGGCACGCTGAACACGAGCGCGATCGGCTCGAGCTGGGTGATGACGACGAGGCCGCCGGCGTCCGCCGCCTTGACGACGTTGCCGGGGTCAACCAGCCGCAGGCCGACGCGGCCCGTGATCGGCGCCGTGATACGACAATAGGTGAGCTGCAGCTTGATCGCGTCGATCAACCCGGTGTTCACCTTGATCGACGCCTCCGCTTGGTTGACGACCATATGCTGGGTGTCCAGCTGCTGACGCGCGATCATCTCCTGCTGCGCCAGCCGCTGATAACGCTCGAGGTCGAGACGCGCGTTCGCGAGGTTGGCCTGATCGCGGGCGAGTTGCCCCTCGGCCTGGACGAGCTGGGCCTGGAAGGGACGGGGATCGATCTCGGCCAGCAAATCGCCCGCGTGGATGACTTGCCCCTCGGTGAAGTACGTCTTCATCAGCTGGCCGTCGACGCGACTTTTCACCGTGACGGTGTTGAGCGGGGTGACGGAGCCGAGCGCCGTGAGGTAGACGTTCAGGTCGCCCGTGCGGACCGGCGCGACGACCACCGGAACCGGGCGCGGCGCCTGCGCGGCGGGATTGCCGCCCGGGGCCTTCGCCTGCAGCTGGGTCCTGACCTGGCGCCCGTACGCGATCCAGGCTCCGGCGACGAGGAGACAGCCGAGTCCGACGACGACGATGAGAAGCCGAGCCCGCCGGGGGCTCGGGCGCACTGCACCTTCCGGAATAACCGCGCTTTCTCCCCGCACGCGGACCCCCTCAATCAACCCTTTGTTCCTGCTTTGCGTCGCCAGCATACCGCGGATTTCGATGCTGATGCCATTGTGGACGGGGCCGCGTCTCGCATTGGCCCGCGACACTCCCGGCGTGCACGGCAACGTCAATAGACGGAGCAACCAGTGCGTTCGTTGACGCGCGCCTCGTGTATCCTTCGTAGCCATGCGTCCCCATGGACTCTTTGTGTTGGCACTCCTGATCGTGATCGCAATCCCGGCGGCCCACGCCGATCATCCGCGCTCGGCGGACGAGATCGTCGCGGAGGTTCGGCGCGCCACCGAGCAGTATCAGGACATCGCCCGGGCTCGGGCGGACGGATTCGTGCAGGCAAGCGGCATGGAAGCTCGCCACGGCTATCACTTCATGAACATCAATGGACCTATGCTCACCGCCGCGGGCATCGCCGCCAGCACGCTCGATCTCGCGCGGCCGCCGATGCTGCTCTACGTCGAG
>Ga0126382_10001327_pt1 | contig 10073 bp, 11 predicted proteins | sample PanSoiMetPlot_30_FD_92548 | JGI IMG/M metagenome (GOLD analysis project Ga0126382, IMG submission 92548) | Tropical forest soil microbial communities from Panama - MetaG Plot_30 | ecosystem: Environmental > Terrestrial > Soil > Tropical forest > Bulk soil | place: Panama | collected 2016-02-17 | reverse complement strand
GCGAGTGAAACCGGCACGGTGGCTCCTTTCGTCGATAGGAGCCATCAGCCGACCGGCGGTTGAGGGCGAGCTCCATCGCCCGGTCGGCTCAGCTTAACGGCGCGTCAGGTGCCGACGACCTGGACGATCCAGCGGCGGTCGCGCTCGCGGTCTAGCTCGAGGAAGAGCACGCGCTGCCACGTCCCCAGGCAGATCTCGCCGTCGCGCACCGGAATCGATTCGCCTGCCGTGCCGAGCAGCATCGCCATGCAGTGCGAGTGACCGTTGCCGAAGTCCATGTCCTCGGGGCAGATGTTCTCGGTGCGCCGGTCCCAGTCGTCGTGCGCGTAGTACGCGTCACTCGGGATCAGGCGCTTGAGCATGTTGGCGAAGTCCTCCAGGAAGCCGCTCTCGAACTCGTTGACGCGTACGCAACACGTCGTGTGAGGCGAGTAGACGCAGGCGATCCCGTCGACGACCCCGCTCTCGCGGACGACCTCGACGACCTCCTCGGTGATGTCGCGGACCGACAGTCCGCCGGTGGTTCGAAGCTGCGTCTCTTGCTGGAAGACCTTCACCGTTCGCTCACCCTCCTCCGGTTGTCGGCGGCCGCGGATGTGCGGGCAGGCCTATTTTGCGCGTTTCGCGCGCAAGTTGGAAATCGAACCTCCTAATACCCGGTGTAGGTGGTCGTGCCGTTCGTCTGGGTGGTGCCCGTGCTCGTGCCCTCGGTCGAGGTGCCGCCCCCTGCAGCGCCCTTGCCGCCGACGACGATCGTGCCCTTCATGCCGAGGTCCTTGTGTCCGTCCACCGGGCAGTAGATCTCGTAGGTGCCGTTCTTCGGGAGCGTCACCTTCAGGGTGCCGCTCTGACCAGGGTCGAACTCCGAGATCTTCGTTTCGACCCCGTTGCCCTCGACCTCGAGGGCATGAGCGGTCGTGCCGTCGTTGACGCCCTTGAAGGCGTAAGTGCCGGGCTTGGACAGCGCGATGGCGTTCGGGTTGAGCTTGTACTCGGTCTCGTGGACGGTGACGGTCTTGATCACGACGCCGGAGGCCCCCGAGCTCTCGGTCGAGGACGCGCTCTTGCTTCCGCCGGAGCCGCCGCAGCCGCCCGTGAGGGCGGCCACGACGACGACGACAGCACCTAGCAGGGAGTATCGGTGCGTCCTCATGTCGCGAGATACGAGCCTACTCCTCCATCGGTTTTCCGCGCTAGGCTCGCTCCGGCCGGGCCCGTAGCTCAGCTGGTCAGAGCAGCGGACTCATAATCCGTTGGTCCCTGGTTCGAATCCAGGCGGGCCCATTGAGAAAGCCCCGCTGAGAGACTTTTCGTCTCTCATCGATTCAGGCTTCCCGACTCACAGACCTTGTCGCCTGGGCGGATTCGCCGAAGAATCGACCGATGCCCCTCGCCGAGATCTTCGTGCTCGCCTTGGCCTCGATGATTTGGCCCACGCTGATCGGTGTCGTTGTCGTTACGTTGGCCAGCCCACGGCCGGTAACTCTCCTGGCGTTCTTCCTTGCCGCCTCGCTGCTGACGACCGTGGGCATCGGCCTCGTGGTCGTATTCGTCCTTCGCGGCTCGAGCCTCTTCTCGGGGTCTCGTCCCACCTTCAGCCCGATCGTCGACCTCGTCGCCGGTCTCGTTGCGCTGCTCGCCGCGTACTTGGTGCGGCGGGGTCGCGGCTCCGACGAGACCTCGTCTCAGAGGCAGGATCGACCAAGTTGGACGCAGCGGACACTCGAACGAGGCGCTCCGCTTGCATTCTTCGTGGGGGTCGTGCTGAACCTCGTACCCGGAGTGCTTCCGCTAGTCGCTCTCAAAGACATCGCTGAGCTCGACTACTCGGTCGTAGCCACAGTCGTACTTGTCGTCGGCTTCTACCTGATCATGTTCCTGCCGGCCGAGGTCCCACTCGGGGCTTTCCTCATCGCTCCGGACGGGACCGCCACGGTCGTCGGCCGATTCAACGACTGGCTGCGACGGAACGCGCGTCAGATCGCCGTCTCCGCCCTTGCTCTCGCCGGGATCTACCTTGTCGTGCGCGGCATCGTGCTTCTTGTGGCCGACGGCGAGTAGCTGAGCTTCGCACCGCCTGCTCTAGGTGCGCCGGTTAAGGTCTGGCACGACGCTGATCCACCCACCCTCGATGTCGTTCGACGAATTCGCGATCGGGTTCGATGCCCGGGATCGCCCCCTGCTCCATGCGATGTGGGACGAAATCATGGATCGCCAGGTGTGGACACAGGGGCCGGTGACGAAGGCTTTCGAGGTGGCCTGGTCGGAATGGAACGGAGTTGCAGCAGTCGCGACCTCGAGCTGGACTGGGGCGGCGCTCGCGGCCCTTGCGTTCGCCCAAGTCAAGGGACACGTCGTCCTCTGCCCTTCGAACACGTTCATGGCGAACCCGCTCGCAATCGCGGCGGCCGGCGCTTCCTTCGAGTACGTCGACTGCAACCGCGAGGATCTCTGCGCTTCCTTCACCGACTTCGAAGAAAAGGTGCGACGCCACCATCCCCGCGCCGCATTTGTTGTCCACATCGGCGGGCACATCGCGTTCGAGATCGAGAAGATCGCGGAGCTTTGCCGCGCGGAGGGGATCTTCCTGATCGAGGACTGCGCGCATGCCCACGGTGCGCAATGGAACGGGCGCCGTCCCGGCACCTGGGGCGACGCGGGTGTCTGGTCGTTCGCGGCTACGAAGACCGTTTCGACTGGGGAGGGTGGGATGCTCGTCTCGGCTCGCGACGAGGTCCTCGAGTTCGGGCGGTCCTACCGTGACTACGGTAAGCCCGACTTCCATTTGACCGGGCTGAACTTCCGCATGAACGAGTTCACCAGCGCGCTCGGGCTCGTACAAGCGCGGCGCGTCGATGAGATTGCAGCGTGGAAGAACGCGATCGCCCGCCGGCATCTCGACCAGGCTCATCCAGGGCGGGTCGAGCTTCCGGATGGCATGACCTCCGGGCTCTACAAGTACATCGTCTTCGATCCGATCGAGCGCTCGACCGGCAAGGTCTACGACACTCCCTGCCACCGGATCACAGGGGCTGCGGTCGAGTTGCCGAATACCGATTGGGTGGCTCAGAACCACTGGTGCGTACCGCTTTACTACCGGCCCTCGGCAGGCAAGGAGGATTCGTTGGCCTCGTGAGGGCGCTCGTCACCGGCGGCGCCGGGTTCATTGGGTCGCACGTGGTCGATCGGCTTTGCGCTCGCGGCCACGCGCCCCGGATCTTCGACCTGGTGCAGTCGCCGTACCTCAACGGCGACGTGGAATCTGTCGTGGGCGACCTTCTCGATCGCCGGGCCCTCGACAAGGCGATGAGTGGGTGCGAAGCGGTCATTCACCTCGCCGCGGTCGCCGACGTGAACGATGTCGCCGCCGACCCGACGCGGGCCGAGATCGTGAACGCGCGGGGCACTCAGGTCGCGCTCGAGTCGGCCCGGGAGGCGGGAGTCCCTCGCTTTCTCTATGCGAGCACCGTCTGGGTGTACGGAGGCGCCGACGGTGACGGGCGGTTGCTCGACGAGAACTCGCCTCTCGTCGTGCCGAGTCACTTCTACACGGCGACGAAACTCGCGGGCGAGATGTACTGCCGCGCGTACGCCGAGATGTACGGGCTGCGCCAGGTAACGCTTCGATTCGGTATTCCCTACGGGCCGCGGTCGCGCGCCAGGGCGGTGGTCGCGGCCTTCGTCGCTCGCGCGCTTGCGGGGAAATCGATCATCGTGGCCGGCGACGGCCTTCAGTCGCGGCAGTTCGTCTATGTCGAAGATCTCGCCGAAGGAGTGGTCGCGGCCCTGAGAGCCGACCCACCGCCAGGCGTCTACAACCTCGTGGGAACCGACTCGATCACGATTAGGGCGGTCGCCGAGCAGGTGTGTGAGCTTGTCGCCGACGTGCCCATCGTCCACGTCGACGGGCGTAAGGCCGACGCAGAGCTCGGGCGCGTGTCCGCGGAGCTCGCCGCCCGGGAGCTCGGATGGTCGGCGAGCACGCCTTTCCGCGAAGGCATGCGCTCCTACGTCGACTGGGTGACCGCGACCAGCGGCTCGCCCAGAGCGAGCACCGACTCGACGATCGCCGGTAACGCCTCGACCGTTCGTCGCCAGGAACCAGGGGCGCTGTAGTGGTCGGCGTCGTGCAAGAGCACGACGTCCCCAGCGGAGAGATCGGCCGTCGCTCGTCTCGCGATCGAGGCAGGCGTCTCGCGAGCTCGCCAGTCGCACCCCCAGCGCGACCAGAGCACCGGCTGCCAGCCTTGGCGGCGCACGAGCACGAGCGACGGCAGGCTGAAGACGCCGTACGGCGGCCGGTAGCAAACCGGCGAGCGATCGGTGGCGCCTTCGATTACCACGCGCGCTCGATCGAGGTCGCGCTCGATGGCGCGTGGACTGCGTCGGAGTAGGAAGCGGTGGCGGTACCCGTGCACCGCTATCTCGTGGCCCGCAGCAGCGATCTCCGCGGCGAGCCCCGGAAACCGCTCCGCTTGCTCACCGATGAGGAAGAAGGTCGCCTTGACGCCTAGGCGCTCGAGTTCCGCTAGCACGGCTGGAGTCCCCTCGCGGTGCGGCCCGTCGTCGAACGTGAGCGCGACGCCGCTGTGCCGAGCGAGTCGCATCCGAATTCGGAAGGCCCGCCCGACCGGCGGCGTGAGCGGCGCGATCGCTGGAGCGCTCCAGACGGCCGCCGTGCCGACGAGGCCGAGCGCACCCGCAGTCCGCGCGCGCATCGACGCATCGTCTCACCGATGACGGTCGAGGTTGCGCTGGGCGCCCTTGCCGCGGCGGCCGCGGCCGCCTGCTACGAGACCTCCTACGTGATGCAGGCGGTCGAGGCCCGCCGTGTTCCAGTCGCCGGAACGGTCGAGGTCTCGCTCCTCATGCGCCTCGTGCGGCGTCCGCTCTGGCTCGCGGCAATCGCGCTGGCGGCTGTTGGATGGTCGCTCCAACTGCTGGCGCTCGCACATGCGCCGCTGACTCTCGTTCAGCCGGTCATCGCGCTCGGAATCGTGTTTCTTCTCGTGCTCGCGTCGCGGGTCCTCCGCGAGCGGATCGGAGCCGGTGCCGTCTTGTGCTGCGCAGGCGTGGTGCTCGGCGTGGCCGGAATCGCGTGGGCGGCCCCCGAGCACACCACCTCGCATGCCGGGCCGGCCGCACTGGGGCTTGCGCTCGGCCTGCTCGGAGCCTTCGTCGCCGTCCCGTACCTCGCAGCTGCGCTCGGCCGGCGGTCGATCCCTGCGCGCTGGCTCGTCGTCTCTGCCGGAGCAGGCGATGCTTGGGCTGCCTTTGGGGCCAAGATCCTCGTTGACGAGCTTTCGCGAGCGGCGTGGGCCCTCGCGCTGGGGTTCGCAGCGGCCTCGGCGGCCGCCCTCGCCGCCGGGCTCCTCAGCGAGACCTCGGCGCTCCAGCGATATCCGGCATCACGCATCGGTCCCGCCGTCTTGGCGATGCAGGTCGCTATTCCCGTCATCCTTGCCGCGGTCGTCGGCGGCGAGCACTGGAGCGGCACGCCCCTCAACGGAGCCGTCGTGGCCGGCTCGCTCGCGCTCGTGACGGTCTCCGGCGGGCTCCTCGCCCGCTCGCGCGCGATCGCGAGCTTGCGCGAGCACGATCGAGGCGGCGGAGGCGAGCCGCGCGTAAGCGAGGTCGGGGGATCCTCTCTTCTCGAGAGCGCGCACGAGCGCTGATTTCAGCTCGGCCCGGCTCTCCGCCACCTGGGCGAGTCCGAACCGTCGGTACGCCGCGTCGTTCGGTCGAATGTGGCCGCGGCCCCAGCCGAACGAGATCGCCGGACAGCCGCGGATGATCGACTCGAGAATCGTCAAGCCGCCGGTCGAATGGACAAGGGCATCTCCGGCCGCAAGCCAGTCGGGCATTTGCTCGGTGAAACCCTCGATCCGAACCCGGGCCGGATCGCCGTAGGCTCGTTCGAGGCGATGTCGCAGGCGCTCGTTGCGGCCACACAAGCAGACGACGAGGCCGACTTCCGCGAGCTCGAGTGCGACCTCAACCGCGATGTCGATCTTTCCGACTCCCCAACCGCCGCCCGAAACGAGGACGATCTTTCCGTCGACCGGCAGACCGAGCGCGGTACGCGCATCGTTCTTCCCGCGCGGCGCACAGAAGGCCGGGTCCGTAAGGCCGTTGACGCAATGCGCCCGAGCCGATCGACCGGCGATCCGGCGCAGTTCCTCGATCGATTCGCTGTGTGTGACAAGGTGGACGTCGGCCCCCGGGGTCGCCCAGTACCGAAGGGCGGCAAGGTCGGTCACTGCAGCACACAGGGGAACGCGCAAGCGGCCGCTGATACGCAGCCGGCCGAGGACTTCGGTCGTATGCGGGTAGGTGGAGACCACGACATCCGGCCGATGGGCCTCGACCAGGCACAAAAGCCCGCGCCCGCCGACCCGCGTCAGGGCGGCCTGCGTCAGGCGACGGGTGGGCGCGAAGACGGCGAAAACCCAAAACCCGATATCCCACAGCCAGCCGAAACGGAAGAAAACGACTCGAGGGGCGCCCTCGCTGATCGCGACGATTGCCCTCCCCATCGGCGCCAGTCCATCGATCGTCTCGATCTCGACGTCCGGCCGTTCAGCGCGCAGTTGTGCCGCAAGGGTGCGAGCAGGAAGGTCGTGACCCTCCCCGACGCTCGCGGTCACGATCACGATTCTTGGCGGCACCGACGCTCCTCTCTACGGAGATGATCTCCGATTCAGTATCCGGATGGCGACCGTCGGGAGGTCCTAGGATATGGCGGTGGTCGCGACGGCCGTGCGTGTCAAGCCGAAGTTGCGAGGGGTGTTTCACGAGCTCGGCTTCTACCTCGCGCTCATAGTCGGACCGGCACTCGTCCTGACGACCGACGATGCCCGTGACCGTACAGTCGCGGCGGTCTTCGCCGGATGCGTCGCGGTTTGTTTCGGTGCCAGCGCGCTCTACCACCGTCCGAGCTGGAGGCCGGCTGCGCGCGCTCGTCTCGCGCACCTCGATCGAGCGGGCGTCTTCATGCTCATCGCAGGCACCTACCTTCCGTTCGGACTGCTCGTGATGTCGCCCGATTGGGCCGTGCCGATGCTGGCGGTCGTGTGGGGTGGCGCGCTCATCGCGATCCTCTTGAACCTCGTCTGGCGCCGCGCTCCCAAACTGCTCTCTGCAGCCATCGCTCTCGGGCTGGGCTGGGCCAGCGCAATCGCGTTTCCCCAGCTACTGAAGCTGCCGCCTCCCGCAATCGTGCTGGTTCTGGCCGGCGGCCTCCTCTACACGGGCGGCGCAATCGTCTACATGCGGAGACGACCCGACCCGGCACCCCAGATCTTCGGTTACCACGAGCTCTTCCACGTCCTGACGCTCGCTGCGGTCGCCTGTCAGTACGCTTCGATCGCCTTTTTCGTGCTCCCGCGAAGCTAGCTCATGCCGGGTAGTGATCGTATTCGAGGGTGGCAAGTTTGTGGCAACGAGACCAGCCGAGATAGGCCGAGGTCCGCCTCGCTCATTCGCAGCGAATCAGTCGTTTACAGCCGGATTGCCCAACCGGCCGAGACGAACAGAGACCCGGACACATGCTCATAATCCGTTGGTCCCTGGTTCGAATCCAGGCGGGCCTATCGAGAAAGGCGGTCTGATCTACGGTTGGTGTCGGTTGGTGTGATGAACAGCTTGAAGATCATTCCGGCGGGCGCACCACCGCGGCCGTGGCGAGGCGTCACTCCAGTCCTCGGTCTGGTGGCAGGGGTCTCTTCGTTGACCGCTCTTCAGCGGGTCGGCGCAGTGTCCCTCGCGAGCGTCGCCTCGAGTCCGCGCGAAGTGGCGGACGGACGCGTCTGGCTCCTGGTCACGAACGGCGTCGTCGCAGCGGACCCCCTCCTCTGGTCGCTCCTTTCCTTCTGCGGCCTCGCGCTCGCAACGCTTGCGCTCTGCGGGTGGCGGGTGCTGTGGGTCACAGCCTTGCTGGGCCAGATCGTCTCGACCGTGCTCGGTTACTCGATCATCGGAGTGGCGCGGCTGGCCGATCCCGGCACGTTCCAGCGGCTGGTCTCCACTCCCGATTACGGGGTCTCGGCCATCTCCGCGGCCTGGCTCGGCGCGATCGCGGCGGTCGCCTGGCGAACGCGAAGCGAGAGCCTCGCGAAGGCCGCGATCGTGATCGGCTGCGTCTCGGCCGGCGTCCTGGCGTGGTTCGTCAGGGGACGCGGGCTCGATGTGCTCGACTCCGAACACTTCGTCGCCTTCGCGATCGGGGTTGTCGTGGCTATCCGCCCGCACCCGCAGCCGCTGGGCGTGCCGCAGCTGTTTAGGAGATCGGCCGCTCTGGACTGGCGCGAAGGAGCACCGTCGCGGCAAGCCCGATGAGGCCGAATACCGCCAGGGCGATCTGCGGTGCGCAGGTTGATCGCCGTCAGGCTGTTACCGACGTAGTTAGTGACGTACAGCGTCCGGAGGTTGTAGCTCGGCACGACGTGCTGCGGCAGTTCGCCGACGGGAAACGAGCTGAGCACGCAAAGGGTGGGGGTCGATGACGTCGACGTTCGCGCTCTCGCTGTTTGGGACGTAAACCGGCGGCAGCGCAGCTGCTGCAGCGGCGCTTAGATCGCCTGGAATGGGCCGTGTAAGCGTTGACCGCCTGCGTTTGCGGGCGTGACCGCGATCGTCGAAAGTGAGCCAGGCGACGGCTCCGAGCGCCACTAGCGCCACCACGGCGAGAGCAAGCAGCGTTCATCGCCCTGTGCGTCGCATCCGACTTTGGCATGAATCGCGGTCACACCGAACAGCCGGGTCTCGAGGCCGAGGCGGGCCTCAGCCTTAGGGTGAGTTGCGCCGACGCCGCCGCGGCACTCGTAGTCTGACGGTGATCCGTCGCCGCTGGCGCCTCCCGGCATAAGCCCCGGTACACTGGGCCGCCGGATCCCGGTGAACCGCCCAGCAGATACCGGGCAGGCGCTCAGAACTAGTACGGCCGCAGTGCTGCTCGTGTTCGTCGTCGCGCTCGCAGCGGGTTGTGGGTCCTCGAAGAAAGCCGCGCCGCCGCCTTCGACCACGAGCGCGCAAACGGGGACAACCGCGCCGGTCGCCACGGGCCCGAGCGTGCTCCAAGGCGAAGCGGCTTCCGCCGCGACGGGTGACATCCCCGACAACCAGGTCTATGTCCGGCTCACAAACGCCGCGGCGGGCTACACGATCAAGTACCCCGAGGGCTGGGCGCAGAACGGGAGCGGCCGAGTCGTCTCCTTCAGGGACAAGAACAACATCGTCCGGATCGCGATCGGACGCGGTGGTGCAGCAACGGTCGCCTCGGCGAGACGAGATCTGGAGCGCCTCCGCAAGTCGGTTCCCTCGCTGAACTTTCAGGCTCCGCAAGATCTGACGATCTCGGGGGCCCCTGCGATCAAGGTCGTCTACACGACGGAGAGCGCGCCCAACCCGGTCACCAACAAGCGCGTGCAGCTGACGGTCGACCGCTACTACCTCTCCCGCGGGCCGAAGCGGGCGGTCGTGGACCTTGGCACACCGGTCGGAGTCGACAACGTCGATGCCTACCGATTGATGATCGAGAGCCTTCGCTGGCGGTAAGAAGCCTCTATCGCGAGCCGCCCCGTCAGCTCGACCGCAAGCCGCCCGCGCTCGAGTTCCACGACGTCTTCAAGATCTACCGGTCGGGCCCGGCCGAGACGGTCGCGCTCCGCGGCCTCGACCTCAGGATCGAGGAGGGGGAGTTCGTCGCCGTGCTCGGTCCCTCGGGTTCTGGGAAGAGCACGTTCCTACACCTCGCGGCCGGGCTCGACGAGCCTTCCGCCGGCGAGGTCCGCGCGTTCGGCGCGCCGCTCAACCGGCTCGACGAGCCCGAGCTCGCGCGCTACCGCAGTCGGCAGGTGGCGCTTGTCTTCCAGCGTGACAATCTCCTGCAACTCCTGACGGCGGAGGAGAACGTGGCGACCTCGGTGAAGCTCGCCGGCGAGCGGAGTGCGCGGGCCGCCGCCGAGTCGGCGCTGTCGCTGGTCGGGCTCACGGACCGAGGGAGTCACAGGCCGGGCGCGCTGTCCGGAGGCGAGCAGCAGCGCACCGCGATCGCCGCCGCAGCCGCGCGGACG
>Ga0126382_10001326_pt1 | contig 10076 bp, 9 predicted proteins | sample PanSoiMetPlot_30_FD_92548 | JGI IMG/M metagenome (GOLD analysis project Ga0126382, IMG submission 92548) | Tropical forest soil microbial communities from Panama - MetaG Plot_30 | ecosystem: Environmental > Terrestrial > Soil > Tropical forest > Bulk soil | place: Panama | collected 2016-02-17 | reverse complement strand
GACGCTGCAGGCGTTGGCGCAAGGTACCACCAGCCGCCCGCGCACCGGCGGGCCAACCCCTCCGACTCCGAGCGGCGCGCCTCCGGGTGCCCTACCAGGAGGAGCGGCGCCGCGGACCGCGACCGCAACCGCGGCGGATTTGTTCGCCGGGGAAGTGCGGATTTCCGCCGACAAGTCCACCAACTCACTGGTGATCATCGCCAGCCAAAGCGACTACCGAAATCTGGTCAAGGTCATCGAGAAGCTCGACATCCCCCGCCGCCAGGTGTTCGTCGAGGCGGTGATCATGGAAGTGAGCATCGACCGGACTTCCGAGTTCGGAGTGCAGTGGCACCAGGAGATCGGAGTCAACAGCGACCAGGGAAAGCTCCCGGTCCTTTTCGGGACCAAGTACACCAAGCAGGGTGCCCCGCCCTCGTTTTCGCTGGGAAGCCTCCTCAACTTCGGCGGCTTTCTCGCCGGTATTCAGGGGCCGAACGTCCCCGAGCTGCAAAAGTTGGGAATTTCAATTCCCCAGTTTGGCGTCATCCTGCACGCGCTTCAGTCGAGCTCGGACGTGAATGTCCTTTCAACGCCGCACCTTCTGACCAGCGACAACGAAGAAGCAGAAATCACCGTGGGGCAGAACGTGCCTTTTCAGGCCGGCTTTTCCCCGGCGAACCTCAATCTGGCATCCACCACCGGCACGACCGGAACCACGCCAACCGGAACCACGGGTGCCGTTCCAGGTTTGGGTGGGGTTAACCCGTTTGTAACCGGCCTGGGGTCCTTCTTCGCGCCGATCACCCGACAAAACGTCGAGCTAAAGCTGAACATCAAGCCGCAGATCAACGAAAGCGACTTTATCAGGATGGTGGTCTCGGAGCAGACGGAGGAGATCGCATCCCAGGATCCGGTCCTCGGCCCGACCACTGCCAAACGCACCGCGAAGACAACGGTGGTGGCCAAAGATCAGGAGACGGTAGTGCTGGGCGGGATCATGCAGGACCGCACCATCGAATCTGTCTCGAAGACGCCGATCCTGGGAGACATTCCGATCATCGGCCACCTCTTTCGTGAGCAGAGCCACCAGAAAATAAAGACCAACTTGTTGCTCTTTTTGACTCCCTACATCATCAAGGATCCGAGCGATTTTCGACGCATCTTCGAGCGCAAGCTCCAGGAGCGACAGCAGTTCGTGGAGGAGTTCTACGGCCAGATCCCTGGCTACGACGTGGCGATCGACTTCTCCCGCAAGGCTGGGCCAATCGCCAAGATCGGGCACAACTTGGCGCACGAAGAGATGCGGCTCGAAAACGGGGGCCCGGGGCTGCCGGGCGAAAGGATTATGCGACCCCGCGGAGAGCCCCCGCCCGGCGGTGAGCTGCCCCTCCCCTGGCGGCGAGTCCCCGTGGAGCCTCCCCCCGGGTCACCCCCTCCGCCTCCCAGTTCCACCACGCCGACCCCGCTGCCGCCAGGCCCATCGCCCGATGGCGCTTCCGCGTCCAATCAACCCGCCACGGTAGCTCCCGCCCCAATTCCGCCGGATCTGACGGAGCCCCCGGGCAGCAGCCTCACCGCTCCATCTCCAGTGCCGCCCGGCGGCTCGCAAGCTACTACTCCAGGGACGGGCGACGTCATCCAGGTCCAACCGGTCCCACCGCCCAAAGAGCCATGAACGACATTCTCCAACGAGCGCTCGAGCAAGCCGCATCGGCGGAGAGCTTGCGCTCTCTTTGCGGAAAGCCCCTGGGCGAGATCCTCAGGATCTCGGCGGGCCTTACTCAGGAACGGCTGGAGGAGGGCCTGCTGGCCCAGGCCGAGAAGGGCGGCCGAATCGGAGAGGTGTTGATCGGGCTCAAGTACGTGAGCGAGGAGGACGTGGCCAAGGCGCTCAGCGTTCAGCTTGACATCCCCTACGTGGGGCGGATCGGCTTCGAAGATGTCGATCAAGAGCTGCTCAAGATGGTGCCGATCAACTTCGCCAAGCAGACCCGGATTCTGCCGCTGGGGATGGATGGGGAGCAGGTCGCTTTGGCGGTCGCGGATCCCTTGGATACCACCACCTTGGACCACGCCCGTCTGCTGTTGCAAAGGAACGTCTCTCCTCGAATCGCTCTGGCAGCGACCATCGTGGACGCCATCAACAGCGTCTACGACCGGGCGATCAACGAAGCCGAGCAGCTGGTCGGCGAGATGGAGGCGCAAGATCTCACCGAGCTGGCCCACGAGCTCGAAGAGCCGAAGGACCTGCTGGACACCGATGACGAGGCCCCGATCATCCGACTCGTCAATTCTCTGCTGTTCCGGGCGGCGAAAGAGCGTGCCAGCGATATCCACATCGAGCCGATGGAGCGCGAGCTGATCGTCCGGTTCCGGATCGACGGCGTGCTCCACGAGATCATCAAGCCCCCCAAACGCTACCAAAACTCGATCGTCAGCCGGGTGAAGGTGATGGGGCAATTGAACATCGCGGAGAAGCGGCTGCCTCAGGACGGACGCATCCGGATCAAGCTCGCCGGCAGAGACATCGACATCCGCCTCTCCACCATTCCCACCAGCCACGGCGAGCGCATCGTGATGCGGCTCCTCGACAAGACCGCGGTTCTGCTCGACCTGGCGGAGATCGGGATGAGCTCGGGGACGTTGGCGTCCGTGGAGGCGATGATCCATCGCTCGCACGGAATCATTCTGGTGACCGGGCCCACCGGAAGCGGCAAGACTACGACGCTCTATGCTGCCCTGGCCAAAATCAATACTCCGGACTTGAACATCCTCACCGTCGAGGACCCGGTCGAGTACCAGCTCAAGGGCATCGGACAGATGGCGATCAACCCGAAGATCGGGCTGAGCTTCGCCGCCGGTCTGCGCTCTTTCCTGCGCCAGGATCCTGACGTGATCATGGTAGGCGAAATCCGCGACAAGGAAACCGCCGAAATCGCGATTCAGGCCTCGCTCACCGGCCACCTGGTGTTCTCCACCGTTCACACCAACGATTCCGCCGGCGCGGTCAACCGACTGGTGGACATGGGGGTCGAACCCTTCTTGGTGGCGTCCTCCTTGGTCGCAATCCTGGCGCAGCGGTTGGTCCGACGGCTGTGCCCCGATTGCCGCGTTGCCTATCAGCCCACCGAGGAGGAGCTGCGGGAAGTTGGCCTCAGCAAGGAGCGGATGAAGAGGACCGGCGTCTCGCAGATCTACAAAGCGAGTGGTTGTCCGAGCTGCGGGCAAAACGGCTACCGCGGCCGAAGCGGAATCTATGAGTTTCTTCTGGTGGACGACGACGTCCGGCAATTGGTGCTCAAGAACGTCGACTCGGGAACCATCAAGAAGGCCGCGGTGAGCAAGGGGATGGACACTCTGTTGGAGGACGGCGCAAAGAAGGTGTTGGCCGGCGAGACCAGCATCGCTGAAGTCTTGAGCGTCACCCAGGAAGACATCTGAGGATTGAATGCCAGTCTTCGAGTACACAGGATTGAGCGAAGCCGGCAAGCCAGTGAAGGGGCTCAAGGAAGCCGACTCTCCGAAGACCCTTCGCGTGCTCCTTCGCAAGGACGGCATTTACCTCACCGAGGTGCTCGGGCAAGCCGAGGCGCGGCAGCAAGTCACTCGCGCAAAGACGTCGCTGGCCTCGAAGGAAATCCACCTCGGCAAACTCGCGCGCGGCCGAATCACCACCGACGACGTCGCGATCACCACACGCCAGCTCGCGACGTTGCTCGGGGCGGGCGTGACACTGGTGGAAGGTCTGACGGCTCTGGTGGACCAGGTAGAAAAGGAGCGCCTCAAGCGCCTTCTCTCGGACGTCAAACAAGCGGTTAATGAGGGTTCGTCTTTGGCTGACGCCTTGGCCAAACATCAAAAGGTGTTTGGTTCGTTGTACGTGAACATGATCCGCGCGGGCGAACATTCCGGAGCCCTGGATGCGGTGCTTGGGCGTCTTGCCGACTTCACAGAGGGGCAGGCCAAGCTGCGCCAGAGAATCATCGGTACGCTGCTCTACCCGGCGGTCATGGTGGTGATCGGCAGCGGAATCCTGGTGCTGTTGATGACCATCGTCGTCCCCAAGGTGACGAAGATATTCGACAGCATGCAGATCACCCTCCCTTGGACCACGCGGGTGCTGATCTTCACCTCGAACACCTTGCAGAGCTGGTGGTTCATCATTTTTCCAATGGTGATCGGCGCGATCGCCTCGTTCGTGACGTGGACTCGCAGCCCAAAGGGAAAGCCGATTTGGGATCGGAGAGTGCTCCGGGCACCGGTGTTTGGGAACCTAATCCGTCTACTCTCGATCGCGCGGTTCGCGCGTACCCTGGCCACCCTTCTCAAGAGCGGCGTTCCGCTCTTGACCGCGATGGACATCGTGAAGAACGTGCTGACCAACACCGTCCTGGTCGAAGTGGTGGAGAAGGCGCGCGACTCGATTCGAGAAGGAGAAAGCGTAGCCAATCCGCTCAAGCGGTCGGGCGAGTTTCCGCCCTTGGTCTACCACATGATTGCCATTGGCGAGCGCAGCGGCCAGCTCGAGGACATGTTGGTGAGCGTCGCCGACAGTTATGAAACGCAGGTGAATGTTCGAATCGGAGCCCTCACGGCCCTGCTCGAGCCACTGCTGATCGTAGCCATGGGAGGGATTATCGCGTTCGTGGCCTTCTCGATTCTGATGCCGATCTTGCAGATCAACACCGCAATTCACTGAGCTCTTGCTGATGACCGAAACCAATGCGGACAGATGGATTCAACGCGTCGCGCTGGTCACCCTGCTGGTGCTCGCGGTGGTGCTGCTGGCGATTGGGATCGTCTTGTACGCGCCCGGCGCGCATGCGGCCAGCCACAGAAATTTCCAACACCGTTCGACTGTAACTCTTGAGAGGTGAAACATGAACGCACGCAAAAATTGGAAACGGCGCTCGTCGCGCGGCATGACCCTGATTGAAATCATGGTAGTGATCACCATTTTGGGGCTGATCGCCGGAGCGGTGGTCGTCGCCGTGATCCCGCGGCTGGAAGAAGCTCGGCACTCCCGCGCGGAGCTGGACATTAAGAACATCGAGTCCGGCCTGAAATTGTATTACGCGCGAAAGGGCAACTACCCGGATACCGCGACGGGCCTCAAGGCTTTGGTCGACATGCAGATTCTCGAAACTCTTCCCAAAGATCCGTGGGGGAACGATTACGTCTACACCCGTGAAGGCAACCAGCCGGTGATCACCTCCTACGGGAGAGATGGCACACCCGGCGGCGAAGGGCCGGACGCTGATATCAGCAATCGAAAACAGACGACGTCGGCGGCACAGTAGACGCTATGAGCGGTGAGCTATGCGTAGGAGAAATCGGCGACGCAGAACAGGCTCGAATGTCGGTATGACCCTGATCGAGATCATGGTGGTGATCGCGATTCTCGGCCTGATCGCTGGAGCTGTGTCCGTGAACGTGATCCGCAACTACGACGTCGCGAGGCAAGAGCGTGCAACGATCGATATCCAGGCCATCGATTCCGCCCTTAAGGTCTATTACACCCGTAAGGGCCATTATCCCGATACTTCGAGTGGCCTGAACTCCCTCGTAGAGTTGCAAATTCTCGAACGGATGCCGAAGGACCCATGGGGTCGTCCTTACCTCTACGCACTCGAGGGGGGCCGGCCCCTCATTACTTCGTATGGTCGAGACGGCGCACCGGGCGGTGAGGGAGCGGACGCTGATCTCAGCAATCGCGAGGAGCGTGGCAGGTAGGAATTCGTGAAGGCGCGCGGATTGACACTGATTGAGCTCACCATCGCTTTGGCGATCGTGGTGTTGCTATTCGCGACCGTGGTCACCGGCGTCGGCGCGATCACCGGCAGTCGCGCGAAGGCGGCGGCGGGCGAGCTGGGCGGAGTAATTCGCTCGCTTTACGACACCGCTTCCTTGACCGGCAGAACCTGCCGGTTGGTGTTTCAACTTCCCGATCCCCGCGACGACCAAACTCGCGTCAAGTACTGGGCCGAGTGCGCCGCGGGGAACGTCACCACGCGACGCGACCGTGAAAATGCGATTCGCGACGAAATCAAGAAAGAGCAAGAAGATGCGAAGAACCCAGCTCGTCGTCCGGCACCACGGAGTGCTTCCGCTCAGCCAACGCTGCAGGAAGTAATGAGCCAGGAGCGCGAACGAGTCGAGGCGGCTGTGAGATATTCGGTGTACACCGCACCAGAAATTGCCCCGCGCGAGCTTCCCTCCGGCGTGCACGCTTCGGTTTGGACGAGGCATCAGCGCGACGCGATCGGCGCCGGCACCGCGTACCTCTACTTCTTTCCCCAGGGGGAGACCGAAAGGGCCCTGGTGTACCTGCGGCAGGGTCGAAACGTTTGGACCTTGGAAGTGGCGCCCCTCACCGGCAAGACCACGGTAATGAGCGACGAGGTCGAGGTACCTCGGTCATGAAGTCGGATCGGCGCGCGGGTTTCACTTTGCTGGAGGTGATCGTCTCGCTCGCCATCCTCGGCTTGGCGCTGATGGCGATCTTCGATCTCAATGCGGGTGCGGTCGCGATGCACTCGTACACAAAGAAGCTGACGGTCGCTTCGCTGTTGGCCCGTTCCAAGATGATCGATATCGAGCAGGAACTCTATGACAAGGGCTTCAACAACGACGACGAGGAAAAGTCCGGCGACTTCTCCGACGAGGGTTGGAGCACCTTCAAATGGCGCGCCAGAATTCTGGCGCCCAGGACGCAAGGGGTTTCGCCCGAGCAGGTCATGAGTGCCATCTTCAACCTCCCTCTGGGGGACAAGAACAGCCCGCTCAGCGCGTTGTTCGGCGGCTCTTCCTCATCAAGCTCCACCGGTTCCTCGTCCGGTGGCTCCGCATCAGCTACTACCTCCAGCCCCAACATGTTCAACCCTGGTAGCAGCACCAGCGCGCTCGGACCGGCGGCGGGACTGATGCAGGGGCAGTTCAATCAAATGATCGACCAGCTCACCAAGGCGGTGCGCGAGGTCCACCTCACCGTAAGCTGGCGTGAAGGCAAGCAGCTGGAGACCTTGGACCTGGTGACTCACGTGGTCTCGATGGGCCCGGGCTCGGACCGCAATGGAAATCTCCAAGCGGCGGGACTGACGGCGGCGGCCAACGCCCAGCAGCTACTCCAGCCGCCTGGGACTACCGATGGCAGGGGCCGCGGGCGATTTCCAGGTGGGCAATGAAGTGAGCACCGGACCGCGACATTCGCTTTCTTTCCACCATGAGGGGTTCACCCTGATGGAGGTGATGATTGCGGTGGCGATCACCGCGATGATCGGGGTGATGATCGCCTCCTCGTTCACCACCAGCTTCCGCGCCAAGGAAATCGTCGAGGGGGAGGCTGCGAGGTATCGAATGATCCGCGGCGCTGCCGAACGGATGTGCCGCGAAATCGGGGCCGCCTTCGTCAGCGACCGCTACGACACCAAGCGCTACCGGGACCAGTACGATCGCCCCACCAATTTCATTGGTGGACGGGACCATCTGCTGTTCACCTCGCTGGCGCATCAGCGGCTCTACACCGACGCCAAGGAGTCGGACCAGATGGTGGTGGAGTATTCGGTCAAAAGCTCCATCGACCGAGCCGCGCGCGGGCGACAAGATTTGTTCCGCCGCGAGAACCCGGTGCTCGATGAAAAGATGGACCGCGGCGGGACCGAAGACGTGCTCTTCGAGGGAATCCGGCAGCTGGAATTCGCCTACTGGGATTCCGACAAGAAGGATTGGGTCAACGAATGGGACACTCGACGGACGGAGAAGAAGTCCATCCTCCCCACCCGGGTCAAAATCACCATCCGCGCGCTTGACGAGAACGGCCGCGAGGTCCGCTACACCACCCAGACCCGGGTGATGCTCAACACCGAATTTCCGAGATTCTGATGCCGCGGCCGATGGATAAAAGACAAGCGGGTTCCCGATACCAACGCGGGGTCACCATGCTCATCGTGGTGGTCGCGATCGCGGTGCTCACCGCGGTGGCCACGGACTTCGCGTACAACTCCAGGGTCGACCTGCAGCTCGCCGCCAACCAACGCGACGAAGTTCGGGCCTACTTTCTTGCCCGCAGCGGGATTGGCCTTTCTCGCCTGCTGCTGCGCTTTCAGAAGCAGGTCGACAACATTCAGATTCCGAATATCGGTGCTCTGTTGAGCTCGTTGACTGGGTCGAGTTCCAAGAGCGGCTCCACAGCGCCGGGAACCCAGCAGTCCACCGGGCTGAACATCCAGCTGTGGAAGCTCGCTCGGATCGACTGCCAAATGCTGCAGATGATGGTCAAACCGCCATTCGGGATCGAAAAGGCGGTGAAGGGCCCGGCACCGATCAGAGGAACCGATGACCTGGAAGTCGCGTCAAAAATGGCCACCCGTTCCTTCGGCGGGTTCAACGGGTGTTTCTTGGCGACCATCGGAGACGAGGAGGAAAAACTCAACGTCAACAAGCTGAACGGGCTCCAGTTCTCCACCCAGGCCACGGTGGCGCGGCTGCTGGATCTGCTGGGCGACAAGCGGTTCGATTTCGTCTTTGATCGAGAAGACGCCAACCGGGTCAAGGTGACTCCGCAAGACGAGGTGATCAACCTGCGCGACTGGATCGACGAGGACGAGACTCAGTCCGCGCTCAATCTGACCGGACAGGGGGATCCGTTCGTCAGGGGCTTTTCCGATGAGAACTCCTTCTACGATAGATACGTTCCCAGATATCGGACCAAGAACGCTGCGATGGACACCCTGGATGAGCTTTACATGGTGCACGGCGTGAATGACCGCTTCATGGCCGCCTTCAGGGACCGGCTGACGGTGTACAGCGACATCAATTCCAAGTTGAACATCAATACCGATGACCCGCTGCTGCTCCGGCTGGCCATCCTTTCGATGGTGGATCCGACCAAGGTGCCGCCGCAGTTGGCCGATCCGTACTTCATGGAAGATCTGATCCGGCGGATTCGCGCCGCACGGGTGTTGCCGGGGATGGGAATGTCGGTAAACGATTTCGGCGCCTTGCTCAAACTTGCGGGCGTTCCCGTCAACGCGTCGATCAGCGCCAACGTCCAGGGCAATCGACTGGTGAGCGACAAGACCAGCACCTTCAGCATCAAGTCCGTTGGTGAAGCCGGCTCGGTGCAGAAGACGATCGAGGCGGTGATCAGGATGGACGACCAGGCCCTGGGCCGATTGGTGTATTGGAGAGAAAGCTGATGGCGCGGATTCTCGGTTTGGACTTGGGCAGCTATTCGGTGAAAGGCCTGCTCACCGAGGCGAGCCTGCGTGGGACCCAAATCCGAGGTTTCGGGGAAGTCCGGCTACAGGCGAAGCCGCTGATCGAAGCGCTGCGGGCGCTCCTGGCGCAGCTTTTTCCTCCCAACGCCCCGCACCGCGATCAGCTGGTCATTTCCTTGCCCGGTCAGTCGTTGGTGACTCACCTGGTCACGATGCCGTTCACCGAAACGAAGCAGATCGAGGCTGCCCTTCCCTTCGAGGTCGAGGGTCAGCTTCCGTTTGATCTTTCCGAGGTGGTGTTCGACTACCAACTGGCCTCGCAGCCGGAGCAGAAGAGTGAGCTGTTGGTCGGGGTGGTGCGCAAAGAGCAGCTGCGGGAGCTTCTGGACGCGCTCAAGCCGCTGGAACTGGACCCGCGGGTGATCACCCACCCGGCGCTGGCGTATCGCAACCTGATTGGCGCTTGGCCGGAGTCGTTTGCTTCCGCTCCGGAAGGCGCGTTCGGGATCCTGGACATCGGTCACGAACGAACCACCATCGCCATTGGAAGCAAGGCCGGCACCGTGGAATTTGCGCGCACCTTCCCCGGGGGCGGCAAGAGCCTCAGCGCCGCCATCGCCACGGAATTTGCGATTTCGTTTCCGGAGGCGGAACAGTGGAAGGAGACCCAGGGTGCGGTCGGGCCGGCGGTCAAGGGAGCCGGCGCGGAGCGCGCCGCGAAAGCCTTGCTCCGCGGTTTGCAGCCGGTGATCCGCGAAACGCGCGCCTGCCTCAAGGCGTTCACCGCTCGCAGCCGGCGATCAGTTGGCCAAATCTACCTCTGCGGCGGCACCGCGAAGCTCGCTGGCCTGGAAGCGCAGCTTGGCGAGGAGTTGG
>Ga0126382_10001324_pt1 | contig 10088 bp, 8 predicted proteins | sample PanSoiMetPlot_30_FD_92548 | JGI IMG/M metagenome (GOLD analysis project Ga0126382, IMG submission 92548) | Tropical forest soil microbial communities from Panama - MetaG Plot_30 | ecosystem: Environmental > Terrestrial > Soil > Tropical forest > Bulk soil | place: Panama | collected 2016-02-17 | reverse complement strand
GAGCGCGTCCAGCGAGGTCGATGGATTGTTCACCAGGTTGGGGCGCCCAAGGGTCAGCGTACCGGTCTTGTCGAACACAATCGTGTCGACCTCCGCTAGCCGTTCCAGCGCATCTGGCGTTTTGATGATGACGCCACGCGAGAAGAGCCGGCTGCAGGCCGCGACTTGGACGGCCGGCACGGCTAGTGCAAGGGCGCACGGACACGTAATGATGAGAACGGCAATGGCCGCCGTCAGCGCGCTCTCCCAGCCGTATCCCGCCCACAGCCATCCGACGAAGGTCAGTAAACCCAAAGTGTGAACCAGTGGCGCATATAGTCGAGCGGCGCGATCGGCAAGCCTGACGTAACGCCCGCGCGTCTGCTCGGCCGCCGCCATCAGGCGAGCGATTTCAGCCAGCAACGTGTTGTCGCGGGTCGAGGTCGCTTGCATGAGCATCGGTCCGGCAAGGTTGACGCTGCCGGCGTAGATCATGGCGCCCTTGGCAACGCGGCACGGTGCGCTCTCGCCAGTGATCAAGCTTTGATCGATCTGACCTTCGCCCTCCAGCAAATACCCGTCCGCGGCAAACCGCTCGCCCGGTGCCGTGAGGATGCGCATGCCCGGTAGCAAAGCTTTGCAAGGGAGCCGCGTGGTGGTGCCGTTGTCCTCCAGCACGGTAGCAGCCGAGCCAGCAAGCCCAATTAGGTTTGCGGCGGCGCCGGCTGCACGCTTGCGCATGCGTTGGTCGAGAAAGCGCCCGATCAGCAGGAAAAACAAAAGCGTGACCGCGGCATCGAAATAAACCTGCTCGCTACCGCGTGCGCTTTGATAAACGCTCATGAAGGTGGCAAGTGTTACCCCCAGCGAGATCGGCACGTCCATATTGACGCGGCGGGCCGAGAGTGCCCGGCTGGCGGAGCGAAAGAACGGCACACCCGCGTAGGCAATTGCCGGTAGCGCGATCAACGCCGAGAGCCAATGGAATAGCGATTGTACGGAAGCCGACATGTCCGCACCGCGGCTCGCCCATACCGAGACGGATAACAACATGATGTTGGCGGCGGCGAAACCGGAAACACCAATGCGGCGGAGGAAATCCTGGTCAGCTTGCTTGGGCGCATTGACGAGATCGGTCGAGAGTTCTGCGGCAATGAAGCCAACGCGTTCCAGGGCCTCGACAAGTTCGGGCGCGCTGATGGCGCGCGAACTGTGCAGCGCGCTGACACGCTTGGCGGCAAGGTTGGCGCGGGCGCCGACAACACCAGGAAGCGAGCTGAGAGCGTCCTCGGCCTTCTTCATGCAGCCGCCGCAATGCATATTGGCGACGGCGAGCGTCGTCGTCTGCAACGGTCGCTCAAGCTGACCGGCAGCTGGCGACAACCGATTGCTGTTCAGGACGCGATCCATATGCGTCTCCTCGCCCGAAAGATCGGTTCGGCAAGCTCGGCTGAGACTCGGGCTTCGATGCTTACGATCCAACTGCCGGCCGCCAGGGGCTTCGCTTGCGCCTCATAGTGGCCTGCCGTGCCGGCGGTGAGGTTGAGCTTGACATCTTCGCGACTTGTCGATGGTCGACCGACAGTGGCGACAACGTTGAGGCCCGGAATTGGGCGTCCGTCGGCACTGGTAATTGTCAGCGCCACGCGTCCCGCACGGTCGATCGTCAAGGTGTCAAGCCAATTGAGACGCCGCTGGCGTTCGTCGGCAAGGATGCGATCATTGTAGAAGAGCCCCTTGCGGAAGGGTTCGCTGGCAACCACCCCCGAGTGGGTAGAGATTGCCGAATAGATCAGCGCGGCATTGATGGCAAACACCGCGGCGAAGAACAGCACGCAGGCGACCAGCACATGCCAGCCATTGAGGCCAGGCTGGCGCTGCCGCACTTCCGGGTTTGTGAATTTGAATTGCACCGGTGTTACCTTTGAAAATGCGTTGTACGCTCGTTGCCGTGTCGAGAGGCGACATCGGTCACGATCATTACAAATGCGCTGCCTGCGGGCGCTTGCGGCGCGAGGTAGGACACCGGCACCGTGACCAGCACCCGCACCTCTCTGAGGTCGTCCGTGCCGACGCGGATATTGCCGTCGCCGTTACTGCCCACGATCGTCAGCAGCGCGCCAGGAAGTCCGCGCGTGCTTAAACCAAACACACGCGGCTCATGCATCTTGTTGAGGATTTTTACGGTGTAGGCATTCCGCACGCTGCCGTCAGAAAGAAGGACGAACGGGGGATTGCGGTCATGCAGAATGTTGATCTCGACCGTGCTGCGCAAAAGCACAGCAGCCAGCATGATGACCGCAACCAAGGCGATCAGGCCGCCATAGAGCAGCGTTCGCGTGCGTAATAGTCGAACGTTGCTGTCAAGGCCGTTGGCTGCAGCCTGCCGTCCGGCGATCGTGTCATAGGCGATCAAATTCCGAGGACGGCCAATCCGGCTCATGATGTCATTGCACGCGTCGATGCAGAGCGCGCACTGAATGCACTCCAACTGGGACCCATCACGGATATCGATGCCCATCGGACACACGGCAACACACGCCTTGCAGTCAATGCAGTCGCCGCGATGGTCCCAACTCTGCCCCTTTTTGTGAGCTCCGCGCGGCTCACCGCGCTGATCACGATAGCTGATCAGCAGCGTGTCCTGATCGACCATGGCGCCCTGAATGCGTGGCCATGGGCACATGTAGATGCAGACCTGCTCGCGCGCGATGCCGCCCAGCAGGTAGGTGCTGGCCGTAAAAATGCCCAAGAACATGTAAGCAATGGCGGGCGCCGCGCCGGTGACCAGCTCAACGGCGAGCGTGGGGGCATCGCGAAAGTAGAACACCAGCGCGCCGCCGGTCAGGGCAGCGATGATGAGCCACGACGCGTGCGTCACGGCTTTTTTGTAAAGCTTGCGCGGTCCCCACTTCTCCTTGTCGAGCCGCAGTCGGGCGTTTCGGTCACCCTGCCAGAAACGCTCGACCAGGACCATCAGGTCGGTCCACACCGTCTGGGGACAGGCGTACCCGCACCAAACACGACCCGCTAGCGAGGTGAGCAGAAACAATGTGAGGGCGGCGAGTACCAGCAGCCCTGTAACAAAATAGAACTCTTGCGGCCAGATTTCGAGGAAGAAGAAAAAGAAGCGGTTGTTCGCAATATCGAGCAACACCGCCTGGTCCGGCAAATCCGGACCGCGGTGCCATCTGAGCCAAGGCAAGCCGTAGTAGATGCCGAGCGTGACGCCCATCACCAGCCACTTCAGCCCGCGAAAACGGCCGTGCGCCAGCTTGGGATAGATCTTTTGCCGGTCGGCGTAGAGCCGGCGCTCCTCAGCCCTATTGACGGCGGCAACGTTGTGTCGAGCTACGCCAGGCGCCGCCTCGCGGTGTGGGGCTGGTATGATGTAGGCATCGCTAGGTGTCACGGGTCGGCATCCGTCTGCGCCGTGTTGCGTCGGCTTATTTGCCTCCGCCCAGGCTGTGCACATAGACCGCTAACGCCTTGATGGTGGCTGGCTCCAAACGCGCCCCCCAGGCCGGCATCACCGCGCCGCGACCTGTTTTGACACTTTCCAGAATCGCCTGCCGGCTGTCGCCGTACAACCAGATCGCGTCCGTCAAGTCGGGAGCGCCCTGCTCATGCCGACCCTTGCCGTCGGGTCCGTGACAGGCGGCGCACTGGTTGGCATAGATCGCTTCGCCCCGGGCGACCGCCCCCGCGTCGCGCCCTCGCTTCGTCAGCGACAGCACGTATTCGACCACGTCATTGACATCGGCATCGGTGAGCAACTTGTCGATGCCAAAACGGGGCATCTGTGATGCGCGGGTGTCTTTGCCCTCGGCCCGGATGCCGACACTGATGGTCTTGTGAATGTCTTCGATCGTGCCACCCCATAGCCAATCATCGTCATTCAGGTTGGGATAGCCCGTGAAACCTTGCGCGCCTCGGCCGTGGCAGGCCGCACAGTTGTTCTGGAAGGCGACGGCGCCGGCGGCAATGGCAAAGCGATACAAATCCGCCTGCATTTTGATGTCTGCAAGCGGCGTCTGCGCCAGCTGCTCTCGAAACTGAGCCTGTGCCGCTCGGCCCGCGCTGATCTCCTGGGCGACGACTTCGCGTTGCCTGTAGTTGAACAGCCCCCTGCTGTAGCCGTTGAGCGTCGGCCATGCCGGATAGAGGATCCAATAGCCAATCGCCCACAGGATGGTGGCGTAGAAGGTGATGAGCCACCATTTGGGCAACGGCTTGTTGAGCTCCTTAATGCCGTCCCATTCATGCCCGGTGGTTTCGATGCCCGTGATGCTGTCGATATCGCGATTGGGGACGGTCATTGCTGGCCGCGCTCCGTGTCAGCAGCTTCGAGCTCTAGCGCGGTGCGTTGCGCGCGTTCGAAGCGTGCACCGTTTGACGGTCGCAACGCATAGGCCAGCACCGCCACAAACAAGGCCACGAACAACAGCAGGGAGGCAACCTGGGAAATGGCCGCGATGGTATCGTAGCTCATAGCGCCCTCCTCACCGCAGGTTGGGACCGGAAGCATCGAAGGTGGCGAAGTCGACGAGGGTTCCTAGCATTTGCAGGTAGGCGACCAGAGCGTCGAGCTCGGTGGGCTGCAGGCCGGGCTGGCCATCGAACTTTGCCACCTTTGCCTTGGGGTAGCGGCGCATGAACTCTTTGGCGGCGCGGCTATCGGGATCGACTTGGGCGACCAGATCCTGCTGAGCCTTGTCCAGCATTTCCTCGGTATAAGGCACGCCAACGCGTTGCAGTGTTCTGAGCCGGTCAGCGGTTTCGCGGAGGTCGAGCTTGGTATCCGCCAGCCACGGGTAGCTGGGCATGATGCTTTCCGGCACCAGCGACCTCGGATTGATGAGATGGTCGGCATGCCACTGGTCTGAGTATTTGCCGCCAACGCGCGCCAGGTCTGGTCCGGTTCGCTTCGAGCCCCATTGGAAGGGATGGTCGTACATGCTTTCCGCCGCCAGGCTGTAGTGGCCATAGCGTTCGACTTCATCGCGCAAGGTTCGGATCATCTGGCTGTGACAGCCATAGCAGCCCTCGCGCACATAGATGTCGCGTCCGGCCTGCTCCAATGGCGTGTACGGGCGCATGCCCTTCACGCTCTCGATTGTGCTGTCCACCCAGAACAGCGGCGCGATCTGAACCAGCCCGCCGATCGACACCACGATCAGGACGCCGATCAGAAGAATGAGCGAGTTCCGTTCGAAGACTTCGTGTCGCATGGTCGCCTCACGCAGCCGCCGGACGCAGGTTCACGGCTGCAGCGATGCGGGGTTGTTCGGTAGCATCAATGGGTTCGTCTCCGCGCACGGTGCGCCAGACGTTGTAAGCCATGATCAGCGAGCCAGCGATGAAGATCAGACCACCGATGGCGCGAATGACGTAATAGGGCTTCATCGCCTCGACGGTTTCGATGAAAGAGTACTGCAGGAAGCCCAAGCGATCGTAGGCACGCCACATCAGGCCCTGGGTAATGCCGGACACCCACATCGCGGTTATGTAAAGGAGAATGCCGACCGTTGCGGTCCAGAAGTGCCATTCGACTAACCGCATCGAGTACAAGCCGCGCCGGTTCCACAACCAGGGGACAAGGCAATAGAGCGCGCCGAAGGAAACCATCGCCACCCAGCCAAGGGCGCCGGAGTGCACGTGGCCAATGGTCCAATCGGTGTAGTGCGACAGCGAGTTCACCGCCTTGATGCTCATCACCGGTCCCTCAAAGGTCGACATGCCGTAAAAGGCCACCGAGACGACGAGCAAGCGGACGACGGGATCGGTGCGAAGCTTGTCCCAGGCGCCGGATAGCGTCATCAGTCCGTTGATCATGCCGCCCCACGACGGCATCCACAGCATGACCGAGAAGGTCATGCCGAGGGTCTGCGCCCAGTCCGGCAGTGCCGTGTAGTGGAGGTGATGCGGACCGGCCCAAATATAGAGAAAAATCAGGGTCCAGAAGTGAACGATCGACAAGCGATAGGAATAGACGGGCCGTTCGACGCGCTTCGGGATGAAGTAGTACATGATGCCCAGGAACCCGGCGGTCAGAAAAAATCCGACGGCGTTATGCCCGTACCACCATTGCGTCATGGCATCCTGCACGCCCGAGTAGACGATGTAGCTCTTGGCGCTGGTGAGACTGACGGGAACCGCCGCGTTGTTGACGAGATGCAGCATCGCAATGGTGACGATGAACGCCAGATAGAACCAGTTGGCGACGTAGATGTGCGGCTCCTTTCGCTTCACCAAGGTTCCAAGAAAGACGGCCAGATAGACGACCCAGACCACCGTGAGCCAGAGATCGGCATACCACTCGGGTTCCGCGTATTCTTTGCTCTGTGTAATGCCCAATAGGTAGCCCGTTCCGGCAACCAGCAGAAAGAGCTGATAGCCCCAGACGACAAACCACGGCGCCCAGCGCCCCGGCAATCGGGCACGGCAGGTTCGCTGCACCACATACAGCGACGTGGCGATCAGCGCGTTGCCACCGAAGGCGAAAATAACCGCGGAGGTGTGTAGAGGGCGCAGGCGCCCGAAGCTGGTCCAGGGCAGATCGAGATTTAGTGCCGGAACCGCGAGTTGCCAGGCGATGACATCACCAACCACAAATCCTGCGACGCCCCAAATCAGAGCGGCGATGGTCGCGACCCTGATTGGCCCATCCATGTAGCCGCTCGGGATCTGCCGCACAGAATCGAACGAGAACTCTATGACGCAGCCCAAGGCGACGAGGGAGGCCACCAGCAAGAGCAGGCCATGGAAGGCCATGCCCCCGCTGTTCGATGCCAGCCACAGTGCGGCGCCAAGCGCGGCACAGACGGAGCACCCGAAGATGGCGAGGCAATCGGCTAAGGCGGCCCGTTGCGCGAGACTCTTATTGACCATTTTCACCCTCGTTGCACGCCATCAACCGAGGATATCGCTGGGTCGGCGCCAGGTGGCCTTGATCTAGGTCAACGACCCGCCCCCTGCGCGCAGGGCGCGCCGGCGCGGGCCCAGGCCGCGGTCCGACGGCACCTTATGGGCGTCGGCCACCGGCCCCCATGCGATGGTTCAGATCAATGCTCCTGCTCGCCATCGGCCAGGCCCTTGAGCGCCTCGATGTCGAGCAGCCTGACCTGGTTGCTGCAGGGCAACTCGATCAGGTCGAGCTGCTTGAGTTTGGTAAATGTGCGGCTGACCGTCTCGATGGTGAGGCCAAGAAAGTCGCCGATATCGGCTCTTGTCATCGGCAATTCAAAGCCTGTCGGATCCTGGCCATTGCGTTGATTGCGCCGCGAAAAGGCCAATAGGAAGCCGGTCACCCGCTCGATGGCGCTGCGCTGTCCGGTCGTCAGCATCAGGTCGCGCGTGGCAGCCAGTTCGCGCGCTAGCGCCTCATAGAGCTTGACGCCCAGCGTTGGATCCTCGGCCATGGATTGCCGCAGGGTCGCAACCGGCAGACAGCGCACGCGCGTGGGCTTAACCGCTTGCGCATTCATGACATGCTCGCCTTCCACACCGAGACCGATCAGATCGCCAGGGTAAGCAAAACCCACCACTTGCCGGCGACCGTCGGCCAATACCTTGTTGAGGGCAATGGCACCCGTCTCGATGCGGTAGAGGTGGCTGACAGCGTCCCCTTCCGCGAATAGCAACTCCTTGGTTTCAACGCGGCGTAATAGACCTTGCGCGAGCTTTTGCTCGAAACCGGAGGTGAGACGCGGTGATACGGCGGAGCGAAGGGAAAGCGAGTGGTCAGCTGAGGGAAGGTGTAACTGGATCGACATCGGTCGGCCCCCTGCGGATCGTTGATCCGAGGACTTGACCACGGGCCCGTCGCGTCAATTCCTTACTGGTGCGAGAAATTGTAACAGTTTGTAACATCGGCACACCGGCGGGCGATGCGGCCTACTTGCCAATCAGGTCATGCACACCCACGGAATTGCAGCTGCTCGCCAACAGGCTTTGGTAGGCGCGCCGTTCGTCATCGTTGTCGAACAGTTGCACCCAAAGAACGATGCGGTCGCCGTCGACTGCATTTTGCAGGTGGGTGGCATGGCGCGGGATCAGCCAATGGCTGAGCGCCACTTGCAACGTGGGCGCCCCCAGCTCGAGGCGCCGCGCCAAGCGATCAGCAACCGGACCGCGGGTGCAGCTGATCAGCTCGCGGTTGTTCTGGAATGGTAACGGCCGCAACTGCAAGGATTGGTCCATGGCATGCAGGCCGGGACCGGCCGCGAGCACCCGGTGAAATCCCAGACAATTCAGGTGCTGGAGCTTGCTGCCGCCGGATCGCAGATCGCCTATCGTTGTGTGCACGCCGTCCCAGCTGTCAAAGGCGGCAACGGCAAAGCGCGATGTTGGATAATCAGTCACGCCCGAATCCAAATGCGTGGCGGAGTTTGACTGCGACATCTCACCACTATCTTCCTGTAGTCGGATCGGGATTGATCCTGATCAAAGGAACGCCAAAGCCCGGACGAGCGCAGGCTCACCACCGCCAAAGTTTAGGATAAACCAGGCCGTCCGCGTTGATCGCGATCAAGCTCTCGAAGGTTGAGCGAAGCTATGCCAAGGCCGGTTGCTCCTTACGGATGGCCGGCAATGCCGCCGAGAACCTCGCGTAGCGCGGCTACCAGCTCCGATTGCTGATAGGGCTTGCGTAACACCTTCAGCCTCTCCCGCTGTAGCTCGTCGCCACGGACGAGCTCCTCGGCGTATCCTGAGGTCAGCAGGACGCGTATTCCGGGCACAATTTCGCGGGCTTGGATGGCAACCTCTCGGCCGGATAGTCCCCCCGGCATGACGAGATCGGTAAAGACCAGATGCACGGTTTCGCCGCGGCGCAGGATTTCCAACGCCCTCGGACCGTCACTGGCCTCAAGCACTCGGTAACCGATGAGCTTCAGGCGTTTGATCGTGAGCTGGCGCACGCGGTCGTCATCTTCCACAACCAGGATGGTTTCGCGCTTGGGCAGGGCAGTATGGTCAGTGACCCTGTCGGCACTCATTGCGATTGGCGCCCTGTCGGCGCGTGGCAGATACAGATTGATCGTAGTGCCATGGCCAACCTCACTGTAGATCGTCACATGGCCGCCGGATTGTTTGACGAAGCCGTACACCATGGCCAAACCCAGCCCGGTGCCGCGCCCCTTCTCCTTCGTCGTGAAAAATGGCTCGAAAACGCGGTCGCGGACCTCCGGTATCATGCCAACTCCCGTATCAGAAATCGACAGTTGCACGTATTCACCCGGTTCGAGTTCGGACTGGACGTCGGTCTGATCCGCTTCGAGCACAACGTTGCGCGTCTCGACCACCAGTTTGCCGCCTTGCGGCATGGCATCGCGGGCGTTGACCGCCAGGTTAACGATGGCGCTCTGAAATTGTCCCGGATCCGCACGCGTTGGCCAAACGTCGCGTGCCAGCGACGTTGAAAGCGTGATGTGTTCGCCGAGCGTGCGGCGGAGCATATCGGTGATGCTGACAACCAGTTCATTTAACTGGATGACCTGCGCGTCCATGTGTCGGCGGCGTGAAAATGTGAGGAGTTGATCGGTGAGCTTGGAGCCGAGCGCGGCAGCATCCTGCGCCTCCTTGAGCAGAGCTCTCGACTCCTCCCGTGATAGCTGCGCCTCCAACAGCTCCAGGTTGCCGGTGATCACCAGCAGAAGATTGTTAAAGTCGTGGGCGATGCCGCCGGTAAGTTGACCCACAGCCTCCATTCGCTGCGATTGCGCCAATCTACGTTCGCTCTCGCGCAGAGCCTCTTCGACATGTTTGCGATCGCTGATGTCGTGGATCATGCCGGTGAAGGAGCGCTGGCCGTCGGCCTCAAATTCGCTCACCGATAAGTGCACCGGAAAGGTTGTTCCGTCTTTGCGGCGGCCACTGACCTCGCGCCCGATGCCGATGATCCTTTTGACGCCGGTCTCGACGTAGCTGGCAATGTAGCCGTCGTGCTCGGAGGCATAAGGCTCCGGCATGAGCAACTTCACGTTGCGGCCCAGCAATTCGGCGGCGCTATAGCCAAACAGGCGTTCGGTTGCTGGATTTACGCTCTCGATCAATCCCCGATCGTTAATCGTGATAATGGCCGCCACGGCCGATTCCAAGATGCCTTT
>Ga0126382_10001321_pt1 | contig 10097 bp, 10 predicted proteins | sample PanSoiMetPlot_30_FD_92548 | JGI IMG/M metagenome (GOLD analysis project Ga0126382, IMG submission 92548) | Tropical forest soil microbial communities from Panama - MetaG Plot_30 | ecosystem: Environmental > Terrestrial > Soil > Tropical forest > Bulk soil | place: Panama | collected 2016-02-17 | reverse complement strand
GCCACGTCGGCCACGCGCCGGGTGCCCACGTCCATTGCGACTCGGACCGCGGGCACGTTGAGCGACTGCTCCAGCGCCTGGCGGACCGTCACGTTGCCGTGAAACTGGCGGTCCATGTTCTGCGGCTCCCAGCTCGCTGTGCCGGCTTGCACGGACAAGGGCTCGTCGGAGACGAGGGAGGCCGGCGTCAGCCCCTCGCCGCGCCGCGCCGCTTCGAAGGCTGCCAGGTATACGAAGGGCTTGAAGATCGAGCCGGGTTGCCGCGCGGCACGGGTCGCTCGATTGAACGGGCTCTCGGTATAGTTCCGCCCGCCCACGAGGGCGCGGATCTCGCCGGTGGCGGGATCGACGGCGAGCGCTGCCGCCTGCACCTTTCCGGCCAGCTGGGGATGCGCTTTCTCGATGCGCGCGACGCCCTGGCGCACCGCCGCTTCCGCCGCTCGCTGGAGCGGTACGTTGAGCGTGGTCTGCAGCCGGAGATCTCCCGTGACGGGGCCGGCGCTCCGCCTGGAGAGCTCCGCGGCGACCAGATCGACGAAATACGGCGCCGCACGTACAGCCTCGGGAAGCTGGCGAGGGAGCGGACGAGCCAGGGCCTTCCGCTCCGCGGCGGCGTTGATCAGTCCCTGCTCCTGCATGGCGATGAGGATCTGGTCCCGCCGGCGCTTCCCCTCGGGACGCGAGCCGACGAGGAGCCGGTTCGGCGCGCGGATCGAGCCGGCCAACCAGGCCGCCTCGTCGAGGCTCAGCGCGGCCACGTCCTTGTCGAGGAAATAGCGCGCGGCTGCCGGCAGCCCGTAGATGGGAACCTCCCCCGCCTGGCCCAGGTACACCGTGTTGAGATATGCCTCCAGGATCCGCGCTTTGGAGTAGCGCACCTCGAGCAGCAATGCGATGGCCGTCTCGGAAAGCTTGCGGCTCCAGGTCCGGCGCGTGTCCAGGAACGCGGTGCGGGCCACCTGCTGCGTGATGGTGCTTGCTCCCTGCTTCACTTCGTGCCGCCGGATGTTGACGGTCAGCGCGCGGAGCACGGCCATAGGGTCGACGCCCGGGTGCTTCCAGAAGCGTCGATCCTCGGCGACGAGCACTGCGTCGACCACGGGTCGAGGGATTTGATCGAGCGGCACCCAGCTCTGGGCTCGGTGCGTCGGATAGATCACGCCGATGGGCTCGTTACCCGCATAGAGATGCACGGCGGGCTGGCGGCGGCCAGGATCGGGAAGCGAGAAGTGCCAGGCGGCGCCGACGATGACGATGACCATCACGCCGATCAGGGCCGAGACGAGGGGTTTTTTGCCATGCAGCCGTTTCCCGATGAGTGGTCGCATGGCCGCCCGTGGAGCATCCTCCGTGCCAGGATGTCCGCCCGCCCCATCCTGGACGAACGACTCGGTAATCACTTCACGGCGGCGCCGAAAGAGCAGCGGGGCCGGCGATGAAAAGTACTCGTTATCGCGATGTTGCTGTCAGGGGCATACCCCTTGCTCCGACACCGCGGCGGCTCCAGTCGAGGCGATGCTCGAGCGTGGCAGAGATGGGGACATCATGACCATGGAAGAATTGCTCGCTCACGTGAACGGATCGAGTACAGACCTGATTCGCATCATCGAAGCCGCCAGCCGCGAGGATTGGCCCTGCGTGGTGGTGACCTCTCGAGCCGTGGAGGCGTGGGAGCGGCGGGCGCCCGGCGCCTGGCCGACCGTGCGCTCCTGGCTCGCTTCGCAGGGCAAGCCGGTGCTCATCGTCTGACGCTGTATCGAGGAGAGAGAGATGCCTATGTCACGCGCCGCTGCTGATTCTTTGCCGAGCGCTCGGCTGCACACGATCGAGAGCTTCGACGTCGATCTGCTGGAGTCCCTGGAGGCACGCGACCGAAATCTCTATGCCTTGGTGAGCGCGGCCACGCGGTATCGGGCGCTGCTGCACGAGCAGGTGCAGCTTCTGCGGGCGGGAAAGGATCCCGAGATCGTCCGCGGAGCCATCAATCGTTGGAATGAGATCCTTCGCGAGATCGGGAAGCTCGCCAAGCAAATCTGAGCACGGCGCCGGCTGATTCTTACCGGGTGATTCTTACTCGAGCTCTCGTCACCGCCGACGCGTCCGTCTGACCACCGCGGCTTTTCGAGCGCTTGCGCGCGCATCATCGAATGCGCGCCTGGCATGCTCCTGGCAACCTTCGTAACCCATCACTACGTTCGCTATCAGAAAGGAGACGCTCTCATGAACACGGCCTTTCTAAGCGACATGAAGGACCTTCGCCCGCGGGCTCGCCGTCACAACGGAAAGAGGGTCCTGTAATGCTGCGGAGCATTAAGGACATGCTCGATTACACCATCCTCGCCACAGACGGCGAGATCGGCCAGGTGAGCGACATCCTGCTGGGCGACTCGGACCTCAAGGCGCGCTACGTGGTGGTGGAGACGGGCCACTGGCTTTCCGGTCGCAAAGTGCTCCTCTCCACAGCCTGGCTGAGCGCGGTCGCGCCGCGCAAGCAGGCGCTCGTGGTCAACTTGACCAAGAAGCGGATCGAGGAAGCCCCGCCGTACGAGCCCGACGGCGAGATACCCCGGGAGTACGAGACACGACTGCACGATCACTACGGCTACCCGTACTACTGGTGAGCGGGGGAAACGGCGCATGGGCCTCTGGGCGATCAAGTACGCGGACGAGCACGAGAAGTGGTGGGTCGACCTCGTGGTGCAGGAGAAGCCGCCGGCCGTCGCGCGGGGCAAGGTCGGTGACCGCGTCATCACGGAGGGCTTCGCGGAGGTGACTGGTCCCGTGCTCGCCCGCCGCGTGAGCATCCCATCCGAGGCGCTCGAAGACTGGCCGATCGACACGCCCGTGATCCTCACGCGGGCGGAGCTGGCACCGGACTCCTCGCTCTCGACGGCGTCGTGAGCCGCCGTCTTCGGATCGCGCAGGTATCGCCGCTCTACGAGCGGGTGCCGCCGGAGCTCTACGGAGGGACGGAGCGCGTCGTCGGCTATCTCACCGAGGAGCTGGTGGCGCGGGGACATCAGGTCACCCTGTTCGCGAGCGGCGATTCCCGCACCAAGGCGAAGCTGGTGGCGCCCGCGCCCCGCGCCCTCCGGCTCGATGGCCAGGAGAGGGACGATCTCGCCTTCCACATCCTCGAGCTGGCCCGGGTCTTCGAGCACCCGCGCGAGTTCGAGATCATCCATTGCCACGTGGGTCATCTCGCTTTTCCCTTCGCGCGGCTCTCGGGCGCCTCGACCGTGCATACGCTCCATGGACGGCTGGACTTGCCCGACACCTATCCCGTGTTCAGGCATTTCCGCGATCAGCCGCTGGTGTCGATCAGCCATGCCCAGCGCCATCCCTTCAAGGGGTTCGGAGTGAACTGGGCGGGCACCGTTTATCACGGCCTCCCCCTCGAGCACTACCCGTACTCGCCGCGCGGCGGGCCCTACCTCGCCTTCCTTGGCCGCATATCGCCCGAGAAGCGCCCGGACCTGGCCATCGAGGTCGCGAAGCGCCTCGGCATCCCACTCAAGATGGCGGCCAAGGTCGACCCCGTGGACCGCGTGTACTTCGAGCGGGAGATCGAGCCGCTCCTCGATCATCCGCTGATCGACTACATCGGAGAGATCGACGAGCAGGACAAGCCGGCGTTCCTGGGCGGCGCACGGGCCTTGCTCTTTCCCATCGACTGGCCGGAGCCGTTCGGCCTCGTGGTGATCGAGGCGCTGGCCTGTGGCACGCCCGTCATCGCCCGTCGCCGGGGCTCCGTCCCGGAGCTGGTGCTCCACGAGCAGACGGGGTTCATCGGCGACACGCTGGAGGAGATGGAGCAGGCGGTGAAGGCGCTCGACCGGATCGAGCGGGCAGAGTGCCGGCGGGACGTGGAGGCACGCTTCAGCGTGGCGCGCATGGTTGACGGCTACGAGGCGATCTACCGGAGCCTCGCCGGCCAGGCCCGCACCGCATGACCCAGCCGCACCCCGGCGACTCGATTTCCGTCGGCGACCAGTACTACATCCTCGCGTCGACCTTTACGGCGGATCTGCCCAAGTTGGTCCTCAAGCACGACGACGCATTCTTCGTGGCCGATCGGCGCGGAGACTTTCCCGCGATCCCGGACAGCGAGTTCGGGTTCTACGTGAGTGACACGCGGTTCCTCGATCGCTTCGACCTGCGCGTGCACGATCAGCGGCCGCTCCTCCTGAACGCGGCCGTCTCCCACGACAACCTGCAGCTCGCCATCGACCTCACCAATGCGGATCTCCACGACGGTGACACCATTCTCGTGGCTGGGCGCATGCTTCATCTTGCCCGTCGCCTCACGTTGTACGGGCGCGAGCTCTGCCAGACCCTGCGCGTGGAGAACTTTGCCGCGGAGGCGGTGCGCGTGCGGCTCGACTGGCGCTTCGGCGCCGACTTCGCCGATGTCTTCGAGGTACGGGGGCTCCACCGCGAGCGACGCGGCACCCTCCTACCTCCGGCGTGCGAAGCGTCCACGGTGCGCCTCGCGTACAAAGGCCTCGATGGCGCCGTGCGGACGACGTTGCTCGCTTTCGAGCCTGCGCCGAAGGAGCTGACGGCGACCGAGGCGACCTATCAGCTCGTGGTGCCGGCGGGTGGACGGTTCGACTTGTCCATCACCGTCACGACGACGGTCTCACCCGAGGACGGCGGAGAGCCGCTGAGCCTGCCCGAGATCGTCCGCCGTCGTCAGGAGGAGCAGAGCCGGCGCTCCGCGGCGGCCGCCCACATCACCACCGCCCATGAAGGCCTGAGTGGCTGGCTGCGACGCTCGCGAGGCGATGTCCACATGCTGGTAACGGAAACCTCGGCCGGCCCCATGCCCTACGCCGGCATCCCGTGGTACGTCGCTCCCTTCGGGCGTGACAGCCTCATCACGGCCTTCCAGCTCCTGCCCTTCGAGCCGCAGATCACACGGGGGACGTTGCGGTTCCTCGCTCGATACCAGGGCACTCATGACGACCCCTTTACCGACCAGGAGCCCGGGCGCATCCTCCACGAGCTCCGCCGCGGGGAGATGGCGGCGTGCCGCGAGATTCCCTTCATTCCCTACTACGGCTCTGTGGATGCCACCCCGCTCTTCGTCATGCTCCTCGCCGAGTACTTGCGGTGGACGGGGGACCGCGCCCTCGTAGGCGAGCTCTGGCCGAGCCTCGAACGAGCACTCGGATGGATCCTCGGTGCCGCGCGCGACGAGAGATATCTCAGATACGCGCGCCGCTCGCCCGTCGGGCTCGGCAATCAGGGATGGAAGGACTCCCACGACGCGATCATGCACGCCTCCGGCGAGCTCGCCGAGGCGCCGATCGCCCTTGCCGAGGTCCAGGGCTACAAATACGCGGCGCTCCTCGGAGCGGCCGAGGTGGCCGACGCGCTCGGATGGCCTGAAGCGTCGAAGCTCCGCTAGCTTGCCCAGCGCCTTCGGAACCGTTTCGACACGGACTTCTGGCTCGACGCAGAGCGCTTCTACGCTCTCGCTCTGGACGGCGACGATGCGCCGTGCCGAGTCATCTCCTCCAATCCCGGCCATTGCCTGTGGACGGGCATCGCGCTCGACAAGCGCGCGGCGGCCGTGTCCGACCGCTTGATGGAGCCGGAGATGTTCTCGGGCTGGGGGCTTCGGACGCTGTCCGCAGGGGAGCGGCGCTACAACCCTATGAGCTATCACAACGGCTCGGTGTGGCCGCACGATACCGCCATCGCCGCCGCCGGGCTCCGACGCTACGGGCGGAGCGAGGCTTTCCTCACCCTGGCCACGGCGCTCTTCGAGGCGGCGCTCGAATGGGAGGGCGCTCGCATGCCGGAGCTCTTCTGTGGCTTACCTCGGGCTCCCGGCCTCGCGCCTACGCGCTATCCGGTTGCCTGCTCACCCCAGGCGTGGGCGGCCGGAGTGCCCTTCCATCTCCTGAGCGCGATGCTCGGCTTCTCCCCTGACGCGCAGGCGAACCGGCTCACTTTGATCGAGCCGGTCCTGCCCCCGTGGCTCGACTGGGTGGAGATCCGCGACCTTGGCCTCGGCGCTTCGCGTCTCGACTTCGCCGTCTCGCGCGGCAGCAAGACGGCCGCCGTCGAGCTCCTGTCCCGTCGTGGAGACGCCGAGCTCGTGGTGCGTCGCTAGTGGTTCGAGGCTCGGAAAAGCCGACCGGGAAGTCTTGACCGTTCTCGCACCCTTCCCGAGGCCGAATCACGGGAAAGAGCGCACGATTCAGCGCGTGGGACTGTGGCATGTCACTTGCGATTCTCGGAGGGCATGGACAAGGTCAAGGCCGAGATCCTGGCGAATGACATGCTCGAGCGCGCCGCCGCGCTCTCCTACTATCTCCTCTTCGCTCTGGTGGCGGTCGTGCTGTTCGTTCTCTGGCCCGCATGAGCGCGGTCAAGGGAAGCGCGAAGAAGCCCGACGGCGCCAAGCGGGAGGTCAGGAGCCGGCGCCACCGCCGGGCCCTGGAGCGAATGATCTCGCTCGAGATTCCGTTCCTCGTAGGCGGTGGCCACGCGCTTCGCCATTACACCGGCGACGTGCGGGGGACGAAGGACCTGGACGTCTTCGTGCGCCGCGAGGACGCCCTCGCTTTCCTGGAGGGGCTCGCCACGGCAGGCTTCGAGACGGACCTGACCTTTCCCCACTGGCTCGGCAAGGCCCAGGTCGAAGAGGACTACATCGATGTCATCTACAGCTCGGGCAATGGGCTGACCGAGGTAGACGACGCTTGGTTCGCCCACAGCCAGCCGGCGACTGTCCTCGGCGTGCCCGTCCAGCTCTGCCCGCCCGAGGAGATGATCTGGTCGAAGGCCTTCATCATGGAGCGCGAGCGCTACGACGGCGCCGACATCTCCCATCTCATCCGCGCCTGCCAGGGGCAGCTCGACTGGAACCGGCTCGTGGCTCGCTTCGGAGCCCACTGGCGCGTGCTCCTGAGCCATCTGACGCTCTTCGGCTTCATCTACCCGGGCGAGGTGGCGGCGATTCCTCCCGACGTGATGGTCGGGCTCTGCCGGCTTCTCGAGCGGGAGGCCTGCCGGCCCGCTCCCGATCAACGCGTATGCCAGGGCACGCTGCTCTCCCGCGAGCAGTACCTGACCGACGTGTCCCGTTGGGGGTACGCCGACGGGCGACTGATGCCCCGCGGCTCGCTCACTCCCGAGGAGATCGCGCAGTGGACGGCGGCCATAGAGCCGCCCAAGGAAATCGTCAGCGGTCGAAAAGGGGACGACGATGCGAGTGGCAGCCGTCGGTGATCTGCACTGCAAGCGGAGCTCGCAAGGAAACTTTCAGTCTCTCTTCGCGGCCATGGCCGGGGCGGCCGAGGCCATCGTCCTCTGCGGCGACCTGACCGATCTTGGCCTCGCCGAGGAGGCGCGCGTGCTCGTGAAGGAAATGGTCCCCGCCAAGAGCACGCCCATGGTCGCAGTGTTGGGCAATCACGACTACGAATCCGGCGAGGTGGACCAGGTGAAGGGGATCTTCGCCGAGGCGGGAGTGACGGTGCTGGACGGCGAGGCGGTCGAGATCGAGGGCGTGGGCTTCGCCGGGGCCAAGGGACTCGGGGGCGGCTTCGGGCAGCGCGCACTGCAGCCCTGGGGCGAGGAGATCATGAAGCGCTTCGTCCACGAGGCCATCGACGAGGCACTCAAGCTCGAGTCGGCCCTGGCCAAGCTTCGCACCTCCCGGCAGGTGGTTGCGCTCCACTATTCGCCCGTGCGCGACACGGTCGAGGGCGAACCGGCGGAGATCTTCGCGTTCCTCGGCTCGAGCCGGCTCGAGGAGCCGCTTCTCCGCTATCCCGTGAGTGTGGTCTTTCACGGGCACGCGCATCGAGGGACGGTGGAGGGCCGCACCCGGAACGGTGTGCCCGTCTACAACGTGTGCCTGCCCCTGCTCACCGATCCCACGCGCGGGCGGCCGCCGTTCAAGCTCGTGGACCTGGACCACCTCGAGGCATCCGTGGAGCAGGTCGCGGGCGCTTCACGCTGAGCCGCCTCAGACGCGCTCGGCCACCGCCTCCGGATGGCGCTTGCGCAGGAGCACGAGGCAGAAGACCAGGCTCAGCGTCATCACGGTGAGGACGCTGAGCTCGATCATGGCGTTCTGGAACTGCACGTCGCCCTTCTCGACCACTTTGGGTAGCTCCGGCGCGAGCACGAGGATACGGCGGACACTGGCGATGAGGGCGACGAGCACGAAGGGCTCGGGAACGAGGACGTGCTCGCGGAAGGAGAGCTGCACGGTGTAGAGCAGCTCGACGATCATGAGAATCAACAAGATTTGATCGAGCACCACGACCACGCCTCCCGCTAGCGTTCCCCCCGCGAGCCCGCGCCAGACGTTGGCCCCGAGGCTCACGAGGAGCACCAGCGCCGCCCCAGACAGGAGCAGGCCCAAGCCCACGTAGACGACGTCCTCCACCAGTGTGAATCCCCGCGCCACATTGTCGCGGGCTGAGGAACGGAGCGTGGTGGAGCCCTTGCCGCTGCCAGAGCGCATGGCTCAGGCCCTCGCTTCCACGGGCGCCTGCTCGTGATAGGCGGCAAAGTGGGGATAGAGCTCGACGGGATGCCGCACCGGTCCCTCGACCGGAGCCGCCGCGGGGGCGATGATGAAGGTATGGAGCTCGTGCGGGGACGGGCCCGCGTGAGCTCCCCGCTCCGGGATGAAGGAGACATCGCTTTCCGGGGCGCCGATGCCGTACACGACCAGGTCCCCTGCGCTCGGCATGGCCATCAGGTCACGGAGCCCTTCCAAGACCAACGCGCGGTCTTCCCGGTCTGCGAATGGACCGTCCGCGCCGTCGGACTCGAGGGAAACTTGCTGGCCGCGCCACCAGCAGAGCGGGCCTTCGGCGGAGCGGGCGAGGACGAGCCCGATCCCGGGATGCTTGGAGAGCAGGACGGCCGCGCCGGGGTGGCGGCGCTCGATGTCCTCGAAGAGCAGGGGTTCGACCGAGTCGAGGAAGTAGACGAAGGCGTTGGGGCCTGCGGTGATGATCCGTACGGTCTCCTCACCGTCGCTGGTGAGGAGCCGTGGGCGCGGCGGCTCGAGGTGGTTGAAGAAACGCTGAAGGATGCCCCGCGCTTCCGGCCGACGGTAGCCGGCCAGCTGCTTGGTCACTCCTTCACGCGGACCGGGCCGATCGGGTCGCTCGCTTTCGCGGAGGCTCTGACCGAAGATGCCGCGCACGACTTCCTCGAGAGACTGGCCGCCGGAGACCTCGGGAAAGGAGCGCGTAGGTGTCTGGCCATGATCGGACAGCACGTAGAGATCGTAGCGGCGCTCGGGCAACCGCTCTGTGATCCGCAGGAGCTGGCCGACGGCGTTGTCGACGTGATGCAGGGCACGGAGAGCGGCCGGGTGAGCGGGCCCGAAAGAGTGCGCGAACACATCGTAGTCGAGGAAATTCACGTAGACGGCGGGAATCCCGCGGTAGAGATCCGCGGACACGCTGAGAGTGAAGAGCTCTCGCAGCCAGATCGAGAAGGCGATCTTGAGTCCCAGCCAGCGCAGGCCGTCGTGGCTCACACTGTGCCGCTCAAAGAGGAGGCGCGAGAGGAAGCGCCCGAGCTCGACCGCGGTGAGCAAGAAGCACTTGGTGACGACCCAGCCGAGGAGGAGGGTCGAAGCCCCGAGGCGGAGCAGGGGCAGTCCCGCCCGCGTGGGTTTCATGAGTCGGGCGAAGGTGAGGAGGCTATTGTCGGCGCCGCCCGTGAAGACGCAGCCATAGCAGGAGCCGCCCTCGAGGATGCCGCGCCGGCCCATGGCGTGGCGAGACTCTACGAAGTCCGCCACACTGGGCTCGGGGAAGTGGAGCTCGCGCTGTGCGCGCTTGTCGTAATAGTGGAAGCCCGGAATGTCCGGCTTCACCCCGTACATGGCCGCGGCCTGGAAGGCTGGCGTGGAGGAGGGGAGGCCGACCGACATTGCATGAGCCACGAAGCGGCCCTCGGCGAGGAGGCGGGCCATGTTGGGGATGCGGCCGGCCTGGAGCGCCGTCTCGAAGACTTCGCGGGAGAGGCCGTCGATCTGCACCACGAGGAAGCGCCGTCGTGCCGTCGCCTCCGCGGGCCCGAGCCTCGCCCAGCGCGCGATCCGGTCT
>Ga0126382_10001320_pt1 | contig 10100 bp, 9 predicted proteins | sample PanSoiMetPlot_30_FD_92548 | JGI IMG/M metagenome (GOLD analysis project Ga0126382, IMG submission 92548) | Tropical forest soil microbial communities from Panama - MetaG Plot_30 | ecosystem: Environmental > Terrestrial > Soil > Tropical forest > Bulk soil | place: Panama | collected 2016-02-17 | reverse complement strand
TGCCTTGCAGTAGGTTGGTGAGGCCACGAGAAGGCGTTTTAACGTCCTCAGTTTGCGCCCCACCAGCGTCGAATCCTCGAGTGGACCGGCGCGGAGAGCCAGATCGAAGCGCTCCTCGACGAGGTCGACCCGGCGGTCGGTGCAGACGAGCTCCACCTGAACATCCCCATACTTCTCGAGGTAGTCGGCAACGACCGGTCCCAGGGCCCTGAAGCCCAGCGGCGCCGTCACCCGCAGCAGCCCCCGCGGAGCCGCTTGCAGGCGCCCCACCGCGGCCTCGGCTTCATCGATTTCACCGACGATCCGCGCCGCGCGCTCGTAGTAGGTGCGCCCCGCGTCGGTCAGGCCGAGCTTGCGAGTCGTGCGCTGCAGCAGGCGCGCGCCGATCCGTCGTTCAAGCTCCGAGACTTTTCGGCTCACCGTGGACTTGGGCATGCCGAGCTGCCGCGCCGCTGCGCTGAAGCCCCCCGCCTGGACCACTCGGACGAAGACGGCGATCTGATTCAGATCCATATTGTTCCAGTCATAGAACAGTGTTGTCTAAAAGCCGCATCTTGCGCCATCGCCTTTAGAAATTAGCTTTCTCGCCGAGGAGTTGAACAACATCATGTCTGAAATTGCCCCACGTGAAGTCGTCAAGGTCGTGACCGCGCATCGGCAGCGGGAAGGGGCTGGCTTCATCGTGCGCCGTCCATTTCCAAGCGACGGCTTCCAATACGCCGATCCCTTCGTGGTGCTCGACGAGATGGGGCCGGTTGTCTATGCGCCCGGTGAGGCCGTCGGCGCTCCGGATCATCCACATCGCGGCTTCGAAACCGTCACCTACGTGCTTGAAGGAGAGATGGAGCACGAGGACTCCGCCGGCCACCGCGGCAAGCTCGGGCCCGGCGACGTGCAGTGGATGACCGCCGGTCGAGGCGTGGTCCACTCGGAGATGCCATCCAGCGAGATGCAGCGCCGCGGCGGGCGGGTGCACGGCTTCCAGCTCTGGGTCAATCTCCCAAAGCGCGACAAGATGATCGCGCCGCGCTACCAGGAGATCCCACGCACCCGCATCCCCGAGGCGGCCACTCCGGATGGTCTGGCGCGCGTCCGCGTGGTCGCCGGCGAAGCCCTGGGCGCGCGGGCGGTGATCGAAACGCGCACGCCGATCAGCTTTCTGCACTGGACGTTTTTGCCCGGCGCCTCGGTTCGGACCCGAGTTCCGCGCGAGCATGCCGCCTACGTCTACGTTTTCGAGGGAGCGGTTCAGGTGGGCGGTCGCGAAGTCCGCGAAGGACAACTCGCGGTCCTGGGCGAGGGCGACGAGGTGGATTTCAAGGCGAGTGTGCCCGCGCAGGCACTGCTGCTCTCCGGCGTTCCGCTTCGCGAGCCGATCGTCCAGTACGGGCCGTTTGTGATGAACACCGAGCGTGAGATTTATCAGGCCATCGAGGACTACCAGGCCGGGCGGCTGGGCGAGATCTCCCGATAAAACCAAGCGGTCCCGCCACTTCTCTGTGAAACTGGGTATCGAAGTTGTGTTCGGTATCGACACCGAGCCGGCGATGCGAAGTTGCTGGCGCTTGGCGAGCCCAGTAGGTAGCTTGACGTAAACCTGGCCGGGAGTGCCTATGCAGCGAAATGGTTCGCGCCCGGGATGGAGTCGATAGGGCCGGCGATGCTCTGCCTGCCGCGCGACCTCGCACTCTCGGTCGACCTCTACGAGCTGACTATGCTCGAGGTGTACCTGCGGGAAGGACTCACCGAGAGCGCGGTGTTCAGCCTCTTCGTGCGCAGGCTGCCGCCCCGCCGCAACTTCCTCCTGGGCTGTGGTCTGGCAGATGCGCTCGAGGCGCTCGAGGCTCTTTCCTTCTCCGATGAATCGATTGCGTATTTGAAGTCGCTGCGCCTCTTCTCGGAGCCGCTCCTCGAGTGGCTGCGCGCCTTTCGCTTCCAGGGCGACGTGTTTGCGATCCCCGAAGGGACCTGCGTCTTCGCCGAAGAGCCGCTCCTCGAGGTGGTGGCCCCACTTCCTCAGGCGCAGCTTCTCGAGACTCTGCTTTTGAATCAGCTGCAGCTGCCCACGGCCACGGCGTCAAAAGCGGCGCGCCAGGTCCTCGCGGCTGATCATCGCTCGCTGGTGGATTTCGGCATGCGTCGAGCGCACGGCCTCGATGCCGCTTTGAAGATCGCCCGCGCGGCCTATGTGGCGGGCTTTCAAGGCACGTCCAATGTCCTTGCCGCCCAGCGCCACGGAATCCCCGCCGTCGGAACCATGGCTCACAGCTTCGTGCTGGCGCACGAGGACGAGCTTTCCGCATTCCGCGCATTCGCGCGAGCCTACCCGGAGGCGACGCTGCTGGTGGACACCTACGACACGCTGGAGGGCGTGCGGAACGTGATTCGTCTGGCAAAGGAGCTGGGCAAGGACTTCAGGGTGAGTGCCATTCGGCTGGACTCTGGGGACCTGGTTGCGCTCTCGAGGGAGGCGAGACGGCTGTTGGACGGTGCGGGACTGAATCAGGTGGGGATATCCGCCAGCGGCGGGATCGACGAGGAAGAAATCCTACGGTGTGCTGAGACGCGAGCGCCGATCAGCGGGTTCGGCGTAGGCACATCTCTCGCGGTCTCCCAAGACGCGCCGAGCCTCGACATGGTTTACAAGCTGGTGGCGTACGCGGGTCGGGCAAAGATGAAGCTCTCAACCGATAAGGTGACCGTGCCGATGCAGAAGCAGGTGTTTCGCGTCGGCCGGAACGGTCGAACCGAGCGCGATGTCATCGCTTGTCATGACGAGGCGCTCGAGGGTCGCCCGCTGCTCACCCAGGTGATGTCCAGGGGCCGCCGGCTCACGACTCCCGATTCGCTCGACAGACTGCGCGAGCGTGCTCGCGGCGAGCTCGCGGCGCTGCCGCAAGAAATCCGCTCGCTCGAGACGCCGCCGCAGCCGTTCCCGGTGGAGCTCAGCGCGAAGCTCGCGGCGCTCAAGGAAAAAGTCACCGCCGAGATCTCGCCCCCGAATCCCGGCGGAAGCGGGGGCGTCGCGCGTTAGGACGGCGTGAGCTTCGGCAGTCGCGGATCGATCGGGCGGTGCGGCCCCCGGATCTGCTGAGTACCGATGAAGGTCGTCTGTTCAGTGGGCAAAGCGTCCGGTCAGTCGAGCGCGATGTGCCTTGCCGATCACCGGCGCTGATCCCCATCTTGGAGTGTCGGAAACGAGAGGCGCATTGAAACGAGCTCAGCGCAAGCGTGCACCTGCTCGCAAGAATCGGCGGCGGTGGTCGCGCGAGGTGACGGAGCGTAGCGACGCGATGGACTTGGAGGATCGAGTTTTTCTTCGGACCCCCAAACAGATCGCCGCCTCGTTGAAGCGTTCCGCCGAGCGGAGTACCCGGCGAAAATCTTCCCCGTTTCGTTCGGCGATGTCGATGCTGACTTTCTACGCAAACCGAGCGGGAAGGAACTTGTCGGCGGCGCGCAAGCGCGCCATTCGCCAGGCGAAAGACGAGTTGCGCAAGCTCTTCAGCCGCCCCTCAGGGAAGACTCACTGAGAGCCTTGGGACAAAAGCTGCGTTTTTCGCATCCTTTTCGCCGAAGGCTCGGCCTTGATGAAACTGAGCGCCGGCCAAACGCCGGTGACCGAGCTGCTAGGCCCGTTCGAGACGGCGCTGCCGTCCTTCCTGCGGCCACCTCAAGGTTCTCGAGGACTGTGGCTTGGTCCGTTCCGAGAAGTCGGGGCGGGTAAGAACGTACGAGATGAGCCTCAGGCCGCCTTCTCGACGGCGGACTTCTTCAACCGCACCTCGAAGCCAATTCCGTCCTTGGTGATCTCGCAGCTGCCGAAGTTGGTTTGGGCGACGATGCGCTCGAAGTCCCTGGGCGAATAGGCTCGGCGCCGAAGCATCGTTCCCAGGATGAACTTGGTGGTGAAGGTATTGAATGGGCTGAGCTGCATCTGTCTCACCTCCCGGTCGATTTCACTGGCCGAAGCGTCCTTGCTCAGGTCCTGGATCACCGCCGTCCCGCCCGGGCGAAGAACCCGATGCATCTCGTTGAGAGCCCGCAAGGGTTCGCTGAAGTTTTTGAAGGCCGCCTGGCAGACGATCAGCTCGAACGAATCCGTGTCGAATGGGATCCTCGCGACATCCCCCTGCTGAACGTCGACCTCAAGCCCCGCGCGCCGCGCGTTGTCCTGCGCGATCGCGACGAAGGTGTTGCTGATGTCCAGGGCGGTAACTTGAAATCCCAGGCGCGCCAGCTCGATGCTAAGGTACCCAGGGCCGGATGCCACCTCGAGCACCTTTGCACCGCTCGGCACGCCCTTCGTGAGCTGGCCGGCGTCCCTGCGAAACCGCACAAGCTGGGCCGCGGTGCCCCGCTGCCGCGCGTACCACAAGGCCGTTTTGCCCTCCATCTCGGGCACCAACTTGAACCTCTTTCTCATCCTGCTGCCCTCCATGCTAACATTGTCCGTAGATTACTAACATCGTTAGTAAGTAGCTACCATCGTTAGTATCGTCAAGATGGGTCGTCGAAAAAAGCAAATGAGTAGTCCCCTCGCGCGGTTCGGAGCCTGGACGGATGAGGCCCGGCCTCAGCTGACCCGCCGGCAGGTCGTTGAAAAGGCGCTCGAGGTGCTGAACCAGGAGGGGTTCGACGGGCTGACGATGCGGCGACTGGCGGAGGCGCTGGGAATCAAAGCCGCCTCCCTCTACAACCATGTCGGCGACAAGGACGAGCTGCTCACCCTGATGGCGGACGCGATCTGCGCGAAAATTCCCGACGTGGACCCTTCGAAGCCGTGGCGGCAGCAGGCCGAGACCATGGGTCGCCAATTCCGCCGAGTGCTGATGGAGTATCGGGACGGGGCGCGGGTGCTGGCGGCGACTCCACCCGTGGGTCCCCAGCGGCTTCGGCTCATCGAGCAGCTTTTGCGAGCGCTGAAGAGCGCCGGTTTTACTCCTTCGGAAGTCGCCGCGGCGTCTTTCGTGGCCAACTCCTACGTGGTGGGCTTCGTCCTTGACGAGACGCTCGGCCGCGCCACCGACGCGGGCTCGGTGAAGCGAATGGAGGAACAGGCGAGGCGCTGGTTCAAATCGCTCCCGGCCGAGCAGTATCCAACGCTGGTGGCCATGGCCGACGAGCTCATCGATGCGCCGGCGGATGCACGTTTCGAGTTCGGCCTGCGAGCGTTATTGGATGGCCTCGAGCTTCGACTCAGGAAGAAGGGCAAATGAAACACATCGGGATCGTCGCCTGCAGCGCCGAGGGCGCAGCGCTCTGCTACCAACAGATTTGCCGCGACGCGCTCCAGCTGGTGGGGAAGAACGACCACCCGCGGATCACCTTGGATTCCATTCCGCTCGCGGCCTGGATGCCGTCATTCGACGCCGGGGACTACCGAGGCGTGGGCCGTATCATGCTGGATTCAGTTCGCCTGTTGTCTCGGGCGGGCGCGGACTTTGCGGTCTGCCCCGACAACAGCGCGCATCGAGCCTGGGTCTTCGTGCAAGCTGAGACGCCCATTCCCTGGCTGCACATCGCGCAAGTCCTTGGCGCCGAGGCACGACGCCGCGGCTATCGCCGGGTCGGCGTGCTGGGGACGCGTTTCACGATGACAGGACCCGTCTATCGAGAGGCTCTATCCCCGATGGGCATCGACACGGTGGTGCCCGAGGGCGCCGACTTCGAGACCGTCGACCGCATCATCTTCTCGGAACTGGTGGACGGCATATTCAAGGATGCTTCGCGCCAGGCCTACAACCGGGTGATCGCGCGCCTCAGGGAGCGCGGCTGCGATGCGGTTGCCCTGGCGTGCACGGAGATTCCGCTTCTCGTCCGCCCCGAGGAATCGCCGCTGCCGACGCTCGACTCGACCCACCTGCTCGCGACCGCCGCCGTGCGCGAGGCGCTGGCCTAAGTTGCATCGTCATTTGAGCGCAAGCCCCTTGAGTCTTAGTCCTTGCCCCCGCCTTCACACGGCGAGCCGATGAACGCGTTCAGGGGGTTAGTTTCCGAGTCGGTGACGTCGCAGACCACCTGAGCGAAGTTGTTGATGCCTTGACAGAAGGTGATATTGCCGGGCACCTCGCCTCCGGGCGGGACCAGCCGCTGGTAGCCCCGCGCGTCGTTGCCGACGAAGCGCGCCGAGTCCGCGTGGATGTACTCATGCAACCGTGCCAGCTACTTTAATCGCTCCATCAATTGACGTTGCTTGTCAGTCAGATTTGCTCTCGATACACCTCCAATAACCCTCTGCCAATCAGTTTTTTTCAACAGCGCCGCCGCGTAGCTCACCGGCTGCCATCGACGCTCGTCCTGCCACTGCGCCTCGGTCCACTCCAGACATTGCAAAATTGCTTTCAATCCTTGCTGGTTCACGAACGCGCCTAGACCGCCCAGCACCAAGCGTTCTCGGTCCTCGATCTTCGGGTTCAGGCGAGGCTGTCCTTTGGTTGCCATCCGACAGCTGTAAACGAAGCTGAGGATCGATGCATCATTGCGGATTGCCGCCAGCGCATTTCGAGCATTTCCATCATGAAAGGCGGCGTCGCCACCCATCGTCGGTCGCAACAGAATGTATTCCCACGGCAGTCGATACATCTCGGTCTTGTGCTCAGCCTGCAGCTGACGTGACTGCGGAAACCTGGCTCGGGGATTGTCAACGTTCTCCAAGTATTCGCGTTCAATCTCGCGATAGAGCGTGGGCCGCTGTTTGCGATCGATGGCGAGCACCACCAGCTTGCTCTGGATATCGCGGCCTTCCAGAGGACCGATTTCATCTCGCAGCGCAGGGTCCAATCGTTCGCCGAGCTCATCGAAGAGTCGAACGAACCGCTGGGTGATTTCATCGCGCCTCTTCATGTCAAACGGCGAATAATTATCCCCAATCGACTCGATCAGCCGATCGAGATTGGCTTGGGCGGCATCGGGCAATCGGTAGCTCTGAGCGAGTAAGAGACCACTGATCAGAGCAGCAACTTGGAACATGTTCACTCCTTTCCTGGCCGGAGCTACGGTTGATTATTCCACCAATCGAACGGGTACGGCTCGCGCTTGGCCACGGTCCCACAGTGCACCTCTCCCTCGAGCGCGTGGTACAGCAGCCAGTCGTCAATGAAGGTGCCGTTGGGCAGCAGCGCCGAGGCCGCCTGCTCAAAGATGTCCGCGCCCGCGATTCTCGGACCGTATTGCGACGGGAGGTAGAGCATTCCGCCGACCGGCATCAGATTGACGAGTCCGGGGGTGAAGGCGACCGCGCTATGGCCGTCGGCAAAGGTGCTTCCGGCAACATAGCCCGAGAACCGCCCGATGTAGAGCGTCGGCAGCTGCAGGAAGCTCAATGAGCCTTCCGATGCCGCGTCAAGGCCCGCCTGGACTGCGGCAACCTGGCCGGGTACGAACGCGGGATCGGTGTTCAAGGTCCTCAGGAAATCGTCGCCGAGAACTTCTTGAACCGTGATGATTGCCGGGGTGCCGGTATTCCAGGCCTGAGTTCCTTCCACCAACACATATCCATCTCCCAAGGCGGGATAGAGATCGGCAAACCATTCATCCCCGGATGGCGCTTCGTCGACGAGCATGTAGCGCGCAATCGATGGCGCTGAGTTGTCAGCCCCATCGAGAACCTGCGACGTAGTATTCCAAACCCAGTCGACCAGGATGTACCCGTCCTGGAGTCCGTCGGGGGCAATATGGCCCACTTGACCGGCCCCGTTTCCCGAGAAGATTCGAACGAACCTCCACGACTGACCTCGAAGGTCGATCCCGGTTTCCAGGCGATTGGGGGCTGTGGACTCCGAGATGGTGGCGCCGCTCACCGGGGCAGCTCCGGTCGCGAAGAAAACGGCCCTGCCGCGATCTTCGGCCGGAATCGCCTCCATGAGCCTGTAGGCCTCGGCGGGCGCCGCGAGCACCACCCCGCCGCCGGTGGGGGTAAACAGGAAAACTTCGTCCACGTGACCCACCCTGAGCCAACTGGTGGGAACCGTAAACGGCGACTGAACCTCTTGGGCGCTGACAAAGTCTAGCAGCCTCATCGACGAAGTATCTCCGAGGACGATTCTCCCCAGTGGATGGGTCGCAGTCGGCGGCATCACCTCGACGTTTCCACCGTAGTCGCCGGATCTCCTGCCGAGGTCGATGCCAATTTGAAAAGTCTGCGTCGCCGGCGCGAGGAGCCGGGTCAAGGGCCAACCCGGTTGGGGGTAAGTCCGATATTTATAGGGCAACCGGAAGACGCTTTGTTTTTTCTGGGCACCTGGCCGCTGCGTGTATCCGATTTCGATGTGATCCTGGAACCATTGAGTCCTCGCATCGTCTCCCGCCGGTTCGGTTTGAAGTTGGCCGGAAGCTCCAAGTCCGGCGAGGAATGCAGCGTTGTCCGCCCCTTCATCGATCGCCCATACCTCCCGCGAACCCTGGGTGTGTGGAAGCATCAGCCAGGGGGCCACCTTCAAGCGGACCTTGTCTTTTCCGAGCACGTCTGCCCCGCTGCGCAATTCCAGGGTGAGGTCGACCAATCCATCGTAAGCCGCGGCCGATCCGGGAATGAGCATCCCCTTGAGAAACAACCCCTCCAGTCCAAAGGTTCGATCCGCGATTTCACCAATCAGGTCGGTGATCTCCACGTCATTGTGGGTTTCCGCAAGGCCGCCCCAAATCGAGGTCTGTCCGGGCGCGATCTGTGAAAACAGATGAAACGGTCGCGTGTCTTGCGCGCTCTCCACCTTGAAAAACAGCTTCACACCGCCGACCAATTTTGTTTTTCGAACCACCACCGGACTGATGTCATCTTGGTCGGCCACGTTTCCGATGGTGAAGTCTTCGTCCACCGGGTCGCCGGCGTCATTGAAGTGGATCGCATCGGGCCGTGGTTGCCCGCCTACGGAGCGCATTCGGTCTCGATCGTAGTTGACGGTGTAAATGGCGCCCCGATCCCGAGTCCATTGGTCCTTGCCGTCCTCGTCGTTCTCGTCGACTTGCCCGTCCCGATTGGTGTCCGCGCGCAGACCGATGGGAATCAAAAGGAAGGCTCGGCTTTGAAGGTTGTGATGGCCCCAACCAACGATTAGTCCCGCGCTGTTGATCGCCTGAGCGATAACCAGGGTCCAACCCAGGCTCGGGAGAATTCGGCTGTTGAGATCGATGAGCCTGCCGTTGTGCCAGACGACGGCGTGGAGAGTGGAGCCTCCGGCGTGAGAGTAACCGACGGCGTCTCCCGAAGAATTGATCCCCAGGGCTGAGCTATACGTTCCGCCCGGGAGCACCCCGAGATCCGTGATCGTGCCGCCCTGCCACAGACACGCGTGCGGAGTCCCCGGCGCGATGTCCGAGCCGCCAACGATTTGGCCCACCTCATTCAGAGCATAGGCCGCGCTGTTTGGCCCCGCGAAGGTGGGGAGAGCGCTGATCGCCCCGGATTGCCAAAGGACCGCGCGGGCGTTGGTATCGCCGCTCGATTCTCCGACGATTCGGTCGCCTGACTCATTGATCGCGTGTGCCCAACTGTCGGTGAAACCAGGGAGTACGCCGAGATCGCTCATCGTTCCGCTTCGCCACAGAAACGCGTGACCATTCACGTGGCCCGGGCTCCGCACGATGGAGTTACCCACCACATCTCCGCGGCCATTGATGGCGTCGGCCTGGGCGCTGTCGTCGGGCTGGGCGCTCGGCAAGAGTCCCAAGTCGATCATCGCCCCTCCGCGCCACAAGAAGGCCCGGGGAACCCCATCCGCGCGCCTCGCCCATCCCACGACATCGCCGTTCGCATTGACGCCGAGCGCTTCACTGGCATTCCCACCCAGCGTCCCCACATTGGTCATCACTCCTCCTTGCCAGAGGAAGGCGCGACTGTCTGAGGGACCAGATGACTCACCAGCGACATTTCCATTGTCGCTCAGGCTGCGCCCATAACTGGCAGTACCCAGCGGAGGAGGAAGCGCGCCGAGGTCCACGACCGCGTACGTCTCTGCTCGGACGACAACCGACGTGACGAACGCAGCTATGAAAACGGATCGGCTGAGGTGTCCGCGAACGCGTGAGCCAGCGCGAGTGCTCGGGCAATTCATCGCTCCCCTCCTTGGATTGGTGCAGCGAAAGGCTTAACCGTAGTGAGT
>Ga0126382_10001319_pt1 | contig 10100 bp, 8 predicted proteins | sample PanSoiMetPlot_30_FD_92548 | JGI IMG/M metagenome (GOLD analysis project Ga0126382, IMG submission 92548) | Tropical forest soil microbial communities from Panama - MetaG Plot_30 | ecosystem: Environmental > Terrestrial > Soil > Tropical forest > Bulk soil | place: Panama | collected 2016-02-17 | reverse complement strand
GCGGTGCGCTGGGCGAACGGGGTGAAGTACGGCCTGGCCGCGAGCGTCTGGACCCGGGACCACGGCCGGGCCATGCGGGTGGCACGTCAGCTGGACTTCGGCGCCGTCTGGATCAACACCCACATCCTGTTCGTCTCCGAGATGCCGCACGGCGGATTCAAGCACTCCGGGTACGGCAAGGACCTGTCGATGTACGGGTTCGAGGACTACACACGCATCAAGCACGTGATGAGCTACTTCGGTGGCTGAGCTGCGGGGTATGGCCGGAACGTTATCCGCCGTGTCTGTAACGTTGCTGAATCCGTTGTATCGTACGGAACGCACAACTGATTCGGTTGATGTCGCGACACGCCCGCTAAGATCATTCCGTCCGCGCTGGCCGACGATAGCTCAGCGGCCCTTAGGATTCGGGTTCGAAGCCGGGACCTGGGCGAGAACTGGGCGAGAAGAGGGATACCGTCCTGAGATGACCGAAAGGCACGTGCCCGCCGTGGCAGGTACCGAGCCCGTGGCCGGGCCAAGCCGGGGTGTGGTGTACACGGAGACGGCACAACCCCGCGAGGGCGGGCATGGGGGCGCGTCGCTGCCGGCGATCGAACTGTCGGGGGTGGTGAAGGAGTTCCGCGCGCGTGGCGAGGTCATCGTCGCGGTGGCGGGCATCGATCTGGCGATCGCCGAGGGGGAGTTCTTCTCGCTGCTGGGCCCGTCCGGGTGCGGCAAGACCACCACGATGCGGATGGTCGCCGGGTTCGAGGAGCCCACAGCGGGCATGATCTGGCTGCACGGCAAGGACGTCATCGGCGTCCCGCCGAACAAGCGCGACGTCAACATGGTCTTCCAGTCCTATGCGCTGTTCCCGCACATGAACGTGTTCGAGAACGTGGCCTTCGGCCTCCGCCGCAAGGCGGTCGCCAAGCCCGAGATCACGCGGCGGGTGGGCGAGATGCTGGAGATCGTAGACCTGGCCGGCCGGGGCGAGCGCCGCCCGCGGGAGCTGTCCGGCGGCCAGCAGCAGCGGGTGGCGCTGGCGCGGGCGCTGGTGAACCACCCCCGCGCGCTGCTGCTCGATGAGCCGCTCGGCGCGCTTGACCTCAAGCTGCGGCAGGCGATGCAGGTCGAGCTGAAGAGGATTCAGCGCGAGGTCGGCATCACCTTCGTGTATGTGACGCACGACCAGGGCGAGGCGCTGACCATGTCGGACCGGATCGCGGTCATGAACGACGGGCTCATTGAGCACCTGGGGACGCCGCGTGAGATCTACGAGCACCCCGCGACCCGGTTCGTCGCGGGCTTCATCGGCACCTCCAACCTCATCTCCGGCGAGGTCGCCCGCCTGGACGGCGATCGCGCGATCATCGAGATCAGCCCGGAGGAGCGGATCATCGTGCCGGTGGCCGACCGGGCGGTGAGCCAGGGCTCACATCTCGAGCTCACGGTCCGGCCCGAGAAGATCGACCTGACGACCGCGCGCCCGCCCGGGGACGGCTGCGCCCTGCGCGGGACCGTCGCCGAGGTGGTCTACCTCGGCACGTCGACCAACTTCTCGGTGAGCACGACGGCCGGTTCCGACATGGTCGTCTTCCAGCAGAACTCGGCATCGGCGGCCGACGTGGCCGCCCGCGGGGACAGCGTCTGGCTCTCCTGGCAGCCAGAGCATTCCTACCCGGTCGGCTAGTCGGCCGGGTCCGCAAGGAGGAACACATGAAAGAGCAGGACGGCCCCGAGCCCGAGCGGCACGAGGCCCCGATGGACCCATCTCTGTGGCGGGGCCTGACCCGGTCACGGTTTTCCCGCCGGCAGGTGCTCGCGTCGGCCGGCACCGGGGCAGGCGCGATGGGCCTGTCCGCGTTCCTTGCCGCCTGCGGCGTGAAGGGCAACGCGGCGGCACCGAGCGGGTCCACTCCAGCCGGCGGCGTCGGCACCGAGGCGTGGTGGGCCAAGCAGAAACTGCACCACACGGTCAACTTCGCGAACTGGCCGTACTACCTCGACGTGCTCAACGGCAAGCATCCCTCGCTGCAGCACTTCGAGCAGGCCACCGGCACCAAGGTCAGCTACACCGAGCCGATCAACGACAACGTGGCCTTCTACGCGAAGATCCGGCCCTCGCTGGCGGCCAAGCAGTACACCGGCTTCGACATCATCGTGATGACGAACAACACCCCCAACGCGCTTGGCTACCTCCTCCAGAACCAGTGGCTGATCCCGCTCGACCAGTCGATGATGAAGAACTTCTACAAGAACGCCGGCCCGCTGGTGAAGAACCCCGCCTGGGACCGGGGCAACAAGTACACGATGGCGTGGCAGTCGGGCTTCACGACGGTGGCCTATAACTCCTCGGTGATCAAGAACCCCGGCGCCAGCGTGGACATCCTGTTCGACAGGAAGTACGCGGGGAAGATCGGCATGATGTCCGACGTGTATGAGCTCGGCAGTATCGGGCTGCTCGCGCTCGGGATCGACCCGGCCACCTCCACCGAGTCCGAATGGGCAAAGGCCGCCAAGAAGCTGCAACAGCAGAAGAGCGACGGCATCGTCCGCGCCTACTACGACCAGAGCTACATCGGCCACTTCAAGAACGGCGACACCGTGGTCACCCAGGCCTGGTCGGGCGACATCTTCCAGGCGAACCTGAACAGCAAGTACGCCGACCTCAAGATCATGGTCCCAGAGCAGGGCATGATGTTCTGGACCGACAACATGTGCATCCCGCTCTACGCCCAGAACCCCAAGGACGCCATGGCGGTCATGGACTACTACTACGACCCGAACGCGCAGGCCGTGGTGGAGTACTACAACGACTACGTGTGCCCGGTGCCCGCGGCCAAAGACGTGCTGCTGAACCCGACAGGCTGGGCGCAGCAGGCACTCAAGGAGATGAAGCCCGAGATCGGGCTGCCGACGACGGTCACCGCTAACGCGCCGACCGTGTTCCCGACGCCGGAATACCTCAAGCAGGCGAGGAACTACCGCGCGTACAAGTCCCCGGAAGAAGTGAAGGCGTGGAACGACCTGTTCCTGCCGATCACGCAGGGCGCCTAGCCCACAGCCGCGGCCGGGTCAGGCTCGGCAAGGTGCTCGCGCCTTACCTCCTGACCCTGCCCGCGGGTCTGTGGCTGCTGGTGTTCTTCCTCATCCCGCTGGTCGTGATGCTGTCGCTGTCGCTGCAGAGTTGCGACCCCGCCACCGGGGCCTGCGTCCTGACCTGGCACTGGGGCGAGTTCGGCCAGCAGCTGAGCCTGTACCACACGCAGTTCCTCACCAGCATCTATTTCGCGGGCGCCGCGACCCTGATCGACCTGGTGGTGTCGTTTCCCATCGCCTACTGGATCGCCTTCTACGGCGGCCGCAGGAAGAACTTCTTCCTGCTCATGCTGCTGGTTCCGTTCTTCGTGTCGTTCGTGATCCGGACGATCGTGTGGCAGTTCATCCTTTCCGACCAGGGCATCATTCTCGGCGGCCTGAAGAACGCCGGCCTGCTGCCGGAGAGCTTCCATGTCCTGTCGACGGGGTACGCGGTGGTGGCCGGGCTCGCCTACAACTACCTGCCGTTCACCGCGCTCCCGCTGTACGTGGCGATCGAGCGGATCGACAAGCGGGTGCTCGACGCCGCCTACGACCTGTACGCCACCAAGCGGGAGGCCTTCCTGCGGGTGATCCTGCCGCTCACGATCCCCGGCATGTTCGCGGCGTTCCTGCTCACGTTCATCCCCGCGCTCGGCGACTACGTCAACCAGCAGATCCTCGGGGGCACCGGTGACACGATGATCGGGACGGTCATCCAGAATTCGTTCCTGGTGAGCCTCGACTACCCGGGCGGGTCCGCGCTGTCGACCGTGCTGATGGCCATCGCGCTCATCGGCATCTTCGCGTACGCGCGAATCCTCGGCTCGCGCACCATCGAGGAGTACCTGTGAGCAGGGAGCACTTGTGAGCGCCGTCGCCACCGCCACCACCGCCGGTGAGACGCGCGCCGCCGGGCCGGCCCGGCGGCCGCACCGCCGGTGGACCCGGTTCATCCTGCCCGCGTACTCCTGGCTGATCATCGCCTACCTGGTCTTCCCGATCGCGGTGATGGTCCTCTACAGCTTCAACAAGGTCACCACGGGCCTGCCCCAGGTGAGCTTCGCCTGGAACGGGTTCACACTGCGGTGGTACCGGGAGTGGAGCGACATCCCGCAGCTCACGTCCTCGTTCTGGCTGTCGGTCCGGCTGGCGATCGCGAGCACGCTGCTCTCGACGGTCATCGGCACCCTGCTCGCGCTCGCGCTGGTGCGCTACCGGCCACCGCGCTTCCGCGGCAAGACGCTGGTCGAGCAGACGCTGTTCCTCAACATCGCCGCCCCCGAGATCGTGCTGGGTGCTTCCCTGCTCGGGCTGTTCATCACGATCAACCTGGCCCGCGGCTTCATCACCCTGCTGCTGGCGCACGTCGCGTTCAGCATCGCGTACGTCGCGGTCACGGTGCGGGCGCGGCTGACCGGCTTCGACCGGTCGCTGGAGGAAGCCGCCGCCGACCTCGGGGCGAACTCGTGGGTCACCTTCCGCAAGATCACCCTGCCACTCATCATGCCCGGCATCCTCGCCGGCGCGCTCATGGCGTTCGCGCTGTCCATTGACGACTTCGTGACATCCAACTTCGTCAGCGGCGCCGCGGTGCCGTTCCCGGTATGGGTATACGGCGCGACCCGGATCGGGATTCCGCCGCAGGTCTTCGTTTTCGGGACTGCGATCTTCGCAGTCGGTATTCTGTGCGCTGTCGCCAGCGTCGTGATCGGCTGGCGCAGGCCGGCTGATTGACCCGGTCGCCACCCCGCGAACAACGATCACGTGAGCAATGGACGATGACCTGACTGGTGCGACGGCGCCCGGGGGCGGGTCTGGCCCGCGCCCCTTACCCCGTTCTGCAACGCGGGTGGGGACCGCGGCCGTACGCGGTTTCCGCCGGCGCGACGCTCTTGCCCTCGCCGGGCTCGCCGGGCTTGGCGGCCTTGCCGCCGCATGCGGTGCCCAGCCCATCCGTGCGGCGCAGCGGCCTTCGCCGCAGAACTCGATGGCGGCGTTCTGGGCGCGCCAGCGCAGGCACGGGCACGTCAACTTCGCCAACTGGCCGCTCTACATCGACCCGGGGCACCAGACCCTGCGGGACTTCACCGCCGCCACCGGCATCACGGTGAACTACGCGGAGGTCATCCAGGACGACGAGTCCTGGTTCAGCTCCATCGACCCGATCCTGCGGGCCGGCCAGTCCATCGGCTACGACATCATGGTGGTCACCGACGGATTCCAGTTCTCCGAACTGGTATCGCAGGGCGAGCTGACGCCGATCGACCAGCGCCTGATGAAGAACTTCTACCGTTACGCCAGGCCCAGGTTCAAGAACCGGTCGTTCGACCCGGGAAACACCTACAGCATGCCCTGGGCCGGAGGCGCCACCGGCATCGCCTGGAACCCCAACTTCATCAAGAAGCAGGTCACGAGCATCAACGAGCTGTGGAACCCCGCCTACAAGGGCCGGGTGGGAATGATGTCGGACCTTCTGGACCTCGGCAGCTTCGGGATGATCAGGCAGGGCATCGACCCGGAGAAGTCCGGCCCGGCTGGCTGGCGCCGGGCGGCACAGGCGCTTGCCGCACAGCGGGACGCCGGCCTGGTCCGCGGCTACTACCAGCAGGAGTACATCGACATCCTGAGCAAGGGCGAGACCTGGATCTCCATGGCGTGGTCCGGTGACGTCTTCCTGCAGAACCTCTCGTCGGGCGCGAACCTGAGGTTCGTGATCCCCCGGGAGGGCGGCAACATGTGGACGGACAACATGATGATCCCCCGGCGGGCGCAGAACCCCGTGGACGCGATGATGCTGATGGACTGGTACTACCGCCCGGAGATCGCGGCCATGCTGACCGAGGCGATCAATTTCATCCCCCCCGTGCCCGACGCGCAGCCCATCGTCGCCGCGGGCGCCGCCAAGGCGACGGGCAACCAGAAGGCGGCGCTGGCCAAGGTCGCCACAAGCGACCTGGTCTTTCTCCGGGCCGCCGAATATGCCCGGCTGCGCAACTACGCGGACGTGAGCGGCAGGAAGCAGCAGCAGTACCTGTCGATCTTCCAGCCCATCATCGGCAAGTAGGGCGCCAGCCTGCCATTGGCCGGAGCCGGCGCTTCGGCCGCCTGCCCGTTCCCTGGCGCGCCCGGCCGGCCCGGCGGGCCTGTTGCCGGCCGCTAAGCTTGGCTGCCGTGCCGACGATCCTCATCACCGGGGCGGCCGGTCGGATCGGGACCATGCTGCGGCCCCGCCTGGCCCGTCCGGGACGTACCCTGCGCCTGCTGGACACCGCACCCCTGACCGCGGGGGTGGGCGAGGAGACCGTGTCCGCCTCTGTCACCGATCTCGACGCGATGACCGCCGCCTGCGCGGGCGTGGACGCCGTCATCCACCTGGCCGCGATCGCGGAGGAGGCTGCATGGGAGCGGATCCTGGCGGCGAACATCGAGGGCACCTACGCGGCCTTCGAGGCGGCCCGCCGGGCGGGTGTGCCGCGGGTGGTCTACGCCTCCTCCAATCACGCGGTGGGGTTCTACCCGCGCTCGGAGTTCCCCGTGCCCGACTACGCCTTCCCCGCGCCCGACACCTACTACGGCGTGTCCAAGGTGACCGGCGAGGCGCTGGCCGCGCTCTACCACCACCGTTATCGCATGGACGCGATCTGCGTGCGGATCCTGACCTGCTCCGAGAGGCCGCATAGCGTGCGGTCGCTGTCCACCTGGCTTTCCCCCGGCGACGCCGGACGGCTGTTCGACGCCTGCCTGACCGTGGCAGACCCCGGCTTCCGGGTTGCCTACGGGGTCTCCGCGAACACCCGGGGCGGGTGGGTCAGCCTCGCGGAAGCCCGGTCGCTGGGGTACGAGCCCCGCGACGACGCGGAGGCCTACGCCGCCGAGGTCATCGCCGGGCGCGGGGAGCCCGACCCCGCCGACCCCGTGTTCGCTCACCTTGGCGGCGAGTTCACCCTGCCGCCTACGACGCCGCTCACCTGAGGTGAGACGCGCTGGTCGGGTCAGGCGGCCGGGCAGACGAGGATGGCAGTGATGATCCAGGGATATGACCCGCGCACCGGCGAACCGGCCGGGGAGCCGGTGCCGGAGACGGCCGATGCCGAGGTGGACGCGATCGCCGGGGCCGCCGCGGCGGCGTGTGGCTCCTGGGAGCAGGCGGGTCCGGGCGGGCGCGCGGAGGCCCTGGAAGCAGTGGCAGCCGCCCTGGACGGCGCTGCGGCCGAGCTGGTGGCCGCCGCGGACACCGAGACCGCGCTCGGGCCGGCCCGGCTGGCCGGCGAGGTCGCCAGGACGACCGGGCAGCTGCGCCACTTCGCCGCCGTCCTCGCCGACGGCGGGTACGCCGACGCGGTGGCCAGCCCCGGCGGCGAGGGCGTGCCCGGCCTGCGGCGGGTGAACCGGCCCATCGGGCCGGTGGCGGTGTTCGCGGCGTCGAACTTCCCGTTCGCGTTCTCGGTCGCGGGGAACGACACCGCATCGGCCCTCGCGGCCGGCTGCCCGGTCGTGGTCAAGGCCCACGAGGGCCACCCGCGGACGTCGCTGCTGACCGCCCGGATCGTGGCCGGGGCGCTGGCCGGGGCGGGGGCGCCCGCGGGCACCTTCGCCATCGTGTTCGGCGTGGGGGCCGGAGTGCGGCTGCTGAGGCACCCCGCGATCGCCGCCGCCGGGTTCACCGGGTCGGCGCGCGGCGGGCTGGCCCTCGCCGCGGTCTGCGCTCAGCGCCCGGTCCCGATCCCGTTCTTCGGCGAGCTCGGGTCGGTCAACCCCGTCGTCATCCTGCCCGGCGCGGCCGCCGCCAGGCCCGCCGATATCGCCGCCGGGTACGCCGCGTCGCTCACGCTTGGCGTCGGCCAGTTCTGCACGAACCCGGGACTGCTGTTCGTCCCCGGTGAGCACGAGCGCCTGCGGTCGGCGGTCGCCGAGGCCATTCGGGCCAGCGCCGGCGGCCCGATGCTGACGGCCCGGATCCACGATTCGTTTTCCGGTGCGGTCGCCGAGCTTGGCGCCCGGCCCGACGTAGCCGAGCTGGCCGAGGGCCAGCCCGGCGAGGGCCCCTGGTCGGCTACGCCCGCCGTGTTCCAGGTCGGCCTGGCCGACTTCGCGGCCGGGCTGCCGGGCCTCGCGCAGGAGCGGTTCGGGCCGGTCGGCTTGGTGATCACCTACCGATCGGTCGCGGACCTGCTGCCGGTGCTGGCGCGGCTCGGCGGGAACCTGGCCGGTGTGGTGCACGCCGACGAGGCGTCCGCGGCCGACATGGATCTGGCCCGGCAGGTGGCCGACGTGCTCGCAAGGACCGTCGGCCGGGTGGTCTTCAACGGCTGGCCGACCGGGGTTGTGGTCACCCACGCCCAGCACCACGGCGGGCCCTGGCCGGCCAGCACAGCCCCCGCCCACACCTCGGTCGGCGCCGCCGCCATCCGCCGCTGGCTCGTGCCCGTCGCCTACCAGGACTTCCCCGCGCGGCTGCTGCCGGCGGAGCTCAGCCGCGGTAGCCGCTGAGCTCATCCTTGCCCGGGAAGAGGGCCCGGTGCCTGACCATCCAGGCGTGCAGCCGGTGCTCCATTTCCTGGGCGAGCTCGCTCGCCGGCACGACGAGGACCGGGCATGCGGCATGGGTCAGGCAGTAGCGGCTCACCCGCCGGTGCCCTAGCCGGCTGAGGACTCCCCGCCGTCCCGCGCCGACCACCAGCAGATCCGTCTCCCGGCTGGCCGCCGCGACCAGCGCGCGGCCCGCGTCGCCGCGCATGATGACCGGCTCCACGGGCAGGCCCGGCGGCGGCCCGCCGAGCGCGGCCTCGAAGGCCTCCTGGATCCGGCTCCTTGCCGCCTCCTGCCACACCTCGCGCAGCTCGGGCAGCGGGAACCGCCGCTCGGCCAGGTCACCGCCGGGGGGTACCCAGGCGTGCACTGCTACCAGGCCCGTCTCGCGCCGGCGTGCTTCGGCAGCGGCGTAGCGCAGCGCCTGCAGGTTGCCAACCGAGCCGGTGACGCCGACGATGACCCGCTGCCCGCCTGTCACGGCACAGCTCCTTCAGTCCACGGCCAGCCTGCTACTCCATCAAACCCGCTCGGGCCCGGGCCGGGCCGCTGCTAACAGCTTCCCCCCACCCGCCCCGCGAAACCATTGCGGCTGCCAAACGTTTGACGGCACGGCGACCGGGCGGCGCGATCGGGCTGGTCAGCGGGACTGCGACGCGCGGGCCAGCAGGGCGACGTGCAGCGAGGCGCGCGAATCCGCGGCCGCGAGGGATACCCCAAGAATCCGCTCGATGTGACTCAGCCGCTCATAGAGGGTGGGCCGGGCCAGGTGCGCGCGCGCAGCCGCCACGGCCTTGTTGCCCCCAGCCGCCAGGTACGCCTCGAGCACCCCGGTCAGGTCGCTGCCGTGGGCGGCGTCGTAGGCGAGCAGGGCGCCCAGCTCCCTGTCGACGAACGTGACCACCCGGGCGTCATCGCCGAGGAGGTGGAGCAGGCCGCGCAGCCGCAGGTCCGCCAAGCGGTGATAGAGGCGGCCGTCAGCGCCCTCCGAAGCCTGGGCGGCCGCGTCCGCGACCTCCCCGGCCTCCAGCAGCGAGCGCCTCGCCTCGGCCATGCCGGGTGCCGCCGAGCCGACGCCTATCACCGGGTCCCCGGTCGGCGGCCCGAGTGAGTGCCGTCGCCGGTCGCGCAGCCGCTGTCTGGCCACGGCGCAGACCGCGGTGAGCACCTTGGCCTGGTCCGCGCCGCCGTCCAGGGCCAGCAGCGCGCCGGCCCGCTCGTCGTCGAGCGAGCCGACCAGCGCGGGGACGCGTTCGCTGCGGCACGCCTCCGCGAGCGCCTCGGCCACGTCCAGCACCCGCGCCTGGGCCAGCAGGCCGGGGGGCGCGTTCCGGAATCTGACCACGGCCCCTACCAGCTGCCGTCCGGTGACGGGAAGGCCGAGGGCACGCGCCCGGACCGCGGCTTCCTCCGGCCCGGGGTAAGCCTGCGCCAGGACTGCGGTGAGCAGCGTGCGGTGAGCCTGACGGTCCAGGCTCTCCTGCTGGCGGGTGAGCAGCCGGCCG